>Ga0070735_10005839_pt1 | contig 10130 bp, 9 predicted proteins | sample Coa_R1_FD_66443 | JGI IMG/M metagenome (GOLD analysis project Ga0070735, IMG submission 66443) | Surface soil microbial communities from Centralia Pennsylvania, which are recovering from an underground coalmine fire - Coalmine... | ecosystem: Environmental > Terrestrial > Soil > Unclassified ... | reverse complement strand
TTTCGATGTCGCCTTGCTGCAGCATGTGGCCATGAACATCTCCGACCGGGCACGGCTCTATCGCGAGACGCGGCGCGTGCTGAAATCGGGGGGCAGGTTCGCGACCTTCGACGTCGTGTCGAAGGCTGGCCACCCGCACTATCCCGTTCCCTGGGCACGGACCCCGGCCACGAGCTTTCTCCTGACAGCCGCCGAGACGCAGGAGGCGATCGAAGCCGCAGGCTTCCGCACGCTGGCTCTGCAAGACGATAGCGAGATCGCCAGGGCCTGGTTCGCCGAGCGGCGCGCGTCGGGGCCGCCGCCTTCGCCCAATCTCGGCGTGGTGATGGGGCCGGACTTCGCCCAGCTTGCCGCCAACCTGGGCCGAAGTCTCATGGAAGGCCGGCTCGGCATCCTGACCGCGGTGTTCGAGGCAGCGTCAACTAACACCCGATAGGGTGCGGGCATGTCCGCACGGGCGATTCGTGAGAATCGCCCCGGACCGAGGATGAGCAGGCGTCAAAACATTTCCAGGATAGCGAAATAATCCATGGAACTCGGTGCGGTCCAAAACCCATTCGCGTTGCGAAAGGCATAGAGCACCCGGGTTTCTGCTCCCAATGGACCCGCCTGATAAGTGACGAGCAGTTCGCCCGCGTCATTGCCCGCGCACTGAATTCTCGGATACGGCCCGCCTGTCGGCGGAGGCTGGAGTATCGCTTTAAGGTCGTCCCAATGATTCTGCCACGTGCCGTCCGGGTAGCGGATGGTGTGGAGAATATTCCCTTCTCCAGTCACGCCGCAGATATGAAGCTGGCCTGCCGCGCCGGCGCAGTAAAGTTGCATGAAAAAGTCCGGTCTGGGTGGCTTGACCTGCCTGTCGATGATTCGCAGGGTCTCCCAGCTTCCGTCCGCGCGTCGGATGGTGTGCAGTGTCCGAGGGCCGGCCTCAGGATTTGTGGAGATCACGACGTGGATCTCGCCTGCAATGCCCGCCATGCCCACTGCTGTGGCTGTTTCGCCCAATTGCGAAGTTAAGACGCTGTCGCGTAAGTGCATGCGTTCTCCTCTCGGGGTAAGCGTACGGTTGTGGCTGTAGTTGACCCCGTGAAACCGGACTGATGTTTGACTGAGGTGACCGCCGCCGTCGCACACGACAACTGGCTCCGATGCTGCGTGCGTGACCTCGGACCTTCCTTTGGCGAAGCGCCAGGATCAATTAGATGTGGGCATGCAGTTCCCACGCAGCGTACTCCTCAGAGGTGCCCGTGGTTCCGATCGGGTAGCCTCAGACGTAGCGGCGGGGCATGATCAGCGTCTCGAAAGGCCACACGGCCCATCGATTGCCCGCGGCCCAGGTGCCGACAACCGTGCGACGGCTCGGTCAATATATTGAACTAATTCTTCGATGAGCCCAGATGACTGATTTAGACAAGATTGGCGAAGTCGTCGCGTCCAATGTCGCTTCCCTGCGCAAGGCGCATGGCCTTTCGATGGACAAGCTCGCGAAGGTTTCGGGCGTCAGCAAGGGCATGATCGTGCAGGTCGAGCAGGCCAAGTCGAATGCCAGCATCGCAACGCTTGTCCGGCTGGCTAACGCACTGGGTGTGACGGTTGCGCGCTTGGTCGAGCCGACCAACCAGTCAATCACCAGAAAGACGCGAATCGACGACGCAACGATACTCTGGCAGGGCGCGGCTGGCGGCTCGGGAAAGCTACTTGCAGGCGTAGAGGAGCCCAGTCTGACCGAACTTTGGGAATGGCGCCTGCAACCCAACGAGGCGCACGAAGGGCTGGCGCACATCCCCGGCACCAAGGAAATGCTGCTAGTCCAGACGGGACAGCTGACCGTTTCAACAAGCGCGTGGAGCGAGACCGTGTTGGCGCGCGAAAGTCTTGTCTTCAGCGCGGACGTGCCCCACCGCTATTGCAACGACGGCACGAATGAGACCCTCTTCATCATGGTGGTGCTGGAGCCCCAGCCCTGAGGCCCTGCAGCGAGGGCCGACTCCCACGAATAGACTTTGTGGATCAAAATATTGACCGATCGATGAGGCGCGATTAGGATAACGGCGCGTCTTATCACGGGAGCCGGCAGGCATGCCGATATCCGACCATGAGGGTTCAGGAGTTCATGACGTGAACCCCTCTGGAGCACTTGGCTTTGCAACGCGCGCCGTCCACGCGGGTGTGGAGTCCAATCCGATTACGGGTGCGATTGCACCGGATATCAGCGTCTCAGCCAACTACGCTTGTCGCTGGGGGGAACTTGGCTTTTCCGCCAATGCCACCGATGAATCCAAAATCGAGTTCGCCTACCAGCGGGAGGGTCACCCAAGCGGTCGCCAGCTTGAGTTGAAGCTGGCGTCGCTCGAAGACGGCGAGGACGCGATAGTGTTCGCCAGCGGCATCGGCGCGATCAGCGGGTTGCTCATTTACCTGCTGTCACCAGGAGACCATCTCCTCATCAGTGACATTTGTTACGCAGGCGCCGTCGAGTTCGCGCACGGTCTGCTTCGCAGCAAGGGGATCGAGGTGGGGTCGGCAGACATGTCCGACCTGTCGGACATCAAAGCGAAACTACGGCCGAATACCCGCGTCATATACATCGAATCACCGTGCAACCCCAATCTTAAGCTGGTAGACATCGAGGCCATCGCCGCCATCGCGCGTAGCATATCCTCGTGTCTCGTCATTGATTCCACGCTCGCCACACCATTCGTGACACGGCCGCTCTTACTTGGCGCGGACTTCGTCGTGCACTCACTCACCAAGTACCTCGGAGGCCATGGCGATGCCCTCGGTGGCGCCATCATCGGGAAGCAGGCCGCAGTCCGCGAGCTGCGCCAAAGTGTTGGCACTCACCTGGGAGCGACGCTCAGTCCGTTCAACACATGGTTGATCCTGCGCGGCATCGAGACCCTGCCTGTTCGCATGGAGGCCTATGCTCGTTCCGCCCTGAAAATTGCCCGCTTTCTTGAGAGCCACCCATTTGTTACAGGCGTGCGCTACCCAGGTCTTGAAAGCCATCCACAGCATGGCCTTGCCTTACGTCAGATGCGCAACGGTTCCGGCGTAATCGCCTTCACGGTGCGCGACCCCGAAGCGTTCGGACAAACTTTTGAGACTCATTTGAAGATCTTCAGGTTCGCGGCATCGCTGGGTCACTCGCACAGCTTGATCATCTACTGTGATACGGCGGCTTTGCAGCGAAGCACGTACCAGCTCGACGCCGAACTCCTGGCGCGCTATCGAGCTTTTGCTGGCGTGGGTCTGTTTCGCCTCAGCATCGGGCTGGAAACGACGGAGGACCTCATAGCGGACCTTTGTGGGGCTCTTGATGCAGGAGCCGACCGTGGTCACGTCACCACCCAAACGAGCAGCTAGATAGGAATGCTTATGAAAGTGGCGACCCCAGGACTAGGAGCGACGACACGCCTGCTGAATGCCGACTACGATCCGGCCGACGACACCAGTGTGTCGCCACCTCTGCATCAATCGGTAAACTTCTCAGCTCGCGACGCAGCTCATTTGCATGAAATTGCCGTTCCGCTCGGGGATCGCTACTACACTCGGCGAGGCAACCCCACTTCGTCGCGCCTGGCAAGAGTGATCTGCGAGCTCGAAGGTGCACAGAGCGGTCTCATCACCGCTTCGGGCATGGGGGCAATTTCGACCGCGGTCCTGTCTTTGGTCAGGGCCGGCGATCACGTCATAGGGCAGCGCAATCATTATGTGGGTATAACAGAAATTCTCGATAAGATTCTGCCGTCGTTTGGTGTCGAAACCACACGAGTGGATCAAAGGTCCGTTGAGGAGTTTGCGAGCGCCATCAAGCCGAATACAAAGCTGATCATCCTCGAGACGCCCGTTAATCCGCTGATGCATATCACGGATCTACGTGCCGTTGCCTCTCTTGCGCGTCGCCGCGGAATAACAACGCTTTGCGACAGCACGTTCGCCACACCGATAAACCAGCAGCCAATGGCATGTGGCTGTGATCTCGTCATGCACAGTGTCACCAAGTACCTTGGGGGACATCACGACCTGCTGGCGGGAGCCCTGGTGGGAACCCGTGAGATCATTGAGCGAATATGGGACCGCAGCCTGACGCTTGGGGCGATCGGCGCACCGTTCAACTCATGGTTGGCGCTTCGCGGGATCCGAACTCTTGAGCTGCGTATAAAGCAGCACAATGACAACGGCCAAGCGCTTGCCCAATTCCTGGAATCGCACTCTGCGGTGGGCAAGGTGTTCTATCCGGGCCTTCCAAGTCACCCGCAGTACGCACTCGCCAAGAGCCAGATGTCAGGCTTCGGCGGCTTGCTCACGTTCGAGCTCAAGGGCGGGCACGAAGCCGCCGTGGCATTCATCAGCAAGCTGAAATGGGTTTCGTTGGCCAGCAGCCTCGGTGGCGTTTCGTCGGTAGCCATTCAGCCGGCGGCGCTTTTTGGCGAGCAACTCTCCCAGGAAGTGATTGATCAGCAGGGCATTACCCCGGGCATCGAGAACACCACGGATCTTCTGGCTGACGTTCAACAGGCTCTGGAGAGGTAGCTCCGGCTTGACGAGTTACATTTGGACGATGGGCATCGCCATCGCCTCACAGGTCGCATATCACCTCGCCCAGAAGGCGATGCCTGCGTCTGTGAAGCCGTTTTCGGTCCTCGCCGTGGCCTACGTATTGGCGGCAGTGCTGTCTGTTGCGCTCGCGCCGCTCACCGGCGCCTCTTTGGGGGCTGCGACTTTTCGTGGCGTATTGGCGTGGCCCACCTACCTGTTAGCCCTTTCAATTGTTGGTATCGAGGTTGGCTTCCTGCTCGCGTATCGGAGTGGCTGGTCGCTCGGCATTGCGTTCGCGGTGGCGAGCACCGCTTCGGTCGTCTTCCTGGGCATCATTGGCGCGCTGTGGTTTGGGGACGCCCTCAATGTACGACGGGTTCTGGGCCTCGCGCTGGCCATGGTAGGTGCCGCGCTCATTGTTTCGCGTGACTAGATGGCGGACATTCGACTGGCAGTCAGAAGTTCTGGGCGAAGGTGAGCTCGGCCGCATTTCTGCGCAAACCAGAGAAGTCCTGCGGCGATATCACGCTGCGTTCCGCAGCCACACGCCACAGGCGCTTGTGGACATCGTCGCAGATGACTGTGTGCTCGAGAATGTCGGACCTACGCACATTCCCTAATGCGTGTGGGCCGGACCGCATGGATATGCTTCGATAATGATGGGGAGATGTCAATGAACGTACGGATCCTGAAGCGGTTCTTAGCGCTGGTCCTTATTGCAACGGCACTCAATGGGTGCGGCGAGCAACGGAATGCGATGGTGGGAAACCCGCAGGGAGCGGTAGCTTTGGAAGATATCCAGAGCGCGATTGCCTCTGCCACGGGTTATCCGAAAGACGCGCTCGAGCTGCTAGCCAGCCCGGTGCATCTGCGCATTTCGATCAGCGACGGCAAACTTGCTCAGTCCAACCAAATGGATCGTGAAAATGCGGCGACCGCCATCGTGACAGCAGCCGAGCAGGCTCTGACCTCGCGTGCGCATTTCGCAACCCTGCAGGTCATCAGCGTGGCCATCATTCATACGGTCCAAATGGAAGGATCCGACCGCGATTCTCATACCGAAGACGTTCTTGAATTCCGTAAGGGACCGAATCAGCGGTTCTCGCACCACATAACCTAGAGTACGAACACGCTCCAGAGCCGTGCAAGCTAGTTGATCTCAACGGCTTCGGGGTCCGCGGTCGTAGTCTGCTCTTCCTCGGCGCTCGGGTGTGCAGTCCGTATTGACAAAGCTGTGCTCGCGGCATTGGTAGCGCAAGATGCGCCGCCCGCTTCAGTTAGGCAGCTACGTACTTTCACTGGTATTCCTGGCGGGAAAACGGGTGAAGAATGGCTACGGTTCGTCCCCAGTCGGTGGCGGATTGTTCTTTGGCAGCGAATGGAGAGCCAAGTGAAGATTTCCACACTGATCGCCTGCGGTCTACTCGCTGCGACCGTAGCTGGTGCGCAGAGTCAATCTCAATGGCAGGCGTTGCCTGACATCGCACCCGCGCCTGCTGACAATCCGACCACTACTGCGAAAATCACTCTTGGCAAGATGTTGTATTTCGATCCTCGGTTCTCCTCCACTGGAACGGTTTCATGCTTCACTTGCCACAACGTCATGGAAGGCGGTGACGATCATCGTCCCACGTCGATCGGTGTTCACGGACAGAAAGGCGGCCGTAACGCGCCGACCGTGTGGAATGCTGCGTTTCTTTCGGTTCAATTCTGGGATGGCCGGGCCGCCACACTCGAGGATCAGGCAAAGGGCCCTCCGGTGAATCCCGTTGAAATGGGGATGGAGAACCTGCGTGCCGTGATCGATCGCATCCGGCGCATTCCCGGATACAAGCCGTATTTCGAGCAGGCATTCGGGTCGGGAGACGTTGTCACGATGGATAATGCGGCGCGTGCAATCGCAGCATACGAGCGCACGCTGATCACTCCTAACAGCGCGTACGACCGCTACGTGAAGGGTGAGAAGAGCGCTCTGACTGCGCAGCAGGTGCGCGGTATGAACACGTTCCTCGCAACGGGATGCACGTCTTGTCACCAGGGTCCGGCATTCACTGGGCCGCCCCTGCCGGTAGGTACAGGGTTCTTCATGAAATTCCCGACTTACCCGAATAGCCCGTACGTCGCGAAGTACGATCTCCTGAAAGACAAGGGACGTTCCGAGAACACTCACAATCCCGCAGACGACCACATGTGGCGTGTGCAGACACTTCGAAACCTCGTATATACAGCACCATACATGCACAATGGATCGGTGAAGACTTTGCCTGAGGCTGTACGCGTAATGGCGTCCGCTGAGCTCAACCGCACGCTCGCCGATACGGATGTAGCCGACATCGTTGCCTTCCTGGAGTCACTCACGGGCCCATTTCCGGACCAATTGATGCCGCGGTTGCCACCGACGCCGGGGGATTTGCTGGGTCCATAATTTCGCAAGCTAATGCGATTTACTGAAACAACCGAAGACTCGGAAGATCCTCAACACACACCCGCCGAACGCGCCAGGGCGGGGTCGCGAAGTACCTGGGTGAGCGTGGGTGTTAACGTGGGTCTGGCTGCTGGCCAGATCGTGACCGGCCTGCTGGCGAAGTCGCAGGGGCTGGTTGCAGACGGTATCCATTCATTGTCGGACCTGATTGCAGACTTTGTGGTGCTGTTCGCCAGTCATCAAAGCAAGAAGGTCGCTGATGATGATCACCCCTACGGTCATCATCGTTTCGAGACCGCGGCATCGTTCGTGCTTGGCGCACTCCTCTTGGCCGTGGGCGTAGGAATGCTGTGGTCAGCGTTGCGCAAGCTCGAAGATCCCAAGTCGGTGCAGAGGGTTCACATCGTCGCTCTCGGAGTGGTGAGTGTGGCACTCATAGCCAAGGAGCTACTATTTCGCTACATGCTCTCAGTTGCCAAGCGCGTCAAGTCGAGCATGCTCGTGGCCAACGCGTGGCACGCCCGTTCGGATGCCGCTTCGTCGCTGGTCGTTGGCATCGGTGTTGTCGGCAACCTGGCTGGATATCCGATCCTGGATCCAATCGCCGCCCTCATCGTGGGAGTCATGGTAGCCAAGATGGGATGGGAATTCGCCTGGAGCGCATTGCACGACCTCATGGATCGCGCGGCTGACGAGGAAGAGGTCAAGGCCATTCGCGAAACGCTGCTCGAGACGCACGGCGTGCTAGGAGTCCACGACGTTCGAACACGCAAAATGGGCGATATGATCATCGCCGACGTGCACCTGGAGGTCGACGGCTCGATCAGCGTTGAAGCCGGGCACGAGATAGCTGTATCGGCAAGGCGGCGAGTGATGGAGCGTCATCGCGTTCTGAATTTGATGACGCACGTGGACCCCGTCCCGGCATGCGAGTCTTGAACCTGGTAAGGAGTCAACAATGGTCAATTTGACGATGCAAGTCGGTTAGACACTGGCGATTGGGCAAAAGGTATCGAAGGGAATCTAGTGCGAATCAATGATCCGTCGGAAGCTTCGTCCGGACCCGTGCTGCACGTTCACGACATCGCCAAGGTCTATCGTCTTGGCGAAATCGAGGTGCACGCGCTGAGAAAGATAGAATTGGATCTCTTTGCGGGTGAATTTGTCGTGCTGCTCGGTGCCTCCGGAAGCGGGAAATCGACGCTGTTGAACATCCTGGGAGGATTGGATACTCCTACGAGCGGCGAGGTCCGGTACCGCGACCACATTCTCACCAAGGCGACCGATCGCGAGCTGACGCTCTACCGCCGCGAGCATGTCGGGTTCGTGTTTCAGTTCTTCAATCTGATACCGAGCCTGACAGCGCTCGAGAACCTGGAGCTGGTGACCCAGATAGCAGTGAATCCGATCCCGGCGCGCGAGGCACTCGACAGGGTCGGGCTGGCGGATCGCGTGAATCATTTCCCTGCGCAACTCTCCGGTGGCGAGCAGCAGCGGGTTGCAATCGCCCGAGCGCTGGCGAAGCGCCCGGACATCCTGCTGTGTGACGAGCCAACCGGGTCGCTGGACTATGCGACCGGAAAAAAGGTCCTGCAGGTGCTCGAGCAGGCCAATCGGGAGCTCGGGACCCTCACCGTCGTGATCACTCACAACGCGGCGATTGCGGGAATGGCAGACCGCGTCGTGAGGATCAGCAGCGGTGAAATCCTTGACGTGCACGTGAACGCCAAGCGTCTCTCGCCGGATGAACTTTCGTGGTAGATCGGCTGCATAGGGCGCTCGTGCGCGATCTCTGGTACCTTCGAGGCCAGGTGATCGCCGCGGGGCTGGTTGTTGCATGTGGTATCGCCGCCTTTGTGACGATGCTCAGTACCTATCACTCGTTGGTGAGCGCGCGCACCGCCTACTATTCCGAATATCGATTTGCGGATGTGTTCGCGCATCTGAAGCGCGCACCTGAGTCCGTTGCAGCGGAGCTGCGCAGGATTCCCTTCGTTTCATCCGTCGAGACTCGAGTCGTTGAGGATGTGACGCTGAGCGTACCGGGCCTCTCAGAGCCGGCGACCGGCCGGCTGATCTCCGTTTCCGTTCAACATCCACCCGCTCTAAACAACCTGAGCATCCGTAAGGGGCGGGCGTTGGCCTCGCAGTCCGCCGAAGAAGTCATTGTCAGCGAAACGTTCGCTCGTGCTAACGATCTGGCAGTGGGAAGCCGAATCGGCGCGATACTCAATGGTCGCTGGAAGCAGCTGACGATCATCGGCCTTGCTCTCTCGCCGGAGTACATCTACGAGGTGAGTCCGGCAATGGTCTTTCCGGATAATCGGCGATTCGGAGTCATGTGGATGGGGCGCGAAGCGCTGGGAGACGCGTTCGACATGAAGGGCGCGTTCAACGATGTCTCCCTGCGGTTGACTCATGGGGCATCGGAAAGCGACGTGGTCGAGGCCGTGGATCGATCGCTGGCTGCGTATGGCGGACTCAGTGCGTATGGCCGCTCGGAGCAGGCGTCGAACCGCTTCCTGTCAGACGAGCTCGGCGAAATCAGGATCAATGCGACCTACATTCCGGCCATATTCCTGGGCGTGGCGGCTTTCCTTCTCTATACCCTCTTGTCCCGGCTGGTATCCATTCAGCGCAGTCAGATTGCGCTGCTCAAAGCGTTCGGCTACTCCGACTGGCGGGTCGGGCTCCATTTTCTACAGTTTGCGCTTCTGGTCGTTGGAATCGGTCTGGTCGCCGGGACTGCGATGGGATTCTATCTTGGTAGCCAAGTGATCGGTCTGTACCGCCAGTATTTCCACTTTCCGGTCTTGCTTTTCCGCTTTCCCATCTCAGTGGCCTCATGGGCCGCGGCGGTCGCTTTGGCCTCAGCCACGCTCGGATCGCTGACGGCAGTCTGGAGGGCAATCCGGCTGCCTCCCGCCGAGGCCATGCGTCCGGAGGCCCCCGCGAACTTCCGCGCCGGCCTCTTTGAGTCAGCGAACCTCCATCGTTGGATCGGGGCGGCCGGGCGGGTCATTGCTCGCAACATCGCGCGCCGACCATGGCGCGCTGCCATGTCGATCATCGGTATTGCCGCGGCGGTTGCCACCGTCGTGGTGGGACGGTTTACTTTCGATGCCGTCAATCAATTGATGACGGTCAATTTCAACTCAGCAGA
>Ga0070735_10005838_pt1 | contig 10130 bp, 8 predicted proteins | sample Coa_R1_FD_66443 | JGI IMG/M metagenome (GOLD analysis project Ga0070735, IMG submission 66443) | Surface soil microbial communities from Centralia Pennsylvania, which are recovering from an underground coalmine fire - Coalmine... | ecosystem: Environmental > Terrestrial > Soil > Unclassified ... | reverse complement strand
ATGGCGATTCCGGCGTTGCAGGAAATTCGCGGGAAATACGCCGGAGCGGAAGTCTTCCTGGTGGCGAGGCCCGCCGTTGCCGATCTGTTTGCCGGCCAGCCGTTTGCCGATCGAACTCTGACCTACGACTTTCGCGGGAGGCACCGCGGCTGGCTGGGCCGCGAACGGCTCGCCGGAGAGCTGCGCAGGGAAAAATTCGATGCCGCCGTGCTGCTGCAAAACGCGTTTGATGCTGCGTGGCTGGCGTGGCGCGCAGGCATTCCGGAACGCATCGGTTACGCGCGCGACGCTCGCGGCCCGCTGCTCACGCGCGCCATTCCCGTGCCGCGCGAAGGCGAAATTCCCAAACACGAATCGCATTACTATCTGGAACTGTTGCGCCGCGCCGGATGGGCGGAGGCGCCCAAGAATGCGTCGACGGATCCCGCGCCAGCCATCGCGCCGATTCGCTTGCTCATTTCCGAAGACGCCGGCGCGCGCGCGGAGTCCGCTCTGCTCGCCTCGGGAGCCAGCGCTGCCGGATGGCGCTGCGCGATTGCTCCCGGCGCATCTTATGGAGCCGCCAAGTGCTGGCCGCCGGAACGCTTTGCGCAACTCGCGGACCGCCTGATTTCAGAATGTGGCGCCGATGTGATATTTTTTGGAACGCCGGGAGAAAAAGATATAGCGGCTCGGATTCTCTCCCAGATGAAATCGCGCGCGATTTCGCTGGTTGGGGAAACGTCCATGCGGGAACTGGCGGCTTTGTTTGCCCGCTGCTCGGCGTTTATCGGCAACGATTCCGGAGCCATGCACGTGGCCGCCGCCGCTGGCCTTCCGGTGATCGGCATTTTTGGATCGACGGATCCGGAGGGCACCGCGCCTGTGACCGCAGAATTTACCTTGATTCGCGAACCCGTTTCCTGCAGCCCGTGCTTCCTGCGGCAATGTCCCGTCGATCATCGCTGCATGACGCGAATTTCCGTGGACGCGGTCTTCCAGGCCGCAGCGCGAATCAAGGAATCCGCGAAAAATCCTACCGCTCGAGGCCGCCAGAATGGCTGAGAAGGAACCGCTGCGCCCCGCCGTGTTTCTCGATCGCGACGGCACCATCAGCGAGGAGATGGGCTACGTCAATCACATCGACCGTTTTCAAATTTTTCCCTTTGCCGCCGAAGCCATCCTCCATTTGAACCAGGCGGAAATTCCGGTCATCGTCATCACCAACCAGTCCGGCGTGGCCCGCAATATTTTTCCGGAGGCCATGGTGCACGAAGTCCACAAAAAAATGGTGGCGGAACTGGCCAAAGGCGGCGCGTGGATTGACGCCATCTATTTCTGCCCGCACCGCAAGGAAGACGCCTGCGATTGCCGCAAGCCGAATCCGGGATTGCTGAAGCGTGCGGCGCGGGAACATTCCGTCGACTTGAGCGCCTCGTGGGTCGTCGGCGACCGCTACGCCGACTTGGAAATGGCTCACAAGGCCGGCGCGCGCGGAATGTTGGTGATGACCGGATACGGCCGCGGCGAGTACGAATCCTATCGCACCACCTGGCCGAGGCAGCCCGAAGCGCTGGCCCGCGATCTCAGCGACGCCGTTCGCCAGATTCTGCAGAGCGGCGGTCCCACGCCGCCTCGCAATGAGTGAAGCCGAGGAACGTTTTCTGGTAGTGCGGCTGACCGCGCTGGGCGACATCCTGCACACCGTTCCCGCCGTCGCTGCGCTGCGCGCCGCTCACCCGAAGGCTCGCATCGACTGGGTTGTGGAGCGAAAATGGGCGCCAGTGCTCGAGGGCAGTCCGGCACTAGGTGAGGTGATTCCGTTCGATCGCCGCTCGTTGTGGGGCGCCGCGGAGTGCGTCGAGCGGCTCCGCGAAAATCGCTATACCTGCGCGATCGATTTTCAGGGGCTCTACAAATCTTCCTTGCTGGCCGCGCTCGCGCGCGCGCCTCGCCGTATCGGATTCGATCGCGCCTGGGCGCGCGAAGAAGGCGCCGCGATGTTCTACACCGAGCGCGTCGTTCCCACCGGGCGTCATGTTACTGAGCTGAACTATTCGCTGGCGGAACATGCAGGAGCGAAACGTCCCGAAACGCCTGAATATCCACTGCGTGTCCCGGCCGGCGGAGCGGCGTCGGTTCGCTCGCGGCTGCATGATTTGGGCATCACCGGGGAGTACATCGTGGTCGGTCCCGGAGGCAGTTGGCGCGCTAAGTGCTGGCCCGCCGAACGCTACGGAGACTTTTGCCGCGCGTTTGCGGCACGGAATTCCGCGAGCATCGTGGTGATTCATGGTCCGGGGGAAAAGCCGGTTGCGGAAGAAGTGATGCGCCGGGCAACCCCCGCGCCGCTCAAGATCATCTCGACAACCATCGAAGAACTGATGGGACTTCTGGCGCATGCCCGGTGCATGGTCGCGGCGGATTCCGGGCCGCTGCATCTGGCGGCGGCGCTCGGCACGCCGGTGGTCGGTTTGTATGGCCCGACCGATCCTGCGCGCAACGGCCCGTACGTTCCCGGCGCGACGATCATTCACAAAGCGCGGCCCGAGGAGATCAGCTACAAGCGGCGATCGGAATATTCCCCGGCCATGTTGCGGATCACAGTCGAAGATGTGCTGGCGGCGACCGATGCGGCGCTGAAGGCTTCTGCTTGAACTCGACGCCCAAGACCAACTTCTGGATTCGTTGGCGCGTCCGCGTGGGATATCCCGTGGGCATCGCGGCGTTTGTATTTGCGCGTCCACAAATAAAGTGGCTGATATGCGGCGTGGCCATCGCCGTCCTCGGCCTGGTGGTGCGAGGCTACGCTGCGGGCCACTTGCGCAAGCACCAGAAGCTGGCGACGTCCGGACCGTACGCGTTCACCCGCAATCCACTGTATTTTGGAAGCGTTCTACTAGCCGCGGGATTTTCCGTGGCCAGCCATTCGTGGATTTCAGCTTTGCTGCTAGCCGCGTACCTGGCGATTTTTTATCCGGTGGTGATTCGCAGGGAGCAGACGGAACTAGAGCAGCACTACGGAAACGCCTTCCTGGAATACGCGTCACGAGTTCCCGCGTTCTGGCCGCGGCTCACTCCGGCTTTCCCGTCGTCGGAAAGTTTTTCGTGGGCGCTCTACCGGAAGAATCGCGAGTATGAAGCCTCGATCGGTCTGGCCGTGGCCATGGTCATCCTGGGGCTCATCATGCTGTGGCGCGGATAGCGCAGCGGCTCTCATCGAGTAGGACAGGCTTCAGCCTGTCTGGTTTAGATTTGAGCATGGCGCTCGCCAAAACCAGACAGGCTGAAGCCTGTCCTACTTGATGTCCGCGACATTTTCGATCTCAGGATGAACAGTCGCTGCGTCACGGAACGCGCCCACTTTCAGCGTGACGCCGTCGGTGCTCGCCGTGATCGCGCCGTCGCGGTCCGTGCGAAACACGCGCACGCCCGCCTCTGCCAGCCGTTCGGTCACCTCCGGAGCGGGATGCCCGAACGTGTTATCCCTTCCCGCTGAGATTGCCGCGAACGCCGGATGCGCCGCCGAAAGAAATGGCTCGGTCGTCGAAGTCTTGCTTCCGTGATGCGCGACCTTCAGGAAATTCACCTGTACCGGCTGCTCCTCGGCCAGAATCGCGCGCTCCGATGGCCGCTCGATATCTCCCGCCAGCAAGAACGATTCGGAGCCGTCCGCCAGACGCAACACCAGCGAATCGTCGTTTTTCGCCGACTTTCCTTCCGAATCCTCCGCGGGCCACAGGACGCTTCCGGCCACGCCATCCTCGGAAAATGAATCGCCCTGTTTCAAATGGCGGATCGTCACTCCATGCGCGCGCGCAGTCTCCAAAACTTGCCGGTACGCCGCGCTCCCAATGTCCCGCCCCACCCAGAATTCACCGACGCGAAAGTTTTCAAAGATGGCCGGCAGCCCGCCCAGATGGTCTTCGTGCGCGTGGGTGAGGGCGACGACATCGATTTTCTTGATCCCCCGCGACCACAAATACGGCGAAACCACATCTTCGCCGGTATCGATTCCAGAACGCATCCCGCCGGAATGAAAACTCCCCAGCTCGCCTCCGCCATCGACCAGCATGGTGCGCCCGTGCGGAAATGAGACGAAAATGCTGTCGCCCTGCCCGACGTCCAGCACGGTCACCTCCAGCCGCTGCGGCGCGAGGCGCGGCGCAAAGGGATACATGGCGATCACTGCGGCGGTGGCCAGCAACGCAGCAACCACACCCCCAAGTTGCCAACCTTTCCATTTCATCCGAATGGCGGCCGCCAGAATGATCGCCAGTGCGACGAACACGGCCATCACCGCGACCGACGGCCCCGGAATGCGGTAACTCGCTCCGTGCCAGCCGGCGATCCAGCGTACCGCCGCGTCCAGAACCGTAAGGACGAGCCCCAGTAACCTTGCCGGCCACGCGGCAATTCCCGGAGCCACGAGAGACACGGCGAGCGTAAGGAACCCGAGGGGCACGGCCACTCCCGTCAGCAGCAGCGCCGGGACATTGGCAAACGGCCCCGCCAGCGCGACGCGATGGAAATAGTAGGCCAGCGGAGGCAGCATTCCGAGTTGCAGCATCGCCGAAATAAAAACAAGTTCCCAGAAATAAAACGTGGTTCGCAACGGCTGCACGACAACCGCGGTTCCCAACTGCGCCGCCCTTCTTGGCAGGCGAGCGGCGATCCACGCGGCGGCCGCCCGCATTTCCAGTCGGAATTGGATGACGCGAGGCGCATGCGAAACGTCGCGGGTCACATCGGATAAATGACTGAGCGCGCGGCGGTACGGCTCGCTCGATCGCGCGATCACCGGAACGGCAATCGCTCCGATCGTGGCAATCGCCGAATAGGACAGCAGGAAGCTGGCATCGGTGATTTCCGACGGCCGCGCCGCGAGAATGACCAGCGCGGAAATCGCTGCTACGTTCAGCAAGTCCATGCGCCGGTAGATCAGCTTCGCGCACAAGAAAACGGCGGCCATCAGCACGGCGCGAAGGATCGGCGGCCGGTCCTCCACGATCGCCGCATAGGCCGCCAGCGCCGCCAGCGTCAGGAAAACGCGCGGAAAAAGCGCCACCCTCAGGCGACGGCCGGCCCACAGAAAAAATGCCGCCAGCGCGCCAACGTGCAATCCCGCCAGAACTAGCACGTGGTACACGCCCGTCTTCTGAAAATCGATGACGCGATCGTGATCCACGAAACTGCGGTCGCCGAGGAGCATGGCGCGGGCCAGCGCGCCCTCGTCCGGCCGCGAAGCGAAAAGCTGATTCAGCGACTTGAGCAGATCGCCACGGCCGCGCGCAAAACGCTCGGCCATCGTAAGCCGGGGATGCCCGACGATGGTAAGAAGCTGCGCGCTGCGCAACGAGCCCTGCAGTTGAATATTCTGCCGCTGCAAATAGCCGCGAAAATCGAAGCTTCCGGGATCGCCGTAGTTGTAAGCGGGCCGCGCGCGCACGAGGGCTTCGACCCGATCGCCCGCGCGCGCCGGCGGTGGAGCCGTCGCGGCATTCGGTCCCGGCGTGTAATACGTCAAGCGCAGGCCGCCCGCGACCGGCGTGATCCCGTCCGCCGATTCGACTTCCTCCAAATCAATTTCGTAGCGCGTGCCCCAGGGCACCTCCAGCGGATCGCCGCGCAGCCGCCCCCGCCAGCGCAGAGGTGTCCCGGCATCCAGCTTTCCCGATTCGATCAGAGTGCCGGCAAGATTGGGAGCGACGGAAGCGCGTTCCAAAACGGACGCGGCCAGCCCCAGGGAGACCCACGCACATGCGGCCAAAACAACCGCCGTAACAATGCGGCGTCGCCGAAGGGCCAGGAATCCTAGAAGAAGAAACACAAGCGTCACGCAGAGAATCCATCGCGGAGCAACAGCGGCAAGGCGGTGCGCGGACACCGACGCGGACAGCGAGAGGAGTATTCCTCCCGCGAAGAGCCCGGCGGGAAAGAGGGAAGGAAGCTTCATGCGCTACGACGAAGCCGCACCAACACCTCCATATGATAGGTTTGTGGGAAAATGTCAAACAAATTAATGCTCTCGATGAGGTACGGTCCGGCACCGTTCGTGCCAACCAGCTGCGCCAGGTCGCGCGCCAGCGTGGCCGGATCGCACGAGACGTAGTGCAAGTGAGCGGGAGCCAGCTTCTTGATGTGCGCCAGCGCTTCCACTTCCACTCCCGCGCGCGGCGGATCGACCACGATCAGGTCCGGCTTCTCGTGCCAGCGCGAAAGAAAAGCCTCCGCGGTGATATTTCGCGCTGCCGGTGACGCGCCGCCGCTGGCTTTGAGATTTGTTTCCAGGTCCTTGGCCGCCGCCAGATTCGATTCCACGCCGATCACACGCTCAAACTGCCGGGTCAGTGCCACCGTGAATAATCCGACGCCTGCAAACAAATCGAGCGCCAGCTTTCCCTTGGTGTCCGCGATCACCGCATCGACCAGCGGCTCAACCATGAAACGATTCACCTGAAAAAACGAAAGGTGCCCCACGCGGAATTGCGCGCCGCCCACCGTGTACGTCAGATAGCCCGGGCCGTCGAGGTGAAATTTATCGGCGCGCCGGTCCTGGATAAAAATGGACTCCACGTTCGGCACCGCCTGGCGCAGCGCGGCGGAAATCGATTCGGCGGAGCCGGTCAGCCGTTCAGCGGAAAGATTCAACAGTAGTTTTTCGCCGCTAGAGTCGGTGAAGGCTTCGATTTCATCGATGGCCGAAAGAGTTTGCCCCTGCGACACCATCTGGCGAAGCCGCGCGAAAGTTTCCGCGAGGCGCGGCGAGAGAATCGAGCACTCCGTCGCGGCGCAAAGCCCGGTGCTTCCCATTTCGAAATATCCGATGGCAGCGCTTCCGGCAGCGCCGTCCGGCTGAGGCCGCAACTTCCACTGCGCGCGATTGCGATAGCCAAACGGCGGAGATGCGTGCGTGCCGATCGGTCCGGTCCACTGAATGCGCCCGACGCGTCCCAGCGTCTCGCGCAGAATTTCCGATTTGTAGCGGATTTGCGCCTCGTACGGAATGTGCTGGTACTGGCAGCCTCCGCAGCGTCCAAAATGCGGGCACGGGGCCGCCACGCGTTCTGGCGATGGTTCTACGACGGAATCCAACCGCCCGCGGATGAATTTTTTCTTGCGCGTTGCGGATTCGATTCGAACGAGTTCTCCCGGAAGAACCAGCGGCACAAAAACAGTGTTGCCGTCGTGATGCCCGAGGCCGTCGCCGCCATACACCAGTTTTTCTATTCGAACATCCATTCGAGTCGCTTTCCAATGCGGTGGGTTGTGATCCGCGGCCGGGGGCCTCAGGTCAGGTAGAACAAACTCAGGCGCGGAAGATTATACCGCTCCCAGAGGCGTTTCTGCAGGTATTGCCGTTCGAGCTGCGCGAGTTGCGCGGAATTCATCTTCCGGCGGTAGGGCGCCAGTTGCTGGTCCATGTCGCGGCGGACGTCGAGCAGGAAATCTTCGGGCGCGGCGGCGGTCAGCGCGGCGGTCAATTTTTCCTCGGTTACGGTCAGGCGGCGCTCCAAGTCCTCGAGATCCATCGCGCCCGGCGAGTCGAGCAGCGCTGCGAGTTCCGCGAGGCGCGCGCGTGTTTCGTCCAGCCGCGAAGCGAGTTCCGGTTGCGCTGCGCGCGACGCGGTGGACGCCGCGGAAAATCTTTCGCTGTTGCTCGCAAAGAAAGCGCGCAACGCATCGCGCGAAAATGTTTCTTCCGCTTTTGTTTCTTTCGCCGTCACTGGGCCGGTTCCCGCGGCGGCTTCCTTTGCTTCTTCCGCGGCCTCTAACACCGCGTCGATGCAGTACGAAAGGCTTTTCAGTGGACGGCCGCCTGCGCCGCGACGCGAACGCGCGTAACTTTCAAAGGCGCTGTCGATGCCCTTGAGCACCGCGGCAAGCGGAATCCCGGCCTTCTGCCAGGTTTCGACGATGGCCCAGTCCAGCGGCGATACCAGCAGGTGCGCGCCGCGCTTCTGCCAGAAATATTCCTCGATTTCGGTGAAGTAGTTGAAGTAGTTCAGCTCGGCCATCGCGTCGCGGGAATTCAAGAGGGACGTTTTCTTTCCTTGGCGGCGGAAAGCGGGATGGGCGCCTTTTCGTTGGCGCTCGCGGGAGCGCGCCGGGCCGGCTGGTTGCGCTCCCACACGATGCGCAATCCTTCCAGCGTCAGAAATTCGTCGATGATTTCGATGTGCTTGGATGCGCGCGCGATCAGCGGAGCTTGCCCGCCGGTGGCAATCACGCGCGCCGATTCGCCGATCACGCTCTTGATGCGCGCGACTATCCCGTCCACCAGGTCCGCGTAACCGTAGTACAGGCCGGATTGCAGCGACTGCATGGTGTTGGTGCCAATGATTTTTCCCGGGTCCTTGATCTCCACGCGAAACAGCCGCGCGGCGCGCGAAAAAAGCGCCTCCGCCGAGATGCCGATTCCCGGCGCCAGCACGCCGCCCATGTATTCCCCGCGCTCCGAGACCACATCAAAATTAATCGCCGTCCCAAAATCCACTACCACGCACGGTCCGCCGTATTTGGTGTACGCGGCGACCGCATTCACGATGCGGTCCGCGCCGACTTCCTGCGGATTGTCGTACAGCACGGGCATTCCGGTCTTTACGCCCGGCTCGATGAACAGGGCTTTCACGCGGAAGTACCGCTCAGACATTTCCATCAGCGTGGAATTCAGCGGCGGCACCACCGAGCTGATAATCACGCCGCTCACGGAAGACGGATCGATTCCCGCGAGCGTAAAAAGTTCGCGCGTGAGGATGCCGTACTCATCGACGGTCTGGTCGCGCGCCGTGGTCAGCCGCCAGTGCGCCACGAGCTCCGTGCCGCGAAAAAATCCGAGCACCGTGTTGGTGTTTCCGACATCCAGCGTCAGCAGCATTCATTTCCTCAGAGCGGGCCCCGATCGGGCCCCGACCGGGCCTCGATCACGGCCTCAATCGGCTTCGGACAGCGTCCCGGCAATCACCGGGAGAATGCGCCCGTCGCCGCGTTTCACGCGCAGCAGGCCGCCGGGTTCGAGCCCTTCCGTCGTGCCGGTATAAGTTTCGGAAGGGGATTCGATGCGCACGCGTTTTCCCCTGGCATAGCTGGAGACTTCGGAAAAGCGCGCCACGATCGCTTCCGGGCCTTCGGTGACGAAGCGATTGTAGTAGGAGTCGAGGTGCCGCAGCAACCGCGCCACCAGCTCGACGCGGGACTGCGCGCGCCCGGTCTCGATGCGCAGCGACGTGGCGATTTTCGCCAGCTCGTCCGGGATGCGATCGTGGTTCACGTTGATGCCGATTCCCACGGCCACGAAATGGATTTGATCCTGCTCTGCATTCATTTCGGTCAGGATGCCGCAGAATTTCTTTCGTCCAAAAAGCAGGTCGTTGGGCCAGCGCAGGTCGGGAGTAAGGCCGGTCTGCTCGATGATGGCTTCCCGCACCGCGAGGCCCGCTACCAACGTGATGAGCGGCGCCTGCTGGGGAGACATCGGCGGGCGCAGCAGGACGGTCATGTAGATGCCGCTGGTTTTTTCCGAGTGCCAGGTGTGTCCCGCGCGGCCTCGCCCGGCCGTTTGCTCCTCCGCGATCACCACCGTGCCGTGCGGTTCGCCGCGCTCTCCGAGCGCCATAGCCACGGTGTTGGTGGAGTCGATTTTGAAGAAATGATGGATGCGTTTGCCGAGCGCGCCGGGATGCAGCCGCCGTCGCAGGATTTTTGGCGCCAGAATGTCCGGAACTTTTTCGATCTGGTAGCCGGTGCGCGGATGGCCCTTGACGCGAACGCCGAGGGCGCGCAGCTTTTCGATCCAGCGCCACACGGTGTTGCGGGACACGCCGATTTCGCGGGCGATCTTGGCGCCGCTGATGACGATCATGGCGTTGTCGGCCAGCAGCGCCAGCAGGGAATCGATGCGGCGGTCGGTGGTGCCCGGAAGCGTGGTGTTGGGCATGGGTTTAGTAGCACAGCGACTCTTCGCTGTGCGGGTTTTGCAATTGGAAACGGGCCGAGGCCACCCGTGGGCCTACAATTTCACGCAACTCGGAACTCAGTCAGCTTACAAAACCGCACAGCGAAGAGTCGCTGTGCTACTAGAGCCGTTCCAGCTGCGCGAGTCGTTCACCCAGCTTTTCAAATTCGGTGCGGCGCTCGGCGAGCGTGGATTC
>Ga0070735_10005837_pt1 | contig 10130 bp, 7 predicted proteins | sample Coa_R1_FD_66443 | JGI IMG/M metagenome (GOLD analysis project Ga0070735, IMG submission 66443) | Surface soil microbial communities from Centralia Pennsylvania, which are recovering from an underground coalmine fire - Coalmine... | ecosystem: Environmental > Terrestrial > Soil > Unclassified ... | reverse complement strand
TTCGGCGAGTTCTTCGTCCAACAAGGTCAGCCCATCGACCAGATCATCGGTCAAACCGCGATCAATCCCGACGGCTCGTTCGTGGTCAAGTCGTTCGGCCATGCCTCGCCCGATTGGGACTGGGCGCTGGGCAACGACTTCACCTACAAGGGCTTCTTCCTGACGTCGCTGTGGGATTGGCAGATGGGCGGATGGGCGCAGAACCAGACGCTGTCGCTCTACGACTGCAACGAGTTGACATCGGACGCCGGCACGGCGGCCGGACAGGCGCGCATCCAGGACTGCTTCGACGGCATTGCGACGCCCTACGTGCAGCCCACGTCGTTCCTCAAGCTGCGTGAAGTGAGCATTGGCTACACGCTGTCGGAGAACATGGCCAGGAAGTTCTTCGGATCGAGCGACGTCAAGATGGAGCTCACGGGACGCAATCTGCTGATCTTCACGCACTACTGGGGATACGATCCCGAGTCCAGCAACTTCGGGCAGCAGGCCGTCACCCGAAACATCGATCTGGGACCCTATCCGCCGTCACGCCAATTCATGTTCTCCATCACCGCGGGGTTCTGACCATGACACGCACTGTGCACCGGGTTGGGCCCGCACTCGCAGCGGCGTGCTGCCTGGCCGCCACCATCACGTTAGGCGCGTGTGGCGGGTTCGACATCACCAACACCAACCAGCCGACGCAAACGGATCTCGAGAACCATCCCACACGGTCCAAGCTGAGCGCCGCCGCCACCGGCATTTTTTCGGGCGCGCGCTCGGACATTACCGGATTCATCTGGCAGGTGGGGTCAATGGGCCGCGAAGGCATCAATCTCTCCGGCAACAATCAGCCCGATTACCAAGAGCCGTATTTCGGACCCCTCTCGTCCACGCAATTCGGTGGGTCTGAGTGGACCGGCCGGTATGCCAACATTCGCTCGATCAACGTCTATCTCGATGCCGCTCCAAAGGCGCCGGACCTCTCGCCGCAGGAGATCTCCGCATCACTCGGGTTCGGCAAAACGATGGAAGCGCTCGCATTCATGTACGTCATCGAAACGCGGGCGGCCCTCGGCGCACCAGTCGATGTCGACCGGCCGGTGACTGCACCGCCGGCGCCGTTCGTGAGCGAAGACAGCGTCTACGGCTTCATGATCGGCTTGCTGGACAGCGCGCAAACCGCGCTTCAAAACGCGAGCGGCACATCCTTCCCGTTCCCGATCCCGCCGGGATTCACGGGCTTCGATCAGCCGTCCACGTTCCTGCTGTTCAACCGCGCGCTCAAGGCGAAGGCCGAGATTCTGCGTGCGACGGCGGGGTGCGGCCAGCCGTGCTTCCAGGCGGCGCTCACCACGCTGCCGGAGTCGTTCATCGACCCCACGCCATCTTCGTTAGGCATAGGGCCGCAGTTCGATTTCTCGACGGCCTCGGGCGACCAGCAGAACGGACTCGCCGAGCCCCTCGACGGCACGACGTTCTTCGCGGACACGTTCGTGTTGGTGCACGCCCAACACCAATCGGGCGGCGAGCTGGACGCGCGCGTGCTCGCGAAGACGGCGCGCGCGACACGCGTGCCGCCCTGGTCGATTCCAGCGGTGCCGCTCCCGGGCGTCCTCAAATACACCAACTATTTCACGGGCGGACAACCGGATCTCAATCATCCGATTCCCATCATCCGCGACGAAGAGCTCATCCTGCTTCGCGCGGAAGCGGAACTGGGCACGGGTGATCTCACCGATGCGCTAACGGACATCAATCTCATCCGAACAAACTCGGGACATCTCGCGGCGATCTCGTCGGGCGCGTGGACGTCGATGTCCGACGCCGAGCGTCTCAACGAATTGTTGTACAACCGCTGGTTCTCGCTGATGTGGGAACAAGGCACCCGCTGGATCGACGCACGTCGTTACAACCTGCTCGGCACCATCGAGCCCGGGGTTCCCGGCGGCCAGGTCCCACAACGCATGCCCATTCCGCAAAACGAGTGCAGCGCACGCAACCTGCCCACCAACTGCGATCCGTTGGGCACCTGACGGCGGTTTCGCATCGTATGCAGCACGTGCGGCGGGGGCGAAGGCCCCCGCCGTTTTTTGTCTCGCTCCGTTAGGCAGTCGACGACGAGGCTTTAGAAGGATACCAAAAAACGAAACTGAGATAACCGGAAACATCGTTCTGCGCGGCGGGCGTGCGTTGGCTAACAGGCAGATAGATCCAAAAAATGCGTCTACGTTCATGAAGACACGGACACAGAACGGACACGGCGGACACGGCACGGACCGCTCGAGCGCACAGGACCAACGCTCTGGCGCGCGGTTGGTCGAGTCGCGTGCTCCTTTGGTTAAAGAGAACGCCTTTGGTTCTGTGTCGCAGCGTGCGCGATGCGCTGCCGCCGAGCGGTCCGTGCCGTGTCCGCAGTGTCCGTGTTGTGTCCGTGTCTTCATGAACGTAGAGGCTCGGCACGCACACTCGATCGCTCAGAGCGCGCGCGTGGCCTTGTCCCGGTTGCGATCAGCAGTTCGCGGTTCACGAGGAAAGAGCTTCGCGACTTCGGTATGACGTGCGTTGTCTCCGGTTGCCCGGCTGTGTCCGGCACGTGTCCGTTCCCCCGAATAACTCTGCCGTAACGGTCGGTATAGCGTGCGAGTAACGCCGTCCGCCGATCATGGTGCCGCAAGTCGACCGCGGGCCCTCCGTTGGGCAGCACGGCGACACGTGATACCAACCGAGTGATGCCAGGGAGAATGTGCAATGCGCGCAACGCGTTCGTGGCCGCTGAGCGGTCTCGTCGTCGCGTCGGTGATGATCGCCGCGACGGCCTGCAATCGTAGAGACACGTCGCAATCGCAATCCCAATCGACACCCGGCGGACTGCTCGGATCGCTGGACGCTTCGAGCGCGAGATCCCATGACCCGTGCACCCTCGTTTCGGCATCCGAAGCCGCGCCGTACGTGGGAACGATCACCATTCCGCCCTATCGCGCCACCGATGACAACAAGCCCGCGACCGACGGCGACGTTTGCGTGTATCGCGGAACCAACGCACGCGTTCTGGCGATCACTCCCAATTGGACCAACGGACAGATGGCGGGCCGGGTGATGCAGCTACCGAACGTCGTCGGCAAGGTGTTGGCCAAGGGCGCGCCCGGAATGGACAGTCTCGCGAACCGCGTCTCGCAACAAGGCATTCCGGGCCCGTGGGATCAGGCGACGTTCATGCCGACCGGCGTGCTCATGGCAGTCAAAGGACAAACGTCGATCTACGTCGACGTGACCGGCGCGAGCGGACGGAAAAACGATGCGGTCGCGATCGCGACCATCGCGATGGGACGCTTCGGCCATCCGCTCGAGTACGACGGCGCCAAGGCAGTCGCCATGGTGCCCGCACCCAAGCCGCATCCGGCCAACGCCTGCGATCTCGTGCCGCGCGCGGAAGTCGAGGCCGCGATCGGCCCGTTGAGCGCGCCACCCGTGGGTGACTCGACCGGCACCGAGTGCACCTATCAGGTGTCGACGCCGGAGGGGAGCCGCTCCTATCCAGTGTCCTTCGCGTGGGAAGACGGCGGCCACGCGTACAACATGCAGAAGCACATGATGTCGACGATGGGCAGTCTGTTAGGCACGCCCACGAGCACGCCGTTGGACACGATGAAGCCGACCGGCAACATGGGTGCGATGATGGGCGCGCTGATGAAGATGGCCGGGAGCGCGGGCAAACCCAGCGGCCCTTCGCCGATCGACACCATGAAGCCGACGGCGGCGAACATGCAGAGCGCGATGCGCATCGCCGGCACGCCGGCCACGGCGCCGGGCGCCGTGACGACGGTCGGATTCCAGACCGACACGGCGCTGCAAGGTCCGTGGGACGGCGCATCGTTGCTGCACGGCACGCAGCTCATCGCCGTACGCAACGACGTGATGGTGGGCATGTCCTTAGAGACGGCGGACTACCTGAAAGCGAAAGCGCTTCTGGCCACCATCTGCACACATCTCTAGCTCATGCGCGCCTCGCCTAACCGGCCGTGGTGTGGCCGCCGAGCAGGGTGAGCACTTCGCCGGTGATGTAGCTCGAGTCTGCGTTAGACGCGAAGAACACATAACTGGGCGCCACTTCCTCGGGTTGTCCGGGACGGCTCATCGGCGTGTCCTCGCCGTGCTGTGCGACCTCGCTGGCGCCTTTGTCGGCGACGTTGAGCGGCGTCCAGATCGGACCGGGCGCCACGCAGTTCACGCGGATCTTCTTGTCCACGAGCATCTGGGCCAGCGATTTCGTGAACGCGTGGATCGCGCCTTTGGTGGACGAGTAGTCGAGCAGCTGCGCGCTCCCTTCGAGTCCCGTGACAGAGCCCGTATTGATGATCGCCGAGCCCGGTTTCATGTGCGGGATCGCCGCGCGCGCCATGTAGAAATAGCCGAAGATGTTGGTGGTGAAGGTTCGCTCCAACTGCTCGTCGGTGATGTCGGCAATGTCCTTCTGGTGTTCTTGATACGCCGCGTTGTTGACGAGCACGTCGAGTCCGCCTAACTCGTTGATGGTCTGCTCGACGGCGCGTTCGCAGAACTCGGATCGGCGCACGTCGCCGGGAATGAGGAGACACCGGCTGCCCTCGTGCTCGACCGCCTGCCTGGTTTCGTCGGCGTCCCGTTGTTCTTCCTTCGTGTAGACGATCGCGACATCGGCACCCTCGCGGGCGTAGAGCACCGCAACCGATCGCCCGATGCCCGAGTCGCCGCCGGTGATGAGTGCCACTTTCCCCTCCAGTCGGCCCGATCCGTGGTATTCCGGCGCCATGAACGCCGGACGCGGCGTCATCTTGGCTTCGATGCCGGGGCGCGGTTGGGTTTGTTTGGGGAACGGTGGTTGTGGACGAGACCCGCGCCGCGCGGCCGTCTTCGGCGCGGCGCGCTTCGATTTTTTCGTCGATCCTGGCATGCTGCACCTGCGCGCTCGAGGGATGCGCGTGGAGGGCAAAAAGCAGTCCTCGCATCCCTGTCGCGGTCAGGGTGCTGCCCCGCCGCGCTAGTGCAGCGTGTACAGATAGGCGGCGATGTCGCGCGCGGTTTGCTCGGTGACGCCCAGGTTCGGCATCGCCGTGCCGGGCTCGATCGCCTGCGGCGTCTCGATCCAGCGAACCAGCATGCCTGGCGTGTTAGGCACTTCGCCGGCGATGTACGTGCGTCTCGCCCAATGCTCGAGCGGCGGACCGACGAGACCCTCCGCCTGCTGAATGCCGGGAATCATGTGGCACGTGCCGCACCCGATCCTGGCGATGTCGGCCGCTCCGCGTTTCGCATCGGCGCCGGGGATCGTTTGACTCGGGTCGGTATCGGCCTTCGCGGATTGGCTGCACGCAGTGAGGATCGTGGCAGCGGCCGCGAGCACGGCGAGCCCGAGCGCTCGACCACGTCGAGTCGCGGCAGATCGTTCGTGAGTGCGCATCATTCCTCCAGATGGGCCGCGCGTTTCGGTGCGTGCGTCGCGGCACGGGACTCAGGCTTCGCCTTGCCCGGGGCCGGTGCCGGTCCGTTAGGCACCGGCGGGTTGTGTGACTGGTGTCCGCCGGGCCACGGCTCGCCGCGCGTCTGGCTGATCGCCCACACGTACGCCGCGACGAGGTGTACCTGTGCGTCGGTGAGATCCGATTTGCCGCCGCGCGGCGGCATCCCAATCGGACTCCGCGTCAGGTCCTGCGGCATGCCGCTCTTGATCAGCGAATCGATGGATTGCCAGTTCGTCTGCGCCCAGTTGAGTCCGTCCGTCAACGCGTCGCCCTCGGCGGGCATGCCCTCGGCTTCTTGGCCATGGCATGCGAAGCAGTGCCCTTCGTTGTGGAAGATGCTGTCCCCGGCGGCGATCATCTGCACCGTCATGCCCGATGGCAACGTTGGCAGCGTATCGGGCTGCAGGTCATCGTGTGTCTTGACCTTTGGTGCATGAATGGCGCCCGGCGGCACACCGGGCTCACGCGGCGCATTGTGACCGGCCTGCGCCTCGAGCGCGGACACCATCCAGAGGGCCGCGGCCGCGGCTGCCCCGGCGACCACCACCGTGCGGCGATTCATCGGCCCGCTACTCCCGCCGCCGTCGAATCGTTAGGCAGCGCGAACGCAACCAGTTCGTCGCCGCGCGGCGTATCGAGCGTCTGGCTGCCCGTCACCGCGACGGCGACGTACTGCTTTCCGTTCACCTCGTAGGTGATCGGCGGCGCGTTGATCGCGGCGTCGGTCTGGAAGCTCCACAGCTTCCGCCCCGTCTGTGCGTCGTAGGCGATCAGCTGCTTGTCCGACGATCCCGTGAACACCACGCCGCCCGCGGTGGCCAACACACCGCTGATGATCGGCTTCGAGACACTGTCCTTCCACGCCACCTTCCCGGTCGCGAGGTCGATGGCGATGACGATGCCGTAGACACCGGTTGGTTTCGCCTCGACGGTCCCGCCCCACCATTGCGCCGGCTCCTTGAGCGTCATGTGCTGCATCCAGTACTTGTGCGGCAGATAGTTGCCGTCCACGTAGAGGTAGCCGGTCTTGGGGTCGTACGCCGTGGGACTCCAATCGGACCCGCCTAACGGACCAGGATTGACGACGACGCCGGCCGTGTCCGGGCGGACCATGTAGTTGAGGAATGGGACGAACGGCGCGCTCTTGCGGACGGGCTTGCCGGTCGCGCGATCGAGCACGTACACGTAGCCATCCTTCCCCGCCTCGACCACGGCCTTGATCCTCCGGCCGCTGCTGTCAGCCACGTCCACCAGCACCGGTGGCGTCGTTGCATCGTAGTCCCATACGTCGTGCGAGACCTCCTGGAAGTACCACTTGAGCTTGCCGGTCTTGAGGTCGAGCGCGACGATGCAGTCCGAGTAAAGGTTGTCGCCGGGACGCACCGACCCATCGATGTCCGGCGCCGGATTGCCTATGTCCAGGAACAACAAGCCGCTCTCCGGATCGTACGCCGGATGCTGCCACATCGGAGCGCCGCCGTGACGCCACGCGTCGGCGTACTTCGCGCTGTCGGCGTGCTCCTTCGGCAGATCGCGGGCGAACGACATGCCCCAGTCATCCGCCGCGCGCCACTTGCCCCACCACCCGCCTTCGGCCGGACTCGGCACCGTGTACCAGCGCCAGACGCGATGTCCGTCGGCCACGTCGTACGCGTCCACGTAACATCGGCAGCCCTGCTCGCCGCCGCTCACACCGGCGATCACAAGGCCGTTCACGACGGTCGGCGCGCCGGTCATGTGATACCCGGCTTCGTTGTCACCCACCTGAACGGTCCAGATCGGATGGCCGTTTCTCGCGTCGAGCGCGACAAGCCGCGCGTCGACCGTCGCCATGAACACGCGCCCGCCGTACACGGCCACGCCCTTGTTGTTGGTCGAGCAACAGTCGACCACGGTGTGCCCGAGGTAGGGGTACACGTAGCGCCACAACGTTTTCCCCGTTCGCGCGTCGACCGCGAAGACATTGTTGAGTGCGGTCGTGAAATACATCACGGTGTCGATGACGATCGGATTCGTCTCCGACGCGTGCGGGATGCCGGAATGATGCACCCACGCCGGGCGCAACTGCGCCACGTTCTTCGTATTAATGGATGCGAGCGTCGACCAGCGTTGATTCGAGTAGTCGCGCCCGTACGCCGGCCACTGCGTCGAGTCCAGCATTTCGGCGTTCTTCTTCCGTTGGGCACCAGCGACGTCGAATCGCGACGTCTCGCCCGCGTGCGCCCGCCGGGGCGTATCGTTCGAACACGCACATAAGGACGCGGCCGCGAGGCACACGACCCAATAGCGGGCGGACCATGATCGGGCGACGTGCCTGCCGGTCGCCGTCTTCACGCTCATCATGCCTCCTGGTCCCACATGGCAGCCCTCCGGGTCCATCATTGCTTCGGGAAGAGCGGTGCCAGCGGGAACGAGAGCTGTAACATTAGTGACGCCGAATGTGCGTCGTCGAGGAACACGCGCTCGCCGAGCGGGACTTCATCGCCTTTGTGCGGCAGGCCCGTGGCCACGTAATCGAACACCGTTAGGACATCGACGTTCTTGAGGTACGGAATGCCGAGCCTCGAGAAGAGGCTCCAGTCGCCGATGGCCGTCAGGTCGAGCTTGTGGGTGTAGTCGCTCTGATCGTTCGGCTGCGCCGCGGCGCTGTACTGATCCGCCACCTGCAGGTTGATCGTGAGGAAGCCGTCGGTCTTGGTTTTCGGCAACACCGACACGTAGGCGCCGATGTCGAACGCCGGCGCGTTGGCGCGGATGTTCTGCGCGCCGATCTCGCTGGCCGTGTATTGGGTGAACGGATTCGCGTGCGCGGTTGCGTTAGGCAGCCACGACACGTTGAAGAAGACCGAGGTCAGCGGGATGGCCGTCTTCGCCGTGCCCGTGAAGACGATGAGGCTGCTGGTCTGCCCCGGAATCCGTGTCACCGCGCCCGTCGTCAGCGACCGCACGCGCGGGCCCGAAATGATGTGCGTCCGGATCAGTCCCGGCTGAAAGAGCAGTTGCGGTTTGCAAATCGCCTTGCACGTGATCGTGTCCTTCTTCGGCGCCGGATCCTGCCCCGCCGCGTTCACTGCCAGCATGCTGATCGCCATCATGGCGACCGGCACACGCCATCCCCGACCTGCCACACCCATCGCTACCCCGCTGCAACCGTCGATGACGGCATTTTGCAAGGCACGCGCCAGATGTATGGTCGTCCCATATACTATTCGACCGCCGCCGCGGCCGCGGCAGGCCCGGCAGCACCCGGTGTCCCGCCCGGCGATCGTCGTCGCCACACCGGCTTGCTCGGAGCGTTCCGAGACGACGTGGCAGGCTTCTACGCATGAAGAAACGGACAAGCACGGACACTGCGGACAAAGCACGGACCGCTCGGCTGCCGTGGAGGCATCGCGCTGGCGCGAGGTCGCTACCGCCGCGTCTTAAACGACAGTCACTTTTGTTTCCCGCAGGAGGCACTTTCCCGACAGCCGAGCAGTCCGTGCTTTGTCCGCAGTGTCCGTGATTTGTCCGTTCTTCATTTGCGTAATTACCAGAATCGGATGCCTACCCTAAACTCAGACGTGGTTCACTAGGCGGCGACTCCACCGGCGACGAACGATCGGCCCGAACCCGCGCACTGGAGCGGATGTTGCGCTCGCCTTGCGGCGTGAGCGATCCATCGTACGAGTTCACACCCTGTCCGATCTGCGGCGCCCGCGCAGCGACCGAGATCGCCGGCGCGAACGACATCCGCGCCGAGGTCGAACAGTTGTGGGCGTTTCAAGGACAGCGGCTCGACGGCGAGACGCCGGTGTACCGGCTCATGGATCGCATCGTGTTCTCGCAGCGTCCGCCGCTCAGACTCGTCGCGTGCGACGCGTGTGCGCACGTGTACCGCAATCCATGGGAACGCCGCGAAACACTGGAGCGCGCGTACCAGAACGCGAGAGCGCCGAGCGTTTCGTTCGAGCAACTCTACCGGACGCAGCGGCCGGCGTTCGCGGCGCAGGCCCGGCGGCTCATCGCAGCGGCCGGCGCGACCGGGCGCGGATTGGAAGTGGGCAGCTACGTGGGCGCCTTTCTCGCGGCCGTGCAGCACACCGGTTGGACCTTCGAAGGTGTCGACATCAGCCGCGACGCCGTTGCATTCGCCGCGGACCACGGGCTGCGCGTGACACTCGGCGGAATCGACGACATCCATCCTGCCCAACCATACGATGCCGTGGTGGTGTACAACACCTTCGAGCAGCTGTACGACCCGGTCGCCGTGTTGCGATCGGTCCACCGCGTGCTGCGGGCCGGCGGCCTGCTGTCACTGCGCGTGCCTAACGGAACGTTCTATCGGCGGTGGCGCGCCCGTCTGCGCGGTCCCCTCGCCGCGCTGGCGCTGCGCGTGCTCGCGCACAACAACTTGCTGAGCTTCCCGTACCGCCAGGCGTTCAGCCAGCGGTCGTTGTCGTTGCTGCTCGACCGCGCGGGGTTTGCACGGGTGCGTGTGGTCGGCGACACGCTGGTGCCGATTGCCGACTCGTGGACGACACGGTTAGGCGCGCTCGAGGAGCGAGGCGTCAAATGGCTCGAGCATCTGGTGCAGCGCGGATGGCGCGCGCCGTGGATCGAGGTGTACGCCACACGTCGCCCGTGCGCCGCCGGCGACCCGCAGGC
>Ga0070735_10005836_pt1 | contig 10133 bp, 10 predicted proteins | sample Coa_R1_FD_66443 | JGI IMG/M metagenome (GOLD analysis project Ga0070735, IMG submission 66443) | Surface soil microbial communities from Centralia Pennsylvania, which are recovering from an underground coalmine fire - Coalmine... | ecosystem: Environmental > Terrestrial > Soil > Unclassified ... | reverse complement strand
GTCGGCGTCATCGACATCAGGAGCGTCTACGACATCGACGGCCTCGCGGTGAATCCCGCCAGCGGCGCCCCGGTGAACATCGGCGCAATCGCCGATCCGGCCCTGACGCCGGCCAATGCGCGCCCGGCGCGCTTCATGCGCTTCGAGAAGGCGGTCTCGATCCCGGACAAGACGGTGGTGGCACTCACCAATGCCGACTTCGGCGTCAGCAGCCACATGATGGAGATCCTCGGCTATGCGCCGATCGAGCCCGACGGCTCGGTGCACGTCGTGGTGCCCGCCAACGTCGCCTTCCGCGTCAGCGTGCTCGATGCCAACGCGCGCGCCATCACCGCCCCGCAGGGGGTGTGGCTGCAGCTGATCCCGGGAGAGACGCTCTCCTGCAACGGCTGCCACCAGGGGCAGGGCGGCGCACAGAATCCGGTGTCGCACGGCCGCCAGGGCGCCTTCAACCCGGCATGGGCCGGTGGCACGGCCGGCACCGCCTTCCCGCACACGATCGCGACCGGTCCCGCGGCCTTCATCCCGCAGAGTCCCGGGGCGACCATGGCGCAGGCGCGCATGGCGGTCAGTTGCGCCACCGATACGCCGCCGTGCCTGCAGATGCAGCTCAGCGTCAACGTTCTCTACACCGACGTCTGGACCGATCCGGCCCAGGCTACGCCTGGCACGCCCATCACCTACAGTTACACCGACGCGGCCAATCCGATTCCGGCGATTCCGACCAGTGCGCTGTGCGCGACGGCCTGGTCCGCGGCCTGCCGCATCGTCGTCAACTACCCTTCCATCATCCAGCCGATCTGGGATGCAACGCGCACCGGCATGTTGAACGGTGTGCCGGGGAGCGTCACCTGCTCGCAAGGCGGCTGCCACAACCCGAAAGACGCGGCCGGCGCCGCGCAGACGCCCGCGGGAAATCTCGACCTGACCAATAACGTCGATGCGAACACCAACGAGTTCATCTCCTACGGACAGCTGCTTACCCCTCACAACACGGTTATCATGGGTCAGCCGGGACCGACGGTCGGTCCGTTCATGAATGCAGGTAGCGCTAATGGAAGCGCCTCGAGCGCCTTCTTCAACTGCTTCGCAACAGGTTCCGGATGCACCAGCCCCTCGCACACGGGTTGGCTGAACATCGCGGAGCTTCGCCTGCTGTCGGAGTGGCTGGATATTGGCGCGCAGTACCACAACGATCCGTTCGCCCCCGCGGCCCCCATGTGAGCAAGGGAAGGATCTGACCAGGCGCGCTCCGCAACGGCCGGCGCGTGCCGCGGTTCTGGCGCTCGCGGCGCTCCTCACGCTGCTGGCTCCGGCCGTGAGCGCCGCGCGCGAGTACCTGCAGCTGTTCGTCTCCGAGCCCTATCTGGAGCTGCACACCGGACCCGGGCGCGGCTACCCGGTCTTCCACGTGGTGCCGCGCGATGAGAGCGTCTCGGTGCTGTTCCGGCGCACCGACTGGTTCAAGGTCCGCACCGAGCACGGCGTGGAGGGCTGGGCGGCGCAGCGCGACATGCTGAAGACGGTGCTGGCCGACGGCTCGCCTTTCAAGTTCGAGCTCGGCGATCGTGCGGGCTTCACCTCGCACCGCTTCGAGCTCGGCGTGTTCGCCGGCGAGTACGGCGGCGCCAACCTGATCTCCGCCTACTGGTCGGTCTCGCTCAACCCGCAACTCGCGCTGGAAGCGACCGGGGGGCAGTTTTTCGGCCGCTTCTCCAACGGTGAGTTCGGCGATCTCGGCTTCGCGCACGTGATCTCGCCTGAATCGCGCTGGTCGCCTTTCCTCACCCTCGGTACCGGCATCGTGCATACCGAGCCGAAAGCGACCCTGGTGAGCCCGAGCAATCGCACCGAGCAGACCGCCTACGTGGGCGGCGGCATCCGCTACTATCTGGCGCGGCGCTTTTTCCTGCGCGTCGAGTACAAGGCCCACTACATCTTCACCCGCCGCAACCAGAACGAGGAAGCCGACGAATGGAAACTGGGATTCGCATTCTTCTTCTGACGCTGGCGCTCGCCATGCTTCCCGGCTGTGCCACCGTGCGCGGCTGGTTCCATCACGGCGCGAAGAAGACGCAGCCCGCGCCCGAGGGCCCGGCAACCGCCGACCAGGAAACGCCGCCCCGGGTGATCGAGCCGCAGGTCGAGCGGCGCACCATCAAGGTGCCGCGCATCAAGAGCTCGAACGTCGAGCTGGGGCTCAATTACGGGGTGCTGTCGATCGAGGACTTCGGCAGCAACCCGGTATACGGCGCCACGCTCGGCTACCACATCACCGAGGACTTCTTCCTGCAGGGGGAGATCGGGCGCTCGCGCGGCGGACGCACCAGTTTCGAGACCCTGAGCGGCAACATCCAGCTGCTTACCAACAATGAGAGGCGCTTCACGTACTACGACCTGTCACTCGGCTACAACTTCCTGCCGGGCGAGGCCTTCGTAGGTCGCGGCGTCGCCATGACGAGCGCTTTCTATCTCCTCGGCGGCTTCGGCGCCACCGACTTCGCCGGGGATACGAAGTTCACGGTGAACTTCGGCGCCGGCTATCGCATCGTGCCTTGGGACTGGATGGCCCTGCACTTCACGGTGCAGGACCACGTGTTCCAGACGAGCCTGCTCGGTGTCACCAAGCTCACCAACAACCTCGAGGCGCGACTCGGAGCGACCGCCTTCTTCTAGTCATTGAGGGACGCAACGATGAGGAACCGAATCGCAGCCTTGATTGCCGCAGCCGCACTGGCAGTGCCCGCGCTCGCCGCGGACCCGACCGGCGCGCCGGCGCCGCCGTTCACCCTGGGCTCCAAGGCCGGGCAGAGCGTGAGCCTCGCCCAGTACAAGGGCCAGGTGGTGATGCTGAATTTCTGGGCGAGCTGGTGCGGGCCGTGCCGCCAGGAAATGCCGTTGCTCGAGAGCATCTACAGGAAGTACAACCGCCTCGGATTCACGCTGATCGGCGTCAACGTGGAGCCGGACTCGAATGCGGCCAACGCATGGCTGAAGCAGACCCCGGTGAGCTTTCCGATTCTTTATGATAAGGAGAGCAAGGTCAGCAAGATGTACGATGTGGCCGGAATGCCGAGCACCGTGATCATCGACCGCACGGGCAAGGTGCGCGTGCTGCACCGGGGCTACAAGCCCGGCGATGAGAACGAGTATCTCGACAGTATCCGGACGCTGGTACGGGAGTAGCCTGATGCGGGGCGGCGGGGAAGCGCGCGGAGTGATGGGACGGTTGCGAGCCACGCGCATGCTGCTCGTGCCGCTGCTGCTCGCCGCCGCACTCGCCGGCTGCAGCAGCCTCGAGCCCTGGGTGAAGCCCTACGAGCGCGAGCACCTGGCCGATCCCATCATGTCCTTGAGCCGCAACTCGATCGCGGCAACCTATCGGGACCACGTGTTCGAGACGCGCGAGGGCTCGCATGGGGCCACCGGGGCGGTCGGAGGCGGCTGCGGATGCAACTAGCCTGGCGGCTCTCCGCAGCACCGCGAGGAAGATGCGGGTGAGCGCGGCCGAGCCGCGTGCAGCTCCGCGCGGCGCCCGCCTGCTGCCGCCGTTCCTGCGCACGCTCCTCGCCCTCGGCGTCATCGTCGCGCCGGTGCTCGGCGGCGTGCTGCCCGAGGACCAGGCGGACCTGATGTATCACTCCTATCAGGGAGGGGACATCACGGTGCGCGGGCCCTCGGTGCTGATCCGCAAGAAGGTCGGCGACAGCCTCTCGCTCAGCTACAACTATTATGAGGACATGATCTCGAGCGCTTCGATCGACGTGAAGCTCTCGGCCAGTCCCTATCACGAGATCAGAAAGCAGAACAGCTTCGGCGCCGACTATCTGCACGGCAAGACCACTTACAGCCTCGGCTACATCTACAGCCGCGAGCCCGACTACATCGCGAGCACCAGCTACTACTCGATCAGCCAGGACATGTTCGGCGATCTCACCACCATCTCCCTCGGCTATCGCCGGGGCTGGGACCAGGTGTACCGCGACCTGTGCGCGGCGCCGCACCCGAACAATCAGGAATGCCCCGACATCATCAACGACCCGACTTTCCACCAGCGAGCCGATCACCGCGGCTACACCTTCGGTCTCACCCAGATCCTCACCCGCAATCTCCTCGCGAACGTCAACTACGAGATTGACACCGACCAGGGCTATCTCGCCAACCCCTACCGCCAGATCCGCTACGCCTCACCGGGCGGTGTCGGCTTCACGCTCGCGCCGCAGGTCTATCCCAACACCCGCACCAGCAACGCCGCCTCGGTGCTGCTGAAATACTATCTGCCGTGGCGCGCGACGCTCACGGGGTCCTACCGCTTCTATCACGACACCTTCGGCATCGTCGGCAGCACGGCCGAGGCCGATTACACGATGCCGATGTGGAAGGGCTGGATATTCGACGGGAGCCTGCGCTACTACACGCAGACCCACGCCAGCTTCTACAGCGACCTCTTCCCCTACGCCAACTACTCGAACTTCATGGCGCGCGACCGCGAGCTCGCCGCCTTCAACAGCTGGACGGCCGGTATCGGCGCCTCTTACGAGTTTCCGATCCCGCGGCTGCCGTGGATCCACAAGAGCACCGCCAACATCCGCTACGACCGGATGATGATCAACTACAAGGACTTCCGCGATGCGCTGCTCGCCGCGCAATACGGCGCCGGGAGCGAACCGCTCTACAAGCTCGACGCCAACGTCCTCGAAGTATTCCTCTCCCTCTGGTACTGAGCTGAACCTCGGCTGAACCGCGCGCCGCGAGCGGAACCTGCCGCTTACCGAACGCGTCTGAGTTAAGCTTGGCCAGTCGTTCATTGTTCGTGGCACGCTCTGTCGGCAGGCAGCGACAGGCGCGTGCAGGGAGGGATCTCGATGGCTCTTCGCACCGTTCTCATGGCCGCGCTGACCGGCCTCGCGTTTGCCTGCGGCGCCGCAGCCGCGGACGCACCGGGCCGCGAGCAGGCAAGGCTGCTCACCGCCACCCAGGTTCTGGAAGAATTGCGCGGCTCGCGCGACCAGGCGATCCCCGATCGGCTGCTCGAGCGTGCCTACGGCATCGCCGTCATTCCCGACATGACCAAGATCGCCTGGTTCTTCGGCGGCCGCCGCGGGCACGGCGTGCTGCTGGTGCGTGACAAGGATGGACGCTTCACCAGCCCCGTGTTCATCACCATGACCGGCGGGAGCTTCGGTTTCCAGTGGGGCGTGCAGCTGACCGACGTCGTGCTGGTCTTCACCACTCCGAAGGGAGTCGAAGGAATCAACGGCGGCAAAGTGACCCTGGGGGGCGATGCCTCGGTGGCAGCGGGCCCGGTGGGACGCCAGGCGAGCGCCGGGACCGATGCGACCTTCAAGGCCGAGGTGTACTCCTACTCGCGTAACCGCGGCGCCTTCGTCGGGCTCGCGCTCGATGGCTCGGTCATCAGCATCGACGACCGCGCGGACGGCGACTTCTATGGCAAGCCGGGGATCGCGGCCGCCGACATCCTTTCCGGGAGCGTTCGCAGCAACGATGAGGCGGCACGGCGTTTCCTCGCCGCCGTCTCGACCAGCACCGAAGGCCAGCAGCGCCAGGCATCGGCAGCACCGGCGCCCGCGCCCGCAGCCTCGCGAACGACGCCGGCGCCCGCGCCCTCGCAAAATGGTGCGCAGTCCTTCCCGCTCTCCGATCCGCGCCCGGGGAGCGAGCCTAAGTAGGTTGGCGCGCAGCGCCTGCAGCGGCGCGCGCCCGCCAACCGCTAGAGCCGATTGAGGCGTTCAGCCCGCTGTGGCGGCCGCCGCGGCGGCTGTCGCACCCAGCCTGCGCCTGAACTCCCGCCTGAGCAGCAGCAGGCTGGTGAGTGCCTGCAGCGTCACGGTCGCCACCGACAGGTGCCACACCTCGAGGAGCGAGAACTGCGGCAGCCTCGAGAGCACCACCGCCGGCAGCACGAAGGTCAGCAGGCGTGAGGCCGAGCTCGCCAGCGACGGCCAGGTGTTGCCGAGCGCCTGGAACAGGCCCGAGCACGTGAAGATGAGGCCCGTGGCGAGGAAGTTCCAGGAGATGACCCGCAGGTAAGTCGCGCCGACCTCCACCACCTCGCTCTGGCGGCTGAAGAACTCGATGAAGATCTGCGGTCGCCACTGGCACACGAGCGTGAGGAGCAGCATCAGCACCGAGGAAAGGATCGCCGCGGCGCGGAAAGTCTCACGCACGCGCTCGAACTTGCGGGCGCCGAAGTTCTGGCCGGCCACCGCCGGCGCTGCGAATGCAATGGCCATCACGGGCAGAAACAGCGCCTGCATGACGCGGCCGCCGATGCCGAAGCCTGCCTGCGCCGCGGGTCCAAAGCCGCGGATCACCCAGTAGATGACGCCGAGGATCACGAACATCATGAAGAACTCCCCGCCGGCGGGGAGTCCCACGTTGAGGATGCGGCGCACCAGCGCCGTGCGCGGCCGCATGAGCGCGGTGTCGAGCCTCACGTAGTGCTCGAGCCGTGCGAAATAGATCCACAGGAACACCACGCCCGCAGCAACGGCAAGGCTGCTGGCAAGACCCGCTCCGGCAGTGCCGAGCGGGTGATGCGTGCCCCAGCCGGCGATCAGCACCGGCGCCAGCACGGTGTTGAGCACCACCGTCAGCACCTGCACCACCATGGTGGGCTGCACGATACCCGTGCCGCGCAGCGCCGAGCCGAGCGCCACCATCGCGAACTGCAGTGCGAGCCCCGGGGTGTAGTAATAGAGAAAGGCGCTGCCGGCAGCGGTGGTCGCGGCGTCGGCGGCCATCGCGCGAACGTAGAGCCCGCCGAGCAGCCAGCCGGCCAGCAGCGTCACCACGCCGCAGATAGCCGAGAGCGTCACCGACTGATTGAAAACGAGATTGGCTTGCGCCTGGTCCCTGGCGCCGACCGCATGCGAGACCAGCGCGACGGTGCCAACACCGAGCATCTGCGTGAGCGCCATGATGACGAACATGGCGGTCCCGGCGGCGCTCACGCCGGCAATGGCTGCCTCCCCGAGGTGCGCCACGAAGTACATGTCGACCACGAGATACAGGGTCTGAAACAGCATGCCGATGGCGAGCGGTACGGCCATCGCGATCAGCTGTGCGGTGATCGGGCCCTGGGTGAGATCTTTCATGGAGCTCCCTCGATTGCTGCGGCCGCCACATTAGATGAGGACGGGCGCACTTGCCATGCCGTCGCGCGTACGGCCCCGCCCGCGGACCTTCCCATTTCGGGAGATTGGCGCCACCCGCCGATTTGGGTCACATTGCGGCCCATGAATGAGTCCGCCCTCCGCCTGCGCGGCGTCCAGGCCGCCGGCCGTACCGCCGTCACCATTCTCGCGGCCATCAGCTTCTGCCATCTGCTGAATGACATGATGCAGTCGCTCCTGCCGGCGCTCTATCCGATGCTCAAGAGCCGCTACCAGATGAGCTTCGGACAGATAGGCCTTCTCACCTTCACTTTTCAATTCACGGCATCGCTCCTGCAGCCGCTGGTCGGGGCGATGGCGGACCGCACCCCCCGCCCCTACTCGCTCGCCACGGGCATGGCCTTCTCGCTCGCGGGACTCCTGCTGCTCGCCTTCGCCGGCAACTACGCGCTGCTGCTGATCGCGGCGGCGCTCATCGGCACCGGCTCCTCGGTGTTTCATCCGGAATCCTCGCGCGTCGCCCGCATGGCTTCGGGCGGCAAGCACGGACTCGCGCAATCGGTGTTTCAGGTCGGCGGCAATCTCGGCTCGGCTTGCGGGCCGCTGCTCGCGGCCTTCATCGTGCTGCCCTACGGGCAGTCGAGCATCGCCTGGTTCTCGGCGGTGGCGCTGCTTGGCATGTTCGTGCTTTTCAATGTGGGCCACTGGTACAAGGCGCACGGCATCACGCTGCTGAAGCACGCCGCCCGCACGCGCCACATCGAGGCTTCCCCGCGCCGCGTCGCCGGCGCGATCGCAGTGCTGCTGGCGCTGATCTTCTCGAAGTACTTCTATCTCGCGAGCATCACGAGCTATTACACCTTCTATCTCATCGGCCATTTCCATCAGTCGGTACGCAGCGCGCAGCTGCATCTGTTCGTGTTTCTGGCGGCCGCCGCGGTCGGCGGCTTCGTCGGCGGCCCGATCGGCGACCGCATCGGCAGCAAGAAGATCATCTGGATCTCGATCCTCGGGGTCCTGCCCTTCACGCTGCTGCTGCCGCACGCGAACCTGCTATGGACCAGCGTGCTCACGGTGCCGATCGGGCTCATCATCGCCTCGGCGTTCCCGGCCATCGTGGTCTACGCCCAGGATCTGCTGCCGGGGCGTACCGGGGCGGTCGCGGGCTTGTTCTTCGGGCTGGCCTTCGGCATGGGAAGCGTCGGCGCGGCGGTGCTCGGCAGGCTCGCCGACCACTTCGGGATCGATGCGGTCTACCAGATCTGCGCCTTCCTGCCGCTGATCGGGCTGCTCGCGGGGTTACTGCCGGATGTCAAGCACCGCCCGCCGCCCTCCGCCGCAGCCGCGGCAGCCTGAGACATGAAGCTCATCTCGCAGAGCCTCCTCGATGAGCTCGCCTCGGCCGCCACCGCGAGCCCGCGCCGGCGGAGCCATTACAACCTGCATGCCTCGAATGCGGACCTGGTGCAGCGCTATCTGGTGGTGGCGAATCGCGACTCCTACTTCCGCCCGCACCGTCACAACACCCGCGCGGAGCTCGCGCTGATCGTGCGCGGCGCGCTCGACCTGCTCGCCTTCGACGCACGAGGACTCCTCACCGCGCGCTACGCGCTCGGCGCGGGCAGCGCCAACCTCGCCTACGAGAATGCCGCCGGCGGCTGGCACACGGTGATCGTCCGCGAGGACGGCACGGCCTTCCTCGAGATCAAGCAGGGGCCGTACGATCCGGCCACGGCGTCCGAGTTCGCGGGCTGGGCCCCCGCGGAGGGCGATGCAGGGGTGGCGCGCTTTCTCGAGTGGGCACGTCGCGCCGCCCCGGGAGAACGGACACCGATGCGTTGAGCTGCCGGCCCGGCGAGTACTGAGCAGCCGGCAAAAACCGCGCTTTTTGCCGGCGGCCGACGGAGTGATGTCCGCTTAGATCGCCGCAGGCGATTTCAGCCAGTCAAGAACCCCGTCAGGTCCTTGCCGCTCATGATGGTCTCGAGGTAGCCGAAGGTCCCGGACTCCCTTACCTCGCGGGCGGCGGCGTACAGCCCGGTCACGGCTGCACGGTAGAGAGAGGTCGAGAGGCTGATGCGCTTGACGCCCGCATCGGCGAGCTCCGGCACGCTGAAGGAGCGGCCGCGGATCCCCACCATGAAGTTGACCGGCTTGCTCAGCGACTGACAGACCGTGCGAACTGCGGCGAGATCGGGAAGCCCGGGCGCAAACAGCACGTCGGCGCCCGCACGCTCGAAGGCCTGCAGGCGGCGTACGGTGTCATCGAGGTCCGCCCTGCCGTGCAGATAGTTCTCGGCGCGCGCGGTGAGAATGAACGGGAACGGCAGCTCACGGGCCGCCGCCACGGCGGCGGCGACACGCTCCACGGCGAGCGGCATCTCGAAGATGGGTGCGCGCTCATTGCCGCTCGCATCCTCGATCGAGCCGCCCACCAATCCTATCGCCGCCGCGCGCCGGATGGTCTCGGCGACGGTCTCGGGCGAATCTCCGAATCCCTGCTCGAGGTCGGCCGAGACCGGAAGGGCGCTCGCGGCAACGACGGCACCCGCGTGCGAGAGCGCCTCATCCCGGGTGAGCCCGCCGTCGAGCTTGCCGAGAGTGGCCGCGGCGGCGGAGCTCGAGGTCGCGAGCGCCTCGAAGCCGAGGCCCGCCATGATGGCCGCCGAGCCGCCATCCCACACGTTGGGGATGACGAAGGTGCCGGGCCGCTCGTGCAGTGCCCGAAAGCGCGCCGCCTTCCCCGATTGTTCATCGTTCATCGGACACTCTCCCTTGCGCTGCGCAATACTAGGCCAATGGCGTGCCGCATCAGAAATTTTCCCATCGTGCTGCCGCTGCTCGCCCTCATTTGCCCGCTCGCCGCCGCGGAGCCCCTCTGCGAGCGCAGCGCCGCCAGCGCTTCATCGCTCGAGCGCCTGACGCGCGAGATGGCGCATGGCCGCTTCATTGCCTACGAGCCGAGCGCCCTCAAGGTCTTCGACGGGCGCGTCGAGG
>Ga0070735_10005835_pt1 | contig 10133 bp, 10 predicted proteins | sample Coa_R1_FD_66443 | JGI IMG/M metagenome (GOLD analysis project Ga0070735, IMG submission 66443) | Surface soil microbial communities from Centralia Pennsylvania, which are recovering from an underground coalmine fire - Coalmine... | ecosystem: Environmental > Terrestrial > Soil > Unclassified ... | reverse complement strand
GCTTTTGATCTCGCGGCGAAACCAGCCGCCCATGCAGACGCCGGTATTGCCGCCCATGAACGGCTTGACGCCGAACGGTGTGTAAAGCTCGTCCCATAGCGCCTGGCCGCCTCCGGCATCGATCCAGGCAACGTGCTCGTTCGGCGTGAGGCCAAACGGCACGGTCGTAAAGAACGACGCGCCGGGCTCCTTGCCCTGCCAATAAAACGAGGCGGTGTGGCCGATCTCGGCGACGCCGGAGCCGACGGCATCGAGCACCTCGAACGCCGGCACGATCTCACCCGCCGCATAGACGGTGATTTCGAGCCGTCCGCCCGACAGCGCGCCGATGCGCTGGGCAATCCGCTCGGCCGACATGCCGGGGCCCGGCAGCCGCTTTGGCCAGGACGTAACCATGCGCCAGCGCAGCTTGCCGGTCTGCGCGAGAGCGGGAGCGGCGATGGCACCGGCAATTCCCACGGCGCTGGCGCGCGCGAGACTGCGGCGTGTGATCGTCGTCATCTTTGTTTCTTCTCCGGATTGGAAACTTTGCGTCAAATTACAGCGGCCGGTCAGCGAGACGCACGGCGCGGCCGCATTGGAAACACCGCGGGCTGGATGGTCTGCGCCCAGACATCCTGGATGCGCGCGATCTCGGCCTCCAGAATTTCGAGGAACAATTGTGCCTGAGTCGGTAGCGTACGCCGCGCCGGCGAGATCACCACGAACTCGGCAATCAGCGGCGGATCATAGATCGGCGAGATGATGCGGCCAATCGAGCGGCCAATATCGGCATAGCAGATCAGGCCGGACAGGATCGCGACCCAATCGGAGCACAGCACGAATTGCAGCGTTGAGATCATGGCGTCCATCTCGATGATCCCGGCGACTTCGATGCCGTGGGTCTCGAAATAAACCTCGATATTGCGGCGCCGCACGTTGCCGCGGCCGGGCAGGATGATCTTCAGCGGTCCGCAGTCCTTCAGCCGCACCGGCGCGAACGACTTCAGCCCGCGGCGCGCGTTCGACACCAGCATCTCGCGGTCGCGCACGATCAACCGCGATTTCAGCCCGACGCGGCCCTCGGTCGCAGGCACCACGGCGAAATCGAGGTCGCCGTTCTGCACCATGTCGGTGAGCGCGCCGCTGTATCCTTCGACGATATGCAGGCGCACGTCGGGATAATGCGACACAAATTTTTCCAGGGCCGGCGCCACCGCGGCGCGCGTCAGCGTTGGAATCATGCCGATGTGCAGGTCGCCGGTGACGCGCGAACCGAAGGCGCGGACCTCCTCGCCGGCGCTGTCAAGCTGTCCAACCGCCTCGACGCAACGCCGGTAGTAGCGCTGCCCGGCGGGTGTCGGTGTCACGCCGGACGGCGAACGCTGAAACAGCTTGACGCCAAGCGTGCGCTCGACCGCCGCGACATGCTGAGAGATGCCGGACTGCGTGGCATTCTCGCGCGCAGCGGCCCGGGTGAAGGAACCCTCCTCGCACACCGCGATGACGGCCCGGACCTGCCGGAGAGGAATGTTCTGCATGTTCGTGATATTAGAAAAATTGATGGGCAAGCACAGAATATATCATTTCTTCGAGGGTGGCCATCCGCCTAACATCGGTCGCGCCACAACGGTCGGCGCAAGAGCCGCGGGAAGCCGACGGGGAGGAGCACATGGGCACAGCAAATTTCGGCATTGCCGGTCTCGACTGGCAGCAGCGCGTCAACTGGGACCGCTTGCGCGAGTATCGCATCGAACGCGCCCGGCAGATGATGAAGAAGCACAAGCTCGGCGCGCTCCTTTGCATGTACGACGAAAACGTCCGTTACATCACCGGCACGCTCACCCCCGGCTGGAATCGGCTCAAGCCAGGCCTGCGATACGCCATGCTGTGCGGCGACGGCCGCCCGGTGCTGTTCGAGCAAGGCGACCTCGGCTTCCAGATCGAACGGCACTCACCGTGGATCCCGAAGGAGAATGTGCGCCACTCCTTCGCCTGGATCAAAGGCGCGGCGGGCCCCGCCGCCACCCAGCAGGTGAAGAAATTCACCAAGGCGGTGAAGCAGGCGATGAAGGACAACGGCGTCGCAGGGGAAAAACTCGGCTGCGACTTCATCGACATCAACATGCTCAACATCTTCAAGGAGGAGAAGATCGACTGGGCCGACGGCATGACGCCGATGATGGACGCGCGCGCGGTCAAGAGCCCGGACGAACAGGAATGCTTCCGCATCGTCGGCGCCATCGGCGACGCCACGCACTGGGAATGCATGAAATTCTTGCGGCCCGGCATCACCGAGAACCAGGTCACCGCGCACCTGATGCAGTATCTCTACAACATCCCCGGCATGGAAGACGTTGAGGATGTCATCGTTTCCTCAGGCCCGAATACTTGGCCCAACTGGCGCAATTTCTCCGACCGCATCATCCAGCCCGGCGACATCGTGTTCATGGATTTGGCCGCGCTGACCTGGAACGGCTACAAGTCCTGCTATTACCGCACCTACTGCGTCGGCAAGGAGCCCAGCAAGGAGCAGAAAGATACCTACGCCACCGCGCTGAAATGGCTCTACGACTCCATCGGTGCCGTGAAGGTCGGCGCCACCACGCGCGACATCGCCATGAAATGGCCGTCGGCGATGAAGACCTGGGGCTACGAGGACGAGGACCAGGCCGCCGCCAATCTGTGGGGCCACGGGCTTGGGCTGGCGCAATACGACCCGCCGGTGATTTCACGTATCTGGTCGCTCGATCATCCGGTCGAAATCCAGGAAGGCATGACGTTCGCGCTCGAAACGCAGCACGGCAAGAAATTCCGCTACGGCGTGCGCATCGAGGAAATGCTGATCGTTCACAAGAAAGAAATCGAGATCGTCTCCAATTTCCCGGTCAAACAGATCACCGTGGTCGATCCGCTGCCGGGATACGGCGATCATGTGAAATGATTTCGGACGGCCGGCGCCGCCGAAACGGGTGACCATGAGACCCTTGGCCGAATATAGCTGGCGCGACTGGCAGCTGTTTCGCCCGCTGACGCATTGCTACAAGACCCTGCGCTACGCCGCCGGCAGAGAGCTCTACGTGCGGTCTCCGGCGCGCGGCGGTGCGACCGATCTCAGCCGGCGCGTCGCCGGGCAGCGCGTGCTTGTCTCCATCGCATTCAACGACGCCGAAGCCATCGCGATGCAGGCCGAAGCGATGGCGCGGTTCGTGCCGAACGCGCTTTACGCCATCGCCGATAATTCGACCGACGAAGATGCGGCAAGCGCGATCGCCGCGACCGCAGCCAAACGCGCGTTGCCTTACATCCGCCTGCCACGGCACGGCTGGCGCAAGGAACAGGGGAGTCGCGCGCACGGCCACGCGCTCAACTGGGTCTGGCGTAACGTCGTGCGGCCGGGCCAGCCGGAGGCATTCGGCTTTCTCGATCACGACCTGTTTCCGACTGCCCCCGACGATCCGTTCGCGACACTCGAGCGCCAGCCTGTCTATGGGGTGCTGCGGCAGTCGGGCAGCCGCTGGTTTCTGTGGGCGGGTTTTTGCCTGTTCCGCTTCGATGCGGTCAGGGACCTGCCGCTCGATTTCGCGCAAGCCTGGTTCGTCGGACTCGACACTGGGGGCGGCAACTGGGCCGCGCTCTATCGCCGGCTCGATCGCGATGCACTCGTCTTCATGCCGACCCGATTCGAACCGTTTCGGCCGGGCGCCGACCCGGTGCACGACACAATCCAATGGTGCGGCGCCTGGCTGCACGAGGTCGGCCAGACACAGCGCGCCGGACGCGTTCAGGAAGCCGGCGACAAGCGGCGCGCCGTCAAGCAACTGATCGCGGCGCCGCTGAGCGCAAGCGGGGCCGCATGAATCATTGGATCATCCCGCTGCATGCCGCCGCCGCAATCGATGCGGAGCGGACCGGACCGAAGGCGGCGAATTTGGCGCGGCTGGCCCAGGCCGGCCTGCCGACGCCGGGCGGCTTCTGCATCGCCGCTGACGCCTATCGCCGGCAGATTCAGCATCTCGGTATCGCCGACGCGGTGCAGGCCTATCCAAATGCCGATCCGGCCGCGCAGCGAAAGCTTTCCGTCGAGATCAGGCTTGCGCTTTATCAGAGCGATCTCGCGCCCGACCTGCTCGCGGCCATTCTCGGCGCCTGGTGGGAGCAACCAAAACCCGCGGCGGTGCGCTCCTCGGCGCTGATCGAGGACCGCGCCGACTCGAACTTCGCCGGGCAATTCGAAAGCTTCCTCGGCATGCGCGAGGATGCCGAATTCCTCATCGCGCTGCGCGCCTGCTGGGCCGCGCTGTGGACCACCAATGCACGCCGCGGCATGGCGCAGCACGATCTCAATCCAGCCGACACCGCGATGGCGGTTCTGGTGCAGCCGCTTGTCGCCGCGCGCGCCTCCGGCGGCGGCTTAAGCGAGACCGCCGACGGCCACATGATGTTGTCGGCGACCTGGGGGCTTGGCTCGACGATCGCGCAAGGCGAAGTGGTGCCCGACCGCATCGTGCTGTCCCGCCAAGGTTTCGTGCGCACGAACGAGGCCGGCCGCAAACACCATCGCGAAGCCTGCCTGCACGGCGCCGGCACCGCGGCGCAGGCGGTGCCCGAGGAACTGCAAAGAGCGCCGTGTCTTGAGGCCGGACAGGCAACAACGCTCGGCCGTCTGATGCGCAAGGCTGAAAAGCTTCTCGGCCACCCGGTCGAGATCGAATGGGCGTTGGACGACGACGGCTTCAAGCTGTTGCAGGCGCGACCGCTGCACGTGCAGGAGCCCTTCGTGCCGGACGAAATCTGGCTCAAGCATCCGGGGCTGAACGGCCATCCGGCCGGTATCGGCTGGGGCAGCGGCCGCGCGGTTGTGGTCAATTGCGAATGCGAACTTTCGCGCGTCGCGCCGGGCGATGTTCTGGTCACCCGCGTCGCCGGACCGGCGCTGTCGCACATCCTGCCGCGCGTCGCCGGCGTGGTTGCCGAACTTGGCGGATCGACATCGCATCTCGCTTCGCTCGCGCGGGAACGCGGCATTCCCATGGTCCTCGGCGTCAATGACGCCACGCTGCGCATTCCCGACGGCGCGCAGGTCGCCGTCGATGGCGTGGCCGGCGTTGTGCGGTGGGTGGCGTGATGGCCAAGAAGGTCGAACCAAAGAAAGCTGTGCGCCCGCGCATCTTCGTCACCCAGCCGGTCTCCGAGCAGGCACTCAAACGCCTGCGCGCGGTGGCGCGTGTCGCGGTGTTTGTCGATTCGCGCCGGATCATCCCGAAGCGCACGCTGATTGCGCAGGTGCGCAAGGCCGATATTCTGTTCTGTCTGCTGCATGACAAGATCGACCGTGCGGTGGTCGAAGCCAATCCAAATCTCCGCCTGATCGCCGCGCAATCGATCACGCCCTCCAATATCGACGTCGCGGCGGCGACCGCGCGGCGCATCCCCGTCACCGTCACCGCCCCGATCACCACCGAAGCGACCGCGGACCTGGCCTTTGGGCTGATGTTGGCGGTGGCGCGGCGCATGGTGGAAGGCGACCGGTTGGCGCGCGCCGGCGTCTTTCCCGGCAGCCAATCGGCCTTCCTGATGGGTTCCTACGTGTGGGGCAAAACGCTGGGCCTGATCGGCGGCGGTGGCCTGATCGGCAAGGCGGTGGCGCGCCGCGCGCAAGGTTTCGGCATGCGCGTCCTGTACTGGACGCCGCGAAGGAAGCCGGAGCGCGAGGAGCGCGCGGCTGGACTGATCTACGCGCCCTTCGAGCAATTGTTGCATGAAGCCGATTTCGTCTCGATCCATTCACCGCTGAATGAGGAGACGCGGCATCAGATTTCGGCGCGCGAACTCAGTTTGATGAAGAAAACCGCGTTCCTCATCAACACCGCGCGCGGGCCGATCGTCGACGAAGCCGCACTCGTTCGCGCGCTGCAAAAGAAGCAGATCGCCGGCGCCGGCCTCGACGTGTTCGAGCACGAGCCGAAGATCGACAAAGCGCTGACCAAAATGGCCAACGTGGTGCTGAGCCCGCATCTCGGCAGCGCCACGCCCGAGGTGCGCGAGGCGATGGCGAATATCGTGGTCGACAACATTCTCGCTTTTATCGGCGGCCACAAGCTGCCGAACTGCGTCAATCCGCACGTGTTTGCGTTGTAATTCCAACACCCTGTGCTGCACCCGACCTTTATGGTATGGTTCTGATATGCCAAAGAAGCCCAACGCGCCTCCTAAATCGGTCGCCCGCAAGAAGAACAGCGGTGTTGTGATCGGCGCGCGCCGTTTCGCCAAGATTAGCGCTGTTGAGGGTATCGTACTCACGGGTGAAATGCAGACGCGCGCCGCCGAATTTACCAAGAAGGGCATGTCCGCCGACGAGCGGCGTCGATCGATTATACGGATTTACCGCAAGGCATAATCAGCCCGAAATGTACGAAGTCGAGAATGACACCATTTATTGCTACGCTGGGACGGACGTTCTCATAAACAAGCTCGACATCAAAGATGCTGCGGAGTTGGCGAACTTTGAGGCTGAAATAACCAGTCAGCGAGCTCAGGAACCGATTCCCGAAGGCGATCTGGATTACGCGCATTATTGCGCGTTGCATAAGCACCTATTTCAAGATGTTTACGATTGGGCGGGCGAGCCGCGCAAGATTCGAATAGGAAAGGGAGGCAACTGGTTTTGTTTTCCTGAACATATCGGCGCGGAGATGACAAAGCTATTTTCTTCATTGAAAAAACAAAACAATTTTGCAGGCTTGACCAAAGCCGAATTTGCAAAAAGATTGGCTCACTTTCTGGCGGAACTGAACGCCATTCACCCATTCCGCGAAGGAAATGGACGGACCCAATTGTCATTTCTTGGACTAATAGCCGAGCAAGCCGGCCATCCGCTCGATTTCGAAAGGATCGAGCCGGATAAAATTCTTATCGCCATTGTCGAAAGCTTTGTCGGGGACGAAGCACGACTCCGCCGGGCAATAGCCGATTTGATCCAGGTCCAGGGGTGAAGGCCCCGCACATTTGAGAGAAAGCCAAGTCGGAGTCCACTATGCCCCGCACCCTGATCGCCATAACCGACAGTCCGTTCCCCTCGCTCGATCCGGCGAAAAAAGCGCTGACGCGCCTCGACCCCGAATACCGCATGGCGAACAGCGCTTCCGCCGACGATATCCTCGCCGTCGCGCGCGACGCCGATGCCATCCTGGTGACTTATGCGAAACTAGCGGGCGAGTTGCTGCGGCAACTGAAGAACTGCAAGGCGATCGGCCGTTTTGGGCTTGGCGTCGACAACATCGACCTGCCGGCGGCGAAGGAGCTTGGCATCGCCGTCAATTATGTGCCGGACTATTGTCTGCGCGAAGTGTCCGACCACGCCATGGCGCTTTTGCTGGCGCTGGCCCGCAAGGTGCCGTTTTCCAACAAGCTGGTGCAATCCGGCCGCTGGGAAGTGCCGCCGATCGTGCCGCTGCGGCGGCTCGAGAGTCAGACCCTAGGCCTCATAGGCTTCGGCAACATTCCGCGCGCACTCACGCCCAAGGCCAAGGCGTTCGGATTCAAAGTCCTGACCCACGATCCATTCGTCAAAACCGACGCGCTTGCCGCTGCCGGCGTCGAAGGCGTGAGTTTCGACGAGTTGCTCGCGCGCTCCGACTTCGTTTCCGTCCACGCGCCGCTATTGCCGTCAACGCGCGGGCTGATGAATGCCGCGGTCTTTGCCAAAATGAAAAAGGGCGCGTACCTGATTAACACCGCGCGCGGCCCGCTGGTCGACGAACCGGCCTTAATCGCCGCACTCGATTCCGGCCAGCTCGGCGGCGCGGGGCTCGACGTGGTCACGACCGAACCGCTCGGCAAAGACTCCCCGCTGCTCGGCCGTGACAACGTCATCCTCACACCGCATACCGCGTTCTACTCGGTCGAGGCGCTGGAGGAATTGCAGACCAAATGCGCCAGCGATGTCGCACGGGTCCTGTCGGGCGAGAAGGCGGTCTATCCGATCTCGGCGTAAGACTGGTCCCAGGCGTTGCAAGTCTTGTCATGCGCGGCCTTGTGCCGGGCATGACGCCTGGCGCCTACGCCGCCGCAATTGTAATCCCGGCCTGCTCGCAGGTGTTGGCCACATCGCACACCGTGGCGCGCTGCATGTCGCGCTTCCAGCGCAGATCGTCAAATTCGGTACCGCGGTGCATGGTGCAGCGATTGTCCCAGATGACGAGGTCGTGGACGCGCCAGCGGTGCGCATAGACGAACTGCCGCTGCGTGGCGTGCGCGACCAGTTCGTCGATCAGCGCGCGACCCTCGGCCTCCGGCATGCCGAGGATACGGCCCGCATGCGACGCGAGATAGAGCGATTTCCGCCCGGACTCAGGCATCGTGCGCACCAGAACCTGCGGCACCGGCGGCAGGCCTTGCCGTTCATCGTCGCTGAAATTGGAAAAGCCGAGCCGCGCGCGCGAATTAAAGATCGAATGTTCCACCACGAGCGTATCGAGCCGGCGTTTCGTCGCCTCGGGCAGCGCATCATAGGCCGCCCGCTCGTCGGCAAATTCGGTGTGCCCGCCGACCGGTGGGATCGAGCGGGCATAGAGCAGCGACGCGCGCGCCGGCAGCCGCTTGAACGAGCTGTCGGTGTGCCACAGCCGGTTGCCGAGCTGAAACATGCGCTGGCGCGAGTCCTTGCCCCACATCTCGTTTTCAGGATCGAGGTTGGACACGTCGGCGAATTCCTTGCGTACGCGCAGCTTCGCATCCTTGCGAAACAGCGCGATGGTCGTTTCCAGCGGCCCGAAATGCCGCGCGAAATCGAGATGCTGATCGTCCGACAAATGCTGCTCGGGAAACACCAGCACCGCATATTTGGTGAACGCGTCTTTGACGGCCGCGAGATCGGCTGGTTCGAGCGGCCGAGACAGATCGATGTCGCCAATTTCGGCAGCAAAACTCTCCGTAACCGGGCAAACGGTGATGGCCATGGCGTCGCCTCCGGGCGCCGCGTTCGCGGCATTGGCACAATTGAATCACAGGCGACCGCCGCGCGCAATTGCCGGCGATGTCGTTTGCACCAGCCGCGCGCCAAGTTCACAATGTGGGTGAGCAGCGGGCAGCAAGAGAGGCGTCATGTTGGATAATGCGGTTACGCAGGCCATCAAAGCAGCCTTGATGGAGCGCTTCGGCGGAGAATTCGCGATCGATCCGACGCTGGACGGCCTGAGCGGACTGGCGAAGATGGCCGGGCACCGTTCGCATCGGCGCTATGCGCCGCGCCCCGTTGAAGCGGACCTGCTGCGGCTGCTGTGCGCCTGCGCCCTCTCGGCCCCGTCCAAAAGCGACCTTCAGCAATGCGATATCGTCGTCGTGCGCGACGCGGCCATTCGCAAAGGAATCGTCGCGACCATTCCGGACATGCCATGGATCGAAGACGCGCCGGTGTTTCTGGTATTCGTCGGCAACGGACAGCGGCTGCCAATGATGGCGCGGCTGCACGATAAGCCGTTCCCGAACGATCATCTCGATCAGTTCTTCAACGCGGCCGTGGACGGCGCCATCGTGATGTCCGCCTTCATGTGCGCGGCGGCAGCTGTTGGCCTAGGCTTTTGTCCAATCAGCGCGATCCGCGATCAGCCGCAGGTTGTGAGCGAGCTTTTGCGGCTGCCGGATCGCGTTTTTCCGATTGCCGGGCTTTGCGTCGGCTGGCCGGCACAAGCCGGCGAGATTACGCCGCGTCTGTCGCTGCAAACGACGGTCATCGAAAACACCTATGGCAAACGCGACATTGCCGGCGAGATCGATGCCTACAACCGGCGTCGGGCGGCATTGCGACCCTATCGGCGCCAACGTAATGTCGAGCGTTGGGGCACAGCACAGCTCTATGGATGGTCGGAGGACAAGGCGCGGCAGTACGCCGAGCCGACGCGCACCGATTTCGGCCGCTTCATCCGCGGCAAAGGATTTTGCCTCGACTAGTGGAGCGGATTTGACATTCGCTATCCACCCAGCCGGGAACTCCGGTAGCGAATGTCAGATCAAAAAAGCTCCACTAGAACTTATAGTTGCTAGTGGTCCTTTTGATTCTAACACTCGCATGAGGGGGTGCCGAACTGGGATGCGAATGTTAGAATCGGCCCACTAGCGCAGTGCAGTTCGCCGCGCCCCGGCGCAAACAGAAT
>Ga0070735_10005834_pt1 | contig 10134 bp, 10 predicted proteins | sample Coa_R1_FD_66443 | JGI IMG/M metagenome (GOLD analysis project Ga0070735, IMG submission 66443) | Surface soil microbial communities from Centralia Pennsylvania, which are recovering from an underground coalmine fire - Coalmine... | ecosystem: Environmental > Terrestrial > Soil > Unclassified ... | reverse complement strand
TGGCTGGCTGACCCAGCTGCCGGCGGAACACGCCGGACACCCAGCTACGACACTACTCCAATCCAAGCCGATTACAAGTCGGTCTACAAACCCAGGCCATGTGCCTCAGCCAGCTCTACCGTCTACCGGCTTCGCGGCTCCTTCGTGTCGCTGCTGCTGTGGGAGGGGCACAGCCTCACCTACGTCGCCGAGCAGGCCGGCCACAGCGTCGCCACCCTGGCGAACCACTACGCGGGCGTGCTCAAGGAGCTCGAGGACGAGCCCCGGATCCGCGCTGCCGACGCGATCAGAGCAGCCCGAGCGGAGACCAGGTGTGCGCAGAATGTGCGCAACGGGGAGACGGGGGAGGGGGACCATCCGGACGAATCCCCTGCACTTACCGGAGTGGGCGATACTGGGCTCGAACCAGTGACCTCCGCCTTGTCGAGGCGGCGCTCTCCCAGCTGAGCTAATCGCCCGGGAGGGCACCTAAATGTAGCGGTCAGAACCCGCGCTTGAGTGCCAGATAGGGCAGAAGGGCGAGTTCGGCGACCCCGGGCAGAGGATCCTCCCGAGCGAACACCGACTCGACGCGCACCGAGCGCAGCGAGGCCAGGTACTCGCGCCAGCCGAGGGCGCCCCGGACCAGCTCGAGCCCGGCGGTGGGAACGTCTGTGGCCAGGCGGACCCAGGAGACGCCGGTGCGCGCGAGGCCACGGTCCGGCGGCGGGAGCCCCAGCTGGTCGGCGTACAGATGGGCTGGGAAGTCGACGCCGGCCCGCGCGCCGAGTCCGTGGTAGCCCCACGTCCGGGCGTTCACGTCGAGCAGCTTGGCCTGGCCGTCGCGCTCGTCGTACTTGTACTCGACCTCGACCAGCCCGTAGTAGCCGATCGAGCGCAGGAAGCGCTCCGAGGGTTCGGTCAGTCCCGGGTCCTCGATCGTCTGGGCCAGCGTGCTCGACCGCCCGAAGTCGGGGGGATGCTGGCGGCGGCGGCGGACGGTCATGCGTGCGTGCGCGTGGCCATCCTTGAAGAACCCGCAGTAGGCGAGCTGTGCAGCGCCCGGCCCCGGGATCAGCTCCTGGACGATGACCTCTGCCGGCCCGATCAGCTCGGCCGCGTCTGCGACTCGTGTCTCCAGCTCCGCCCGGGTGGCGGCCGACCAGGCCTTGCGCCGGGTGGCATACAGGAAGTGCTCCTTGATCGCCGGCTTGATCACGAACGGAGGCTCGCCGTCCACGCTCGCGAGATCGTCCAGGCCGGACAGGGTCCACGTCCGGGGAGCGGGGATCCCGAGCTCGGCCGCCCGGGCATAGGTGTTGCGCTTGTCCCATGCCCACCTGACGACCTCCCAGGGCGGGGTCGGCACCCGGAAGCGGGGCACCAGCTCCTCCCGGTGGCGGGCTATCGCCGCCACGGTCTCCTCGCGCGTCGGGTAGAGCACCCAGCCATCGAGCCCCAGGCGGTCGGCGATGGCGAGCAGGGTCTCGATGGTGCGGCGGTGCTCGCGCAGGCCGGCAACCCTCACGCTCCGGCTCACATAGCGCGAGAAGCGGCTGATCGACAGCTCGTCGTCGACCACGACGACATCGACCCCGCGCCGGCCGAGGCTGCGGGCGATGGCCAGGCCCTGGTAGTCCCCGCCGACGACAACCGCCCCCGGCGCGGACGCGTTCATCTCGCGATGCGCCCCGCGATCGCGCGGCCGGCGTACCAGCTGCCGGAGACGAAGCGCATGATCGGCCCGAAGCTCCAGGCAGCAGGCGCGCCTGCGACGTGGAGGCCTGGGATCGAGGTCTCGAGCCCGCGGCCCAGAACCGGATATCCGCCCGCGAGCGCCACGCCATCCAGGATCTCCCGGCCAAGGAATGAGTAGCTGCGGAAGTCGACGGCGTAGCCGGTGCCGAACATGAGATGGTCGATTTCCCGCCGGCTGCCGTCCGAGAGATGCAGGAGAAGCCCGTCGCCGTGCGCCTCGGCACCGGTCACCGTGACGCCCGTGGTCACCCGCGTGCCGTTCAGGCGTACCCGGACGAAATGCGAGCAGGCGGGGCGGATCGAGCGCCGGGCGATCCGATCCTGGGCACCGCGGGGCAGCCTTCGGAAGAGGTCCGGCACCGACACCAGGCGCGAGTACCAGAGCGGTCCGACGTCGGTGGGGGCGTACACGATCGGCCCCAGACGGCCAAGCCGATGGATCACCGCGTGGCCGCGCAACCAGATCACGCGCGGGGCGCGCACCAGCACCTCGACCGAGGCACGCGCCTCGCTCATCAGCGCGGCGCTCTCGAGGGCGCTCTGGCCTCCGCCCACGACCGCCACGCGCCGCCCGCCAAAGCGGTCGAGATCGCGGTGCTCGGCGGTGTGGGACACGCGATCGGCCGGGAGCTGCTCGAAGCCTCCCGGTGTCCGAGCGAACGGCGCGATGCCCGCCGCGACGACGGCTCGGCGGGCGCTGAGGACTTCGCCGTCGTCAAGCGTCAGCCGGAACGCGCCTGCGGCGCGCTCCATGCGGCTCACCCGGCGAGAGTCGAGCTCGTCGACAGCGCTTCGCGCCACCCAGTGCGCGTACTCCACGAAGCGCTCGAGCGGCACGGGTGGCTCGAGCCGGTGCCCCGTCGCGCGTTCGTAGCTCGCGATCGAGAGCGGGCCCTCGGGCTCGATCAGGTTGGTGGCGCGCATATTCGAGCGCAGCTTCATCCCCCGCGGCATGGAGCGCCAGAACGACATCGGGTCGCCGAACACGCGCGGCCGGAGGCCGGCGCGCTGCAGATGCACCGCCGCCGACACCCCGTGGGGTCCGGCCCCGATGACGGCCACTTCGAGGTCAGGCGCCATAGTGCCGCTGTGCCTCGCCCGCGGCCGGGCCGGCGAGATGGCCGTTGACGATCTCGGTCTGCGCCCGCCGCCGCCACCAGGCATTCACCTCTCGGGGGAGCGCCTTCCAGACGCTCTCGTCGCCGGCGAGGGTCTCCAGCAGCCTGCGGTAGGCGTCCATCACCCGGGGCTTGACCAGATAGTCGGGGTGGGTCAGGACCTGTGCCATACCGCCTCGAGCCTTGAGGAAGCGAGCCTTCTCGATCCACACCGAGGCATCGTCGTGGCGGAGGATCTCGAACAGGGTGTGATCCTGAGCCATCGTCACGGGCAGCTCGAGCGTGTCCCGGTTGAAGAACGGCAGCCACGTGCAGCACCCCCCGGCCTGAGGCTCGAACGGGTCGCTGTCGGGGTACGAGGCGTCGTAGTCGAATCCGAGCAGGGGCATCCAATCCCAGTTCCGGTGCATCGCCGGGGAGCGGAAGCCCACCGCGTCCCAGCGCTCTGCCGCCTCGCGCAGCGCGGGCAACCTCCGCCGGAGCTCGCCCACTGAGCGCAGATCCCGGCCATCGTGGCGGACACCGTGGACCCCGACCTCGAAGCCGTCCTGCAGCAACTCGCTTATCAGCGCGTCGTCGAGCGCATATCGGTCCACCACGAAGTTCCACGACGAGCGCAGGCCGAGCGAGCGCTCGAGCTCGAGCACCGGCTCGATCGCGGCGACGCCTTCGGCGGTCTCGACGTCGTGGGTCAGCACGAGCGCCCACTGGTGGGGCGCCGGCCACGCACCGATCCTCGGTACCGCGTGGCCTGCCACCTCGTCGATCCAGGACAGGAACAGCTCGAAGAAATCGTGCAGCGCCGTCTCCACGGGCCAGGCCGGGAACGCGGTCCGCGCCTGAACGCGGGCGTAACGGCGCCGCAGCCAGATCTGAACGGTCCGCGGCAGCCCGCGGCGCACCCCGTAGTACGCGTGCATGAGGAGCCGGTTGAAGGCCAGGCGGCTGCCGGCGAGGAGCTGCAGATACCGCTCGCTCCAATACGCCTCGCAGACCTCGTCGGGATCGAACGGGACGCAGAGGCTTCCGTCGCCAGCACGCCATACGGACGCCAGCCGCGTGCCGCCGGGTGAGGTCAGGGCGGCGGCCGGCTGCCAGCCGTCCCCGTGACGGGCGCGCAGTTGCGCGAGCTCCTCGTCCGTCGCGATCGCGGCGAAGATCGGGATCGAGCGGCCGTCCGCGGTCTCGAGAATCGCGAACGACGGAGCAGGCTCGTGCGATGACCGTGCCGGCCACAGGAGCTTTGCCCCGCGGGGGGCGGCGAGGTAATCGCAGTCGGTTGCGCTCGGCCCGTCCAGTACGGCATACGGAAGCCGGTGGTGCTCGGCGATCGTCACCCGACGGGTGCCATGAAGCAGCTGAGCCGCACTCAGCATCGCCAATCTCTCAGCTCCAGCGCTCAACGAGACGCCGTCCTCGCGAAACTCGTCGCCACGGGACCAACCTCCCTACCTTCAGGTACCGCCCTCTGGCCAAAAATAGCAATGGCCACCGGTTCCTTGTCAAGGTTGAGGATCCCGGCCGAAGTTGCGCTCGGGCGGGGTCGCAGTTCGCGACACCGTGGCCCCGTCCCACGTCAAATAGCATCAGACCATGGAGCTCGAGCTTCCCGATGGGAACCGCCTGACCGTGCCCGACGACGCCACCGGCGCCGATGTGGCCATGGCGATCGGGCCCGGGCTGGCCCGCGCGGCGCTGGCGATCAAGGTCGACGGTCAGCTGCGCGACCTGGCCCGCCCGGTCGCCGATGGGTTGCCGGCAGCCGACGGCGTTCGGAGGATCGAGATCCTGACCGAGCGCAGCGGGGATGAGGCACTCGAGCTGATCCGCCACGACTGCGCACACGTGCTCGCGGCCGCGGTGATGGACCTCTATCCCGGAGTCAAGATCTCGATCGGGCCGCCGATCGAGAGCGGCTTCTACTACGACTTCGACTTCCCAGAAGGGGTCGCCCTCTCGGAGTCCGGGTTCGAGGCCATCGAGGCGAAGATGCGCGAGCACATCGAGGCCGACGAGGTCTTCCGGCGCGAGGACGTGGCTCCCGGAGTGGCGCTCGAGCGCTTCCTCGGGGAGGGGCAGGACTACAAGGTGGAGCTGATCGAGGACCTGGTCCGGGGCGGAGGCGTCGACACGGTCTCGCTCTACACCAACGGCCCCTTCACCGACCTCTGCCGTGGTCCTCACGCGCCGAGCACCAAGCGGATCAAGGCGTTCAAGCTCCAGTCCGTGGCGGGCGCGTACTGGCGCGGCGACGCCTCCAAGCCGATGCTCACGCGCGTGTATGGAACGGCGTTCTTCTCAAACAAGGACCTCGAGGAGCACCTGGAGCGCCTCGAGCGGGCCCGGGCCAACGACCATCGCAAGCTCGGCCCGCAGTTGGGCCTGTTCTCGTTTTCGGAGGTGGCGCCCGGCGCGGCGTTCTGGCTGCCGGCGGGGACCGAGGTGTTCAACTCGCTGGTCGCGCTGAGCCGCGAGATGGGGCGCGAGCGCGGCTACGTCGAGGTGAAGACCCCCCAGATCTACGACAGCTCGCTGTGGAAGACCTCCGGCCACTGGGACAAGTACGGCGGGAACATGTTCATCACCGACTACGAAGAGCGCGAGATGGCGGTCAAGCCCATGAACTGCCCGGGCCACTGCCAGCTGTTCTCGCTCGGGCGGCACTCGTATCGCGAGCTACCAGTGCGCTACTGGGAGCCCGGCCTGCTCCACCGGCGAGAGCCGAGCGGAACCCTGCACGGCCTGCTCCGGGTGCGTCACTTCGCCCAGGACGACTCGCACATCTTCTGTACCGAGGATCAGATCCAGGAGGAGGTGGCCGGGGTCATGGACTTCGCCTTCGCCACCTACCGGATCTTCGGCGTCGACGTGCGACTCGAACTCTCGACGCGTCCCGAGAACCGCATCGGCTCCGACGAGCTCTGGGACCACAGCGAGGGGGCGCTCACGAATGCGTTGGACGCCCTGAGCCTGCCGTACACGGTCAACGAGGGCGATGGGGCGTTCTACGGCCCGAAGATCGACATGCACATGACCGACTCGCTCGGGCGGTCCTGGCAGCTCGGCACCTGCCAGCTCGACTACAACATGCCCGAGCGCTTCGGTCTCACCTACACCGGAGCCGACAACGGGGAGCACCAGCCGGTGATGATCCACCGCGCGTTGATGGGCTCATACGAACGCTTCATCGGGATCCTCCTGGAGCATTTCTCGGGAGAGCTGCCCGTATGGCTGGCGCCCGTGCAGGCGATCGTACTGCCGATCTCGGACCGCCATCTGGAATACGCGAGGGGCGTCGCAGACCGGCTGCGCGCCCGCGGCCTGCGGGCCGAGCTCGACGGGCGCACGGAGTCGGTCGGTCGCAAGATCCGTGAGGCCGAGCTGCGAAAGATCCCCTACATGCTGGTGGCGGGGGATCGCGAGCAGGAGGCGGGGGAGGTCTCGCTGCGCGAGCACGGCCGGGGGGACACCGGTTCGATGCCCGTGGAGGCCTTTGCCGAGCGCCTGAAGGAACAGGTGCAAACGCGCTCCGCAGGACGGTAGCGCCGCTATACTCGCACCCGTTGATCCACGCTTTTCATCTCACACGGCCCGGCGCCGCTTGACGTCGCCCCGCCTTAGCATCTAGTGCCGGTCCCTAGAAAGTTCGACCGGCGCCCGCCTGAGCGGGACACGACGCGGATCAACGACCGGATTCGCGTGCCCGAAGTCCGGCTCGTTGGGGAGGACGGCAAGCAGATCGGGGTCGTGAAGACCTCTGAGGCCCTTTCCTACGCCCAGCAGCGCGATCTCGACCTGGTCGAGGTGGCTCCCGACGCCCGGCCTCCTGTCTGCCGGGTGCTGGATTACTCCAAGTACAAGTACGAGCAGGCCCAGAAGCAGAAGGCCGCGCGCCGCCACCAGCAGCAGATCACGATCCGGGAGATCAAGTTCCGCCCGAAGATCGCCCAGAACGACTACGACACGAAGAAGGGGCACGTTCGCCGCTTCCTGCTGGGCAAGGACAAGGTCAAGATCACGATCATGTTCCGGGGCCGGGAGGTCACTCACCCCGAGCGCGGAACCGCCCTGCTCGACAAGCTGGCCTCCGAGCTGTCGGAGATCGCAGTGATCGAGCAGACCCCGCTTCAGGACGGCCGGAACATGACCATGCTTCTGGCTCCCTCGAAGGCCGTGCTGGCCGGCGAGAAGGCCAAGGCGGACACCGAGAAGGGCGCGCACGCCGACGGCGCGGCGCCTCCCGACGGTGCCGCTCCGCCCGATGGCGCTGCTCCGCCCGAGGGCGCCGCCGCGCCAAACGGCGCCGCCGCGTCCGAGGCTCCCGCCGAGGGCGAGGGCGAAGCCGAGGCCGAGGCCGAAGCCGAAGTGGCGGCCCCGGCGGTCGCTCCCAAAGCCTCCTAGAGCGAGAAGCGCTCGCAGAGCTCCTCGAGGCGCCCGGCGCTCTCCGCCAGATCGGCCGCCGAAGCGGCGATCTGCTGAGTCGGGGCCGATGTCTCTTGCGTCGCCGCTGAAACCTCCTCCGAAGAGGCCGAGGACTGCTCGGCGACAGCCGCCACGTCTCGCATGTCGCTCTCCATCCCCGCGGCCAGGTCGCAGATCCGAGATGATCTCACCGACCCCAGCCGCCATCGCCTGCACGGTCTCGTCGATGCGCTCGAACGGGACCTTCGCCTCGCCGACGGTCTCCGCTCCCTCGCTGTCGGATGACCTGCTTTACTAACCAGCGGCCATGCCGAAGATGAAGACCCACTCGGGCACCAAGAAGCGCTTCAAGCTGACCGCGACCGGCAAGGTCCGCGGCCGCGGCTCGTTCTCGACCCACATCCTCGAGAAGAAGTCCGCCAAGCGCAAGCGCCAGATCGGGCGGCCGGCCGTGATCGCGCCGCAGGACGCCCACAGGGTCAAGGATCTGCTCGGGGTGAAGAAGTGACCCGGGTCAAGCGCGGCGTCCACGCGCGCAAGAAGCGCCGGGCCACGCTCGAGATGGCCAAGGGCTTCCGGGGCGACGCCAGCCGGCACTACCGGACGGCCAAGGAGGCGGTCCTCAAGGCCGACCAGTACCGCTACCGCGACCGCCGGAACCGCAAGCGCGACTTCCGCCGCCTGTGGATCACCCGGATCAACGCGGCCGCCCGCCAGAACGACCTCTCCTACTCGCAGTTCATCCACGGCCTGCAGCTGGCCGGGATCGAGCTCGACCGTAAGGTGCTCGCGGACATCGCCGTCCGCGACGCCGACACCTTCCGACGTTTTGCCGACCGCGCCCGTGAGGCGCTGGCGGCCAGCTGAGCTAACGCTCAAACCGCCAGCCAAGCCAAATCACGGGCGCCGCGACAGCGGCGCCTTTTTTATTCCATGATCACCAGCCCCCACAACGAGAAACTGAAGGAGATCCGCAAGCTCGCCGCCCGGCGGCGGGTGCGTTCCCGGTCTGGTCGGTTCGTCGCCGAGGGTGAGGACCTGCTGAGTGCGGCGGACGCTGCGGGATGGGAGCCGGTCGTGCGGTTGTGCGCGGCCGGGAGCGGGCTGGCCGGGGAGCCCGTGGCGCCCGAGGTGCTCGCGGGCGTGTCGGGGCTGCGCTCGGGGTGCCGGACGCTGGCCGTGTACGAGGAGCGCTGGGCCGTCACGGCTGTGGCGCCGTGCGTCTACCTCCACGGCGTGCACGATCCGGGCAACGTCGGCACCGTGCTGCGCTCTGGAGCTGCGTTCGGGGCTGGCTGCGTTGCCCTCGGCCCGGGATCCGCCGATCCCTTCAGCCCGAACGCGGTCCGGGCCTCGATGGGAGCCGTGTTCGAGGTCCCGGTCGCCCAGGTCACCTCGCTCGACCAGCTCCCGCGGCCTCTGGTCGCCCTGGACGCAGGCAGGGGAGAGGCTCTCTGGGAGATAACTTCGACCTGGGTCCAGAAAGCCCCCACCTTCCTGGTCGGGGCCGAGCGGGAGGGACTGCCGGCCGAGATCCTGGCCGAGGCCGACCACATCGCGCACATCCCGATCCGGACCCATTCCCTGAACGCCGCGATGGCAGCCACCATCGCCCTCTACGAGGTATCTAGGATGGCGCCCGCATGATCGACCGGATCACCCAGATCGAGCAGGACGCCCGGACCGCCATCGCGGCGGCGAACTCCACGGGCGCCCTCGAGGATGTGCGGGTCACGTTCCTGGGCCGCAAGGCCGAGCTTCCGAACCTGCTGCGCGGCGTGGCTCAGCTTCCGCCCGAGCAGCGAGGGGCCGTGGGCAAGGCAGCCAACCAGGTCAGGCAGGCGCTCGAAGCCGCGATCCAGGGCCGCGAACGGGAGCTGGCCGCGCGAGAGCTGCAGGAGCGCCTGGAGCGTGACCGCGTCGACGTCACCCTGCCGGCCGCGCCACTGCCCGCGATCGGGCGCCACCACCTCATCACCGCCACGCGCCGGGAGATCGAGGACGTGTTCATCGGGCTCGGATTCAGCATCGCCGAGGGCCCCGAGGTCGAGACCGTCTACTACAACTTCGACGCGCTGAACCACGCGCCCACCCACCCGGCGCGGCTGCTCACCGACACGTTCTACATCGAGCCGGCGCACGACATCTTCGACCCGCAGGCGCTGCTGCTGCGCGTGCACACCTCGCCCATGCAGATCCGGGCGATGGAGCAGCAACCGCCGCCGATCTACATCGTCGTCCCCGGGCGTGTGTTCCGGCCCGATTCCGACGCCACCCACACGCCCCAGTTCCACCAGATAGAGGGCCTGGCCGTCGACGAGGACATCACGCTCGGCGATCTGCAGGGCACGCTGTTGACGTTCGCGCGGGCGATCTTCGGCGACGAGCGCGAGGTCCGCCTGCGCCCGCACTTCTTCCCGTTCACCGAGCCGAGTGTGGAGGTCGACGTCTCGTGCTTCAACTGCACCGACGGCGTGCTCGCCGACGGCAGCCGCTGCCCGCTCTGTAAGGGCACCGCCTGGATCGAGATCCTGGGTGCCGGAATGGTCGACCCGAACGTGTTCGGCTACGTGCAGCAGTACGGCTACGACCCGGAGCGCATCCAGGGCTTCGCCTTCGGCATGGGCATCGAGCGCATCGCCATGCTCAAGCACGGCGTGCCCGACCTGCGTCTGCTCTACGAAAACGACATCCGCTTCCTCGAACAGTTCTGAGACATGCGCGTACCTCTCTTCTGGCTCTACGAATACTCCAAGCCTGACCTGAGCGCGGCTCAGCTGGCCGAGCGGCTGGCAATGACCGGCACCGAGGTCGAGCGGGTCGAGCGGCACGGCGTCGCCGGGCTCGAGCACTTCGT
>Ga0070735_10005833_pt1 | contig 10135 bp, 8 predicted proteins | sample Coa_R1_FD_66443 | JGI IMG/M metagenome (GOLD analysis project Ga0070735, IMG submission 66443) | Surface soil microbial communities from Centralia Pennsylvania, which are recovering from an underground coalmine fire - Coalmine... | ecosystem: Environmental > Terrestrial > Soil > Unclassified ... | reverse complement strand
GACGTCGACGTACAGCATTGCCGGTTCATTCAAGGCGATCTCAATAACACCGCGGCCCGAAGAGAGATCCAACGAACCGGAACGAATCACGTCGAGACCGTTCTTCTTGACCGCATACGAATACTTCTTGAATGGCGCGCTTTGAGGGAGTATGACCGTCCAGCCCGCCTTTTCGCCGAGCTCGTAAATTCCGTTCTTGTGGAACGGCGTGAAGATCGGCTCCTGGGCCGCGGCGGCGAACCCGGTCAGAAACAATGCCGTGGCGGCAACGGCGAGACGCTGGCGATAGATGAAATGCATATCTGACGGGGATAGGATATCATTTGTTCGAGGCTCGAACATGAAACGCGCCAATCGTCTGCTGATGACCTTTGTGATGCCTGTAGTCGCGTTTTGCCAGCAATGCGAGCCGAAAAACTGGACTGCGGCAGAGGACCATCAGAACATGATGGACCAACTCGGAATCAAGGCTCTTCGTCCGGGCCCCAGCGGCAACGAGAGCGCGCCGAATCATGCCAACTACGATGAGTCGAAAGCCAATCCGTTCCCGGTCCTGCCCGACGTGCTGCGGCTCAACAACGGCGAACGCGCGACCAGCGCGGACGTGTGGTGGAAGCGGCGAAGGCCCGAAATCGTGGAGGATTTCGAACGCGAAGTCCTGGGACGCGTTCCCAAGATTGTGCCGAAGGTGAGCTGGACTGTGATCGAAACGGTCAACGCGACCATCGGCGGGCGCGCGGTGGTTGGGAAGCGTCTCAACGGGCATGTCGAGAACTCGAGTTGTCCCGCCATCCCGGTTGATATTCAAATGACGCTGGTGACTCCGGCGGATGCCACCACGCCGGTGCCGGTAATGATCATGTTCGGCCGCGCGGCGCTTCCCGGCGATCCACCGCCGCAGATGCGCCCCGGTTTCACGCCGCCTCCGAGCAGCGATCCGCCCTCGACGGAACAGTTGATCGCCGATGGTTGGGGCTACGCCTCGCTTAATCCGAACAGCGTGCAAGCGGACAATGGCGCCGGCCTGACGAAAGGTGTCATCGGGCTCGTCAACAAAGGTCAGCCGCGAAAGCCGGACGATTGGGGCGCGCTGCGCGCGTGGGCGTGGGGCGCGTCGCGAGGGCTCGATTATCTGGAGACGGACAAAACGGTCGATTCAAAACACGTTGGTATCGAAGGCGTATCGCGGTACGGCAAAGCCGCATTAATCACCATGGCGTTTGACACACGATTCGCGGTAGTGCTGGTCGGGTCGTCGGGTGAGGGCGGAGCGAAATTGCATCGGCGCAATTGGGGCGAAGCTGTGGAGAGTCTCACCGGATCGGGCGAGTATCACTGGATGGCGGGGAATTTCGTGAAATATGGCGCATCGGAGGCGTCGTTCGGGAGCAAGAACGCGGGTGACCTTCCGGTAGATGCGCACGAGTTGATCGCGTTATGCGCGCCGCGTCCGACGTTCATCAGCTACGGGGTGCCGGAGAAGGGCGATGCGAAATGGCTCGACCATCAGGGCAGTTATATGGCTGCGATCGCCGCGGGGCCGGTGTTCCGGCTGCTTGGGGCGCACGACCTGGGAGCGAGAACGGACGATTACAATCGCGAGAAAATGCCGCCGGTGAATGTCTGTGTTCTGGAAGGGCAACTTGCGTGGCGGCAGCATGACGGCGGCCACACGGACGGACCGAATTGGAAATACTTCATCCCGTGGGCCGACGTCCAATTCGGGCGCAAGCCGTCGCACGTGCCGGCGGATATGCCGATGCCTCGATCGGATGCGAACTCGGCGACGGCACACCGGCAGTTGTTGGAGAAGCGGAACAAGGGAACCATCGACATTTACTTCGAAGGCGATTCCATCACGCGGCGTTGGGGCGCGACGGATTACCCCGAGCTGCTCGCCAACTGGAGGAAGAATTTCTTCGGTTGGAATGCGGCTGATTTCGGATGGGGCGCGGATCGGATTCAGAATATCTTGTGGCGCCTTGAAAACGGAGAGCTGGATGGAGTGAATCCGAAGGTGATTGTGCTGTTGGCGGGCACGAACAATTTGCCGGACGATCCGGAAGATATGAGGCGCGGCATCGCCGAGATCCTGCGCGTGATGGAGGAGAAAGCTCCGAAGGCCGCGATTGTGCTGACAGCGATCTTCCCGCGGAAGGATCATCCGGAGTGGCGCGAGTCGATCGACAAGATCAATGAGAATCTGGCGAAGCTGGCCGATGGGCAGCGGGTGCGCTTCCTCGACGTGAATGACAAAATGATGGCCGATGGAACGTTGAACAAGGACGGCATTCATCCGGCGCTGCCGGGCTACGAAGTGTGGGCAGATGGTCTGAAGCCGATCTTCAACGAATTGTTAGGGCCGCCGCCGAAACGAGATCTCGCGCCGCCGCCGACGGGTGATCCGAGCGCGGGCAAGCGGTAGGTTACTCAACGCGCATCGCTGTAATCGGATCGACGCGGACGGCACGTAAAGCTGGGAGAAGACACCCGAGCATCGTCATCAGGATGCAGAGTCCCGTTGCTGCTGCGAAGGTGACCGTGTCGGCTGGTTGCACTCCCGCGAGCAGAGCATTCAGCCCTCGCCCGGCTACATAGGCGATCGCGAGGCCCGGCACAAGTCCGGCGCCCACCAGCAGGACTCCGTTGCGCGTCACCATGCGGAGAATGTCGGCCGATTTGGCGCCTAACGCGATGCGCACTCCGATCTCGCGCGATCGCTGTGACACCGCGAAGGCGAGCACGCCATGAATGCCGACGCCTGCGAGCAAAAACGCAATGGCGGCGAATACGGCCAAGACACGGACCTGCGCCGATCGCGACGCGGTTTGATCGTCGAGCAACGCTGAAAGAGGACGCACATCTGAGATGGGCTGCTGCGGGTCGGCTTTCGCGACGATCGCGCGGATCGCCGGTAGCAGCGAGGCGGAACTGCCGCCGTAATGAACCACGAGGTCTTTCGGCGCATAGAAAACGAACATTCCGTCCTTTGCCTGTTTGTACGGTAGGTACACCTGCGGCTCGCTACTCTGCTCAAAGCCGCGAACGCGAACGTCGCCGACGACTCCTGCCACGGTCCAATCTCCGAACGCCGACTGGAAATGCCTGCCGATCGGATTCTGATCCGGCCAGTAACGTTGGACGAAGGACTTGCTCACAACCGCCACGTTCGGCCGGTCCGCGGTGTCCGACTCGGCGACGTCGCGGCCCATGAGGAGCGGAATGCGAAGGGTCGCAAAGTACCCGGGCGTGACGAACCGCAGGCTGGCGACCTCGGACTCCGAACGGAATTGCTGCAAGTGGCCATCCACCGAGACGGGGAAGATGCCGCCGCCGAAAGCCATCGGAAGAAAACTGATGTATGCCGCATCCGTGACACCCGGCAATCGCCGCACGTTCGGCAGGACCTGGTCGTAGAAAGCAGACCGGCGTGCCGTCGCCTGGTACTTCGGCATCGGCAGCGCCATGCGCATTGTCATGACGTTGTCGGAGCTGAAGCCGGGATCGGTTCCCTGCAGTCGCCACAGCGCTCGCATCAGCAGGCCTGCCGAAATCAGCAGGACGACGGACACTGCGACCTCGGCGATGACGAGCGCGGACCGCAGACGCTCCTTACGCCCGCCGCCCGAGCGGCTTCCTTCGCGGAGACCGTTGGCAGTTGACGAGTCGCCGCACGCGCGAAGAGCCGGCAGGACACCAAAGACGAGGCCGGTCGCAATCGTCAGCGCCGCGGCGAACAACATCACGCGAAGATCGATGGCGGGTGTTTCGGCGATCGGCAGTGCCAGCGGGACAAGCCGCGTCAACAACGGTACCGCTGCGATCGCGAGGAGCACGCCGCAGATGCCGCCGAGAATCGCGAGTACCATGCTTTCGGTGACGAGCTGCCGGACCAAGCGCTCGCGTCCGGCTCCCAGCGCCGCGCGAACCGCCAGCTCCTTGCGCCGAACCAGCGCGCGAGCGAGTAGCAGGTTCGCCAGATTCGCGCAGGCGATCAGCAGCACACAGATTGCCGCGCCGCACAATGCCAGCAGGAGCAGGCGCGATTTTTGGGAGATCTCGTCGCGCAACGGGAAAGCGATCACGTCGCTATGCTCATTCTCCTTCGGGTATTGTTTCCTGAGCTGCGATGAGATCAGATCGAGCTCCGCGCGGGCCTGGTCGAGAGTAACGCCGGCCTTCAGCCTGGCCACCACTTCGAAGAAATTGTCGTTGCGGTCCTGATAGACAACCTCGGGCAGCCGCATCGTCGTCCACAATTGCACGTCGCGGTCGGGGAAATAGAACTCGCGCGGCATGATTCCGATGACAAGATACGGCGTATCGTCAAGAATGATGCGCCTGCCGATGATTGAGCCGTCGCCGCCAAACTCGGTTTGCCAAAGACGATAGCTCAAAATTGCGGCGCCAAGAGCACCGCGCTCGTCTTCGGCGTCGGTAAAAGTCCGGCCCGCGAGCGGTTGTACGCTCAAGGCCCGGAGTAGGATCGGCGAAACGGCCGCGGTCCCAATGCGGCGCGGCTCGTCTTTACCCACCAGGTTCTTCTCAATCGTGAAAAACGCGCCCATGGCGTCATACGATTTCGCAAGCCGCTTCCAGTCGCGATAATTGGCGGGGGACGGCTCCATGCGTGCATATCCCGGTGTACGTTCCCAGATCTTGACCAGGCGTTCCGGCTGCGGAAAAGGCAGCGGGCGGATCAGGACGAAATCGGTGACCGTGAATGCAGCGGTGTTTGCGCCGATGCCCAACGCGACAACCGCGACTGCCGTGAACGCAAATCCGCGCGCGTTCCAGAGCGTGCGCAGGCTATATCGGAGGTCCTGGCGAAGTAGGTCCCAGTGCACGGCTGCGGCGTTAAAAAGAGTCTCGGTTATCACGCCGATCCAGAGCGCCAGAATCGCAAATGGGTTCGAGGCATCACGCCTGCGGCGAGCGAAAATCGCTCGTATCTCGCCGCCATATTCATTTCGAAAAGAGACAGGGTAGAGATGAAGAAGTACGTTGAAAAATCGCATCACGCATTACCTGTTGCGAAACCGCTGGTCCGGGCCAGCTTGACGAGCTGCATCAGCCGGCGCGTTTCGGCTCGCGCAACGGCGGTCCCCAACTTCGTAATCCGGTAATATCGCCGGCGCTCGTCGTCGAACTCGGGCGCGGGGCGTTCGCTGGTCTCTACCAAGAGGCCTTGATCGAGCATTCGTTGAATCGAGCGGTACAGCGTGCCGGCGCTGAGCTTCAACGCTCCAGCCGTTCGCGCCTCGATGTCCTGAATGATGGCGTAGCCGTGGCGATCATCATCGGCCAGCGCCATCAGAATATGAAACGTCACTGGCGGAAGAGGAAGGAACGAATCTGGAAGGGGCTCATCCATGGTTCTATTATATTCCGAGTGCATATAGTGTCAACAGCTATATACATACTGAGACGATATTGCGCTTTCCCGTCAAACCGGGCACAATACTCGAATCGGCTGTTGACATTCACGGAGAGGTGGTACGCATGGCGTACGAACTCGAAGGTAAGATTCTTGAAGTGTGCGATTGCAACGTTCTCTGTCCATGTTGGATCGGCGAGGACGCGGATAACGTGACATGCGACGCCGTTGTCGCTTATCACATAGAAAAAGGGACTGTCGGGGCCACGGACGTTTCGGGCCTGAGCATCTCGCTCATTGGCCATATCCCCGGCAACATCCTCCAAGGGAATTGGAAAGTCGCGGTGATCATCGACGACAAATCGACGCCCGAGCAGCAGGAGGCTCTCCTGAACGTGTTCACGGGAAAGCTCGGCGGTCCGTGCGCAGACATGGCAAAACTGGTGGGCGAAGTAACCGCGGTGGATCGCGCACCCATCAGCTTCAACATCGAAGCCGGAAAAGGAACACTCACGGTCGGGGACGTGGCGCATGCGGAGATGGAGCCCTACCGCAGTCCTTCAGGGAACGTCACCACTCTGAATGAGAGCATCTTTTCCACGATACCCGGCTCGCCTGCATACGTGAGCAAGGCAACTCACTACAAGCGGACAAGCAGTCGTTATGGCTTAAGAGACATCGAACTCAGCGGCAAGAATGCGATCCAGGGCGAGTTCCGTTTCGTGGCCTGACGGGATTCTGGCCGGCGCAATCGCCGCGCTCGCGCTGCTCGCCTGGTGGACGCTTTGGCTATGGGGCCACTCGCCTTACGGCCATCTGTTGATGCACGGCTCGGCGCACCTCGCAATGGCCGTCCGTGACGACTGGCTGTTCGCGTTGGTTTTCGTGTTCGGGTGGACCGTGATGACCATCGCGATGATGCTGCCGACGGCGATCCCGCTTGTTGTGTTGTTTCGACGAATGGTTGAGGGCCGCAAGACCGCTGCCTGGCTGATTTCGCTTCTCATTGCGGGATACCTGGCCGTGTGGACGCTGTCGGGCGTGGTTTTGCAATCGCTGAATTGGATGCTGCAAAGCATTGTGGCGAAGTTTTCGGTACCCGCGAGTGCCCCCTCGATCGGCGCCGCCGCGATGCTTGCGGTCGCGGGTCTATATCAGTTTTCGTCACTCAAGTACGCTTGCCTGGACAAATGCCGCTCGCCGCGGATGTTTCTCAACTCGCGCTGGCGTGGCGGAAATGAGTCGGCCCAGGCGTTCCGGATCGGCTCGGCGCACGGACTATTCTGCGTAGGTTGCTGCTGGTCGCTGATGCTGTTGATGTTTATCGTCAGCACCGCGAGCCTGACCTGGATGGTAGTGCTGGGGATGGTGATGGCTGTCGAAAAGAATTTCCCGTGGGGACGCCGCCTGAGCGCCCCCATCGGGATGGTTTTGCTGGCAGGCTCCGCCGCGTTTGTCGTTCTCGCCCTTCGTTCTTAAACTCGGACTACGAACCCCAAACGATTCCGAAACGTACTACTGGCCTAAGCATGATTCAGCTTAATCCGGGAAGTGTCTTAGCTCCGATGAGGTTTTAGTACTGATACGAACTAGTACGAACGGAACGTCAGGGCCGCGAAGCTGACGACGCTTTGCTCGTCGATGTTCCATTGCTGGTAGCGCCGCAGATCGCCTCGTGCGTTCGGAACGGCCTTTAGAAACGTATAGATCGGAGCCGAACCGCACCATTTCAGGTCGTCCTGATTCTCTTGCACCAGCGACCAAAAGCCTTGCGGGTCGGCTGCGGACATTCGCTCGATGCGCTGGCGGTCGCGCTGCTCAACGGCCAGCATTTCGCCCTCATCGGCGCGCGCCGTCAGTTCATCGCCGTAGCGCCGGCCCATGTGCGCCATGTCCACGCCGAGCACAAAAAACAGGTTCCCGCTCTCTTTGGCATTGATCTCGCCGAGCGCGTCGAAGAAGCGGCGGACATCCTCGTTCTTTTCGGGCTGGCCGGCGCCCTGGTAAATGCTCTCGACGAACGCTCCGCAGAGAATCGGGAGGATATGAATGTGCGGTCCGTACACGTGCTGGAGAAACAGAATCTGAAACTCGATGGAGTGCTCTACCGCGTGGCAGTAATCCTCCATGATGACGGCGCCCGGAGCGGCAGTCGCCAAACGGTCGACTAGCCCGACGTTCGTACAGGTTTGCCCCAAAGGAGTGACGAACGGCTTGCGTGTGAGGCCGAAGCGTTCCGGCTGGCCATAGTGGGATGTGCCGAGCACGACGAAAGTTCGTTCGCCGTACGCCGGGTTCAATGCGGCATAGGCGTCGCGGTACGATTCCCACCCACCGAACGGACTCACGTGGGGCGCTGCCATTCCGACGAGCGAGTCGCTGGTTGCCGGCGTCGCATCCTTCATGAACTCCGCGAGCTGTGCGCGAGCTTCTTCCGGCTCGTCCGGATAGGCCGAACCGGCGTGGCTCGACTCGCGCACGGGCGCCTCGGCGAACGCTTTGATGCGCTCCTGCCGCAGCCGTTCGAATACTTCGTCCTCGAGAAACCCAGCTTCGCTAAGGGTGGTGACGAAGTGCTTTTCGAGCTCACCGACCTGGATCTCGCCGGTGGCGCGTACCAGGTTCTCGCGAAGGTCAAGCTCCGTCTGTTCCCCGTCGAAACACGCCAGGCATGCCACGAGCGGCGGTGGAACAAGCAGCATGTTGTCCGAGAACCGGTAATGATCGCGGATCAGGAGGCCTGGCCGGTCCGGGTCGGACGATGGCATGAAGTCCAGGCCCAACCGCAGGCGAGGCAATGGCTGGGGCATCTATGCTTCATGATCGCATCGTTCGCGATTACGGCACTGAATCGTTGAATGGCCGCGGCTACGACGTGCTGCCGGACCAGAAGAAGTACGCGCCGGCGCATAGGACCACAACCAGCAGAATCATGAGCGAGGACGAGGGCGATTTGGATCTTGCCCCGGTCGCGATTCGAACACCACAGGTATAACAGGCTGTGTCGGTCTTGGCGAGAATTCCGTCGCACTCTGAACAGCGGGTCATATGTACATTTAAGTCCATGAATGGTGTTTCATCCATCGCCTTTCAGTACCATTTTGGGCACGGGTTTTCACCCGAGTACGTTCGTGCTCGGGGGACCTGCTCGGCTACGGCTGCCCGGCGTGCACGGCCTTGTTTGCGTTAGCATCGAAAAATGGCGACGGCACAAAAGACGCTGGTTCAACCAGCCCAGGTGAGTAATCGGCGGGCTCGATTCCGCAGCACGCGAACGGTCAACTTCACGGAATCCGTCATCCGCGAGATGACGCGTCTGGCCGCCGTTCACAACGCGGTGAACCTGGCGCAGGGCTTCCCCGATTTCAGCGCTCCCGAAGACATCAAGCAGGCCGCCCAGCAGGCCATCGCCGACGATATCAACCAATACGCCATCACTTGGGGCGCCAAGCCGTTTCGCGATGCGCTCGCGGCGAAATATTCGAAATGGTACGGTCTCGATTACGACCCGGAGCGAGAAGTCACCGTTTGCTGCGGATCCACCGAAGGAATGATTGCGACCATGTTGGCCGTGACGAACCCCGGTGACGAGGTCATCGTGCTTGAGCCGTATTACGAGAACTACGCGCCGGATACGCTGCTGTGTGACGCCAAACGGGTGCTCGTGTCGATGCGCCCGCCGGACTGGAGCTTCGATCCGGATGAGCTGCGCCGCGCCTTTTCGCCGCGCACCAAAGCCATCATCCTGAACACGCCGAACAATCCGACCGGGCGGGTGTTTACGCGAGGCGAGCTCGAATTCATCGCTGGTTTATGCCAGGAATACGACGCGCTCGCCATCACCGACGAGATCTACGAGCATATCCTGTATGACGGCGCCGAGCACATTCCGATGGCCACGCTGCCGGGCATGCGCGATCGCAGCGTGATCGTCAACAGCATGAGCAAGACGTATTCGGTGACCGGATGGCGAGTCGGCTGGGTGCTGGCGGCTCCGGACCTGAGCGAATCGATTCGCAAGGTACACGACTTCCTGACCGTGGGCGCCGCCGCCCCGCTGCAGCAGGCCGGCGTGCTGGCGCTTAACTCGCCGGATTCGTATTACGAGAAGCTCGCGATTTCATATCGCAACCGGCGCGATAAAATGCTCGGCTTGCTGGAGCGGGCCGGATTCAAATGTTTCAAGCCTTATGGCGCGTATTACATCATGACGGACATCTCATCGTTCGGCTTCGCGGACGATTATGCAATGGTGCGCCACATGATTCAAAATGCCGGAGTCGCCGCCGTCCCCGGATCAAGTTTCTTCGCCGATCCACGCGACGGTGCGCACCTGGTTCGCTTCTGTTTCTGCAAGAAGGACGAGACTTTGGAAGCGGCGGGCGATCGCCTGAGTCGCCTATAATCAGAACGACGTACAACAACGACGAACGATGAACGTTCCCAAGGAGCACTCATGAGAGTTGGCGTATTTACCCCACTGTTATCGCAGTTTCCGCTCGATAAGGTCCTCGAAAAACTGAAGGGGCTCGACATCCACACGGTCGAACTCGGTACCGGCAATTACCCTGGCGATCCGCATTGCAAGCTGTCGATGCTCAAGAACAAGACCGAGCTGAAGGAGTTCAAGGCGAAGCTCGCGGACAACGGTTTCACGATCAGCGCGCTGAGCTCGCATGGTAATCCGCTGCATCCGGACCCGGCCGTGGCGAAGAAATACGCCGAGACGAGCCGCCAGACAGTCCTGCTTGCGGAGAA
>Ga0070735_10005832_pt1 | contig 10135 bp, 6 predicted proteins | sample Coa_R1_FD_66443 | JGI IMG/M metagenome (GOLD analysis project Ga0070735, IMG submission 66443) | Surface soil microbial communities from Centralia Pennsylvania, which are recovering from an underground coalmine fire - Coalmine... | ecosystem: Environmental > Terrestrial > Soil > Unclassified ... | reverse complement strand
CTTTTACGATCGCTTCGGACCGCATACTTAGAGATCCGCACACCCCCAATGGCTTACGTCGAAGTGAATGGCCAGCGCCTCGAATATGTGCGCCTGGCGGCAGCGCAGCCCGATTCTGCGACTGTGGTAATGCTGCACGAGGGACTGGGCTCGGTGTCCATGTGGAAGGATTTCCCTGCCCGAGTGGCTGCCGCCACCGGTTGCACCGTGGTCGCTTATTCCAGAAGAGGCTACGGCCGCTCCAGTCCACTCTCCGGACCGCGTGAAGTGACTTACATGCATGAGGAAGCATTGCAGACGCTGCCGCTGTTCCTGGACGCGCTGCAAATCAGCGATCCCATCCTGCTCGGCCACAGTGACGGTGCATCGATCGCCATCATTCACGCCGGCGGCAGCGGTCGCAGTGTGCGCGCCATCGCGCTCCTCGCCCCACATGTCATGGTGGAAGACCTGTCGGTTGCCAGCATCGCGCAAGCGAAGACGGCCTACGAAACGACCAACCTGCGAGAGCGGCTCGGCCGTTACCATGACGACGTCGATAGCGTCTTCTGGGGTTGGAACCGGATCTGGCTGGACCCCGCCTTTCGCGCCTGGAATATCGAAGAATTCCTGCCACGCATACGCTGCAGTGTGCTGGCCATTCAAGGACTGCAGGATGAATACGGCACCATGGAGCAATTGCAGCGCATCACGCGACAAGCGCCCCGTGTCCGCCTGCTCGAGCTGGATGATTGTGGCCACTCCCCGCATCGCGATCGGACGCAGGCGGTGCTCGATGCGCTCGCTGACTGGATCCGGGGCCTGTAAGCTTGCGGCATGTTTGCGCTCATCGCGGCCGATGCAGGCATTCGACCTGAAGAAATCGTCGCGATGGCGACTGCTCTGCCGCGCCTTGGGGGCGTTGCGCCCCTGATCCGGTTGGATGTACACGGCACCTACGCTGCGGCCGTGCGCCCGATTCCAATACTGCCGGAGGATGTGTTTGATGCGCAGCCCTGCATCGAGCCTGATCTGGTCTTTGTCGGCCGCGCACGGCTCGATGACCGGACCTGTCTGCTGGGGCAACTGGAGATCGCCCCGGAAGCCGGCGCCCGTCTTGCCGACTCCGAGCTGCTGCGACGGGCCTACCGGAAGTGGCGCGAAGCCGCTCCTCAGCACCTCTACGGAGACTTCTGCTTCGCAGCCTGGGAGCGCCACACTCACAGACTGATTGCAGCAACCGATCATCTGGGCAGCTTCCCTTTGTTCTACAGCTGTCGCGGACAAAGGATATTGCTGGCAACACAACTCGCGGCGCTGCTTGCGTATCCCGAGGGACGACCGGCGCTTGACGTGCAATCCCTGGGTCTGGCAGCCGCGGGCCATGCCGGACACAACCGCACGATGTTTGAAGGGATCCGGGCACTGGCTGGAGGCGAGCTGTTGGCATTTCATGACGGCCGGCTGCGCACGCGGCGCTGGTGGCGGCCGCAAACATCAGCGACAGTTCAGGCCAGACCTGTCGAGTATGTCGAGGACGTCCGCGAGCGCTTCGAGGCTGCGGTGGTCAGCCGGCTGCGCAGCCGTGGCGCAATTGTCGCCGCCATGAGCGGCGGACTGGACTCGAGTCTGGTGACTGCGAGCGCAGCGAATCAGCTCGCGGCAAGAGGCGGACTGCTGGATGCCTACACCGCGGTACCCGCTTGCGAGACGGGTGCCGACTATGGCGCCTCGTGGGCAGCAGCGGTGGCCCGGTGGCACGCGAACATCCGGCATCGCCTGATCGGTCCAGGCACCCTGGCCCCGCTCGATATCCTGCCTCGGGTTCATTCGGTGTCAGGCTGTCCCGCATGGGATACCGCAAAGATGGTCTGGTCGTGGCAGATCAGCACTTTGGCGGCCCAGGATCACGCCCACGTGGTCCTGTGCGGTGACCATGGCAATCTGTCCCTGAGCTACCCGGGTGATTGCTGCGAATCCAAGTGGTCACGCGCTCAGCGCGTCGCGGAAATGGGCAGACGCGCCCTGGACGGACTGCGTCACCCACTCATCCGGTTACGGTCCGTTCGAGGACTGGTCGGGCGCGGCCCGCAACCTGAGCGCTCAGGTGTGCAAGGCGCCGGCGCCGACCTCCTGCTACCACAGTTCAGAACACCGCCGGCACTGCGCGAGGAATCCTCGCCGCGAGACAAATTCATCCAGGCGGTGACTGCGCCGAGATCTTCCCTGCGCATCGATCACATGGCGCAATTTGGCGTGGACTGGCGGGACCCGACCGGTGACAGGCGGTTGCTGGAGCGCATCCTCACATTCCCATTGCATGCCTTCCGTGCGGGATTCCGGCCTCGCGGCCTGGCACGGGAGCTGGGGCGCGATCTATTGCCGGAAGGGGCCCGATTGAGAATCACCTCCGGCGCCGGCCCGGATGAGACCACCTGGTTCACGCGGCGACCGCAGGATTATCGGGCGGCCGTTCGGTCCATCCGGCATTCGAGGACCTGTGCGCAGTTCATCGATCTGAAGCAGCTGGAATGCCAGATCGAGGTATTGTGCAGCGGCCGCGGATCGCGGGAGCAGGCGGCCCTGACCCACCATGTGTTGGATGCAGCCATGTTCGCCGTGGAGTTTGAGCACGGCACCCTGCAGTCAGCCCGGGGATAGCCAGCCTGCGGCAGCCAGCTTGCGGCCGCCGGCTCTGACGCGCGGCACAAGCCGCACTGCCCCCCCGACAGGGCGTGGCTCCTCGCCGCCGCGCAAATGCGGCACAGTGATTCACTTCGCGGCAATTTGTCCCCAAAAGCGGCAGCCTCTGCACGAACGTGGCGGTTTGCGCGCAACTGCCGGGGACGCGCATAATTCCGTCGCTCGATAGCGACAGACGCATCAGGCCAGGGTGAGTCGGGTTCGATCTGTCGCATCGATTCATGTCCTCTGGCGGTGTCATATCGGTTATGCGGGTACTCATCGCAGGTCGTAGTGCCAGTCTGCTGGCGGCGCTGGCCCGCACCTTCGCCAAGGACCTGCGCGTCGAGGCCGCCACGACGAAAACCGATGCCCTGCACCAGATCGACCAGAACCCGTTTGACCTGGTGATCGCCTGCGAACACCTGGACGAGGGCTCCGGACTCGAGGTGCTCAGCCACGCGGCCGTCGTCTCACCCAACACATTGCGGATTTTCGCGGCACGTCCCTCGATGCTGACCCTGTTGAAGAGTGAGCTCGGGCTCTTCGGCCTGTTTCAAACACTGCCCTATCCCATCAACGCTGCCAAATTATCTTTTGCTGTGCGCCTGGCGCGAGCCGCCCTGTCACAGATACCGGTCGAGCCTCCCCACACACAGTCGCTGTCGCAGACCACGGAACGCATCCAGATGCAGATCCGGCACGTCCTGCTGGATGATGCCTGCATACCGACGCTCGAGACCCCAACCCTGGCCAGCGCCGAAGACCGTGCAGCGCTGGAAGAAACCGCGGAGCTGCGAGTCCAATCGCTCGATGAGACAGCAGAGCTGCCCCCTGAGCGCGCCCCGGAGCCGACTCCGGTACGACAGATGGTGGATCCGTCACTCAGCCGCCCATTGCCGGCGCGTACTCCCGCGCAGATGGCGGTCTTTGAGCGCGCACTCGCTCGTAGAAATGCAGAGAAACTCGACGCGTTGAGCATGGGCGTGCAGCAAACGGCTGCTCCATCCACAGGCTCCCGGATCGAGGTCGGGTCGCGCGCAGTTACTGCCGTCCGCGATCTCACTCATCTGTTGCGCGGCCGGTCCCGACGGGCGGCCATTGTGGTTGGATCCGGTGTCATCGCTGCCGCAGCCATTGCGGGAATCACCTTCGTACTACTTAACTCCAACAGCTCGGCCGCCCACTCCCGCGCTAATGCTGATGCCTCGGGCGCTGTGCCCTCCCTGGTCGGCGGGAATTCCTGGCAATTCGCCCGGACTCTTGCCGCAGGGCCATCGCAAGCGGGCACACAGAGCGGCAGCGCAGCGCAAGCGAGTCCAAACCAGCCTCCCATGGAGAACCCGGTGGCGGTCGTACCGGCCGACCCGACACCCGGCCCGAGTCCCGACTATCTGGGAATAGCCCAAGAGGAACCGCCGACCAACCCGAGCTCAGCCACGCGCTACGCGCGGCCGCCTCCCATACCAACCTCACTCCAGCCAACGGGAAGTCCGAGCGGCATGGATGATTCAACACCGGAGCCCCCAAAGCTCGATCCGTGGCAACACGGCGCCGACTCCGCAGGGGGATCCCAGCCTCCCTGAGGCGCATGGATCAGATCACGTTCTGCTCGAGCAGAGGCCGTCCTTGCAGCAGGCGCTCGAAGGCCAGATCGGAGAGATCCACACTGACAAATCTCCCCTGGAGGATCAGCTCGGCAACACCCCGGCCGACCACCGGAGCCTGTTGCAACCCGTGACCCGAGAAGCCGTTCATGAACAGGAGATTGCCGATTCGTGGATGGAAACCCACCACCCCGTTGTGATCGAAGACATTCATCTCGTAGTAACCCGCCCACGCCCGCTGCAATTTGGCCGCCTCGAACTGGGGAATGCGCTGCGCCAGCGCCGGCCACAGAACGGACTCGAACGCCGGGTAGTCGGGATCGAGCGGCAGGTCATCCGGATCTTCCGCGGGTGTGATCCCTGCTATGTACCCTGAGCCTTCCGGCCGAATCCAAAAGCCCGCGGGATCGATCAGCAGCGGGAACGGATCCATCTGCGCCCTGCATGCGATGACGTACACCGTACGCCGCCTCCCAAACACCGGCAGATCCACCCCGGCCATCGAAGCCACGCTGCGAGCCCATGGTCCCGCGGCATTGACTACGTGACCGCTCGAGATGACGCTGCCGTCCGCCAACTCCACCGAGTTGACCCTGTCCTGATGGACCCCCATGCGGACAACTTCGCCGCTTATATATCGCGCGCCCTGACTCCTTGCCTTGGTACCGAGCGCCCCCAGGAGCGAATACCCATCAAACCACCCCTCTCCGCTGACACCCAGCGATCCACCGGACAGGCCGGTCGTGTTGAGCCAGGGAAAGCGGATGGCCAGCTTCTGAGTGTCGAACCATTCCACGCTGGCCCCCAGCCGGGATTGCAGAGCATTCGCCTGCTGCAGAGTCTGCAGCCCGGCCGGGGTGGCAAGATACAAGTAGCCCCGCTCCTTCAGGCCGATGTCAGGCCTGAACCCATCCACGTCCAGCAAATGCGGGGCATCACGCAGAAATTCGATGCTGGCCTGGGAGATCCGGATGTTGACCGGAGTCGTAAACTGCTGCCGTATCGAGGCCGCCGAGAGAGCGGACGACGCGCTGGCGTACGTCGGATCACGTTCAATCACCAGGACGGAGGTCTTTGGAGCCAGGCGCGTCAGCCAGTAGGCCAGCGCCGAACCCATGATTCCACCGCCTATTATGGCGACATCTACACGCACGGCCAGCCAGCGTTCCGATAGTTCGTAAACCCGGTGATGGCTCAATGTATCATCGCGGGCAGCCCTCCATGCAAGGATTCCACCATGCAGATTTCCAGGCGCACGGCACTCCTCGGCGCAGTTGCCGGAACGGCAGCGGCCACGACGCTCGCCGCGCCGGTTCCAACGCACAAGCTGAGCTCACTCACTGTGGATGCGAAGCCCATCACCGCGCAGGAGCGCAACGCCCGAATCGCCAAAGTGCAGGCGCTTCTGCGGCAGAAACAATGGACGGCCCTGCTCGTCGAGTCCGGATCGACCCTCGACTACTTCACGGGCATCCACTGGTGGCAGTCTGAGCGGATCACCGCCGCGATCATCCCCGCCCAGGGCCCGGTCCTGATCGTGACACCCTTCTTCGAGGAGCCCTCGATTCGAGAGATGCTGCAGGTGGAAGGTGTTGTGCACCCGTGGAAGGAGGACGAAAGTCCCTTCGAGCTCATCAATCGCCTGCTGAGCCCGGGGACCCTGGCCGTCGATGCGGGCGTACGTTTCTTCATCATCGATGCCCTCAACCGCATCAGCGGCGCTCAGCGCCCGGTGGTCTCGGGAAGCGAGCTGGTTCGCGCCTGCCGGCTGATCAAATCACCCGCCGAGATCGCGCTCATGCAATTGGCGAACGATGTGACACTGGCGGCCATGCACCACGTCCACGACAACCTGCGCCTCGGCATGGCCATGACCGAGATTGAGAAGCTCATGGACGCGGCCACCCATGCCCTGGGAGGCCAGACCCCGTTCTCGCTCGTCCTGCTGAACGAAGCCAGCGCCTTCCCGCACGGCTCGCGCCTGCCGCAGAAGATTCGCCAGGGCTCGGTGGTGCTCATGGACTGCGGCTGCTTTGTGCACGGCTATGAGTCGGATATCTCGCGGACCTGGGTGTTCGGTCAGCCTACCGCACGTCAGAGGGAAATCTGGAACACCGTCAAGCAGGGTCAGGAGCTCACGCTGGCCACGGCCAAAATCGGCGTGCCGGTGGGCACGATAGACAAGACCGTGCGCGCCTTCTACGAGCAGAAGGGTTGGGCGCGCGACTATGGACTTCCCGGACTGTCACATCGAACCGGACACGGAATCGGTCTGGACGTGCACGAGGACCCGTATCTGGTCCGCAATGACACCACGCCCCTGCAGGCAGGAATGTGCTTCTCGGATGAGCCCGGCATTTACATCCCAGGCGAATTCGGCATCCGGCTGGAGGATTGTTGGCACATGACCGAGGCGGGCCCGAAGTTGTTTACCGGTCTCGCCCCCTCTATAGAGAACCCGTTCTAGTCTGACCTCTAAGAGGCGGCGGTATCCCAACCGCCGCCGAGGGAGCGATAGATCGCCACCAGGTCGGCAGAGACGGCGGCGGTGCTTTCGGCCAGGGCCAGCTGGTTTTGCTGCAGGGTGCGCTCGGCATCCAGGACGTCGATGAAATTCGCAACACCGCTCGCATACCGCTGCCGGGCAAGCTCCAGGGCATCGCTGCTTTGACTGACCGCGGCGTTGAGCGCAGTACTGCGCTCCGTGTCGGCCTTATAGGCCGCCAGCGCGTTCTCCACTTCATGGAGTGCGGCCAGCACCGTGCGGGAGTAGTCGACGGCCGCTTCCTGCGCCTTGATATTCTGCAATCGCACCGTCCCCCAGCGGGCACCATCGAAGATGGGCAGCTCGAACGCCGGGCCCACGGAGCCGAAGCGGCTGGCCCACTTCAACAGATCAGACGCGCTCTGGGCCTGAAATCCGCCGGACGCGCTCAGAGTCAGCCGCGGAAAGAGATTGCCCACGGCGAGGCCGATTCGTGCCGTGGCGGCATGCAGGCGCGCCTCGGCCTGCCGGATATCGGGCCGCCGGCGTGCCAGCTCGGCCGGCAGGGTGACCGGCAGTGCGGGCGGCACAGGCGGCACCGGCCTGGCGGGCTCGAGCTCGGTCCGCAAGGCATCCGGCTCGCGGCCCATGAGCAGACTCAGTTGATTGATATCCGCCGTGATCTCGCGGTCCAACCCCGGAACCAGGGCCTGCGTGCTGCTCAGCTGCGCGCCCGCGTTCGCCACATCCAGAGCGCTCGTCAGACCGACTGTCTCGCGTTGCCGGGTCAGATCGTAGAGCTCTGTCTGCGTGGCCAGGCTCTGCCGGGTCACATCCAACCGCAGCTGCGCCCCACGCAGCTCAATGTATGTCCGGCCTACATCGGCATAGAGTGACACCAGCACCGCGTGCTGATCTTCCACCGAGGCCTGCACATCGGCATCGGCAGCCTCCACCGCACGCCGCACGCGGCCAAACAGATCCAGCTCCCAGGAGGCACCCAACCCCAGCTGTGACTGGTTATACGGATTGGGGAAGGCAGCAGCCGGTGCCCCCGGAATCTTCGCGCCGCCGAATTTCGTGAACAGAGCGCCGGTGGCCGTCGTATCGCTCAAGCGTTGGCGCGTGAAAGAGGCATTGGCCGATACCGTTGGCAGCCAACCTGCCCTCTCAATCTGACTCTGCGCACGCGCCTCGGTGATGCGCAGCACCGAGGCCTGCAGATCCAGGCTCGAGCCAGCGCTGCGCGTGATCAGCGAGGACAGTGTCGGGTCCTCAAACTGCTTCCACCACTGCGCCAACGGGTCCGGCACTGAAGAAGATGGCGCGGTGGGGGCGTTGGTATCGGCTGCGCCGTTGGCTACGGCAGTCCGGGACCATTGCGCGGGCAGGTTTGGCTTCGGCCGCGTGAAATTCGGGCCGACGGCACAACCCGACAGACACAAGAGCGCAGTCAGCGCGGGCGCGGCCAGTCGTGCGAGCGGGGACGAATACATGAGAACCTCAGGTGACTCGATGGCCGAACATCCAGGAAGCCGCACTCAACGTGATCGCAGCGATGAGTGCCAACGGCCACAGATCGTGCGTCAACAGCGGCAGCCCCACGCCCTCCAGATAGACACGCCGGGTGATATCGATTGCATATCGCAACGGATTGATAGCGGTGAAATACTGCAGAATGCTCGGCATGTTACTCACCGGCGTGGTCAGGCCGGACAACAGTGAAAAGGGCATGATGAACAGCAGCGAGAACAGCATGGCCTGCTGCATCGTCGCCGCCACCGCCGACAGCAGCAGCCCGATGCCGATCGCCGCCAGCAGGAACAACGCCAGCCCCGCATAGAGCGTGACGAAGGAGCCCGCGAAGGGAATCCGAAACCACAGTTGCGCGACCAGCAGCACGCCGGTGGCCTGAATCGTGCCCACCAGCATCGAGGGCAGCGCCTTGCCGGCCATGATCTCGAACGGCCGGAAAGGAGTGACCAACAGCTGATCGAATGTCCCCTGTTCGCGCTCGCGAGCCACGGACATTGCCGTCAGCATCAGCGTCTGAATCATGGAAAGCGTGCCGATCAGGCCCGGAATCATGTTCCAGCGAGTTTCGAGATTGGGGTTGTACCAGGCACGGTCGCTCGAGACGAGTACCGGCGCCGGCAGACCGTGATCCTTGCGCCACCGGCTGTTGAACGAGCTGACCACGGAGCTGACGTAACTGCTTGCCGTGGAGGCTGTGTTGGAATTGCGTCCGTCGGCGATGACCTGCACGTCCGCGCTCTGACCGAGCAGCAGTTGGCGCTCGAAATTCTGATTGATCTGCACCACCAGCAAAGCGCGTCCCTGATCGATGAATTGCCGTACTTCGACGCTGCTCCTGAGATCGCCGACCCGCTGAAACACACCGGAACCGTCCAGGCCTGCGAGCAGCTGCCGTGAGGCCGCGCTGCGATCCTGGTCGAGCACCGCATAGGGCACATGATTGAGATCGTAGGTCGCCGCATAGCCGAAGACCAGACCTTGCACCACGGGAGGAATGAGCAGGCTCATCCGTGCTCGCCGGTCCTTGAGGACGGCGAGCAGTTCCTTACGCGTGAGAGCGATGATGCGCAGGATGGCTGCGAGCATGGCGGATTTCCTCAGCTCAACCGCTTGCGGGTGGCCGCCCGGCTACCCAGGCCCAGAAGGGCTGCCATGGTAGCCAGGACGAGCATGTTGGGAACGATGACCCGCCAGACATTGCCGGCCAGAAACAGCGTCTGCAGCAAGTTCACGTAATAACGGGCCGGCAGCACATAGGTGATGAGCCGGATGGGTGTCGGCATGCTGCGCAGGTCGAACAGAAATCCTGACAGCATCAGCGCGGGCATGAAGGTCGCCAGCAGCGCCAGCTGACTGGCGACCAGCTGATTCTTCACGGCCGAAGAGATCAACAAGCCGATCCCCAGCGCCACCAGCACGTACAGTGTCGAGGCCCCCAACAGGATGGGCAGGGTGCCGCGCAGCGGCACATGGAACAGATACTTGGCGGCGACAATGCACAACGCCAAGCCGATCATGCCCAGCAGGAAGTATGGCAGTGTCTTGCCGAGCAGAATCTCGCCGCTGCGCACGGGAGTCACGAACAGCGATTCGAGCGTGCCCCGCTCCCACTCTCTGGCCATGACCATCGCCGTCAGCAGCGCGCCAATGAGAGTCATGACCAGCACGATGAGCCCCGGAACCAGGAAGTACCGGCTCTCGTTCGCGTCATTGAACCAGAGACGATTCTGCACACGGACCGGACCTACGGCCATGGAGCGCCCTTGCGCCGCCTGACGTGCATTCCAGGTCTGGATCGCGCCCTGGACGTATCCTTGGATGATGCGCGCGCGATTGGCGTCGCCGC
>Ga0070735_10005831_pt1 | contig 10138 bp, 9 predicted proteins | sample Coa_R1_FD_66443 | JGI IMG/M metagenome (GOLD analysis project Ga0070735, IMG submission 66443) | Surface soil microbial communities from Centralia Pennsylvania, which are recovering from an underground coalmine fire - Coalmine... | ecosystem: Environmental > Terrestrial > Soil > Unclassified ... | reverse complement strand
AGGTTGATATTCAAGATCCCAAAACTGCGGGTCGTATATCCAGTCGCTCGCGACCGTGTGCAGCCTAACATCGATCGCAAAGGGCAAGATCGTTATAATCCGAGTGTTGGGGAGGCGTCGAAGTACTTGAAAAAGGCGGCGCTTGATCCGGTACTTCGCGCGAGTCTTGAGAAAGCATTCCATCGGACGAAAAAAGAGCCCGACGGTGCTCCTTCCGGACGCGATGTTCCGGACAATTCGGCCGAGGAAAGCCGGCACGTTGTCGTCAAGCATCGGAAAAAAATCTATCGCCGCGCGGCTTGCATCGCTGCGGATGTCGATGCCGCGCGGGTCAAGTGCGGCTGCCAGTACCTGGTCGTACGCTGCTCGGTGCCCGTCGTTTGAGAATGATATCGAATTGACGATGGTCAATGCTCTGAGCTCCGAGTCATCCTCCAATCCAAAGAAGTTAGCAGATCCCCACGCTGACGTTGTTCGTTCATGGAAGATTGGGGTCTTTTGCTGTGGGTGGAGAGTAGGGCGTTGACGAAGATTGGAAAGCTGCCTTTCGAAGCTGGCACAGTGAAGAAAGGTTTCGCTCAAGCGTGGTCAGGATTGCTGCCTTGTTCCACTGCTTGAGGGCGATTTTCCGCGCGCCTTCCCCGAAGGTGCGGCAAAGTTTTGGATCGTTCGCCAATGCGCGGACCGCCAGCGCTAGTCCTTGGATGTCTCCCGGCGGAATGACGAGCCCTGCTTCTTGCACTTCGTCCGCAAGGCCGGTCCCTGGATTGGCCATCGCAATCACCGGCTTCGCGGACGCAAGGATGCCGCCAAGTTTTGAGGGCAATACCAAGTCCGCCGCCTCGGCCTTTTGTGGAATCAGGTGAACGTCCACGCTGTCCAGAAGCTGTGCGAAGCGTTCTCCCGCCTGTAACTCCAGGAACTGGACATTCGCCAGATCCTTGGCCAGCGCCTGGAGCGACAATTTCTGCGGACCTTCGCCGCATAATACAAATCGAATGTCCGGATCGACACTATCAAGTGTGCGGGCGGCCTCGATGATGAGATCGAGCCCCTGCTTGTTGGACATCGTCCCTGAATAGAGACAGACAAAATCCTTGTCACTGAGACCGAGCTGTTCTTTTCGAAACCGTGCGGTTTCTTCGTTTGACGTGGTTTGCCGGATATCGGTCCAGTTTCGGACCTCCCGAATGTTTTCAGCTTCCACGCCCTTGGTCTTCAGTCGGCCCAGCATTGGCGGAGATATCGTAGAGACGTAGTCGAAAGAGCGCAGAATCTTCCGCTCGATTGCAACCATCGGATTTCGCAGCCGCTTGTTGGCAAGGAGACCAAGATCAAACGCAGCGTCGATTTCGAAATCCTGAAGGTGCAGCCAAGAAAGCGCGCCGATCCGGCGCGCAATCCATGCCGAAAATGCCGCCGACATGAGGGATGGGGCGACGGAAAACACCACGTCGGGGCGCCAGCGGAGCGTCGTTGAAAGTACGGGCCAGAAGCTTGTCAACGCAAACGACGCATGGTGAAGGAGGCGCTTGGCTCCGGTTGGCTCGTGCGGCACGTAGATCGGCGAGCGCGTGACGGGAATCCCGTTGATCGTCTCTTTGCGATAGGACCAGCCTCGATAGTCGCGCGGGATGCTCCATTCCGGGTAATACGGAGGAGCGGTTACGACGCGAACGTCATGACCAAATGAGGCGAGCCCTTCACAAAGCTCCGCATTGTATTTTGCTACCCCTATCAGGTCGGGCGCGTAGTTGATGCCGACGAGCAAAATGCGCATGCAATTACGCCTCCGCTCCGGCGCGAACGTTTGCGAACCTGCGGTGCCTACGGATCGACGACGCGAGGGTGCAAACCAGCTTCGGAAATGCAATTGGCGCCAAGCGCACAACCATATTGATTTCTTTCAAAAAAGTGCCGGCACGCCGCCGGCCTTTTGCAATGCATCTATCCTAACAGCGCCGGACCGGGGGCGTACGACAAATGTCGCGGTAGGATTAATACCCTGGAGCCCGTGCGGGCAGGCCAGACGCGTGCCCTGGATGTGGTTCCCGTCGCCTACACTTAATAGGCCGAGTCCTGTCGCAAGGCCACGAGGACAGTCTGCAGGACGATCCTTAGGTCGAGCCACGGGCTCCAATTGTTGATGTACCAAAGGTCACATTCGACGCGTCGTTTCAGCTGCTCAACCTGCCGAATCTCGCCGCGGTAACCATTGACCTGCGCCCATCCGGTCAAGCCCGGTTTGACGTGGTGCCGGAACGCATAGTTGGCGATCAGGCTTTCATATTCGGTATTGTGTGACGTCGCGTGGGGTCGCGGGCCGACCAGCGACATGTGGCCCAGGATCACGTTCAGGAGCTGGGGCAGCTCGTCGATGCTCGAGCTCCTGAGCCAGCGCCCGATACGTGTGACCCGCGGATCGTTGCGGGTCGCCTGACGGATCTCGGGGCCGTTCTCAAGCACGTGCATGGTTCTGAATTTGAAGATGCGGAAAGCCCGGCCGTTGAAACCGTTGCGGTCTTGCTGGAAGAAAACCGGGCCACGGGAATCGATCTTGACGAGCAGCGCGGTGATCAGCATCAGCGGCGCCAACATGATGAGCCCAGCGGTCGACAGGCTGATGTCGAAAAAACGTTTGGCTGCACGTTCGCCCCTTGACAGTGGTGGTCGCCGAAGATTGACGGTCCAGGTGCTTCCGACATGCACGCTCGGATAGTTGAGGAATCGCGCGGCGCTTTCGTCGGGCACGAGGTGAAGCGAGACCGGAAGGACCGCGAGCGCATCCAGGATGCCTTCGATGGCCCGATGGTGCTGCCAGCTCACGGAGATGTAGATGTCCTCGATCTGCTTTTGCCGCGCCGTCTCGATCACTTGCGCCATTTTGGCTTGCAATGACGCGGGAATCCCCAGTTCGGTGAGTTCTTTCCTCGTCACCTCGCAGGTAAGCACCGGCTGATGGCCACAGCGCTGAAGCTCGTGCAGCGGACGCGACGAGAGGCCGTGGTCGTGCTGGACGATAACGATGACTTTCTTCTCCGCAAACGAGCCATTCGCTAGAGCCGTCGAGATCAGATGCGCGACCAACAGCCGCCACCAAATCAATGCGGCGAGACCGGACAGGAAGAAGAGAATTGTCGACCCGCGCGAGAACTCATCGCTGATCTTCATCACGAAGCCGGCGATGGCCAAGAGAGCGAACACGCCGCACCAGAACAGCGCTGCGTCGCGAACCTCCCGCACGGGAGCGACGAGATTCTTGAGGTTGTAGTTGTGACGGGCCGCCATCAAGGCCGCGAAATTGAACGCGACGAGCAAGCCCACGCCAATGAAGGCCTTTGCCTTGGCGATGTCTACGTTCGCCACCCAATGATAGAGGAGGCTGCAAACGAAGCCGATCGACACGATCAGCACGAGATCGACGACGAGGACCGCCTTTTCCACGATTTGAGGACGAAGCAGATGCCGCCACGAGCTTGACCGCGTCGAAGACGCCGGCGGCGGGCCGACAGCGCTGACCACGGTTTCGGCTGGCGTGTCTTTCGACGAAAAGCGCGATAAATTCGGAACGCCACTCATCAAATCGAGCCCGATCTCGGGAGTAAAAAATTCATTTAGAGATAATTAACCAACGCATTAAACCGCCAAATTCGCCGCATCTCAATCACTTATCCGCGTTAGGGTTACCCTTTGGGGATGAGTAGCGGCAATATGATACGGTCGAAAATGCGCATGCCTTTGTGGTGCAGATCACAAACGTTACTCGTTTTGTGCGAGCGCCATGTGACCCGCATATGTCTTCCCGGCGGACTTTCGCCGACTGAACCGGAGAGCTTGGGAAGGGACAGCTAGAGGCATCGACTTCTGCCAACGTGGCTGCGGAGGGGACCGCATTTGACGAACACCAGCGTGTGCTGACCTGACGATTTACCGGAATCGTTGATGATCGAATTATTCTAGCAATGCCGGTGCTGCGCAGCGACGACTTGGTCTCAGTCGGTACCGTGCATTTTTGGGGGTGGCCGGGCATGCCCTGCATGCTCCGCCTGTCAGGTAGGTCCGGTGAATAAGGCAGTGGATAGAGGTATAATATTACATGAAGGTTAGTTGTTCACAGCAGCGGCTAATGAGCTATATTGCTAAAGGGCTGATATCGCGAATTGGGGGTTGAATCGATGTTGCACAAATTTGGCGTCGTGTCTGTTTTGGCTCTTGGCCTTTTGGGCAACGTGACCGCTGCTTCGGCATTTTCGCCGGCGCAACTGCCAAGTGTTTCGTCGGCGGCCGATGAGGCGGTCCGGGTGTCGTTCTTCGGCCGCCCGTATCCTTACGGGTACACCGGTTGGAGCCGCTGCACCCGTTGGGTCGAGGTGGAGACACGCTCCGGCGTTCATTTACGCCGCGTCCGAGTCTGCCGGTAGTCGGCTTTCGTCAGACTGAGCTTCGGCTGATCTCCCGCGCGTTCGTTGCAGCGACGTAAACCTCCTTTGGCGTTCGAGTGCCTAGGCATGGACGTCCATATTGCGCGGCAAGTGCGGTTGACCGACGCTCTGCGGTGGACGACCGCGCATCGTTGAGATACGCCCACGCCCGCAATCTTGTTTCTGCCAGATTTTCCTTCGAGTGTTACCAAACATTCAGGTGGCCCGATTCGAGGCCTTCTGAAATCCTGAAGCGGCAGATCTCGGGGGAGGAATGCTGTGGTGACAATCCTGTGGGGTGGGCTTGGGTTGTGGTTGGCGTTAAATGGAGTGGTCGCCGCGCGGCTCATTCGTCGCGCTGACCGATCCGGCGAATCCCTGTCCGATACGGTCGTGTTACCGCTTCGTCAGCCAATGTAAGAGTTGATCCAAGGCTGCGCGACGCAGACGCGGAATCCATTCCTGCGAGCTTCGATTTTGACAGTAAGTGCTGCGTCTTGCAGCGCTAACGTTGGTGGTTAGCGCCGATCGCCTGTTCGATCACCTGAGGCAGGAAGCACCGGGCGAAGAAGTTGTAACCCATCACCGTCGGGTGTCCGTTGGATTGGCCGCCTGCATTGAAATACTGTGGCCATGCTGCAATGACTGCCGATGAATACGTCCGCATCGGCTTGTTCACCGGACAACCCGCGACGCCGGGGTTACCGCCCATGTTCAGGATTCGGTAGCCACCTGTTCGTTGCCCCGAAATGATGCTGTTGTTCAGCGCCCGGACCTCGCTATTTCCAGGCCCGAGCAGATAGACGTAGATATTCCCCGCGCTCCAACCGGCTGTTACAGCCGCCGCAAGCCAGTTTTGAAATGCAGCATAGGCTTGAGCTGGCGTATCGCCTGAGGCGAGGCTGTTTTCCAGCGCGCCTCCCGGTCCAATCAAGATGTTCTTGGCGTAAGAAGAGTTGTAGAATTTCGCCTGGCTGTTCAGGAAATTCGTTGTGAGGTTTTCGACAGAGGCCCCGTAGACCGCCGTGTTGCCCATCCGGATGCAGTACGGCGCCAGGTCGCGGAGTTGATCGGCCCAGCCATAGCTCTGGATGCCGCCGATGAACGATCCTGTGCCATTATCGACGCTCGCGCCGTCGATCAGGAAATTGTATTTCTGCGTCGGGCAAATCCCAAACCGAGCGTAAAGCGCTCTTCGAACTGCGCTCTGTGCTTCGGCAGACATCGATGAATTGGCAAGCATGAATCCCTGCATGCGGCCCCAGAACGCGCCGTTGCTGGTGACGCCGGTAAAGGCTCCAAGTTCACCGCCCGTCGCCGTGTTCTTGACGATGGCCGAAAGGATAGCGCTCGCCTCTTCGTTCTGAAGAATAGTGACACTGGATGCGCTGCTTGACGCGCTCTGCACAAGGCTCTGGGTTTCGATCGGTAGTCCACTGTCCAGAGCCGCAGACCCATCCCAATCGATCAGCCCCCAATTGAGATTGGAGCTGCCAAAGCCGGTGGAAATACTGAATCCTGCACCGATGCTGGTGCCAACTGTAAAGATCGGAGAAGTATAGTGGCTTCCATAGCCATAAACGTTCCCACTGACCTCCATCTGTACAACCGAAAAGTCCGCCCACGCCTGACTATCGATCGAAAGAGTGGCCGGGAAACTGCAAGATTTCGGAACGGCGCTTCCCTTGCCCTGTTCCGAGACATAGGCGGTGAGCATGCCATCGCCGGCAAGATAGACTTCGCCGTCGATCAATTGGACCGCGAGCCGGTTGACGCCAACTGCCTGGGTGCAATCGTTGCCGTTTCCGCTCTGATCGTAAATCTTGGAAACCGGTAGCCCGCCAATGCAGGAAGGTCTGCCCGAACCATTCGGACAGCTCGGCAAGATATCCATAAGGTTTGCCAACGTGCGAACATCTGGATAGCCATTGATCGCGCGGATTGTTACGGTCCGTGTGTTGAAGGTCGTGATCGCATCACGTGACCCGCTGCTCGCGACCAGGGCGCCGCTCTGCAGCACAAGCGTCGTGCCACTGCAAGAACTGTAGTAGCCGACGAGTTGACCTGAAACTGTCCTGTCGGAGACGACCGCGCCGACTTTACCAGCTGGACAGCTCTCAGCCGTGATCGTGGCTGCCCCGACCGCCCAGCTTGCGGAAGCAGTTGTCGAACCGCTGACTTCCCGCAGAGGCACCACGACATCGAACAATTTGCCGTTGAGCCATTTCGACGTGAGCGCACAAGTCCCGTAAGACAGTATGAACGTTCCGACAGGCGCCGCGTCACCGGGCAACGGCACCGACGCAAGGCAACCGCCATGTAGATTGCCGGAGACCGGCTTGGCCCGAAGCGACCCGGCCAGCGCTGGGGTGGCAACGATCAGCATCAACCAGAAAAGAGCAGTGGTCGGATTGCGGGCAATCATGGAATCTCGTAGCGAGGTCGGCTGAAAGGGTAGAACTGGCTGTCTTCCGTGGCAGTGTGCGACTGCCGAAGTGACTTGCGCGGACCGCTGCCCACGGGCAGCGCAAAAATCCAATCCGCCGTGAGCTTCGTAGTAGCGCACGGCGACCCGGCACGGTATCTATTTCCGGCTCGCGCACCGACGCGCGCGCGAGTAGGATTGAACTGATTTCCACACCAGCCGCAGAGCCTGTCTGAAGCCATGATCCGCATTGTCTCGATGTTTGGCCGAGCGACTTCTGCAGTCACCATAATTGCGTTGTTGCTGATCTCACGTCCAGCTTCCGCGGGCAATTGCCTGTCGAGGGCTGAGGATTTTCAGCTAACGTCTGATGCTGTTCATTGGACGTTCGCGATCCATACGGGCTCGGAGTGTTTGCAAGGCCTTCGCGGCAGGGCCATGCTCATCGATGACATCAAACTTGTTGAGCCGCCATCGGCGGGCAGCCTTGCTATCTCCGGATCGGGTTTCATTTACAAGGCGCCGGCGAGGGAAGCGAACGATCATTTCAAACTTCAAATCTCGGGCGAGAATAATCGCATGCGCGGCACATCTGAGGTCGTGGTGGACATCTCCGTCCGGCAGTAAGCCCACTTCTAAAACTGCCTCTTAACGGAAATAGAAATCCGATCGGGCTCTCGGCCAGAGCCTGGATGGTTTATCCGGCTTCCGTTCGTTGAACTCTGAATCGCTCACGGCTTCTTCGGCGGTGGTGAAGGCTCAGGCACATCGCCATCCTTGCTGAGACAATCCCGGAAATAGGCTTCACGAGCCCCGCTTGCTGGCGCCGCGCCCGGCATTTTGAAGGGATAGACGATGTAGGCGTAGTGGAGACACCGCTTGGCGACTTCGGCAGTGGGTGCTGCGAAAGCCTGCTGCGGCGTTGCGCTGATCACAGCCGCTAAGCCAAGCACCAATATGCCGCAGTGCGGGAGGGGAGTGCGCTTGTGGACCATTTTCTCAATTAAAAATTTCGCGGGAATCGAACTTGAGCTGGTTCCGGATATTAGTCTGGAGGTTAGGTCTTTGCCATCGCCTTCGGCGTGGGGCGGCCGTAGCTTAGGGACGACTGGCTGATGTGAGGATTGAAGCATGCCGGTTGCCGCGTCGCTTTTGACGATCGTTTTGCTTGTCGCCGCATTCAAGGATGCCGCCTACGCGCAGGGCGCGGCTACAGGTGGGGTGAATGACCGGCCGGCGCCGACGATGGTCTTCCCCATTCGCCCACGTGACGAGCCGCCGAGGCGGACGGCCGTTCCCAACAGGTCGCATCAACATCGTGCGCATGATGCCGCCGGCCGTTCGTTGCTGATTTATCGGAATCGGCCGCACCGACGCTAAAAAGCCTTGGAATCGGGTTGGCGTGACGACGATGCCGGGAGCGGCCGTTTGGCGTTGATCTTCCGTTTACCAGCATGGCGGGTACTCGCCGGCCGTTAGGACATCTTCAGCCGGTCGCTTTCATGTTTGGCCTGTCAATTGGGGAGGACAGCCTTTGTCACGAGCTCATATCTTTGCGCCTGCCGCCTTGGTTTTGGGCGCGGCGCTGTCCGCGCCGGCCAGCGCGACTCCGAACTGCCTGAAGGATCACGGGCCATTCAAGCTCGCCGGCGATTCCATCGAGTACGCGATGTCGATCGCGCCGGGCGCCGATTGCATCCAGGGTTTGCGCTTTGCGACGATGCAGATCTATTCGGTCCGGATCGTGGAAAAGCCGAAGAGCGGTGAGCTCGTTATGGTCGGCACCGGATTTCGCTATTTTGCCAAGCCGGATTTCTCGGGGACCGATAAATTCTCGCTCGTGGTCGTCGGCAAGAATCTCCGTGAAGAAGGTTCGTCCACGGTCGAGTTCACTGTATCGCCGCTGAACGCCCGGCCAAAAGTCACGGCCGTCAGTCAGCTTGATCCCAGCGTCGTGCCGCAACACGCAGAGACGGAAGCGACCCGCTAGCGCCGCGCGGCAGGAAGCCCCAAGCACGCGGCTTGCCAAAAGCGGGAGGGAGCGGGTAGAAGGACCGCAGCCGCCTTCGCGGGTTGGAGTCCTTCTCATCCGCGGCAGCCGATTTCCAGCATAAACTACTGATAATGCTTGGTAATTGGGGAATGGTGTAACGGTAGCACAACAGACTCTGACTCTGTTTGTCTTGGTTCGAATCCAGGTTCCCCAGCCACTCAAGAGGCGCCGGCGGCCCGTCGCGGGAATCCCCGATATCTGGCAGGCGCGCTCGCTCGCCCGCGCCGCCTTAACGAAAACACGGCAAAAAGCCCAAGCCGACCAGGCGCAGCCCTTTGAAACGGCAGTCATCGAGGATTCGAGCCTTGCGGCCTTCTATCGCGACATGAATGCATCGGAACGCCGCACCTTCTGGGCTTGCGCCGCCGGGTGGGCGCTCGATGGCATGGACTTCATGATCTATCCGCTTGTGATCGGCACCAGCATCACGATGTGGAAGGTCGATGCCGGCTACGCCGGCCTTGCCGGCACGGTCACGTCGTTGTCGTCGGCAGTCGGAGGATGGCTCGGCGGCTATGTCGCGGACCGTATCGGCCGGGTCAGGACGTTACAGTTCACCATCCTTTGGTTCTCGTTTCTTCTCGCTGGTCTGCGCAATCGTGCAGAACTTTGACCAGCTGCTCATTGCGCGGGCCGTGCTCGGCCTCGGCTTCGGCGGCGAATGGGCGGCGGGCGCAGTGCTGATGGGGGAGGCCATTCGTCCGCAATATCGCGGCCGCGCCGTCGGCTCGGTGCAATCGGGCTGGGCGGTCGGGTGGGGCCTCGCTGTGCTCGCACAGGCCGTGCTGTATTCCTATTTTCCTGCCGAGATCGCCTGGCGCTGGATGTTTGCGATCGGCGCTCTGCCGGCGCTGCTCGTCTTTTATCTGCGCCGCTATGTGACGGAGCCGGAAATGGCGGTCGCCTCGCGCGCAAGCCAGATGCAAGCCGGCAATCGGCCGCCGATCTGGGAAATCTTCTCCGGTCCCGTTCTGAAGACCACGGTACTGGCGTCCTTGATGGCGACTGGCTGCCAGGGCGGCTACTACGCGGTGACATTTTTGGGTGCCGCGTTTCCTCACGACGGACCGCAAGCTGTCGATCGTCTCTTCAACCGGCTATCTTTCGGCGCTTATCATCGGCTCGTTCGTCGGCTATCTCGTCGGCGCCTGGCTCGCCGACCGGATCGGCCGGCGCAATCTGTTCCTGATCTTTTCGATTGGCGCGATCACGGTCGTGCTGCTTTACACGCAGTGGCGC
>Ga0070735_10005830_pt1 | contig 10138 bp, 7 predicted proteins | sample Coa_R1_FD_66443 | JGI IMG/M metagenome (GOLD analysis project Ga0070735, IMG submission 66443) | Surface soil microbial communities from Centralia Pennsylvania, which are recovering from an underground coalmine fire - Coalmine... | ecosystem: Environmental > Terrestrial > Soil > Unclassified ... | reverse complement strand
GGCACAAAGCTGGTTGTCGTTCGTTACGACAGCCTAAAGTTCGTCGACAAGAAGATCGTGCTGTCAGGCGGGTCGAAAGACGGGCTGAACATGCTGCCCGCTTTTGAATACTCTAAGTACTGAATTACCGAGGTCGGCTTAACGTAGCGGTTTCGTCGTCGAATTGGGGGCCGACTGCGAGGCGAGCAGAGTGGATAGCGAGCTCGACGGCCCCGTCGGCAGGCCACGATTGGGCGAGAGCGCGCCTAAATTCGCGCAGTCCGAGCTGCGATGCCGCCGACATCTCTTGAAGGACGGGGCTCGGCAGTTCTGCCTACCTACGCAGGCCGTCGTCCGTAATTGCTTCACCGTCAGAAGGGAGAACTTGAATGACGAAGTCTTCTTAAGGCTTGCCAGATAGCGTCTGAGCCAGAGTGGGCGACGCTAAAGAGCAATTTCTTAGCGCCCTCATCCCCAAGGAGAATCAAATGCAAGTCGTTGACACCGTCGTCGCCGTCTTCGCGGATCACAACGCCGCAGAATTGGCAGTGAAGAAACTAGCCCAGGCCGGCTTCGAGATGAAGACTCTCAGCGTCGTTGGTCAAGGGTTCCATAAGGAAGAGAAAGTCGTCGGTTTCTACAACGCCGGAGATCGGATCAAGTTTTGGGGCGCTCGCGGCGCGTTCTGGGGCGGCTTCTGGGGCTTGTTCTTTGGCGGGCTGTTCATGACCATCCCTGTCGTGGGGCATGTCATCATCCTCGGTTATCTGGCCGCCATGGCGATCTCTGCGGTCGAGACCGCCGCACTTGTCGGCGGGGCGAGCGCGCTCGGCGCCGCGCTGTACAGTATCGGCATACCGAAGAACAGCGTGATCGAGTACGAGACAGCCTTAAAGGCCGATGGCTTTCTGGTGATGGCGCATGGCGCCGCGGAAGAAGTAGCTCGCGCCAAGACGATCCTTGCAACGGTCGACCCCTCGCGCCTTGACATCTACGCAGGCTTGAAAATGGAGAAGGCGGCAGCTGATCTCGTGCAGGCGATAGGCTGAATGGCGCCGCAGGCAAGTCGTTTGAGCACATAAGACATGGTCGGCGACGTCCGTCGGCGGTCATCTCAACCGTTGGCGCGCCAGTCGCTTCGTCGAACATTGGGAGAATCATGTCCATAACCGCCTTGGCGTCCGCCAAAAGCGAGGCGCCTCCGAAGTCAGCAGGCGATTCGAATATCGGCCTGACGAGTGACGAAGCGCGCCGCAGGCTGGAGAAGTTCGGCGCAAACGCGGTACCCGACATTGCGCTCCATCCGCTTCGCCTGGCGCTCGAAAAGCTCTGGGCGCCCGTTCCGTGGATGCTCGAAGCGGCGATCGTGCTGGAACTGGCGCTCGGTAAGTACGTGGAGGCTGCGATCATCGCCGCTCTCTTGGCGTTCAACGCTGGGCTCGGACTGTTCCAGGAGAGCCGCGCGCAAGCGACGCTTGCCGCCTTGAAGTCGCGGCTTGCGTTGAACGCGTCCGTCCGGCGCGATGGCGCGTGGAAAACCGTGCCCGCCGCTGAGCTGGCGCCGGGCGACGTGGTGAAATTGTCGCTCGGCGGCGTGGTCGCCGCGGATGTGCGCCTCACCGGAGGCGAAATCCTGCTCGACCAATCCATGCTCACCGGGGAATCCGTTCCGATCGAGGCCGGAGCCGGTGTGCAAACCTATGCGGGAGCACTTGTGCGGCGCGGCGAGGCTGTGGCGGAGGTCACGGCGACCGGAGCGCGCACCAAGTTCGGCCGTACCGCGGAGCTGGTGCTGACCGCCCATGTCGTGAGCACGCAGCAGAAGACGGTCTGGCGCGTGGTGCGCAATCTCGCCGCCTTCAACGGCGTCGTTATCATTGTGCTGATGGCCTACGCCGCCTTTCTCAAGATGACGCTGGCCGAGATCATACCTCTCGCCCTGACGGCGGTGCTCGCGTCGATCCCAGTGGCGCTGCCAGCGACTTTCACCCTCGCTGCGGCGCTTGGCGCGCGGGCTTTGGCGAAGCTGGGCGTCCTTCCGACTCGTCTCTCCGCGGTCGATGAAGCCGCCTCGATGGACGTCCTTTGCGCCGATAAGACGGGCACCCTGACCCAGAACGCGCTGACGGCCGCGATTGTCCGTCCCCTGCCCGACTTCGACGAAGCGCATGTTCTCGCGCTGGCGGCCTTGGCCAGTTCGGATGGTGGGCAGGATCCGGTCGACGGCGCCATCCGCTCGGCCGCCTTGGCGAAGCTCGTCACGGACGCGCCGAAGATGATCAAGTTCACGCCGTTCGATCCGGCGACGAAAATGTCAGAAGCGATGGTCGAGGGCGCTGACGGGACGCAACGTGTCGTGAAGGGCGCCTTTTCCGCGGTCGTCGCCCTTGCGCGCGCCTCGCCGACCGCGGCAGCGGCGGCAAAGGAACTCGAGGGCAAGGGCTTCAGAGTGCTGGCGGTTGCGGTGGGGCCCCCAGCGGGGATGAAACTCGCGGGCCTCATTGCTCTCAGCGATCCGCCTCGGGCGGATTCCGCGGCCCTGATCAGCCAACTGCACGAGTTGGGCGTACGCATCGTAATGGCGACAGGAGATGCGCCAGCGACGGCAGCCATTGTCGCCCGTGCAGTGGGACTAGATGGCGCCGTCTGTCCGTCCGGACCGATCCCCGATAGCGTTCATCCCGAGCAATTCTCTGTCTTTGCCGGCGTCCTGCCCGAAGACAAGTACAAGCTGGTCAAGGCGTTCCAGAAGGGCGGCCATACCGTGGGCATGTGCGGCGACGGCGCCAACGATGCGCCGGCGCTGCGTCAAGCCCAGATCGGCATCGCGGTCTCGACCGCCACCGATGTCGCGAAGTCAGCGGCCGGGATGGTGCTGACTGAGCCGGGTCTGGCCGGCATCGTGGCTTCCGTTAGGGAAGGCCGCGTGATCTTCCAGCGCATACTGACCTATACATTGAACTCGATCACTAAGAAGTCCTTCCAGGCGCTCTTCCTGTTCGCCGGCCTGATCATGACTGGGCAGGCGATCCTTACGCCCATGTTGATGGTGCTCATCATGATCGCCGGCGACTTTCTCGGCATGTCGCTAACCACCGACAATGTGCGGCCGTCGCCGGCGCCGAACGCCTGGCGAGTCGACAATTTAACGATCGCCGGGGTCGCCATCGGAATCGGCGAACTGGTTTTCTGCGTCTCCATCCTCGCCTTCGGCGTCTACTGGATGAGGTTCGATATCGACACCGTGAGGACGCTGACTTTTGTCGTTGTCGTATTCGGCAATCAGGCGACCACCTATAACAATCGCGAGCGCCGACGGCTCTGGTCGTCTCGTCCGAGCTTCTGGCTGGTCTTTTCGTCCTTGGCGGACCTGTTGATCGCCTCGACCCTGGCAATCACGGGCATTGCGATGGCGCCCTTGCCGACCGAGGCGGTTGCCGGCGTCCTCGTCGCGGCGGTCGCTTTCGCGCTCGCAATAGATCTGATCAAAGTGCCCTTATTCGCGCGTCTCAAGATCGGCTAGAGCAACGCTGTGGAATGAGGTGCGGATCGAAAGACTTCCGGGCATCGGAAGGTGACGAGAGCGACCTTAAGCTTCAAACATCCGAGCCCCACGGAATCGCAGCACGATGTTCCATGGCGTACGGAATGAAAAGGCGGTCGATCAAGGCGATGTCTTGACCGGACCGCGGACAGGTTCACGCGCTGGTGCGCTTCGCCATTGGAGACGATCACGCGAGCATCAACGCTCGGGTATGATAAGCGATCTGTTCATCTTCCTGGGAAGGCAGGACGAGCGCCAGACAGCACGAAGCCTGATCGCTGATCGGATTGGTTGCGGATCGGTTCCGGGCTTCGTCGAGACGAACGCCGATCCAGGACAACCCTCCGCAGATCGCAGCGCGCGCCTCGCCATCGTTTTCGCCGATGCCGCCGGTGAAGACGAGCATATCAATCCCTTCAAGCGCGGCGATCGTCGCGGCGATTTGCTTGCGGACGGAATAGCAAAACATTTGAATGGCGAGTTGCGCATCAGCGTTTGTCGGCGCCGCTTCATGCAGGCGCCGCATGTCGCCACCAACGCTCGAAATTCCTGCGAGCCCAGAACGGCGATCAACCAACTCCTCGAGCTTGGCCGCATCATACTTCTTTTCTCGTACCAGATAGAGCAGGACGCCGGGATCGAGATCGCCGCTGCGCGTCCCCATGATCACGCCGCCGGTCGGCGTCAGCCCCATGCTCGTGTCGATCGATTTGCCATGCCTGACCGCGGTCACGCTCGCGCCATTGCCGAGATGAGCGATCACCAAGCGTTTCGGGACATCATTCGCGAGTTGACGCACGATCGATTCGCATGACAGGCCGTGAAAGCCGTAGCGTTGAATACCCTCTAGTAGCAACTCCTTAGAGATCGGCAAGATTCGTGCAATGTCCGGCAAATCGGCATGAAAGGCGGTGTCGAAACACGCCGCCTGCGGCAGCCCCGGAAAATGCTCCCGCGCGAAGCTGATGACCGACAGAGCCGATGGGATATGTAACGGCGCGAAGGCTGTAGCCGCTTCCAGACGCGTTAGCACGTCACCATCGATGAGGCAGTGCTGCCGCAATTTTGATCCGCCGTGCACGATTCGATGCCCGATGGCGGCCGGCGCCGGCATCTTGGCGTCGGCGAGAAGTTTCCCCACGCGTATGATCGCGTCCTGTTGAGTGGGGATGGCGATTGTTTCGGAAATCAGCGCATTCCCTGATGAATCCCGTACATGGAAACCGCTGTCTTCGTCGCCGATCGACTCTGCCTCCCCAGAGAGCAGCGTTTCCGCTTGCAGAGAGTCGACGCGGTACAATCCGAATTTGAGTGACGAGGAGCCGGTGTTCAGCGCGAGGATCGTCAGGCTCGATTCGTTGTTTTCACCGCCAAGCGCCTGCGGGGACATCGCGCTCATGCGCTCCAGCGCCAGTCGCGGACCTCCGGCATGTCGTCGCCATGCTCGCTGATATAGAGCTTGTGACGCTCTATGGTCGTCCAGTATCGCGCGGTCGCGGTCTCCACTTGATCGTTGAACCGCGGAATTCGACGAATCGCGTCAAGCGCGAGCTGATAGCGGTCGAGATTGTTGAGCACGACCATATCGAAAGACGTCGTGGTGGTCCCCTCCTCCTTATAGCCGCGCACATGAATATTATCGTGGTTGCGCCGGCGGTACGTCAGCTTGTGAATCATTGTGGGATACCCATGGAAGGCGAAGATCACCGGCTTGTCCGTCGTGAAAAGTTCATCGAAATCCTGATCTTCCAGGCCGTGGGGATGCTCAGATTGCGGTTGCAACGCCATCAAATCCACCACATTGACGACGCGAATTCGGATGTCGGGAACATAGGCGCGTAGAAGGGTCACCGCGGCGAGTGTTTCGAGCGTCGGCACGTCGCCGGCGCAGGCCATGACCACGTCGGGATCGCCTCCATCGTTGCTGGCCCATCGCCAGATCCCGGCGCCGGCGGTGCAATGGCGGACGGCGGAATCCATGTCGAGCCATTGCCACTCCGGCTGTTTGCCGGCCACGATCAAGTTGATGTAGTTGCGACTGCGCAGACAATGATCGGCGACCGATAAGAGGGAGTTGGCGTCAGGCGGCAGATAGATGCGCACGAGATCGGACTTCTTGTTGGCGACGTGATCGATAAAGCCGGGATCCTGGTGGGAAAAGCCATTGTGGTCCTGACGCCAGACATGCGAGGTCAGAAGGTAATTCAGCGATGCGATCGGCTTTCGCCAGGGGATCGCTCGGCTCACTTTCAGCCATTTTGCATGTTGGTTGAACATCGAGTCGATGATGTGGACGAAAGCTTCGTAGCACGAGAACAAGCCATGACGGCCGGTGAGAAGGTATCCTTCGAGCCAGCCTTCGCACAGATGCTCGCTCAGCACCTCCATGACGCGACCGTCGACGCTGAGATCGACGTCAACCGCCTCGATGTCGGCCATCCATTCCTTGCCAGAGACTTCGTATACGGCTTCGAGCCTGTTCGATGCGGTTTCGTCGGGTCCGAAGAGTCGAAAATTCTGCTTGTCGAGATTGAGTTTCATGACGTCGCGCAGAAATTTTCCGAGGACCCGTGTCGCTTCCGCTTCGACGCCGCCGGGCGTGGGAACCGCCACGGCGTAATCATGAAAGTGGGGCATCGACAGGGGCTGCAGCAATTCGCCGCCGTTGGCGTGCGGATTGGAGCCCATGCGACGATGACCGGTCGGCGCGAGGCTGGCGAACTCCTCTCTGAACTTGCCTCGTTCGTCGAAGAGCTCGTGCGGACGATAACTCTTCATCCAATCTTCGAGTTGCTTGAGGTGCTCGGGATTCTTGAAGTCCGCGATCGGAACCTGATGGGCCCGCCAAGTGCCCTCGACCGGCTTGCCATCAACGAATTTCGGCCCTGTCCAACCTTTGGGCGTGCGGAAGACGATCATGGGCCAGCGCGGGCGCTCCAAGCTTTGCGCATCGCCACGCGACCGCGCGGCGTCTTGAATCGCGCGAATCTGCGCCAGGATCGCGTCCAAGGTCGCGGCGAGACTTTGATGCACAAGCGCCGGATCGTCGCCCTCGACGAAATGCGGATCGTAGCCATAGCCGCGTAGGAGTTGTGTCAATTCATCGCGACTGATGCGCGCCAGTACGGTCGGATTGGCGATCTTGAAACCATTGAGATGAAGGATCGGAAGGACCGCGCCATCGCGCGCGGGGTTCAGAAATTTGTTGGAGTGCCAGCTGGTCGCCAGCGCCCCGGTTTCAGCCTCGCCGTCGCCGACGACGCAGGCGACAATCAGGTCCGGATTATCGAAAGCTGCGCCATAGGCGTGGGTCAGCGAATAGCCCAGTTCTCCGCCTTCGTGAATCGAGCCGGGCGTCTCTGGGGAGACGTGGCTGGGGATTCCATAAGGCCAGGAGAATTGACGAAACAGCCGCTGGAGTCCATTCCTGCTGCGTTCGATCGCCGGATAGCGTTCCGTATACGACCCTTCGAGATAGGCCTGCGCTACCAGGCCAGGGCCGCCATGACCGGGCCCGATCACATACATCATGTCGAGATCGTTGTCTTTGATCAGCCGGTTAAGGTGGACGTAGATGAAGTTCAAACCCGGCGTCGTACCCCAATGCCCGAGCAGACGAGGCTTGATATGTTCGAGTATGAGCGGGGATTCAAGCAGAGGATTGTCGCGCAGATAAATCTGCCCGACTGATAGGTAGTTCGCTGCGCGCCAATAGGCGTGCATTTTGCGCACGAGATCGGGTGACAGAGGATTGACCAACGCGTTCTCCTAGATGATTACTGCGATCTCGCTTTATACACGGGACCGAAGCTTGTTTTGCTTTTCGGGCCTGCGCCGGGGTCGCCTTGATTTGACAGATCATGGCTCTCTGACTACGTAGATAAAGCCGCGGCATGCTCGGTAGGCTGTGCTATTTGCGGCAGAGGAAGAACGGTTTCCGACCCTTCTGCTCCTTTGATCTCCTATAGCGGTTTGTGTCCTGGCGCGGACTGACCCGCTTCAATCGCCGTCTCTGGCTCGTTTACCTGCTCCGTTTTTGGCGATGCGGCTGTCGCTAGTTGTGTCCCGGCCCAGCTCCATTGGACGTCATGGCCGGGCGGTAGGCGGCGAGGCTTCGCTGGCGCCGATCAACGGCGGATGAGGGTTCTCGACCGGCGTCGGCGACCGACTGCTTAGAAGGTTGCAGAAGGCGAGCAGCATTAGCGACAGAAAGATCGCGAAGCCGACCGCCCGGGGATTGGTCATCGAACCGATGTCCGGCAGCAATGCCTGGCCAGACGTCATGGTGGGACCGGTTTTGCACGGCAGGAGCGCGATCAGACGGGCGGCAATTGCTCCCGCTGAACGATGCGCCGAAGGCTCGTCAGGCAGTGTCGCAATTAATGCGGCCATTCTCTGGATTGCGGCGTCCTTCGGCAATCGCGCCAACTTGGCGGCCTCACGCCACGGATCGATGTCCAATCGCGTCAGCGCGGAGAGAACGCTCAGCAGCTTCCCATTTTGGGGCTCATCGATCGATGCATAAAGGAAATCGTCGAATTCGGGACCTAAGAGAGAAGCCAGCGCAGCATGGGTCATTTCGACCCTCCCATTTCGTGGCCTTCTGTCGAACCAGAACCGGCGAAAAGGCGTTAAGTGCGCCTTAGCGGCGGGTCCACGGTAAACTCTATCCCCATGCAACGTGACACGTTAGAGTCGGAAATTACCTATCTCGGTTTTTCTCGTGCGGGGCCACCTAGAGCGACGACTAGGCTGGCGGAGCGCTTCGGGTCGAACCGCACTTCTTAATGTGTTCTTTATCAACGTACTCGGATCGACCGGCGTTCAAATGAAGCCACTCGCTTTCAATACTTGAGAAAACATTATGTGAACGTCGACGATCGGCGTCTGCCGATTGCGATGGGCGGCTTTCAGAAGCAACTCGCCCGCACCCACCCAATGCGGATTCCCGTGCTGGTGCGCGATCCACACTTCGCGCGCCTGCGCCAAAGTGGTCACGATCCGGCCGTCGTTGAGATAAATGCGCTTGGGCAGCTTGCGAGACCACGACACAATGTAAAATCCCCATAGCCTGCGGCGCCGGCGAACGTCGCTCCCTCATGGCCCGGAGCAGCATAACTGTCACCTACCGGTACGGTAGATTCGGAATATACCTATGATCCTGGCTTCGCGGATGGCATCCGCGATGATAGAATTCATCTGCAGGAGAAAACGCGAAGCGGATGCGCTTTTTTCTTCCCCGTTCATTCTTTCCCTGACTCAGGAGCAAAACAATGCCTCGCGACTCCAGGAGCGAACGCCGCCACCGCGGTCCCTGGCGAATGGCCTGGCGTCAGAGGTCACCTCGCGCAAGTCGTCTCGTAACGTCCGAGCTGAGAGATCATGCGCGCTAGATGGGTGCCGTAGAGGGATTCTTTTCCTTACCTTTGCCGATAAATGCCTTTCTCGACCTTAATCTCGACCGCATTCGAATGTACACGTCAGAATCACGCGACCCGAAGTTCTCGCCGATTTGCGCTGGTCGTGGCGAAGAGGAGTCAAGGTCATGAATTCGATCACCTTGTTTCTCACTGTAGTCCTCGTTCTAGCCGCTATTGGCCTTGGATTTGAGGGATTGCCGTTTATCGGCGCCCCGTTTGTCGTGATCGCGCTCGCTGTTGCTGCTTCGCTGAAGATGGCCAACACTTGGCAGAAATTCGTTGTCCTGCGAGCGGGCAACTTGCAAGGCGTCAGGGGTCCAGGACTTTTTTTTATCGTTCCCGTCATCGACAATGTCGTTGCTGTAATCGATGAGCGAATTCAGACTACCGCCTTCAACGCCGAACAAGCGCTGACGAAGGATACAGTCCCGGTCAATGTCGACGCGATCATCTTTTGGCGCATTCACGACGCCCGTAAAGCCGCTCTCGAGATTACTGACTACAGAGGAGCTATTGATCGAGTTGCCCAAACGTCCCTTCGAGAGATGATCGGTTCATCGATGCTTGCGTCACTGCTCTCCGATCGCAAGGCAGCGGACGAACAGCTGAGGGACGTTATCGGCCGCAAGACGTCCGAATGGGGCGTGACGGTCATGTCCGTCGAAATCCGAGATGTGGCGATTCCGGTAGCGCTGCAGGACGCGATGTCCCGCCAAGCGCAGGCCGAGCGAGAGAAGCAGGCGCGCGTGATCCTCGGTTCGGCTGAGGCGGAGATCGCAGGCAAGTTCGTTGAAGCAGCCGACATTTACGCGAACCATCCGGCCGCGCTTCAGCTTCGCGCGATGAACATCATTTATGAGACGACGAAAGAACGAGGCGCCACCATTCTAATTCCGACCTCGATGGTCGATAGTCTCAATCCTGCCGCTGCCCTTGTTCTCGCTGGGCAGTCGCCGTCGCCGGCCTTCAAGAGCGCCGCATAATCGCGAAGAGTTAGAACGTGCGCTAGGCAAGTTTCAGTCGTCCGCTCTGGCTGCGTTCTCGTGGGCCATTCTCTAACTTGCCATGATCTTGCCCGTCATCGTCGAAATATGCTCGCCAGGATCAATCGGTGGCATGGAATCGGACACACAGATGGTAACCTCGTTGTCGAGCCAGGGAGACGTTTCGCCGGCAGCCGGATACGGCCGAAGCT
>Ga0070735_10005828_pt1 | contig 10139 bp, 4 predicted proteins | sample Coa_R1_FD_66443 | JGI IMG/M metagenome (GOLD analysis project Ga0070735, IMG submission 66443) | Surface soil microbial communities from Centralia Pennsylvania, which are recovering from an underground coalmine fire - Coalmine... | ecosystem: Environmental > Terrestrial > Soil > Unclassified ... | reverse complement strand
TGAGACGACTCCCTCGAAGCGGACCCCCAACTCGCTCACCCAGTCGTAAACCTCGCGCCGCGAGTTCGTGACGTAATAGCGCACCCACTCGGGATCGGCATCTTCGCCGAACGTCATGATGTCGCGTTCGGCCAGCTCGGGCGAATCGCGAACGCCGGCCGCTTCCTGCACCGGGGTTCCCACCAGGCTCAGGCTGCCTTGCGACATCACCGCGTGCCCGCCGAAGACCGACGACATATCGATCACCGTGACCTTCGCGCCGCCCCGCGCGAGGTCCAACGCGGCCGACAATCCGGAAATTCCCGCGCCGACGACGATCGCATCCGAGCGCGATACGGTCGCGGCCGGCGGATTGGCGGGGCGCGTGCGTTCGGCCGGCGCGATTTTTTCAACGCTGGGGCTTGTGTGCGAATTCGTGCGCGACTCAGTTCCGCAGCCGCAAAGGGCCAGGAGCCCGCTGATCAGAACAAACACTTTCGTCCGGCCAGCGGTGCGGACGAAGGCGAATGAAAACAACATCATGAACGAATCCTGATTTCGCCGGCAAGCGTGAAGTTCACTTCGCGCCGGCCGATTTGGGTTCATCAGCCTGAATGAACGCGATCAAGTCGCGAATCTGCTGGTCGGTCAGCTCATCGAGCAGCTTTTCGGGCATGAGCGAGGCCTCAGATTCCTTGAGCTCTTCCAGATCGGCGCGATTGAGCACGGTCCGCTGGTTTTTGGCGTCGACGAGCGTGATCGTTTGGGCATTCGAATCGGCCAGAAGGCCGGTCAGCACGCGCCCATCGTTGGTCTGCGCCACATACGCCATGAATTCCTGACGGATCACCGAATTGGGATCGACGATGTGGCGAACCAAAAGGTCGCGATTCTTGCGCTCGGCCACCGTCAAATCGGGCCCGATCGAATTTCCCTTTTCGTGCAGCTTGTGGCAAGTCGCGCAGATTTTTTCGAAGTGCGCTCTGCCTTGCGCGGCCTCTCCTTTGCCTTTGTAGAGCAGTTGCGTCACCGCGTTGATCCGCCCCTGCTTTTCGAGGGGAGTCGTCGTCTGCACCTTGCCCCAGAGTTTTTCGATCAGTGTGGCAAGTTGCTTGTCGTCGTGCTGCCTGAGCCGCCGCACGAGATCGAGCGAAATGGCTGTTGCCGGAATCTGCTTGCGATCGATGGCCTGTGCCAGGCGCAGCGACCAGGACGAACGGCCGCACAACGTCTCGACGGCCCGCGCCTGGGCGCCCGCTGGAAGTCGAGCGTAGCGGTCGACCAGCGTTTCGCCGATCCGGTCGTCGTTGAAGAAACCCAGCGCCGCCACGGCGGCCACACAAATGGCCTCAGATTCCGGCTGTATGACCAATGCGATGAGCGGCTCGACGGCGGCCGCCGTGTGCGTCTCGCCCAGAGTCTTGATGAGCGCCGTGCGATCTTCCAGAGCGGCCTGACGATCGACCGCCGCCTTGATCGCCGAATCGGCCGCTCGCGGCACGTTCAAGCGCAGACCCAGCTCAAGAACCTTCGATTTCGAAGGATATTTGCCGATCAGACGGGCGATTGCCGCCTCAAGCGGGGCGGGGACGCCTTCGAGTTTGCGCCCGGCCAGCGCTTGCAGCATGCCGGAGAGCACGATCTCGACGTCGCCCTCGGTGGCGGCCAGATCGAGCAATTTGGCGGAAGCGGCGAATGAGGCGTTGCTCCCTTCAGAAAAGAAGCGGCGCGAAAGTCGCTCGATGATCGCCCGATTCATCACAGGCAAACGCCACGATTCCTGCGATTCGACCAGTTTCAGCACCAAGGGCGTGTCGGAGATCGACTTGTCCTCAATGGCCCACCAGATCAACAGGGGCATTTGCACGTCGTCAACATCTTCGGCATGGCGGACGAGCCCCGCGACAATCGGAATGGTTTCGCTCGCGGGGAGCCGCTTGGCCGTGCACGCGAGCTGCATGCGAACGACGACGCTTGCATCGTCGTACGCCAGCCGCACCAGCTCTTTGTGCAGCCCCGGCGCAATGATGTGCGCGTCGCCGAGCAGACGAATCGTCCACGCCCGCACGTATTCATGGGGGCTCTCCAGCAGCTTGGCGGCAAGCTGCCCATCCAGGCCTGCCGTCACGTAAATCGACCATAAGCCCTCCAGGGCCAGCCTCTGGTCCGGGCTTTCCAGGGCCATCGCCGAGAGCGCCGGAATCACCGAATGATCGCATCGTTCGGCCAGAATCCGCCGCGCTTCGCGCGCGTACCAATCGTTGGCGTGCGAAAGCAGCTCGATGAGCTCGGCGCTCGTTTTTTGGCTGAGATCGAACGAATTTGAAGCAACGGGCGCAAGGCCCGGCGGAGCGACGCGCCACACCCGCCCGTCCAGCCGGCTCGGCTGATACCACTCGCTTCGGTTTTTGGGCGACGAATGCGAAATGTTGTAGTCGTACCAGTCGGCGATATACACGGCGCCGTCGGGACCGACGGTCATATCGACCGGGCGAAACCAGATATCTTCGCTCGTCACGAAATCGCCCGCGTGCCGCGTGACGAATGTCGATCCGCGCGTTTCGATCGTCGTCCAGCGGCAAGCACTGTGCCGCGTGTGCGGGCAGATGCAGGCGCCGTTGAACCGTTCCGGAAATGCGCCTCCCTGATAGATCACGGCGCCGCCGGAAAGGCTGTCGCCCAGATAGCCCTCGTGGTGCACCGGTTGAAAGTATCCGTAAGTGTGCGGATTGTGCAGGGGCCCGTGTTTGCCGAATCCCTTCACCAGATACGCGCCTTGCACGTGATGCTCCAGCGGCTCTGCCGTGTTCCCGGCGGGAAACAGGTTGCCGAAACGATCGAATTCGACACCCCAGGTGTTGCCTCCCCCTTCCGAGAAGAGCTCGAATTGATCCCAGCGCGGATGATAGCGCCAGATGCCTTGCTGGAAACCGATGCCTCGGATGTCGGCCGTCACCGTGCTGCCCTGCGCGCCATACAGCCAGCCGTCGGGTCCCCACGTCAGAGAATTGGCAAAAGCATGCGCGTCCTCCATTCCGAACCCCGTCAAAAGGACTTTGGGCGGACCGTCGGGGTGATCATCGTGATCGCGGTCGGCGTAGAACAAAAGATAAGGCGGCTGCGCCACGAAAACGCCGCCGTAGCCCAGCGCCATGCCCGAAGCCAGGTTGAGGTCGGTCACAAAGTCCTTAACCAGGTCGGCGCGACCGTCGCCGTCGGTGTCTTCATAGATCGAGATGCGATCTTGCCCTTTCGGCCCGCGCGGGGGCGGATCGGGCAATTTGTCGTATTTGGTTCGCAGGTATTCGTCCATTGCCACCGGTTTGAGGCCGTTGGGGTTCGGGTACTGCCGATATTGCAGCACCCACATGCGGCCGCGATCGTCGAAACTGATCGAAAGCGGCTGCGCGACTTTTGGCTCGGAAACGACGAGGCCGATCTCCAAACCCTCGCAGATCTTGAGTTTTTTCACCTCTTCGGCGGGCGAGAGCGGCGGCGGATGGTCGGCCGCGGGCTTCGGTTCGTCGGCTTTCAGGCTTAGGGCGAAGCACAGGGAGCAAACGGCAGCGATTCGAATCACCCAAGCACGCATGTCACAGAGCATTTGGCCTCCGAAGACGAAAATCTCGATTGTTCGAGCACTTCCACTTTCCAAATGGAGAGAGTGGAATCAAGAGAAATCCATATTATGAAATATGGTTGGCGATGTGCAATTCGCTCCAGCGACATGGTTGCCGGACTTGCGGAATGCCATAATCGCCGGACGCCAAAAACTTATTCGTTCCTGGCGGCATATTGAGGAAGGAGCCGCGTCCCGATGAAACCGCCTGATCGGCTGGATGAACGCATGAAAACCGCTGCGTTTAAGGGAGGCTTTTTCGTTTCTCGCAGCGCGGCGTCCGTGAAATTCGGGCTCGCGTTGTTTTTGGTGATGTTCACTGCCGAATTTGGCGGTGAATGCCAGGCTGCACCTCCCGAGGCGCTGGCAGGCACGGCGCCCTGGGAGCAAGCAGGCGATATGGCGGCCGTCACGGTTGCTGGAGTCGATCGCTTTCTATTGCGGGCATTGGAGCGATCCATCGCCGCGCGAAGCCGGCATTGGCGGCGAGACCTTGGCTCGCCCGAGGCCTATTCGAAATCGGTCGAAGCCAATCGACTGCGCTTTGCCAGGATCATCGGTCTGCGCGACCAGCGGCCGCCATTCGACTCGCTGGAGTTCTTAAGCCGCGGGCCCAAGCCCCTTCCGCTCGCCCAGACGCATCTATTCGACGTATTTGCCGTGCGCTGGCCGGCGTTGGATGGGATTTCAGGCGAGGGCCTGCTGCTGGAGCCGAATTCCGGGCGACCGACGGCTTGCGTCGTGGCGATTCCGGATTGCGCGCAATCCCCCGAGATGCTCGCGGGCCTGATGGAAGGCGTCGCGCGCGATTCTCAGTTCGCCCGCCGTTTGGCCGAAAACGGCTGCCGAGTCATTGTCCCCTCACTCATTGATCGCCGTACCGATCTTTCGGTGATCGCGGAGGGAACCCGGCGCGGCAATGTGACGCACCGCGAAATGCTGTATCGCGCGGCCTACCAGATGGGGCGGCACCTGATCGGCTACGAAGTTCAAAAGGTCCTGGCGGCGGTCGACTGGTTCATCACCGCGCCCGATGAGGCGAAACTTCCGCTGGGCGTCATGGGCTATGGCGAGGGGGGCCTGGTGGCGATGTACGCGGCGGCGGCGGATGAGCGCCTCGCCGTGGCGGGAATCAGCGGTTACTTCGACTCGCGCCAGGATATCTGGCAAGAGCCGATTGACCGCAACGTATTCGGGTTGCTCGATGAATTCGGAGATGCCGAAATCGGCTCGCTGATTACACCGCGGGCCGTGCTGGTCGAAGCGTGCGCCTTTCCGGATGTGCATATTTTGCCCGGCGCCGCCAGCGCACCCGCGCGGCTCGCGACTCCCGCGCCGGCGCGAGTTCGTGCTGAATTGGCGAGGCTCGAGGGATTCGTCCAGGGTATGAAACCGGCGCCGACGATCGAGCTCGTCGTCAGCGGCGAAGGAACGGGTCCCTTCGGCACACCGCCGTTCATCGAGAAATTTCTCCGGCTGCTCGGACGCCGCGCCGTGGTGGCGTCTCAATCGGCTCCGGTCGGCCAAGACGTGCCTGGCGCGATTGAAGTCCGCCGCAATCGGCAATTTCATGAAATCAGCGCCTTCAACGAGAAGCTCGTCGACGAGGGGAGCTATGCGCGTCAGAAATTCATGGAAAAATTGGACGCCGGCGGCGATCTGGAAGCCTATGTGAAAAGCACAGCGCCCTACCGCGATTATTTGGCCCGCCATATTGTCGGACGATGGGACGACGAGCGGTCTCCGCCAAATCCCCGGTCACGACTCAAATACGACGCTCCGGAGTTTCGCGGATATGAAATCGTGCTGGATGTCTTTCCCGACGTCATTTTGTACGGAATTCTCCTGGTTCCCAAGGAGATAAAACCCGGCGAGCGACGGTCTGTCGTCGTGTGCCAGCACGGTTTGGAGGGGAGAGCCGAACACACCATCGAGGGGGACCGAACATCGTATCGCGATTTCGCCGCGCGGCTGGCGCGAGAGGGATTCATCACGTTTTCGCCGCAACACCTTTACAACGGCGGCGACGCGTTTCGCACACTGCAGCGGAAGTCGAACCCGTTGGGCAAAACGCTGTTTTCGACGATGACAGCGCAGCACCGGCAGCTTCTGAGCTGGCTGGCGACGCTCGAATTCGTCGATTCGGACCGCATCGCGTTTTACGGAATCTCCTATGGAGGCAAATCGGCAATGCGCATCCCGGCGCTCGTCGATGGCTATGCGCTCTCGATCTGTTCCTCGGATTTCTGCGATTGGATCTGGCGGACCGTCTCCAATCGGTTTTCCGGCGGCTACCTGGTGCATGGCGAATACGAAATCTTCGAATTCGATTTGGGGAACACCTTCAATTATGCCGAGCTGGCCGCGCTGATCTGCCCCCGTCCGTTTATGGTCGAGCGATTCCACGGCAGGGACATGTTTACCGAGCGCAAGCTTGCCGAATTCGCCAAAGCCCGGCTGCTCTATGAGAGTCTGAACCTCGGCGACCGCATCGCCATCGCCTGGTTCGCGAATTTTCAGCCTCCGAGCGAATATCGCCGCCGCGAGACGTTCGATTTTCTGCACAAGCACCTGAACTGGCCAAGCCGCGAATGAAAGAGTGGCAATCGCCAGCTCTACCGATAGGGACCTTCCAGCTCAAACAGTCAACGCGCAATCGACGAGACTTAAAAATGCCATGTACAAACGTCGGCACATTTCACATTGCGAATGACGATCTGAACGATTTCGATCGTTTGAATTCGATGTTTGAGGACGAAGGCTATCTCTTTTTCCGCGAAGTGCTCGACATCGAGGCGGTGTCGGCCGTCAATCAGGATTTTCTACAGATATTGCAGCGGCAGGGAATTGCGAAGCCGGACACGTCGGAGCCGATCTGGACCGGGGCCGGAATTGCCGCGATCGACGACGACCAGCTTTATGGCCTTTCTTCTTATGTCGATCTGATCGAGTCGGGGCAGATGAAGCGCCTCATGGAGCGCGTGTTTGGAGCGCCGATTTTCATGTTCAAAGGCACAAATATTCGCTACTCGCTGCCCAATGACGAAACATACCTGACGCCGCCCCATCAGGATCATTTCTTTATTCGGGCCAACAGGGAATTCAGGACGGTTTGGGTGCCGCTCATGGAAATCGGCAGGAACGTGGGCGGGTTGGCGATTGCGGCCGGTTCCCACAAACAAGGCCTGCGCGAGCATATCGAACAGGAACATGTCTACTCGTATCAGATGAAAGGCCGCAAGCAGCGCGGCGTGGCGCTCGAAACCATCGCCGAACCCTGGCTCACAACCGACTACCGGGCCGGAGACGTCCTGGTCTTTCATAGTCTGATGCTTCACCGGGCGCTTCCCAACCGATCCGATCGTATTCGGCTTTCGCTCGACGCCCGCTGCCAGCCGTCCGCCATTCCCATAACATGGCAGGCCGAGCAAACGATTCCTGGACTCAGGCAGTATCGAAAAGACGTGCAGCGGATTACCATCGAAGAAAGCGCCAGTGAACCGCTTTTCGAGGCGGTCGTCATCGAGATGATGAAACGCGGGTGGCCGCCCGAGCGAGAACAAATTCGGGCCGTGATGGCCGAGCTCAAGCATTGAATGACGCGGTTCTTCAACTGCGGCTTGGCGGCATAAGTGATCGGCCCGATTTGCCAGCGTCGTGGCAAAAGAATTCCTGAGCCCTTTCGGCAAATTACGGCCTATTACGGAATTTTAATCAATTTGCCGATGCCGCTGCGGGAAGAATTGGGTTTAATCTAGTTGTAGATTGCGCCATTGCGATTCGTCTATCAAGCATCGCGTATCATTGAACGGCACCCGTCGAGCCCGCGATGACAGGGCTTGTCCTTTCGGGTGCAGCAGAGTTCGTCGCAGGGGCTTCGGGTAAAGCCCCTATTCGAGCGACGAAATTTCCGGAATTTCCAGAATGGCAATGACGAAACAGCTTGAAAGTAAAGACATTTTGTCTTAAAATGCGAATCAGTAGGATAAATGTTTGCCCGCCGTCCACCGCGCATTCAGAAACGGCCTCCCATGCTTCAGAATGTCTTGGTCAATTGGGACCGCTGCGGGCTGCTCACGAAATGGGCAGCGCTGGTGCTCATTCCCTGGGGATGTTTTTGTGCGGCCCGAACCTGGCATATCGCTCCATCGCCGACGACTGCGAGCGGCCCGATCCGTTGGAATAATCTTGTCCTCGATGTTCGCGAGCCGTACGTCATCGAGATCACGGGGAACAACGACCGCTGGCACGTGCGGTATCCCGGCGCCGACGGCACGCAAGCCACGGCCGGAAATGAAGTTGCCCGCCGCGATGTGCACGTCCCGCTGGACATGCAAATCATTCTCAAGCTCAAAAGCCGCGACTTCGTTTACAGCCTGGAACTCCCAGAATATGGGCTCAGCCAGATCGCCGTCCCCAATCTGGAATTCAAGATGGAGTTTCGCGCCACACAGGCCGGGCGGTTTGCGTTCGAGGGCGATGAGCTGTGCGGCGACGCCCATCCCGAGCTGGAAGGCGAGCTGATCGTCGAGCCCCGCGAACGATTTCTGGAGTGGCTCCATTCCGCAGGCGCCGAGTCCTCGGACTGAACAACGCACTCTCATCGAGCCAATTCGTCACGGAATGAGGCCATGAACCTGGAAACGAACGCCGTCAAGCTGCGGTTCGGCATCTTTCGAGGCGGGCGAAATGCCCGATGGACATTTCTCTTGCTCATGAGCCTGGTTTCGTGCAGCCGCCAGGCGCCGGCCAACCGACCGTCCACTGGGGGCAAAGCTGCCGAATCCGCCACAGCCTTGCAACTGCTCCCTTCGTCGCCGGCCGTTTTGTTCGACGCGCCCGAATTCACATTGACCGACCAGAATGGAAAGCCATTCGGCACAAGCGACCTGCGCGGCCGCGCCTGGGTCGTCAATTTCATGTTCACGCGCTGCACGGCGACCTGTCCTCGGCAGACCGAGAAACTCGCAGAACTCCAGCGGCACGTGCTCCGCTGGCCCGACGCCGAGCGCGTGCAATTGGTCAGCATCACCGTCGACCCGAAACACGACACCGCGGCGCGGCTGCGCGAATACGCGGCCTCGCATCATGCCGACCCGGCGCTCTGGAAATTTTTGACCGGCGAGCGAGCCGGGTTGTACAGGATCAGCAAGGACGGCTTCAAGCTGGCCGCCAGCGATGCTGCGGCCGATTCGTCGACCCTGATCACTCACAGCTCGCGCTTCGTTCTGGTCGATTCGCAAATGCGAATCCGCGGATTCTACGACGGTCTGGACGACAAGGAATTATCGAAACTGAGGGGGGACCTGCGATCGGTGCTGTCGGAGCCGTCGGCCGAGTGGACCGGCCCCATACATGTCGGCATTCCGGACGACGTGTTCGACCCGCCCTGGCTCGACGAGCGACGAACCCGCCAGCTCGCGAGCGCGGGCGAGCTCGGCGCGCGCCACGATTTTCATTTCGTCGACCGGCTCGATGCGAGCGGCATTCGATTTGTCAATCAGGTCGTGGCCGACGCCGCCCAGGAGCTTAAGCCGAACCATTATGATCACGGCGTGGGCCTTGCCGTCGCCGACGTCGACGGCGATGGGCTGTGCGATCTGTACTTCGTCAGTCAGGTCGGAGGCAACGAACTGTGGCGAAATCTCGGGGGCGGCCGTTTTGAAAACATCACCGATGAGGCAGGCGTGGCTCTGGCCGGGCGAGTTTCGGTTTCGGCCTCGTTCGCCGACACCGACAACGACGGCGACAGCGACCTGTTCGTCACCACGACGCGCCACGGAAACGCGCTGTTCGAGAATGACGGGCGCGGTCGGTTTCGAGACATCTCGGCCGCCGCCGGCCTTGACTACGTCGGACATTCCTCCAGCGCCGATTTCTTCGATTACGACCGCGACGGCCTGCTCGATCTCTTCGTGACCAATGTCGGCGCGTTCACGTCCGATGAGATCGGTTACAGCGGGGATCGCGAACGAGATCACCCGTACTACGTCGGCATTCGGGAGGCCTTCGCGGCGCATTTGATTCCAGAACGGTCGGAGCGCAGCACGCTTTATCACAACGAGGGGGGCAATTCGTTCCGCGACGTGTCGGAGGAAACCGGTCTCGTGCACCGGGGCTGGTCGGGCGATGCCACGCCGCTCGACGCCAACGGCGACGGGTGGGTCGATCTTTACGTCGTAAACATGCAGGGCAACGACGAATACTACGAGAACATCGAGGGCCGGCGGTTCGAGCGGCGCACCGACGAGGTCTTCGGCAAATCGCCCTGGGGCGCGATGGGAGTCAAATCGTTCGATTTCAACAACGACGGCCGCATGGACCTGTTCGTCACCAACATGCATGCCGACATGTGGAAGCCTTTGCCCGTCGGCGGCGACGAAAAGTCGAAGGCGCGCGGAGCTCCCAAAGAATATTTGCAAAGCCGCACTCCAAACTCGAACGTTTTCGGAAACGCCTTCTACAAAAATCAGGGGAACGGCCGCTACGTCGAGATCTCGGACCAGATCAATGCCGAGACTTACTGGCCCTGGGGATTGAG
>Ga0070735_10005827_pt1 | contig 10141 bp, 10 predicted proteins | sample Coa_R1_FD_66443 | JGI IMG/M metagenome (GOLD analysis project Ga0070735, IMG submission 66443) | Surface soil microbial communities from Centralia Pennsylvania, which are recovering from an underground coalmine fire - Coalmine... | ecosystem: Environmental > Terrestrial > Soil > Unclassified ... | reverse complement strand
TCTGCTGCACTTCCCCCGAGAGCAAATCGCCCACGCGGCCCGAAAACTCGTCGCGAATGCGCGTGCGCTCGCGTTCGCGAACGCGCTGAATGATCCGCTGCTTCGCGGCCTGCGCGGCGGTCCGTCCGAATTCGGCGAAGTCGATCGGCTCCTCGAGCTGGTCGCCCGGCTCGAAGCCTTCATCGTAGATGCGCGCGTCGTCGACCGAGATTTCGCGGCTGGGATCCGTGACGGCGTCGACCACCGATCGAAGCCGGATGATGCGGATCTCGCCTTTTGCTTCGTCGATCGTCACCTCCGCCTGCACCGTTGGGCCGTACTTCTTGGCGAGCGCGGCAAAGATGCCGTCCTGGAGCAACGCGTGCAGCTCGGACCGATCGAGCTGTTTCGTGTTGCTCACCTCACGGATCGCACTCAGGATGTCGTCGGAAGCCATCGCGACTGCCTCTCTCAATTACCAGTGAAACGCCAACCGCGCGTCCTTCACGTCGGCCAGCGCAACGCGCTGTTCGTGACCACGCTCGTCGCGGAGCACCACCACCTCGCGTCCCGCTTCTCCGTCGACAGCTAGGATCTCCACCTCCTCCCGGCCGTTGAGCGCGGGGCTCGACACGCTCGCCCTGCGTCCCACGAACCGATGCCAGTCGGCTGCATTTCTCAACCGCCGCTCGAGACCCGGAGACGACACTTCGAGCGTGTATCGATCGCCCAACGAGCCGTCTTCGTCCAATTTCGCTTCGACGGCGCGCGAGACGACCGCGCAGTCGTCGACCGTCACCCTGCCGCCGTCTAACCGATCGATCCGCACCTGCACCGTTGGGCGCGATCGTGTCCCGCCGATTCGCAACTCGAACAACTCGAATCCCAGCGCTTCGACTCGGGTCGCAATCAATCGTTCCAACGCATCAGTCTGGGTCATCGCAGGCCACAATAACAAAAAAATGTGGGGCGTCATCCCCACATTTCCGCCCGGCGCTCCAGGTGCCGGGGAACCGTAAGTAATTATAGAATTGCAGTTAAGTGGAGTCAAGCCGCGTCAAAGCAGAGCTTCCTCGCTCCGAGGAGCACTGGGGCGTCCTAAATGATGATTGCACCGGGCGGGGCCGGCAGTGAGCTCGGAACGATCCAGCCCCAGACATCGGTCCACAGGGCTCGGCGCGTGGCTGGTCTCTACGCTCAGGGAGAAACGGACGCAGAGCGGACAGAGCGGACAAAGCACGGACCGCTCGGCTGCAGGGCGGGCAACGCGCTGCGAGGAGGTCGCTTCCGCCGCGTGTGTTTTGTAAAAGCAATCGCTTTTTGGTTAGCCCCGCAGCGATTGACTTCCCCCTTCAGCCGAGCGGTCCGTGCTTTGTATGCTCTGTCCGCGCGTGTCCGTTTCTCCCTGAGCGTAGAGATCAGCCACCTATGGCAGTCGCCGCGATCAAAATCGCAGGCCGACGGCAACCACGACGTTGGGCGAAAGGATGACTGCAAGGATACAAGGGATGGGGAGGATTGCTGCCACATCGGAGGGCGGGAAATCGTACGCACGCGTTACAGATGCGATTCTTTCGTTAGGCTCGACACGCTCGGGAGCACGGTGCTGCCCCGGCCCCGTTAGTCGCGAGGCGACACTATCACGCCGAGCATCCGCCCGGCGTCGCCGGCACGGTGCGAGAAGAACCGGTCGTTGTTGCAGCGCGAGCAGTAGTCGCTGATCGAGATCTGAGCGATGCCGGCCTCTCTTGCCTGTGCCGCCAGAATGCCTCGCAAGTCGACACAGCGCGCCGCCGTCGCGGTGTGTCCGGTCAATTGTTGGTAGACGTCCGGACCGACCTCGTAGCAGCGTCCGCAAATGGACGGACCCAAATGCACTCGCAGGTCGCGCGGCTCGAGCCCAGCGCGCACGAGCTCGGCCACGCCGCGATCGAGAATCCGCGCGGCCGTCCCGCGCCAACCGGCGTGAAGCAGCGCACAGGCGCCATTGGGATGCGCGATGAAGACGGGCACGCAGTCGGCCACGGTGATCGCGAGCGCAATGCCCCGCTCGGGCGCGACGTGTCCGTCGGCGGCGTCGGCGCGCAGCCATCCTTCCCACGTTAGGCGGTGCACCAGCACGCGGTTGCCGTGCACCTGCCGCGACGTCGCAAGCCGCGGCGCGTACGCGCCAAGCGACTCGACGAGCGACCACCAGCGTCCCATCACCTCGGCAACGGGATCCTGCCCCCCCATGCCGAAGGTGCCTGCATCGCGTGTCGTCGTGAAGGCGACCACGCCAAGTGCGGCGAGGTCAGACACGTCTTCGCGCGCAACGTCGAGGCTCACGACTTCGTGTCGTCCACTCGTATAATCTTGGCGCCCAGTCCGCGCAACCGTTCGTCGATGCGCTCGTAGCCGCGCTCGATCTGCCCAACGTTGTTGATCGTGCTCGTTCCATCCGCGCAGAGCGCGGCCAACAGAATCGCCATACCGGCGCGAATATCGGGCGACTCGACCACCGCGCCGCGCAATCGCGACGGACCCGCGACGAGCGCGCGGTGCGGATCGCAGAGCACGATGCGCGCACCCATCGCGATGAGCTTGTCGACGAAAAACATGCGCGACTCGAACATCTTCTCGTGCATCAAGATGAGGCCGTTGCACTGCGTGGCGGCGACGATCGCGATCGACATGAGGTCGGCCGGGAACGCAGGCCACGGTTGGTCCTCGAGCTTGGGCACGTGTCCACCCAGATCGGGGCGAATCTCACGTGCCTGATTGGCGCGAATGAGCAGGTTGTCGCCCTCGCACTCGCACTCGATGCCCAGTCGCTCGAACCCCATGCGAACGGCGCGCAGATGTTCGACGCCGGCTTGCTCGACGCGCAGCTCGGAATTCGTCACGGCCGCGAGACCGATGAAGGACCCAACTTCGATGTGGTCCGGACCGATGCGATGCGTCGCGCCGCCCAATGTGCGGCCGCCTTCGATGGTCATGCAGTTGGTGCCGATGCCATCGATGCTCGCGCCGATGGCCACCAGAAACCGCGCGAGATCCTGCACGTGCGGCTCGCTCGCCGCGTTGCGGAGAATCGTGGTGCCCTGTGCGGCCGCTGCCGCCATGAGCGCGTTCTCGGTACCCGTCACGCTCGGTTCGTCGAGGAAAACATCGGCGCCGCGCAAGCCTTTCGTGCGCAGCTCGTACGAGTGATCCACGTGATACGTCGCGCCGAGCTGCTCGAACGCCAGGAAATGCGTGTCGACGCGCCGGCGGCCAATCACGTCGCCACCAGGCGGCGGAAGCGTGACGGCGCCGCACCGCGCGAGCAGCGGACCGGCGAGCAGAATCGATGCGCGGATGCGCGCTGAAAGTCGCGAGTCGAGCGCGGTGGCGCGGACTTCGCGCGCCTGGATGGCCAAAGTATTGCGAGCAGACCACGTGATGCTCACACCCAGCGTGCTCACGAGCTCCACCAACGTTTCCACGTCGCGGATCCGGGGCACGTTTTCGAGCGTGACCGGATGTTCGGTGAGCAATGCCGCGGCGATGATCGGGAGCGCGGCGTTCTTGTTGCCGGATGGGCGGATGGTGCCGCTCAGCGGACGAGAACCTTCGACGACGAATTGCATTGAGACGAGAGCGAGTGACGACGACTGGCGGACGGGCCGCGAACAATGGACATCGCCGCGCGCGGAAGTCAAGCAACTGCTTGACACTCCGTCGCGCGAGGCCTACGCTACGCTGCTCACCCTGGTCTCGCCCATGCAGCTTCTCGTCGCCGTGATCAATCACGTAGAGCAGGTCGACGACATCCTGGCGGGATTCGTCGAGCTTGGCATCACCGGCGCAACCGTCGTGAACAGCGAAGGGATGGGGCACGTGCTGACGCAGGACGTCCCCATCTTTGCGGGCCTGCGGTCGTTGACGACGCGATCGCGGCCGAGCAACCAGATGCTCCTGAGTGTGGTCGAGGAAGAGAAAGTGGATGCGGCGATCGCACTCATTCAGGAGGTCTGCGGCAGCTTGACCGTGCCCGGCGCGGGCATCGTGTTCACGCTCCCGATCGAGCGCGTCGTGGGACTCGCCCCGGAACTCGACGCGTAGCGGCAGCGCCGCGTGAATTCGCGCGGCCGGCAGACACGACATTCGGCATTCGAGCGATGGTCATGGTACTGAGCTTGCGGGAACCGATTGCAGTGGCGGCGTGGCTGGTGCAGGCCGCGGGCGCGAGCGCGCTTCCCGATACGATCGTCACGAAGCAGGTCGCACTCTCGAGAGGTTTTCTGGGCACGGTCACCGACATCGCGACCATCGTGATCGCGATCGCGGTGATCATTCTCGTCGCCGTCCTGATTCCCGCGGCGTTGAGTGCGCGGCGGGCGACGGAAAAGGCGAGCGCCCTGATGGATCGAATGGCCCGCGAGTTGTCCCCGCTCGTGGGACGCGCCAAGAGGATTTCCGACAACGTAGATTCCATCACGGGCACCGTGCGCGCGGATGTCGAGGAAGTGAGCCGCACGGTGCGCTACGTTACGGAACGGGCCCGGCTCGGGGTGGAAGGCGTGGAGCAGCGGGTGGGCGAGTTGAACACGCTGCTGACGATCGCGCAGAACGAGCTCGAGCAGGCGGTGGTGTCCACCGCGGCCACGTTGCAGGGCGTGCAAGCCGGAGTGTCTGCGTTAGGCGGAGCACCGTCGTCGCGCGCGAGTCGCGCCCGCCGTGAACGCGACGCCTACGACGACGACCGCGACCATGATGAGGAGCTGGAACATGACCATCGAGATGAAGCACGGAATGCCGAGCGTGTTGCGCCGCGGCCGAAAATCCGGCGCACTCCGGCGCCACGGAAGGAATGACCAGTCGGCCGATCTGTTCCTGGCGATCGGCGTGGGTCTCGCGTTGGGCGCGGGTCTGGCGCTCGTCGCGCGCGAGCGTGCGCGCCGCCGGCGCCCCATGGCGCGGCTCGGGCGGTTTGCGCGCCGCGGCGTGAAAGAAGCGCGGCGTCTGCGCGACCAGGGAACCAGGTGGGCGGTCGAGCGCGGCGAAGCGCTGCGCGACGGCGTTCCCGTCTCCGAAATCGGCGATTCGGTGGCCGAGTACCTCGAGACGGCGCGCCAATCCATAGACGACGCGGTGAACCGCGAGATCCGTGATTTGCGCAGGGCCATCCGGCGCGAGCGGAAACGCCTTGGCGTCTGAGCTCGTCATTCGCGGATGATCGTTTTCGCCGAGCTCGTCCGAACGTGGATCCGGTGCGCCGTTAGACGTCGGCCGGGGTGGCTGGTGATCGCGTCGGGCGCCGTCCTTGTCCTGGTCGGCCTCGTGTTCCTGCCCGAGGCAAGCTACGCCTGGACTCCGGGCACGCACGTGTTCCTCGGCCAGGCCGTGCTGGGCGCGCTCGAGCAGCTGCCGGTCGCCGTGGCGGACACGCTGCGCGCATTTCCGTACGAGTTTCTCTACGGATCGATCGCCGCCGACACGAGCATCGCCAAGAAGTATGCGCCCGTTGGGCGGCACTGCCACTCGTGGACGGTGGGCTTCGAGATCTTCGATCGCGCGAGCGACGAGGCGCTGCGCAGCTTCGGCATGGGCTACCTCGCGCACCTGGCGGCCGACACGGTGGCGCACAACTACTTCGTGCCGCGCTATCTGATCATCGCGTCGCGCACCACCGGGTTAGGCCACAGCTATTGGGAGAGCCGGTTCGAGACGCATCTCGGGCCCGCGTATCCGCGCCAGGCGCGCGAGCTCATCGTGCGCGACCACTCGCCGGCCGATGCGCACCTGGATCGCATTCTCAGCCCGACGATTTTCAGTACGCAGACGAACCGGCGGATTTTCCGCGGCATGGTGTACGTGACCGACACCGAATCGTGGCAGCGCATCTTCCAGCTCGCGGCCGAGAACAGCCGCTGGGACCTCGGCACACCCGATGTGGTGCGGTACATGGAGCGCAGTTACGACTACGTGATCGACTTGCTGAGCCGGCTCGATCACTCCGAACCGTACGCGCTCGACCCGTCGGGCGACGAGGCGTTGCGACTCGCGAAGCAAGTGCGGCGTCAGGCGCGGTTGAGCCGCGTGGAGTTCCACGTGGCCGAAGAAGCCAACCGCAATTTCGGGATGCCCGACACGAGGTTGGACTACGCGTCGCGCCTGAGCGCGCCGCTCTATCCGCCGGCGCGCTCCGACACCAACTGATTGACGCGGCGCGGGTCGGCGCGCCCCTTGGACTTCTTCATCACCAGTCCGACCAACACGCCTAACAACTTCTTTTCTCCGGCGCGAAACCGGTCCGCCTCGGCGGGATGTTCGGCGAGCACTTCATCCACCCAGCGTGTAAGCTCATCGGCGTCGCGCACCTGCACGAGTCCTTCACGCTCGGCCACGCGCTCGGGGGGCTCGCCGGTTTCGGCCATCACGGCGAACACGCGCTTGGCCGCCGAGTGACTCACGACGCCGTCGCGCACGAGATCGAGCAAGCGCGCGAGCGGCGCCGGGGCGACGCGGAAATGCTGGATCGATTCGTTGGAAATGTGGAGCGCGGCGAGCACTTCGCCCATCACCCAATTCGCCGCTGCCTTCGCGTCGCCGTGCGCTTTCGCAGCCGCTTCGAAATAATCGGCGAGCGCCGGGGTCGACGTGAGGACGCCGACGTCGGCGGCGGCGAGTCCGTATTCGCGTGCGAAGCGCTCGCGCCGCGCGCGCGGCAGCTCGGGCAGCTCGCGTCGCACGGCGTCGATCCATTGCGGATCGAGCACGAGCGGCGGCAAGTCCGGCTCGGGAAAATAGCGGTAGTCGTGGCTCGCTTCCTTGGAGCGTGCGGGACGCACTTCGTTGCGGGAGCCGTCCCAGAGCATGGTCTGCTGGTGGACGCGCTCGCCGCGCTCCAGGAGGGTGCACTGGCGCTCGAACTCCGCCTCGAGCGCGCGCTGGACGCCGGAGAACGAGTTCATGTTCTTGACTTCGGTCTTCGTGCCTAACGCAGTGGCGCCGTGCGGACGCGCGCTCACGTTCGCGTCGACGCGGAGGCTTCCCTCTTCCATGTTCACATCGCTGACGTCGATGTACTCGAGGATCTGCTTGAGTGCCGTGAGATAGGCGACGGCGTCGGCGGACGACCGCATGTCCGGCTCGCTCACGATCTCGATGAGCGGGACGCCGGCGCGATTCAAGTCGATGGCCGTGGCGCCGGGATAGCGATCGTGGATGGATTTGCCCGCGTCCTCCTCCATGTGGACGCGCGTGATGCCGACGGTGCGGGCGGCGTCGCCGTCGCCGATCTCGAGGCGTCCGGCGAGCGCGAGCGGGCGATCGTACTGCGAGATTTGATAGCCCTTGGGCAGGTCGGGGTAGAAGTAGTTCTTGCGGGCGAACACGGACACCGGGTTCACGGTGCAGCCGAGGGCGTGCGCGGCGCGCATGGCGAGGTGGACGGCTTCGCGGTTGAGGGCGGGCAGCGCGCCGGGCAGCGCCAGGCACACCGGGCACGTGTTGACGTTCGGCGGCGCGCCGTACGTGGCGTCGCAGCTGCAGAACGCCTTGGTCTTGGTGCGGAGCTGGACGTGGACCTCGAGGCCGACGACCATCTCGTAGCGGGCGGTGACGTGCGCCGGCGCGTCGCGGAGGCCGGTCATCGGCGGGCGTCCTCGCCTAACGCACGCTCGAGCGCGTAGGCAGCGGCGAACATCCCGGCTTCGTCGAAGTGCCGCGCGAGCAGTTGCCCGCCGATAGGTAGGTGGTCTACATGTCCGATCGGGAGCGAGATGCCCGGTACGCCGGACAGGTTGGCCGTGCACGTGAAGATGTCGTTCAGGTACATCTCGTAGGGATCCGATTTCGCGCCCAGCTCGAACGCCGGCGACGGCGTGGTGGGCGTGAAGATGACGTCGACGCCGGACGCGAACGCGCGGCGGAAATCATCCGTGATGCAGGCGCGCACCTCCTGCGCCTTCTTGTAGTAGGCGTCGTAGTAGCCCGCCGACAGCACGTAGGTGCCGAGGAGCACGCGGCGCGTCACTTCGGGCCCGAAGCCGCGCGAGCGCGTGCGCTCGTACATCGCGCGCAGGCCGTCGTCGCCCATCACGCGCAGGCCATAGCGGACACCGTCGAAGCGCGCGAGGTTGGACGACGCTTCCGCCGGCGCGACGATGTAGTAGACCGGAATGGCGAGGTCGGTGTGCGGCAGGGAGATGTCGCGTACCTGCGCGCCCAGTGCGCGGAACGCATCGAGCGCCCGATCGCACAGCGCCGTCACGCGCGGGTCGAGCGACGCCGGGAAGTACTCCGCGGGGCGGCCGATGGTGAGGCCGCGCATGGAGCGTATCGCGCCTTCGCGATAGCGCGGCACCGGGCAGTCGGCGCTCGTCGAATCGTACGGGTCGCGGCCGGCGATCACTTCCATGCCTAACGCCGCGTCGTCCACGGTGCGGCCCAACACGCCCACCTGGTCGAGCGACGAGGCGAACGCGACGAGACCGAACCGGCTCACGCGGCCGTACGTGGGTTTCACGCCGACGACGCCGCAAAACGCCGCCGGCTGGCGCACGGAGCCGCCGGTTTCCGAGCCTAACGCAATGCGCGCGATGCCCGCCGCCACCGCCGCGGCCGACCCGCCCGATGATCCCCCGGGCACACGGCACGGGTCGAGCGGGTTGCGCACCGGTCCGTACGCGCTGTTCTCGTTGGACGAGCCCATCGCGAACTCATCGCAGTTGGTCTTGCAGAGCACCACCGACCCGGCCGCGCGCAGGCGCGACACCACCGTGGCCTCGTATGGGCTCACGTAGCCCTCGAGGATGCGCGAGCCACAGGTGGTGGGCAGGTCGAGGGTCGCGATGTTGTCCTTGACCGCGACCGGATATCCCGCGAGCGGGGCTCGCTCGGCGCGCGCGTCCACCGCGCGCGCCTGAGCGAGCGCCCGCTCGCGGTCGGACCAGAGCACGCAATTGAGGCCGTCCGCGCCCGCGCGGACGGCCTCCATGCGCGCGAACGACGCCGTCACCGCTTCAACCGCCGTCGGTTCCGTCACGAGGCGTCGCTCACGTCTTCGTGCGTCGACAAGCGCGGCACGAGGAAAAACCCGCCCCGCATCTCGGGAGCCATCTGCTCGAGCGTGCGCTGCATCTCGAACCGCGGTCCCGCATCCGGCCGCAACGGCAGCGACTCGTTGCCCTCCTGTGCGGTGGTCTCCACATGCCGCGTGTCCACCTGCTGCAGCACATCCATGTGGCCGAGGATGGCGTTGAGCTGCTCGACGAGCTCGGTCATCCGTTCGTCGGAAATCGCGAGGCGCGCGAGGCCCGCGACGTGGGCGACATCATCACGCGTAACAGCCATCGATCACTCCCAATCGCGCTCGAGTCCAGCGTACGCGACGACGAGGCGCTTGCGGCCCACTTCCTCGTCGTCGAAATCCACCGTCACTTTGGTTTCTCGTCCCGTGCCGCTCAGCTCCATCACGGTCCCCGAGCCGAAGCGCGGGTGCTTCACCCGCTCGCCCTTCACGAACCGCGGCGCGTCCTGCGACGCATCGATGTCCGGGTCCCAGCGCGACGACCGACGGACAACCGGCTCACCCGGGCGGCGCATCGCCGCGGACTGGGGCAGCACGGCGCGGCCGGTGGCCCGCAAGCGGATGGTGGAGCGCTGCTCCACGAGCGACTCCGGAATGCTGCGCAGAAAACTCGACGGTATCGACGGCATCGTCTCGCCGTTGCGCCGGCGGCTCCTGGCATGCGACAGAAACAGCTTCCGCTTGGCGCGCGTGATGCCGACGTAGAACAGCCGCCGTTCTTCCTCTAGTTCGTTAGGCGCGTCGTGCGCGCGCGACAGCGGGAACAATCCTTCCTCGAGGCCGGTGATGAACACGAGCGGGAACTCGAGGCCCTTCGCGTTGTGCAGCGTCATCAGCGTCACCGCGTCGGCATCCGCGCTCTGGCGGTCGAAGTCGGTGACGAGCATGGCGCGCTGCAGGAAGTGGTCGAGCGGCGTGAGCCCCAGCTCGCCGCCCTCATCGATCACGGTCTCGGCCGCGCCCGTGATGAGCTCTTTCACGTTGTCCAACCGGTCGAGGCCTTCCTTCCCTTCGGCGCGGAGCGCGTCCTCGTAGCGAATGTCCTCGATGAGCCGCACCAACAGCTCGTCCACCGCCGAGTCGGCGGCCTTGTCGCGATGGCGC
>Ga0070735_10005826_pt1 | contig 10142 bp, 7 predicted proteins | sample Coa_R1_FD_66443 | JGI IMG/M metagenome (GOLD analysis project Ga0070735, IMG submission 66443) | Surface soil microbial communities from Centralia Pennsylvania, which are recovering from an underground coalmine fire - Coalmine... | ecosystem: Environmental > Terrestrial > Soil > Unclassified ... | reverse complement strand
TGCTCGAGCACGCGCGTCGCGACCCGCTCGGAGACGTCGCGCATCTCCTCGACGGGCGGATAGATCGCGCCGTTCGGGAGGTGCTTCTCCTTCACGTACTCGGCCAGGGCGTACGACGCCACGAGGACCATCGCGTCGGTGACCTCGCTCGCCTCGGCGAGCGTCGCGCCGAAGCCCAAGCCGGGGAAGATGAATGCGTTGTTGCCCTGGCCGATGACCACGTCCGCGCCTCCCACGCGAACCGGATCGAACGGACTTCCCGTCGCGACGATGGCCCGACCGTGGCTCCACGCGAGCAGGTCGGCGGGCGTCGCCTCGCACGCGCTGGTCGGGTTCGACAGCGGGAAGACGACCGGCCGCTCCGCGTTCACGCACATGGCGCGCAGCATCGGCTCGCTGAACGTGCCGGGCTGTCCGGAGAGGCCGAGGAGCACCGTCGCCCGCCCCTTCTCGATCGTCTGGAGCAGATCGAACGGTCCGTCGCCCCACCCCGCGAGGCGCGCGCGCGGCTGCGCGTAGGGCTTCTTGTATTCCTCCATCGCGCGGCCCTCGACGAGGAGCCCGCGCGAGTCGAGCATGAAGATGCGCGCGCGAGCCTGGTCGACGGTGAGTCCTTCGCGAATCATGCCCTGCTCGATCGCCCAGGCGACCCCACCGCCGCCGGCGCCGGCCCCGTAGATGACGACGACCTCGTCGCTCAGCTTGCGCTTTCGGAGCGCGCACGCCCCGATGAGCCCCGAGAGGGCTACGCCGCCCGTCCCCTGGATGTCATCGTTGAACGAAGGCAGCCGCTTTCGGTACCGCTGGAGGACGTCGAACGCAGTGTCCTTCGAGAGGTCCTCCCACTGCACGATCGCGCTGGGCCACCGCGCGCGGATCGCCTCCACGCACTTGTCCATGAAATCGAAGTACTCGGCGCCGCGCAGGCGCTTGCGCCGCGTGCCGAGGTAGCCGGGGCTGGCGAGCAAGTCGTCCCGATCCGTGCCCACGTCCACGCCAACCGGCAGGGACTGATAAGGGCTCACGCCTCCGGCCACCGTGTAGAGCGCCAGCTTGCCTATCGCGATCGACAGCCCACCCCAGCCCTGATCGCCGATCCCGAGGATGGCCGACGAGTCGGTGGCGACGATCATCCGAACGTCGTCCAGCATGCAGTTTTGCGCGACGGCCCCCGCGCGCTCGACGTTCTTGGCGGAGAACGACAAGCCACGAGCGCCCCGATAGATGACCGACGCCTGCATGACGGCCTCGCCCACGGTGGGCGTGTAGATGATGGGCAACATCTCGGCGATGTGCCGCTCGACGAGGGCGTAGAAGAGGATCTCGTTGCGCTCCTGCAGCCCACGGAGGTACGTGTACTTGGCGAGCGCGGTCGGCTCGCGACGAAACGCGGCGTAGACCCGGGTAATCTGATCGCTGAGCGTGGTGACGTGGGGCGGCAAGAGGCCGTCCAGACCGAGCGCGACGCGCTCGTCCTCCGGAAAGCTCGTGCCCTTGTTGGTGAGCGCGAGGCGCAGCAGCGGGGCGCCGTCGAGGGCGACTCGAAGCCGCTCGTGGCCATCGGGGCCACGTTCCAGCTCGAAGTAACGGGAGAGGCGAGGCATGGCAGGCCGGAGGTTCGCACCGCTCTGTCATCCCGGCAACCTCCCGCGGGATCTTCTTTTGCAGGGGACCGCCGCGGTCCTTGGGTTGGCAGTGCGGACAGACCGAGGAATCGGGGTCTTTGCTCATAAGGAACCCTTGCGCGAAGGCACCCATCGTTAACTTCTGGTTACTCCACTGACGACATTGGCTGCAGCCGGCCATGCTCGTGGGAGGGAACGTGGACGTCGCCGAGCCCCCGCGGATCGTGCTCGAAAGCCCGGAATCCTGCCCCGACGCAGCGCGCGTTGACGCGGCGCTTCACCGGGCGCTCGCGTCCGCCCGGGCGCCGGGTCGGGCGTGGATCGTGGCGATGAGCGTCGAGCGCACGAATGCGCGCGCGCTCCGCGCGGAGGCTGACATCTCTGACGACCATGGCACACCTGTGGCACATCGAACGCTCTCCGAATCAGCGACCGCGGGCTCGCCAGCGGTGCCGGGTCGCATCTCGTTCGTCGCTCCCGACCGCATGAACTGCGAGGGTCTCGCGCGCGCGGTGGGGGTCTGGGCCTCCCTCGTGCTCGACGCCGAGCTCGCGCGAGCGAAGGACGGGCAACCGCCGACGCGCCCCGTCGAAGCCCCCAAGACCCAGGACAAGCCCCAGGAGACGCAAGCGGCGGACGCCCTCTGGCCCGCCCCCGCCCCCGAAGAAAAGCCGTCGCCCGAGCACGACTGGTACCTGCACCACGACGACACGCATTCGGTGGAGCTCGGGGTCGGTGCCTTTCTCATGGCGGGCGCGGGAACCAACGCGCTCGCCGGCTTCTCTCCGTACGTGACGTTCGAGACCTCCCACGGCCTTTTCTTCCGCCCGGCGCTCCTCGCGGGACAAACGTGGACCGCGCTCGCCCCCCCCTCGCACGTCGACGCGAGCTGGCTCGCGCTCCGGTTCGACACCTGCCTGCGGCTGCCCGGCCTCTATAACGAGCACCGGGGGATTCAGCTGGACCTCTGCGCCGGCCCGGAGGGCGGCGTCGCCTCCGTGGCGGCCTCTGTGGACGCGAACGGAGCGACGGTCTCCTCGGCAGGCACCATCCCCTATTTTGCAGTCGGCCCCAGCGTCGACCTCCGCGGCGAACTAGGCAGCCAGCTCGCAGTGACCCTGCGAGGTGTGGGCGGGTTCAACATCGTGCAGTCCTCCAACGCGCCGGACCCCTCCCCCGCCTCGGCACGGGCCGAGGTCGCTCTTTCCTGGGGCATACGGTGACGGACGCCGGCCCGAACGGCCATGGTCCGCTAGGGGTCCGAAGGGCCCGCAGAGCGTCCGGTCCGCAGGCTCGACCGGAGGGAGAGGGCGGACGACACACCCCATGGATTCGACCGAGCCCCCGCGAATCGTGCTGGAGCGACCCGAGGTGTGCACGAACCCCGATCGGGTCGAGGCGGAGCTGCACGCTTCGCTCGAGCGGGCGCGCACGCCCACCGCCGCGTGGAGCCTCGGCGTGACCCTCGAGCGCCTCAATCCGCAGCAAGTCCGCGCGCGCGCCGGCATCTCGGACGGTCGCACGGAGGTCGCGCGCCGAGTTCTGTCGAGCGCGGGGGACGATTGCGAGGGGCTCGCGCGAGCCGTCGGCGTGTGGGCCTCGCTCGTATTCGAGGCGGAAGTCGCCCGCGCAGAGGCGCGGGCCGACCGGGCCAACGGCACGACCGACCCCGAACTGGACGCCGACGCCGCTCCCGAGAACGAACCTGGGGACGAGGGGAGGCCCGGTCCGACCGACCGATCGGATAGCGTTTCTTCCGAGGACGAGTCATCGGTTCGAGAGCCTCCTTCTGAGACTTCTTCGCGGGCGGCGCCGGCCCGACCCTCCATGTCCATCCGGGGGGCCGACGTGGTCGCGACGGCGGCAGAGCGGCTCGCCGGTCGCACGCAACCCTCGACGGCGACGCTGGAGGTCAGCGGGGGCGCGTTTACCATGTTCGGGATGGTGGACTCGGTGGCGAACGGGTTCGCGCTCGACGCGACGCTCGCCGTCTCCGAGAGCGTCTTCCTTCGCCCCGCGTTCTTCGCCGGGCTGACCACCGGGTGGGTAACCGAAACGCCGATGACGGCTGTCCGGCTCGACGTCTGCACCCGGTTCGGCCCACTGAGGGCGGCCCCCGCGCTCGAAGTGGACCCCTGCTGGGGCGCGGAGACCGGGGCCTTGCTCACGCCGCCGAGCGCTCTCGCGCACGGGGCCCTGGGCCCCGGCGTCGACCTCCGTCAGCGCTTCGGACGCGTCGTGTCCGCGGTGGTCCGCGCGACGGGCGGGGCCAATTTCGCAAAGCCGTCGGAGCTCTCCACGCGCCGCGAGTCGACATTCTCCGGCCGCATGGAACTCGCCCTCTCCTTCGGGGTCTGGTGACGGAAGTGGCCCCCCGCAGCCATTCACGAGACATGGAGCCCGGCGTCGTCGCAGAAGCGCCCCGCTCGCGCCCGTCGCTCGATCCCCTCCTCGTTGACGTGGCGCCCCCCCCGGACCGGGCGCGAGGGTTCCGAGGCATGTACGAGCAGCACGTAGACTTCGTATGGCGAAACCTCCGACGCCTGGGTGTTCCCGAGAGCGACGCGGAGGACCGAACGCAAGAGGTGTTCGTCGTCGCCCACCGGCGGTGGGACCAGTTCGAAGATCGGGGGCACGGGCCGCGCGCATGGCTGTTCCAGATCGTCCTCAGGGTGGCAAGCGACGCTCGCCGCCACCGGCGCCGCCATCCGGAGGTCCCCGACGGAGGCGATGCCATGGCGCGCGCCAGCGTAGAAGCCCCCCAGCCGGACGCCGTGACCCGTCGCGAGGACCTGTCGCGTCTCGACGACGCCCTCGCGGCCATCGAAATCGGCAAACGCGCCGTCCTGGTACTTCACGAAATCGAGGAAATGACCGCACCTGAGATCGCCCAGGTGCTCGGAATTCCCATGAACACGGTGTACTCGAGGCTGCGCGTCGCGCGTGAAGAGCTGGAAGAGGCGCTCGGACATCGCGACCGCCGTGGGCCCTCGTCGCCGAGGACTTGGTCGGCACCCGGAGGGGAGCGATGATCGGCACCCGCATGTCGTCGGCAACCAATGAGCTCGTGCGCCTGGCGAAGGCGGACGCGCCCAGCGCTGCCGCCCGCGCCAAGATGTGGGCAAGCGTATCGAACGCCGTCGGTGGGCTGGCGGGGGCGGGCGGCGCGGGGGCGGCGGTCGGCACGACGGGCAGCATGAATGCTTCGGCCACGATCGGCGCTGCGAAGATGTTGACCATCGGAACGCTTCTCGGCGGGCCCCTGACGGTGGGACTTGCCGCCGTGATGCTTCAGGTCGGTGCGCCGACGAACCCGACGAGGAGCCCGCAGGTGGCGCCCGCCTCCGTGGCCCGACCGGCCGCTCGAGCCATCCCGGTCCAGGAGGTCGCGCCGCGGTCCGCCCCGGTCGAGATCGCCGCGACCGCGGCCATGCACGCGGCCGCGCCTGCGCCGGCCGGGCACGCGACCGGCGCGCCGACCCTCAATCCCCACCCGCTCGCCCATCCCAAGGCCAAGGCTGCCCGGGGGCCCGACCCGGACCGCGACGATGCCCTCGCGCGCGAGGCCGGCCACGTGATGGAGGCCCACGCGGCGTTGCGCCGGGGAGACCCCGCCGCCGCGTTGCGGGCGATCGCGTCGGCGAGAGCCCTCGCCCCCCCTCAGCTCGTCCCTGAAGAGCTGGCCGTCGAGGGGCAGGCGCTGCGCGCCCTCGGGCGAACGTCGGAAGCCGACGGGAACGAGGCGCAGCTTCGCCTCTTCTATCCCGAAGCCGCGCTGGCTCGGTAGCAGGGCGCTGAGAAGGCCCGCTGCACGGCCCGATGCGTCGGTCGGGCTCCGCTTAGTTAGGCGCCCGCGCGGTCGTCTCACCACGGCACGCCGCGTCCTTCGCCCTGCGCGATCGCGACCAGGTCCCCACACGCCGCGGGGCCGAGGTCATGCCTCTCGCCGGAGTCGGTCGCGACGTCGTAGCAGCGCCACGCCCCGGGTGCGTCCCCGGACCCTACGAGCTTGCGCGTGCCCCGGACGGCGCCCCAGTTCTTGGTCGCGCAGGAGTAGATCTCCGAGCAGTTCGTGAGGACCACGGCGCGGTCGGCGGGCGGTCCGCCTCGCAGGAGGCTCACACCGGCGAGGCGCGCCCTCGCCGCCGCGATCGCGGGATCGTCCCACACGCCCATGAGGTCGAGGACGGTCGGCATGACCTCGAGCTCCGTCACGGGCGTGTCGCGCAGCGCGCGCAGCTTCTCCTCTTCTGCATCCGACAGTGTGCCCGGGGGACCGTCGATCCACATGGGCACGCGAACCTCTTCGTCGTAGACGCCGCTCGTGTGGCCGATCTGCCCGCGCTCGCCGATCTGCTCGCCGTGGTCGGAAACGAAGAAGACGACCGTTCGCGCGCCGCGCGGGCTCGATCGAAGCTCCGTGAAGAACCGCGCCAGGAGGAGGTCCTGGCGGTGCAGCGAGTCCTGATAGCGGAGCCGCGCGGACCCGTACGCGTCGGCGGCCCGCCCGCTCGCGCCGCTCGAGAAGGGCAGGTCGCGCGCGTCAACCACGTACGGGAAGTGCGTGTTGGCGAGCTGCACGACGCCGAAGTAGGGCTCGCGGAGCGAGGTAAGCTCCCCGAGCACACGCTCGAGGAGCTTCGCGTCGTCCGCCCCCGTCTCGTACGTCGCGTACGGTTCGATCTCGGTGCCGTTGACCTGCGCGGTCAACGGGAGACCCTCGAGCAGACGCCCGTAGTTGGCGAAGAGGAGATTTTGCGACGTCCACATCGCCGCGTCCAGCCCGGCGGCGCGGGCGTACTCGGGGAGCCACGGGGTCGAGAGCAGGCGCGCCCGCGGCTCCGACGGCGGCACCCCTCCGAGGAGCACTGCGACCGAGAGCGCCGTGGTCGAGTCGAGCGCGCGCGCGACGCGGAACTCGAAGCGATTCGGCAGGAGCGCCCGGGTCCGCGCCATCGTCGCGCACGAATCGTCCGGACCGAGGCAGGCCTCGTCCGCACGCAGCGACTCGTCGACAAGCAGCAGGACGTTCCGGGCGCGCGCGGGGGACCCATGCAGCGCGGGGACATGGGCCGGGTGACGCGCGGCGGGGAGCCACGCGAGCTCCGTCATGATGTCCTCGTGGGTCACTCGCGACGTCGCCAGGGCGCTCACCGCGTTCAGCCACAGCGCGTCGGGCGGGGCGCCGTTCGTCCATCCCGCGCGGGGCCGAGCCGCCAGGGCGACGAGCGCAAAGCAGACCGCGGCGACCGCAAACGCGGAGCGACCCGAGCGCCGCCGCGGGGGCGCGAGGCGCGCCGCCGCGGCCACCACGGCGAGCACCGCCACGCAAGGCCCCGCGAGCCATCCCACCGCGCGCGCGCGATCGGCCGGGAGCGCGTGCCCGACGAACGGCCAGAGCGACGTCCCCCAGAGCGCCGTCTGCCAGCTGAGGTACGAGCCGTACCGGGCCCAGGCCTGCCCCTGCGTTCCGAGGGCGAGGACCGCGAGCGCCGCCACGAGCGCGCGCGCACCCCAGCGGGACGCGTGCCCGCGCCGCGCCGCCGCGACCACGAGCGCGGCCCATCCACACCCCGAGAGCAGGGCATAGCCCGCGTACTCCGCGAGCGCGGCCCGCGAGTAGTCGCGAAGAAGGTGCCCGCGCAACGCGACGTCGACGACGACGATCGCCGGACCCGGCGAGAGCGTCACCGCCCGCGCGAACGCGCGCCGCGCCCGGGCCGCCGTGCGCCCATCCATCGACGCCGTTGTACCCGAACGGCCGTCGCCCGTGCGCTTTCCCGGCGCAGCTATCTGGCCCGACCCCGCGCTCGCGCGATCGCCTCGTCGATCATGGCCTGCCGCTCTGCGGCGTCCCCCCAGCGGCGCTGCTGGTGCGTGGCCAGCTGGTGGAGCGGATCGAAGTAGGTGAAGAGCCGCCCGGGTTTGACGCTGGGCGCCCCATAGACGCTCACCCCCGTGTCGCGGTCGTAGTACTCGAACGAGTGGACGTCTCGCTTTCCGCCGCCACCCGGCGCGTCCACCACGAATGTCGGCGTGTTGAACCCGGCGGTGGAGCCGCGCACGTGCTTCTCGATGTGAATCGCCGTGTCGACGCTGGTGCGAAGATCCTCGACCCCCTGCACCATGTCGTGCAAGTACACGTAGTAGGGGTGCACGTTGAGGTGTCCGAGGCGCTTCACGAGCAGCGTCATCGTCTCGGCGGTGTCGTTCACGCCGCGAATGAGGACGCTCTGGTTGCGGACGACGATGCCCCGCTCGAAGAGGCGGCCCATCGCCTCCTCCGTGATCCCGGTGATTTCCTGCGGATGGTTGAAGTGCGTGTGGAGGACGACGTCCTTGCGCAGCGCCCTGCCCTTCTCGACCACGCGCGCGAGCGCGTCGACCCACGCCCCGTCGGTCAGGATCTTCATCGGCATGACCGCCGGGCCCTTGGTCGCGAAGCGCATGCGTCGGACGTTCGGGATGGCGAGGAGCGCGTCGCCGATCTCGGCGATGTGAGCGGCCCGGAGCTGATAGGCGTCGCCGCCGCTGATGACGATGTCCTCGAGCTCGGGGCGCGAGGCGATGTACTGGTACGCCCGCCGCCAGCGCTCGTCGTTCGGGCGCAGGTGCACCTTCTCTACCTCGTCGGTGTCGAGACCGATGGCGTACGAGCGCGTGCAGAAGCGGCAGTAGACCGGGCAGGTGTCGAGCGGCAGAAAGAGGGCCTTGTCGCTGTAGCGGTGCGTCAGACCGGGCACCGGCGCGTCGGCCTGCTCGGCGAGCGAGTCCAGGCCGAGCTTGGGGTGGTCCGGAAGCAGGCGCGAGGCCACCGGAAAGAACTGGGTGCGGAGCGCGTCCTCGTACGGGTGCTCCCAGTCGATGAGCGAGACGATGTAGGGGCTGACGCGCACGCTCATCGGCGCGAGCTTCATTCCGGCCTCGAGGTCCGCGACGAACCCGGGCGGCGCCATGCCCTCGATGGTCTCGACGAGCTTTGAAACGCGCGTGATCGAGCTCTTCGCTTGCCACGCGTGGTCGAGGAACGTCGCCTCGTCGATGCTCCGATACGCGGGGATCCTCTGCCAGAAGGGCCCGCGGAGCAGGTCCCTGTGCGCGAGGGCGTGAGGTTCGGCCGGCGCCCTCGCCACGGGTTCGCGGACGACCGGCACCCTGAGGGGCAAAGTCGACATCTTGGGTCCTCTACATGCTGTAACGATCGGCGGCCCTCCGCAATTCGCGCGAGATCTCGTCCGCGAGCTCCCGCGGTTCGAGGACGCGGGCGGCCCCCCCGAAGCCGAGCAGCCAGGTCCGGGCGCGCTCGAGGACCTCAGGCGCGTCCGGCAAGCTTATCGAGGCGCGAACGCGGCCGTCGGGCGACACGGCGACCTTCTGTGACGGATGCACGCGACGCGCCCGCACCCCCTCGGCCGCCATCGGGTCGAACTCGACCAGGAGCTTCACGGTTCGGGCGGCGCGCGCGACGCCGAAGTCCCCCTGGAGCCAGTCGTCGACCGAGAAGTCGGCCGGCAGTTCGAACCGCTCGACCTCGCTCGCCGAGAGGTCGCTCATGCGGTCGAACGCGAAGGCCCGGGTCGCGCGCCGCTCCGCGTCGTGGGCGACGCAGGTGATGGCGCCACCTTGGAGCACCAGGGCGTACGGGTGCGCCCGGATGCGCGTCGCGCGAGCCTCCCCCTCCGACCCGTCGCGGTGCCTGAATCGGAGCACCCGGAGCTCGGCCACGGCGCGGAAGACCTCGTCCACGTCCTCGCTGCGGTTCGCGTAGGCGCGAGGCACCGGCGGCACGTAGGCGAAGCGGTCCTCGAGCCGTGCGTCGCTGGGGGCCTCGCCGCGGACGGTCGGACGCGAGGCCGGCCGATGCGCCACCTGCTCCACCTGGCGCAGGGCGACGTCGATCTCGTCGAAGAGCGCCGACCCGCGCAAGAGCTCAAAGACGCGCCGCGGGGCCAAGAGGGCGCAAGCCTGCGTGCGCCGGAGCGCGACGGTCCTCGATCGCTCGCTCGGCTTGATCCGCCAGAGGTGGGCGCCGCCGGGTCTTTGCTCGATGGACTCGAGCTCGGTGACGAGCGCCAGCTCCCGCAAGTAGCGCCGCACCGATCGTGTGGTCAGCCGCAGCATGGTCGCCAGCTCCTCAAGCGTCAGGCCCGCCGCGTGTCCCTGGAGCTGCTCGCGCAGCAGGTCGAGGCGCCGATGCTGCGTGAACCGGCCCGCCGGACGCCCGACGCGGGGGCCCTTGGGGCGAGGGATGGGCCGGAGCGCCATCGTCAGGTTCCGGCGAACGGCGGCCTCAGATCGGCCGGTCGCGCATCTCCTTCTTGTACTTGTCCTTGTACTGGTTGTGACAAGACCGGCAGGATGCCTTGACCGCGTCGAGGTTCTGCGACCGCGCGGCGGCTGCACCGTCGCGAGCGATCGACGCCCAGTTGCCGTATCCGGAGGGGGCGAAGGTCACGACCTTGTCGAGCGCGGTGGCGATCCCGTCGAAGTCCTGTGCGCTCATCGCGGGCGACGTGT
>Ga0070735_10005825_pt1 | contig 10142 bp, 7 predicted proteins | sample Coa_R1_FD_66443 | JGI IMG/M metagenome (GOLD analysis project Ga0070735, IMG submission 66443) | Surface soil microbial communities from Centralia Pennsylvania, which are recovering from an underground coalmine fire - Coalmine... | ecosystem: Environmental > Terrestrial > Soil > Unclassified ... | reverse complement strand
CCAGGCCGGTCGCGGTATTTCTGGAGGCCGCAATCAGTGGCAGCGGGCTCTGGTTGCCGGACAAGTCGCCGTAACCGTTCTCCTGCTCGCCAGCGCCGGCTTGATGCTGCGTAGCTATTACAATCTGTCCCACGTGGATTTAGGGTTCAATCCCGGCCACGCCATCACCTTTCACGTCGGAGCGGCCTGGGACGAGAACCGTACCCGCGTCGGCCGGATCCAGGAAGAACTGATCGCGAGCCTAGCCCGGCTCCCTGGCGTCGATGCAGCAGGTTTCGCAAATTTCCTTCCCACGTCGGGCGCTACCCTGCGCTATCAGATTACGCTCGACGAAGATGCCACTACGGGTGAGACCAGCAAAATCACCGTCGGGGAGCGAAGCATCGGCGCGGGCTATTTAAAAGCCTTGGGTGCACCTTTGTTGGCCGGCCAGTCGTGCCCGGACTTGCGCGCCATTTCCGCCCGAACGCCAAAAGCACTCGTGAGCCGCCGCTTTGCGGATCTATACAGCCCCGGTCGAAACGTGGTGGGCCGCCATTTCCATGGCCTCGGGGATCAATTGAATGGACCTCCCATGGAAATCGTCGGTGTGGTCGGGGATATGCGGGAAGATACGCTGAATACGGTCGCAGCTCCTTATATTTATGTGTGCATCGGTCCGGGGAACTGGCCCGATCCCGAATACGTAGTCCGTACAACTGGCGAGCCCAGAGCGCTGGCGCAGGCCATCCGTCCCATTGTTCAGGCGATCGATCCCACCCGTGCCATATTCGGAATCAAAACGCTTGAGGATGTTCTTCAGGAATCTTTGGAGCAGCCACGCCTAAATGCGCTGATGGTCACGCTCTTTGCTCTGGCTGCGATGGCCCTCGCTTCGGTTGGCCTGTATAGCCTTGTCACGCTGGTAGTGACGTCGCAGACACGGGAGATCGGTGTGCGCATGACGCTGGGAGCGGCACCCCGGCAGATTATCGGACGGATCGCTCGCGGCGTGGCGGGTTTGCTGACCGTCGGGGTTGCCTCGGGACTCCTACTCACGTTCCTCGCGGATCGCCTGTTGCGTTCGGTGGTCTTCGGGGTGAGCCCGATGGATCTGGCAACGCTCGCGTGCGCCGTTGCGATGCTCGCGGTAGTATCGGCTTTGGCTACGCTTGCGCCAGCGCGAAGAGCGGCGAAGATCGATCCTCTGGAAGCGATGCGGGCTGAGTGAAAATCAAGGGCTCGTTCGCATTGGTAGCGCTTTCGCGACCGCCTCGGTTGCGTCGCGCACGCTGCGTCGGCGGCCGCTGAACGCCAGAGCCAGCACCATCAGCCCGAACAGCGTATCCTCAGCATGCGGAGAAAGACGCGAAGGCAAGCCCAGCGCACTCCCGGTCAGATCCCGCAACACGCCCAAGTGCCTCGCTACACCGCCCGAGAAAACGACTCGCTCAGCCGTCCCGTCCAGATCCAGCCGGCGAGAGCAGGTTTCATAGTTTCGCGCCATCGATTCGAAGACTGCGCGGAAAATATGGCCGACGCTCAAATTTCCTTCATGCAGATTTTCGAAAAAGCCGCGCTGCCCACATGGGCCGGGAAAATACGCGATGCTCGCCCGCACATCTGTCAAAGGGACCGATGCCACCGCCGGTTCGATGTACCGCCAGGCATCGTCCTCAGCTACGCTTCCCAACTCCGTCAACAGACCGACCAGCGCGGTCAATGCCCGCCCGGCAGGGATGTGTGTGATGGTTCGCAGAACGGCTCCGTCAAAATAAGGCCGGGTCTGATGGTCTCCAGTCCCTGCGCAATCGGCCAGCAGCGCCACCTGCGAGCCGGTGCCGATATTCAGAGATAGCTCGCGTTCGCGCAGCAGCGCGCCCGCCAACGCGCATTGTTGATCCCCGACCGCCGTATGACATGGCGCCCCGCGCCATGTGCCGACAACGGCGCCGGAGGGCCGCACATCCGGCCAGCGCAAGCACCGAAGCCCTAACTTATCGATCACGGCTTCGTGCCAATGCAGGCTTCCCAATCGCAATGCGCCGAATGCCGCCGCCTGCGTTGGCTCCATCACTGGGGGCACCCCGCACAATCGCCCGGCTACAAAATCGGCGATCGAAACCGGAGTAACCGCGCCCTCCGGCAGTCGTCTATGCTTTTTCAGCCAAGCGAGCAGCGCCAGCGCAATACTCGGCCGGAATTCGTGGCCGAGTTCGGCCCGCTCACTCTCTGCCACCTGTTCTGAGATTTCGCCAAACTCACTGGCTGTGACGCGCTGGTCCAGCCAGGAGATGTAATTGGAAGCCGCTTCGCCACTTTCGTTCACGAGCACGAAGCCGTGCATCTGGCCGCACAGGACGAGTCCGCTATATTTGGGCGTGTGCGCCGTAATCCGCGCTAGCAGATCCTCCACGGCGCGCATTACCGCCCCGGCATCCACTTCGCGGTACAACGGCGGAAGGCCGCTCGCGAACTCCGGAAAGGGCACCCGTTCCGTGCGCCGCAGTTGCAGCCTGTCCAGGTCTATCGCCGCGGCTTTCAAAAACGAAGTTCCGACATCAATTCCAAGAAAGTCAGCCATTCCGTTCGGTTTCCTAGTTTCTCACGATAGTCGCGGCCGCATAACACTCCTCGTGTACTACGATGTCGGGTGATGCCCTGGGCGCACCGCAGCTTTTGGCTGCTCCCTCTTTTTATCGCCGCGATTCTCGGCGCACTTTCTATCCTGTTTACTCGCAGCCGCCGCTTGCGATCCGTTTACACCGAAAAATTTCCGGAATCGCGCCGGGAGCGCCTGTTCCTCGCCTCGGTCGGCTTTTTCACGGCTGCGCTCGTGGTGCGCGGCATCACGCTCGCGATCCACAACAACGTGGGACCGTTTCACGACGTCTCGATGCACGGACGGCACATCCATCATTTGGTCTGGGGAATTCTACTCCTGCTGCTTGTCGGTTATCTGTGGTTGATCGAGATCGGCACAGGAAGCGCCGTCTCTTCGCGCTGGACGGGCCGCTTGACGTCCATGCTCTTCGGTGTTGCGGCCGCTTTGACGCTTGATGAATTTGCGCTCTGGCTCAACCTGCGCGACGTCTATTGGGAACGCGAAGGCCACGAGAGCTATGAGGCCCTGGCGCTTTTCGGCGGCTTGCTCGCCATTGGCATCTTCGGCCGACCCTTCTTCCATGGTTTAGCGCGAGAGATGGTGCGCGTATTTCGCCGAAAACCAGAATCACAGCCGAAGTAGCCGTCACGCGTGTCAGTGGGAAACACTGGCCTGCTGATCAAGCAGGCCATAAACTACCAGGTGATTTGGCGGCGGCTGTCCGTTTTTCGTCGGCACGGCGAACGTGGCCATGTAGACCTTGCCGTTGGCGATCACGGGAGGGCAAAACTTCGCGAACATCCCCAGATGATCGCGAGCGGCGTTCTGGTTGCTGTTCCACAGCTCTTTCTGGACGTCTGAGGCATCGAAGGCTCGCAGAATCCCCTCCACCGTCCCAAGGTTCGCATCGCCGCTGATGGGCACCGATCCCCACAAGATAGCGCTTCCCATAGTACTGCCATTGGCCGAAACAGCAATCATGCCACCAGGCATGCTTTTAGCTGGTGCGCGTACCAGGCTCTTTTCAGCGCCAGAAAAGCGCTGTCCATCGTACTGATATGCGCGCAGATAATCGTCCTCGCCCCAGACAAAGAACCGCAGCACGTTATTCCAATCGCGCCACACCACTGGAGTTCCGTGAATGTTGGAGGGCCGCTCGCCGCCATAACTGTTCACCGATGCTTGAAATTCCTGGACCAGATGAAAGTCGAATCGATCGACGACGTAGCATTTTCCCTCCTTGCTACAGCCAACCAAAAGGGGCAAATCCGGAAGCAGTACCGGACCGGTAGAAAGATCCAAGTCGTGATCGTTCAGGAACGAATAGTTAGACGGGAAAAATGCCAGTTTGACGCTCATCAGCTCTCCGGGATAGAGCTGCAATATGCTCTCTCCAAAGTTGCGTCCACCTACGCTGCCATTCGCCGCAATGGCGTAAATCAGAGGAAAGGGCGCCCCGTCGCGCGTTTCGGCCGCCAGTCCAGTACCGCTCTGCCAGATGCCACCCTGAATGCCGTCGGGAGTAGTGCACAGAACCGAGACCTGCTTCAGCGACTTCGCATCATAAGCCATGATCCAGCCGTGATAATCAAATTTGGGCTCGCCGTCCAGGTGTGACGTGAAAGCGACATATATTATGCCGCCCTCCAGTAGCAATCCGGCGCGATTCAGCATCTTGCGGGGGCGAAATCGAACTTTCCCATCGACATTGCCAACGCCATTCCCCATATACGACGCTTCAATCGGCATGGGGCTGTGCATTTCCGTCTTTTCGCGCCCAGTTGCAAGATCGAACGCATGAAGCCGGAATCGATACTCGCCATTCTTCTTTGAGTTCGCGACCACATAGATCGTGTTTGTCTGATCGTCAATCACGGGCGTCGCGACGATACCGATGGTAGTCTCGAAATTCAGATACGACTGATCTGGTGGAAGATCCGTTACGTCAGCCTTGGGCACCGGATCGCCGAAAACATCCCGCCCCACGTGCCAGAAGGCCTTGCTTGCATCCGGCGAGTCGGCGTCGAACGCATAGAGGCTGTTGCTCACCGTGGCGACATAAACTACGTTCCTGGCTCCCACCCCCGGAATCTGCACACCCGTCTTGATCAGTGGCTGTGCATAGATGTCGCCATCAACTTCCCGTTCGAAAAGTTTTCCGAAGTGCGGAGCACAGACGTTATCTCTCGTCAAAACTGTCTCCCGCAGGTTGACCCCGGAGCGTGAGATATCGTACCGGTTCGTGAGGACGTCAACTGGCCTGGAAGATTGCTGCGACAACGCCAATCCGGAAAAAAATATGGCGAGGACGGGGACGTGCCAGTAGGCGGATAATCGGAAATGTAACATGTGGTCGTCTGGTCCCCGAAGCGACGCGATCACATTTCTAAGGTCGCATTTTATGGGCCAGGAGGCAATACCCACGTATATTTACCAGGATATATTGAGCACAAGCTTCTTATAATCTTAAGCTGAATGCGTACACTCATCCTCGTCCTCGCTGCATCCGCCGCAACTATGGCCCAAACTGCCGCTCCTGAGAAGACGACCTTTGAAGAGCATCCGGCTCTCAAGCTGACAAACGGCAAGCTCGAGCTCACCATTCTGGTTCAGGGCAGCACTTTCGCGAGCGTGGTCCTGGCGGATGACCCGGACAAACTCAGCCCCTTATGGAATCCCATCCGCATGGCGCGAGAATTGCACCAACCGAATCAGTTCAATTCCGCCCTAGGCCATTTCGTTTGCGTCGACGGCTTTGGCCCCGTCTCACCGGAGGAAAAGGCTGCCGGTCTTCCCGGCCATGGAGAAGCGCATCTCCAGACATTCGAAATGAAGTCGTTCAGCAGGCAGGGCACCACACAACTGTTGTCTCTCACAACCAGACTGCCCATTACCGAGGAGAATTTTACGCGCACAGTCCGCATGGTCGATGGCGAGAATGTGGTCTACGTGCACAGCGACTTGCAAAGCCTGCTCGGTTTCGATCACCCGATCAATTGGGCTGAGCACGCTACCATCGGCTCTCCGTTTCTGGAGCCCGGAGTCACCGTGGTCGATATGTCGGCGCAGCGCGCCCAAACGCGCCCCTATGATCCATCTGAACCAGGCTTGCCTCATCGCCTTCCTTCGGGCAAGGATTTCACCTGGCCCGATGCGCCGGGAATCGCGGGCAACACGATCGATTTGCGCGCCGCCCCGCTCGAGCCGAATTCCGGCGATCATACCGCTTGTCTGATGGACACTTCGCGCCCCCTGGTCTTCGTCACCGCGCTGAATCCTAACAAGCGGCTATTGCTCGGTTACGTGTTCAAGCGTTCCGAGTACCCGTGGGAGCAGAATTGGGAGAATTATCCTCCCACCGGAAAACTGGCGCGCGGCATGGAATTCTCATCGCAGCCCTACGATGTCCCGCGACGCGAAGTGGTGCAGTTGAACTCTATGTTTGGCGCTCCTGTCTATCGCTGGCTGCCGGCGAAATCGACTATCGGAACCAGTTTCCTGTTCTTCTTTACACATACGCCCGACGGCTTCGCACACATTGACGATGTCACGCTCGAAAACGGCACGCTGGTGATCCTAGACAAGCACGCAGGTAAAGAGATCCGGCTACCGGCATCGCTGCAGCTATAGCGGCTCGGGAATTACGCTCTCTTCTTCCAGCCCGATCGAGCGCATCAACTCCAGAGCATTGCTGGTCTGGACGATTCCTGGGGTCAGCCGGAAATCGAAACGAAGTTTACCATTCTCGAGGCGATCTTCAAAATGGAAGTTTGCCGCTCGTGTTCCCATCGACTCGGTGATTTGAGTTAGCGCCAGATCGTGTGTCGTGATCATTCCGATAGCGCCTCGCCCAACCAGGTTTTTCACAATCATCGCCGCGCCAACCCGCCGGTCGTGGGAGTTCGTGCCCGAAAGCAACTCGTCGAGTAAGAACAACACCGGCAATGGACCGCTGGTCAAGTTCATGATCTGCTTCAGGCGCAAAATCTCGGCGTAGAAGTGAGAGACGCCTCCTTGCAGGGAATCCAGAATACAGATTGACGCGGTCACGGCCAGAGGTGAAAGGCGCAGCCGCCGCGCGCGCACCGGTGCACCGCATTGCGCCAGTACAGCGTTGATCCCAACGGAGCGGACAAACGTGCTTTTCCCGGCCATGTTGGGGCCACTGATAATCAGTAGCCGGATCTCACCACCCAGCTTCAGGTCGTTGCGCACTGCCTGGCTCTCCGGTAGCAGTGGATGCGCGAATGCTTCCGCATCAAAGCAGGGCTCTTCGCTGGTGAATTCCGGGAAAACGTCCGCTGGATGTTCGTAGGCATAACCCGCCAGAGCCGACAAAGCTTCCAACTCGCCTAACGTAGCCAGCCAGCGGCGCACGGAGGGCCCGAACTTCTCACGCCACGATTCGATCGCGAAACCCAACTGCAGCGTCCAAAATATGACCGGGTCGATGATTTCCACCAACCGGTGCCGTCTGGATTCCAGAGAGCCAACCAGCCGATTGAGCCGGCTCATCGCTTGCGACGGAGCTAAACCTTTTAAGTAATCGCCCACAACGAAGGTGCGGGCTGGCTTTACTTGATTGCTATGAGGTGCGTCCGCACCTGTGTGGGCTTGGGAATGAAACGCAGCCTGCAGCGCAAGCAATTTCGGAGCCGCGAATTGCTCGCGCTCGAGCCGCCCGAGCACCTCGGAGAGCAACGCCAGATCGTGAGCGAGTTTCTCGACCGGCCCCACCACTTTCTCTAATCGCACGACGAACCGGCGTGCGACGCCCACGTTCACTAGTGCGAGGAATACGGCCAGAGACCACACCCCCCACACGGCCCAGACAGCCAAGCTGAGGAGCCACAGCAATACCAGCCCCGGGAGAGCTATGCGCACCCACCCCGACTTCAGGATGCGCTCGCCTTCACCCCATGCCGCAAGAACCTCAGGCGGCTCTCCCGCCCGTATATCTTCTCCCAAAACGGCCAGATCTTCTCGGAGATCCAGCCGACCCCTCAATTCGTCCACTGCGGCCTGCCGCTTCTGAACTTCTTCAGGAGGCGCTGGCGCGAGCAGCCAATTCGCCAGACACTCCTCGCCCGAACGAGTCCGAGCGGTGCAGAGCAGGTCGAACAGCGCCCCTCGTCCGAACAGATCCAGATCGCGCGCATAAGGATGCGATTCATCCAGATAGCGCTCGCCCGTCTCGCCCGCTCCCATCCAGCGGCCGTCCAGCCGCGCCAGACCGCGCTCGTAAAAATTCACAATGCGTGCGTTGCGTCGTATGGTCTGAATCGTGCTCTCGTGCAGGATAGAGAGGTAAACGAACACCGCCACCGGGATCGCAATCCAGAGAATCGACATCCTAGATGTCAAGGCGAAAATAACGATGATCACGCAGACCACAGCCACGCCGAGTTTCGCGAGCCCGAACTGCTTGTGATGACGGTCCTGTCGCGATTGCAGCGTGCCTGCAGCTTGTAGCCGCGCGGAATACTCGGCACGGGGATCGCTGCCAGGCTGCACTCGCCTCACCCTTCCTGCTGCCGTGCCAGACCGATTCTGTATTTTTCCGCGTCCCAGTTCATCAGCTTCGCCACCTGCCAATCTTCGAGGTAATGAACCGGTGCGCTCGCATCGAGGCGCTCGGTAACGCGCGCCAGACAGATGAGCAGCTCTCGCGCCGAGCGTGTGAAGGCGTTGGAAACCAGCACCCCTTTGCCTGCCGCCAGCAGCACGATGGGCTTGCGCTGAAAGCGCGCTTCATAGCGCGCCAGTGCGTCCGAAATCGTTTCTCCGTTTTCTAGTGTGGCCGCAGCCGGTCCGAGGTATACGCAGTGATCGGGATACATGGTCCCGCGCGCCGCGGTCTGGCGGGATAAATCGTCGGTTGCCAGTTTGTGAACTTCCGCATCCGGAGCAGCATGCCAGCCCGCGCCGCCGGCTATCCCCGCCAACGCTGCCAGATCCATTTCCGGCGCTCCGCGCGGGACGCGATACATCCTCCGCTCCACCTCGGCCAGCAGGCCCTCTGCCGATTCGCAATCCTGGCCGCCAACTACGAGGCCGTGATTTCCCAGAATCAGTACGTCCGGCTGCGAGGCCAGGGACTCCTGAATTCGCCTAGCCAGCGGCAGCCCGGGATGAATATACGGAATCCATTCCCACCGCAATCCGTTGAGCCGCGGGCGCAACATCTCAGGGGCGTTCGGATGCACTGCCCAAGCGATCGTTGTTACCGAATGCACATGGATGACTACGCGATGTGGCAGCACTGCGTGCATGGTCGTCTCGACCGAGGGCCGCAGCACCGTGCCTGAGGAGTTCTTATACTCGGCTTTGTACTCACGGTTTTCGTCAACACCATGTAAAATCTCGTCAAGCGGCGCAGGCAGAAACATGTCTTCTTCGGCAGCATGGACCAACCATTTTCCAGACGCTTTCACCCAAAGCGTATTGCCGTCCTTGATGGAAGTATTTCCGCCTCCGGCTTGTACCAAGCTCAAGTTGCGGCCGATACGGGCAGAAAGTTGACGAAGGGAATCCAGATCCGTCATCTCAGATTCAATTGTAAGCTGCCGAATGCGGGGAAATCGGCCAGGATCGTGGTGGCTGACGGTGTGCTTGCTCAATCGTGGCATTGTTTCCTATTTAGGCTATTCCAAGCTTTTCCATGATTCGGGCAAAGTCGGGCCCCAGCGTTCCGGCAACGCGGTAAAAAGCTTTCGACAATCGGAATACGCTATGGTTGGCAACGTGGAGGCATATCTCGATGACGAAAGATGAAAGCAAAGCGATGCGGCAGCAAGTGATGGAACTTCTGCAAATGCGTGGCGCACATGTGGATTTTGACAAGGTGGCCGCCGATTTCCCTGCAAAGCTTCGTGGAACCAAACCGCCCGGCGCGGAACACACTGCCTGGCAGTTGCTGGAACACTTGCGCATCGCGCAGTGGGATATTCTGGAATTCAGCCGGAATCCAAAGCACGTTTCTCCAAAATGGCCGGAGGGGTACTGGCCGAAGAATCCAACTCCGCCTACCCCGGCTGCATGGGCAAAGAGTATCACGCAGTTCTGCACCGACCTGCGAGCGATGCAAGAATTAGTGGCGGATCCCAATACCGACCTGCTCGCTCCCTTTCCGCACGGCGACGGTCAGACACTGCTGCGCGAAGCTTTGCTACTGGCCGATCACAATTCGTATCACCTGGGGCAGTTGGTGCTCGTGAGGCGGTTGCTCGGTGTGTGGAAGTGAACGCTAGCGCACGTCTTCGCAGACATTCCCGTCGACGGCATTCTGCTCGCGTAAAACGTCTTTTCCGAAGATGATGCAGTGGGTCTTCATTTTAAACCCAGTGATGCGATTGCCACGAATGGTGTTTCCGCGCGTCTCCTCCAGGCGTCGGAGGCCGCGGCCGAGGTAAATGCCGGCCTCAAGCAACTCCTCTTCGCCCTTCAGGTAATAGCACCCGAACTTTGAGGCATTGCAGTGCGCTTCATTCAGGTTGAGCAGTTGATTGCCGACGATCTGGTGGCCCGTGCCGATAACGAAAATGCCGCCGAATTTAAC
>Ga0070735_10005824_pt1 | contig 10143 bp, 10 predicted proteins | sample Coa_R1_FD_66443 | JGI IMG/M metagenome (GOLD analysis project Ga0070735, IMG submission 66443) | Surface soil microbial communities from Centralia Pennsylvania, which are recovering from an underground coalmine fire - Coalmine... | ecosystem: Environmental > Terrestrial > Soil > Unclassified ... | reverse complement strand
GACGTCCAAATCGAAATGCTGCACACGCTGCCGGGGCTCGAAAACTGCGTGATGCTGCGCGGCGGCTACGCCGTCGAGTACGATTTCGTGCAGCCTACCGAGCTGTTCGCCACCCTCGAGACGCGCCGTATCAGCGGCCTGTACCACTGCGGCCAGCTCAACGGCACCTCAGGATACGAAGAAGCGGCCGCCCAAGGGCTGATCGCCGGCATCAATGCCGCACGCAGCGTGCGCGGCGAGACGCCGTTCGTTCTGGGCCGGACCGATTCGTACGTCGGAACGATGATCGACGATCTCACGACCAAAGGCGTCGATGAACCGTACCGGATGCTGACCTCGCGCGCCGAGCATCGCGTTCTCTTGCGGCACGACAACGCCGATTTGCGCCTAACGCCGCGCGGCCGCGAAATCGGACTCGTCGATGATGCCGCGTGGGAAGATTTCGTCGCGCGGCGAGAGCGGCTCGAGACGACGATCGCACGCGCAGAACGCACGCGCTTGGAGACGGATCGCATCGGAGACGAGACATTCGAGCGCGGAGCGACGGTCGCCGACGCATTGCGCCGGCCCGAAATCGCCGCCGCCGACATGGTCGCGTTCTTAGGTGCGGACGAGGTTGCGGAGCGCGTCGCAATCGAGATCAAGCTTGCCGGTTACGTGCGGCGTCAATCGCTTGCAATCGAGCGTGCGCAACGCGCCCAAGGCGATCCGATTCCCGGCGATTTTACCTACGAGACGATTCGTGCTCTCTCGCACGAAGCGCGTGAAAAACTCATACGCCATAAGCCTGAAACGCTTGGCGCAGCGGCTCGCATTCCGGGCGTGACGCCGGCGGACGTCGCGATTCTTTCGCTGTTCGTTCACCGTCATCGTAAGGAGCACGTCGCGGCTCTGTGAGCGACGTGGCAAGCGCGCTCGCGCGTCACGGCGCACCGCCGGAAGCGCTCGAGGGGCTGGCGCGTTACGGCGAGCTTCTCCTCGAGCGCAATCGAGAATTCAACCTGACCGGCGCGCGCGACGCCGAGACAATCGCAGAACACATCGCCGATGCGCTCACGCTCGCCCCGCTGCTGACAGTGGACGGCGAGCTAATCGACGTTGGTGCCGGCGGTGGTCTTCCCGGGATTCCGCTTGCGATCGTGCGCGGCATTCGCGTGACCTCGGTCGACGCCACCACCAAGAAGATCGCATTCATTTCCGATGCAATGCGACAACTCGGGATCGAAGGCGAAGCAATTGCTGCGCGCGCCGAAGATTTGGCGCGCGATGCGGGTTTTCGCGAGCGATTTGCTCATGCCACGGCACGCGCGCTTGCATCGGCCCCGGCCGTCGTCGAGCTAACGCTGCCGTTCGTTGCGATCGGTGGACGCGCGCTGCTGCAGCGTGGAACAATGCGCGATGCCGAGCGCGCAGCAGTCGCAAAAACTTCGCTTGCTTTGGGGGGCGAGTTAAGCGATGAGTTGCCGCTGGAAGGCGAACGTCGTATTCTGATCGTCACCAAGCGATCTCCGACGCCCGCGAGCTTTCCGCGCCGCGTCGGCGTCGCACAACACCGCCCACTTTCTTCGTGAAGTACGCTCTCGATGAATCGCTCGCAGCCTGGTTACCACCGGGCTCGCTGTATTCGGTCGGCGGGCGCGTCCGAGATGAGCTGCGAGCACAGTTTGAGGCGATTCCGGATCGCTCGAAAGACTTCGACTACATCGTCGTCGGCGTGCCGCAGGACGAGCTGATCGCCCGCCTTATCCCGCACGGGAAAGTCGATCTTGTCGGCGCCGCATTTGCGGTCATCAAATTCTCTTCCGCCGTCGGGAATGCGGATCTCGCGCTTCCGCGCCGCGAAATCTCGATCGGGACCGGACACCGTGATTTCAAGGTCGTTTCCTCACCCGAAGTGAGACTCGAAGACGATTTGGCGCGCCGCGATTTCCGCATGAACATGCTGGCGCGCGCGTTGCCATCCGGCGAGCTCGTCGACCCGTACGGCGGCGTCGACGATATTCGTGCGCGGCGGATCGACATCGTGCGCGACGAGACGTTCGAAGAGGACCCGCTGCGAATGTTCCGTGCCGCCCAGTTCGCGGCGCGATTCCGCTACGCGCTCTCGCCGGCTGCGATCAAGGCGATGCGCGCTGCCGCGCATCTTGCCGCAACGGTTTCGGCCGAGCGCATCTCTGACGAGCTTCTCAAGCTGCTCGGTGCGGAGCGTCCCTCGATCGGCTTCGCGCTTCTGGCCGAGACCGGCGTCCTCGAGCACGTCTGGCCGGAGCTGCTCGAGGGTGACGGCGTGATGCAGAACCGCTGGCACCGCTTTGACGTGTGGCGGCATTCGCTCGCCACCCTCGATGCCGTTCCGCCCGGCGATCCGGTCATTCGCCTTGCGGCGCTCTTGCACGACGTCGCGAAGCCCCGCACCAAAGAGGGCCCGCACTTCTACCGACACGAGATCAACGGGGAAACGATGAGCCGCGAGATGCTCGAGCGGCTACGCTTTCCCTCGCAGACCTCCGAGACGGTCGCGGCTCTCGTCCGTCACCATATGTACGTTGCAGATGTGGGCCTCGCGCCGGCGACGATCCGGCGCTTCATCCGGCGGGTCGGTTCGGAGCACTTGCGCGGTCTCTTTGCGCTGCGCCATGCGGACGTCATTGGAAGCGGCCTCCCAGATCGCGGCGGAAACGAAATCTTCGAATCGCGCGTCTGGACCGTGCTTTCCGAACGGCCGCCCATGAGCGTCAAAGACCTGGCTGTTTCCGGCGACGACGTGATCGGGGTGCTCGTTGCCGAGAATGTTTTGCCGCCGGACTCGAAGGGCGGACCCGAGGTCGGCGACGTTCTCCAACGACTATTGGATGCCGTGACCGAGCATCCCGAACAAAATAAGCGCGAGCTTCTTCTGGATCTGGCGCGCAATGCGATCGCCGACATTTTGACACGCTGAATCCTTGCAGTGTTCCCCGGGGAACATTGGCCCCCGGAACGAACGGCGGCAGCGAAGAAATGGGTCGCACAGTCGCGGTTGTCAACCAAAAAGGCGGGGTCGGAAAAAGCACCACCGCAGTCAATTTGAGCGCTTGCCTTGCACTACTTGGCAAGCGTATTTTATTGGTTGATGTCGACCCGCAAGGGAACGCCACAACGGGCCTCGGGATCGATAAACGAGGTATTGAGAATGATTCCTATGCGTTGCTGCTCGGCGAAATCGGCGCAGCCTCCGCGATTATCCCGACTGACGTCGAGAATCTCTCGATCATCCCCGCGACCCCAAATCTGGCCGGCGCCGAGGTCGAGCTCGTCTCGGCGCTTGCGCGCGAGACCCGGTTACGGCAAGCGCTTGCCGAAGTCGCCGACCGATACGACTATATTTTTGTCGATTGTCCGCCTTCGCTCGGGCTCCTAACGATCAATGCGCTGGTTGCTGCCGACCAAATGATCATCCCGATTCAAGCCGAGTTTTATGCGCTCGAGGGTCTCTCGCAGCTCACGGCCATCGTGCAGCGTGTCAAAGAAGCGCTCAATCCGCGCTTGGAAATTCTCGGCGTGCTGGTCACGATGTACGACGGCCGTACGCGGCTCGCCGTCGAAGTCGTCGACGAAGTGCTGCGTTACTTTCCCGATCACGTTTTCAAAACGCAGATTCCGCGCAATATTCGACTTTCCGAAGCGCCGTCGTTCGGAAAGCCCGTCGTGCTTTTTGACGTGCGCAGCCGCGGAGCACAAGCGTATCTTGATTTAGCGCGCGAAGTCACCGCGCTCGAAACGGTCTCGTAGTGGCCAGGCGCGGACTCGGGCGCGGGCTTGGTGCGCTGCTCGGAGATTCGCAGCCGATTGCGCGTGAACGACCGCAAGGTGCAAGCGAAATTCCGATCGATGCAATCGTTCCGAATCCGCACCAACCGCGCACGACGTTCGACGCCGACGCGCTCGAAGGGTTGCGAAGCTCGATCGCGTCGTTCGGCGTGCTGGTGCCGATTCTGGTGCGAAAGCGTGGCGATCGCTACGAGTTAATTGCAGGCGAACGGCGCTGGCGCGCAGCTGCGGCTGCCGGATTACGCACGATGCCTGCGATCGTTCGGGAAGCAGAAGATCAGCAGAGTCTCGAGCTTGCAATGGTCGAGAATTTGCAACGTGAAGATCTCGATGCGCTCGAAGAAGCGATGGGCTACCAGCATCTGATCGACGATTACGGCTACACACAAGAGCGTGTCGCCGAGCGCGTCGGACGTGCGCGGCCCTCGGTTGCAAACGCGCTGCGCTTGCTGGCGCTCCCCGAACCGATCCGAGTGCTCATTCGTGCGCGGCAGCTCTCGCCGGGGCACGCGAAAGCTTTGTTGTCGTTCCCCGAAAAAGACCGCGTCGCAATTGCGGAGCGTGCCGCGCGCGAAGGTACGTCGGTTCGCGTCCTCGAGCGCTTGGCGCAGCGCCTCGGCCTGCCACCCAAGAAGCGCACTGCAGCCGGAGTCGACGATCTAAACGACGTCGCCGACCAATTGCGGCACCGGCTCGGCTCCCGGATCACCTTTGTCCGGGCGAAGAAAGGCGGCCGCATCGAGATTCGTTTCACCGACGAATCCGATCTGATTCGCATCGTCGATATTCTCTTAGGGCAGGCGTGAAGCGGCGCGCCCTGGCGGCGCTCGTCGCGACACTCGTGCTTCTTGCTCCGACGCGTTCGGCCGCGGCGTCGCCGAGCGGTCCGGCCGTCGATGCCGCGCTCGCGTATGCGCGCGCCGTCGGCAGCGGCGAGTATGCGAAAGCGTACGCAATGCTGACTGCCGCGATGCAGCGCTATTTCGGCGGCCTCCACAACTACGAATCGGTGTTCACCGCGGAGCGCTTCAGCGCGACCGACCCAAAAGCGGTACGCGTGGTGCAAGAGAAAGACGCGCAGATCGTAACACTGCGTGAAGCGATCGCGTTTCTGAATCATGGCACGCAGAAGCTCGGGCACGGACGGCTCGCATTGCGCTATCGCGTCGTCCGCGAAGGGAGTGCGTATCGCGTCGATGACGAGGGACACCCGTACCGGTCGTACGTTCCCAGCGGCGATTTGGCAGTCGATCGCAAAGGCGTGAAGATCATCGTACGCGAGCTGGCGTTTTATCCGCGACGGATCGAAATGGCGTTGACCTTCGAGAATGACGGTACTGCATTCATCACGTTCTTGCCGTACGGGCGCACGCTCTTGCGTGACGGTTCGAACATCTATCATCCGCTCGATACGCGCAACTGGTTGCTGACGGATCGCCAGCTTTTTCTTGGCTTACGACTTGCGCCGAATGCGCGTTATACCGGACAAATCGACTTTCTCACACCCGGACGGCTCGACGATCGCGCGCGCACGTACGATCTCACTGTCGCGCCTGCGTTGCCTGAGGGCGCAGACCAACCGATTGAATTCGTTTTGCCCGAGATTGCCGTTCCCGCTCGCTAAAGGAACCGCTCCAAAACGTGTGCAACGGCGCCACCTCATGCGTCGTCTTGTTTTGACGCTGTTCGTTGCTGCAACGATTGGCGCATTGCCGGCGTGCACGAGCGGGTACGCCGGTTCGTCGCTCGGCAGTGAGAGCAATCAAGCCGCCTCAGTCGTTTTCACGAACGCCTCGGGTTCGTACGTCAGCTTCCTTAAAATCGCGCCGGCTGCTACGCGGCCGCTCGGCGTAACCGCAGCTCGCTCCAAAGGCGGTTCGGCGAGCGGGACATTCACGTGGTCGATCCGTTACGGCACGACGGCGGACACCTATCAGCGCGTCGACACGAGGTCCGGTTTGATCACGTATCCGTCATGCCCGGCAGTCGCTTCGAACGCAAATGCGGCGAGCGGCGCGCTCGTCACGATGGGTTCGGCGGTCCACGTGCTGCCATCGATGCTCGCGATGCCTGCGGCGACGGCGCCGCTCGGTTCCGGCACCGCGATATCTCCGGTTTACTGCTTGGTGCTGAGGGCGACGGCGAACGACGACGTCAGCGCGCCGATGACCGTGCTCGTCAGCAATTAGTCGAACGGCACAACTGCGCGGCATCTACGCGATCGTCGACGCAGCGGAAGGCGATGTCCTCGCGCAACTCGATGACGTTTTGGCGGCCGGAATTCGCGTCGTGCAATACCGCAGCAAGAGCGGGATCGAACGCGACGTGCTGGACCGTGCGTGGGAGCGCACGCGTGCCTCCGGCGCACTCTTGATCGTCAACGACGATTTCGAACTCATCGACTGCGCTGACGGCGTACATCTCGGACAAGAGGATCTTGCGCTGCTCGACGTGGCCGGGCTGCGGAGCCGAGCGCAGGGCAAGATCATCGGGATCTCGTGCCCCGACGTACCGAGCGCAACTACGGCGCTCGGGCTCGGCGCCGACTACATCGGCGTCGGAGCAATGTACGCGACCGGATCGAAGCACGATGCCGGCGAGCCGATCGGTCCCGAGGGAATCCGCGCCGCCGTTCGCGCCGTCGATCTTCCCGTCGCTGCCATCGGCGGCATCACCCTCGAGCGCATTGCGGAGGTCCGCTCGACGGGCGCGGCAATGGCCGCCGTGATTACTGCAATATCGCGTGCGCCCGACCGGACTGCGGCGGCGCGCGCATTGGTCGATGCATGGGCACGCTAACGCTCTGCTCGATCGGAACGACGCATCCGCTGAACATCGCGGGCGTCGGCTTGGACGCTCGTGTCGCGCAGCGGCTCGAGACCCGGCACGTCGTCGTTGTGGCGGGCGTCTCCGCACAAGGCGCCGGCGAACGCAGCGCCCAGGCGCTCGAACCGGGGATCATCACGGCGCAACTTCGCTCGATTCGTCCGGACAAGCCGGACGCGTACCGTATCGGGGCGTTGCTCTCGCCGCAAAGTGCACAGGCCGTCGCGGAGGGACTCGAGGGCGTTACGGTCCCGGTCGTCTGCGATCCAGTCCTGGCGAGCAGCGACGGACTCGTTTTCGCTGATGACGCGACGCTCGAGAAGTTACGCAAGCTTTTTGCGTTGTGCACGCTGGTGACGCCGAATTTAGCTGAAGCCTCGCGCTTGTGCGGCTTTCCGGTGAACGACCACGCGACGATGGCCGGCGCGGCCCATACGCTCGTCGAGCGCGATCACGCGCGCGGCGCGCTCGTTACCGGCGGCCATCTCGAGGACGAAGCCAGCGACATACTCTATGCCGACGGTAAAACGACGACGTTCGAAGGGACGCGGCTTGCGGGCGGGATGCGTGGAACCGGCTGCGTCCTAGCGGCTGCGACCGCAATTTATCTTGCGCGCGGCGAAAACACAATCGACGCGATCACCGCCGCGCGCATGCTCGTGCGGGACGCGATCGCGCATAGCGCGCAATGGAACGGCGAACGGGTATGGCCGTACTGATGCGCGAACGGGCGCGAAATCCATGAGGGTCATGTCAGGAATGCGCTCGACCGGCCGTTTGCACATCGGTCACTTGGTCGGTGCACTCACGAATTGGGCGGAGCTTTCACGAACTGCGGACGCGTATTTCGAGATCGCGGATTTGCACGCGTATACGACGCTTTTTCAGCATCCGGACGAAATTCGAGCCGCGCGCGAGGACATGGTGCGCGACTGGATTGCAGCCGGTGTCGATCCGCAGAAATCGACCATCTACTTGCAATCCGGAGTACCTGAAATCAGCGAGCTGCACGTATTGCTCTCGATGGTAACGCCCGTATCTTGGCTGGAACGAACGCCGACGTACAAGGAACAAATCGAAGCGCTCGGCGGCGATATCGCGACGTACGGGTTCCTCGGCTATCCGCTTTTGCAGTTGTGCGACATTGCCGTCTTTCGCGGCGAGAAAGTTCCGGTTGGGCGCGATCAGGTCGCACATCTCGAGCTCGGACGCGAGATCGTACGGCGCTTCAATCGCTACTATGGCGACACGCTCGTCGAGCCGCAAGCGTTGCTTACGGATTTTCCGGCCGTACCCGGCACCGACGGACGCAAGATGTCGAAATCATACGGCAACACGATCGATATCGCCGACGACGAGGAGACGACGACCAAGAAGGTCCGTTCGATGTTCACCGATCCGGAGAAGGTTCGGCGCAACGATCCCGGCCGTCCGGAGATATGTCCGGTCTACGCGTTACACCAAATCGTCAACGCCGTTCGCACGGCGTGGATTGCGGAGAATTGCCGTTCCGGAGCGCTGGGCTGCGTGGATTGCAAGAGCGAGCTCGCCGAGAAACTCAACGCGTATCTGCGTCCGATACGGGAGCGGCGCGCGTCGATCGACGACGCGACGATCGACAAGATCATCGAAGAGGGCACGGAAAAAGCACGCACCGTCGCAAGCCAAACGCTTGCGGACGTCAAGCGTGCGATGCGCCTTAGCTAGCCCTTAAATTTCGGAAGCGTCTCGCGAATGCGGTCCAGCGCGATTCGCAGATTCTCGATCGAATTTGCGTACGAGAAGCGGATATAGCCGCGTCCGCCTTCGCCGAAACACGAGCCGCCCAGACCCGCAACGCCGCCTTCTTCGAGCAGAAACGTCGCGAGCTTGCGATCGTCGTGCGTGATCTCTTGCACGTTGACGAACGCGTAGAACGCCCCTTCGGGTGACTTGCAGTGCAAACCGGGGATTGAGTTGATTCCGCTGATGATCTCATCGCGCCGTTTGCGGAACGTCTCGGTCATCTCGACGACCGGTTCGTCGGGACCGTTCAGCGCCGCGATGCCGGCGCGCTGGACAAAGGTCGCGACGCACGAGAACGTGTTGTTGTTGAACAGCGAGACCGTGCGCGCAAGCTCCTCGGGCATGATGCCGTAGCCGAGGCGCCAGCCCGTCATCGCGTACGCTTTCGAGAAGCCGTCGATGATCACGCTGCGTTCGCGCATGCCGTCCAGCTGCGCGAGCGAGACAAACGTGCTGCCGTAGAGCGTTCGGCAATAGATCTCATCGGAGATGACGATGAAGCCCCACTTGTGCGCGAGGTCGGCGACGACCTGAAAATCTTCCATGCCGAGGACGCCGCCGGTCGGATTGTGCGGTGAGTTCAATACGACGACCTTCGTCCGGTTGCTCACTTTTGCAGCCAGCTCGTCGAGATCGAGCCGCCAGTCTTTCGACTCGAGCAGCTTGACCGGGATCAAATTCGCTTGCAGGTACGAGGCGCACGACGCGTAGGCCGGATAGCTCGGATCGGCAGCGATCATCTCGTCGCCTGGATCGAGCAACGCTGAAAGCGTATTCCAAATAATAGGCTTCGCACCGGGACCGACGACGACGTTTTCGCGCTTCCAGGGTTCGACGCCGCGCAGCTTTGCGGAAAACGAAGCGATCGCATCGCGCAACTCGGGGATCCCGGCCGACGGCGTGTAGTGTGAATAGTTTTGTTCGATTGCTTGGATACCGGCTCGCTTGATATGCTCCGGCGTGTCGAAATCAGGCTCGCCGATCTCGAGGTGTACGACGCTGCGTCCCTGCGCTTCGAGCTCGCGCGCGCGCGCAAGAACTTCAAACGCGGCTTCACTTCCGAGTCGATCGACTGCTTCACAGAGCAGACCGGCATGATACGCAGCAAGTGTGGTCATACCGGGCGAATTCTCCGAATGAAAGTACCCCGCCTTTGGCCTGGTTCGACGTGCAAATTTTGATCGGAGGGGACGCACTGTAACGACCGAACGGGCCGCCCATGCTCGAGTTGGACGCCGCGCTCGAAAAGTCGACGATCGAAGCCGGCGAGCGCACTACGTTAAGAATCCACGTCCACAATCCCGGGGACGATTGCACGAGCGTTGCGAGCGTTGTGGTTCGTGCGCCGGCGACGATCACGCTCGTTCCGAGCGGACCGTATGTTCGTGCGAATGCTTCGCGCAACGAGGTCGAGCTTTCGCTCCCGCCACCGCTGCGTGCCCAGCGGCACGAGGTTGCGCTCGACGTGTACGCGCACGCACCCGGTGATGCAGCGATCGCCGCGTCGATTGAATGCGACGAAGCACGCCGCGACTTAAGCGTAGGCTGCACCGTTTACGGCGATGCGGCGTTTGCTGCGGAGGCAAATCGCGTCGAATTGTTCGAGAACGGAGCTGCCGCCGGCGACACCGTCTACGGACGCGCGATCCTCACCAATACGGGCAGCGCAGCGGCGAACGTCGTGGCGCTGCATGCGGTTGGCGACCTGCGGGAAGTAGCGTT
>Ga0070735_10005823_pt1 | contig 10144 bp, 10 predicted proteins | sample Coa_R1_FD_66443 | JGI IMG/M metagenome (GOLD analysis project Ga0070735, IMG submission 66443) | Surface soil microbial communities from Centralia Pennsylvania, which are recovering from an underground coalmine fire - Coalmine... | ecosystem: Environmental > Terrestrial > Soil > Unclassified ... | reverse complement strand
CGTCACCGGCTTGCACGTGCGGCCGAAACGCATCTTCGAACATCTGCGCGGTCGGTTGCGAGGTGGTCGGCAGTGCAGGCTCGCTCGCGAGCTTCTCGTAGAACTCGCGGCGCGAGAGATCGACGTAGTCGCGGTAGCTCCGCTCACCGAAGATGACGAAAAGCGGCACCACGCCGATACCAAGCGCGCCCGCGCGCGCCGGCTCGATGTCCGACGTGCTGTCGGTTACGACGGCAACTCCCAGCGCTACGCCTCTTTCGCGAGGTGCGGCTTCACCAGCTCGGTAATCTTGCCGATGACGTCGTTCTCCGCTTCGATGGCAGCGGCATGTATCGCGTGCTTGATGACGTTGCGCGTCGCTCGGCCGTGCGTGACGATGCAGTTTCCACGCAATCCGAGCAGCGGTGCGCCGCCGTAGGTCTCGTAGTCGAAGCGGCGCTTCATCTTTCGCAGCGCCTTCGACGAGAGCAGCGCGCCGATCTTCGCCAAGGTGCCGCCGCTGAGAAACGCATCTTTCAGGACCTTCATAAAGTCCGAAACGAAACCTTCGCCCATCTTCAAGACGACGTTGCCGACGAAACCGTCGACGACTACGACGTCGGCGAGGTTGTGGAAAAGATCCTTGCCTTCGACGTTGCCGATGAAATTGACGGGCGCTTGGCGCAGCAGGCGCGCAGCCTCCAGGACTTGCGCGTTGCCTTTGGTTTCTTCTTCTCCGACGGAAAGCACCGCGACGCGCGGATTCGGCAGTTTCAGTACGGCTTTCGCGTACGCCGAACCCATGAGTCCGAACTGTTCGAGCCACTCGGGACGGCAATCCACGTTCGCCCCGGAATCGAGCAGTACCATCGGACCGTTGAGCACGGGCCAAACCGTCGCAATTGCCGGTCGCGCGATACCGGGAATCGCGCGCAATCTGATGAGCGCGATCGCCAAGAACGCGCCGCTGTTTCCGGCGGAAACCACGGCATCCGCGCTGCCTTCTTTGACCATGTTCACGGCAACGCCGAGCGACGTCTTATCCGCGATGCGCAACGCTTGCGAGGCGTGCATGTCCATCGGTACGGCGTCGGGCGCGTGAACGACGGTAATGCGTTCCGCGTTTGCACCTTGCAGCAACGGGCGGACGCGCGCCTCGTCGCCGACGAGGATCAGGTCTGCCCAATCTTCCTGAGCGGCAAGCAGCGCGCCCTCGACGATTTCCTGCGGCGCATGATCGCCGCCCATGGCGTCGATCGCGATGCGCGGTTTACTCATCGTGCGAGACCCAATACTCGGCGTTTTTCTGGCCGCCGTAATAGTACTCGACGTCCGCCTGCGCAAACGTAGCGCGGAGCTCTTCCGCCAGGCGCTGCGCATCTTTTTCCTTTTGCGCGCCGCCGTAATACACCGTGATCAATCCTCCGTCGCGAGCACCCATCGCTTGCAGAGCGGCCTGCGCCGCCTCGGTGAGGGTTGCCCCTGCGTACAGCACGCCCGCGCTCGTTGCGGCCGGCTTGCCCTGTGCGACGGTCGTTCCACCTACGGTCGCATCCTTCCCCGCAAAGAATACTCGCGCGCTGCGCGGGTGCATGGCCGCCTCCAGGATCGTGGTCGGATCGGGAAGCGCTCCATTGCCGCCGGAGCGCATCGCAAAAAGTCCCGCGATCCCGGCAACGATATCGGGCGTAGGAATCACGTGCACCGTAACCCGGCGCGTGTCACCCTGAGCGTTGTCGAAGGGCTGGGCCTGCCGAAGGAGCGCCGCTTCCTGCGCGGCAAGCGCTACGTTCTTGTCGTTCACGAACACGTAAATCGTTTCGCCAAGACACGTGGTGATGGACAACAAGAGGTCTCGCACACTCGGATTTTGCGCTGCCGGAACCACGACTTCGGCGCCGAGTTCGCGGACGATCTGCTCGAAGCCCGGACCGGGAACGAGCGCCACGATCGAAAATGGAACCGTGGGGCGTTCCACGACGAGCACCTGATGCTGCTGTTCCATGTTGTCGACCTTTACCCGCGTCAGCTCACCGTACCGCCCGGCTATCGCCTGCACGGCGCTCGGATCGTCGGTGTGAACGTGCACTTTGATCGTCGGTTCTGCGCCGGCGACGATCAACGAGTCACCTTTTGACATGAGCTGCTGGCGCAGCTCGGACAACGTGCATGCGGCATTCTCGAGAATAAATTCCGTGCAATATTTGTGTTCGCCGACGATTTGCGCGGGCGTGAACACGTTCTGCCGCACCGGACGCCGTGGAAACGCCGTCGTGCGAACCTTGACGTCCGGCAAAAACCGCAGCACGCCCTCGAGGAAATAGACGAATCCCGCGCCGCCGGAGTCGACGACCCCAGCTTCTTTCAAGACGGGCAACTGCTCCGGCGTGCGGTCGAGTGCTTCGTTTGCTGCGCGCAGCACGCCGCCGGCGAGGCGATAGAAGTCGGGCTCACGCAGCGCCAAGCGATACGCGGAATCAGCCGCAGCTTCCGCAACGGAGATGATCGTGCCGTCGACGACTTTGACGAGCGCTTGACGTGCAGCCTGAACACCTTCACGCATTCCGGTCGCAAGCATGAACGTATCTATATCGTTACGATGGCGCACGTGATGCGCAAAGCCGCGGAGCATCTGGGAAATGATGACGCCGGAGTTCCCGCGCGCGCCCATGAGCGCGCCCTGTGCAGCGGCGGCCGCGACCTCGGCCAACGGGCGGCCGTGCAGCTTGCCTGCTTCTAAGGCGGCTTGCCGGCAGGTCAGGTACATGTTGGTCCCCGTGTCGCCGTCGGGGACGGGGAAGACGTTCAGGTCGTTCAGGACCTGGCGGTACTTCCGTAGGAAGTAGGAGCCCGCCGTGATGAACTTGGCGTACGCTCGTCCGTCCAGGGTCGTGACATCCATCGGCCGCTGCGTTCGTGTCGTGCTGCCACTAGTGCCTGCGACGCGCATGGATGCGCTAGTGTCGAGTGAGGACATGGATGTCCTTTGCGTCGACGCGAAGGGTTGTCAACTGCCCCCTCCCGTGGTAATCTACCAAGGTTGTCCCCGACCCCACCCGTGTCACCCTGAGGTATCGAAGGGTGCCCGAGCGCCGTCGAGGGTTACCATATCTTAAGGGGTTGTCTAGTAGGATGGCAAAGCGCTGCGAAGTCTGCAACAAGGGTCCGATGGCGGGCAACAACGTCAGCCACGCGATGAACAAGACCAAGCGCCGCTGGCTGCCCAATCTGCAGTCGGTGAAGATTAACGATCGCGGCACCGCCCGTACCGCGCGCGTCTGCACGTCCTGCCTGCGCGCGAAGAAAGTCACCCGCGCCATTTAGTCATCCTGAGCTATCGAAGGACCCCGAAGCGGCGCCCCTTGCGGCGCCGTTTTTGTTTTGCGTCCCGTGGGCATGAGGTGCGCATGGAAAAGCAGCCGAACGAAGAGCGTGGCCTGCTCGAAGACGACGACCTCGACCAGGCAATCGCCGACGCCGACGACACGGGCATGGTCAGATCGATGCAGCAACTCTTCGAGGAAGAAGAAATCGAACACATGCCGCCGCCTGAGACGACCGAGGAAGAGTCGCAGTAAACAGACGTCGACTACTTTGACTTACGTTGTCTACTGAGAACGTATTGCACGGATGGACTGATGGCCTTATCCGCGCGGTGAATGCAGCCAATCCAACAACACGGTCTGCGCTTCCCCTCGTTGAGATGCGTGCACACTCTCTCGACGTGTTCCTCGCGCGTTTCTCGTTTCTTGACGGAGATAACCCAGCATATCCACTCGTTACGAGCGAGCGGGGTCAGGCTCTCCCAAGCAGCGAGCGCCTTCGAGTCGCCGACGAGGGCTCTTCGTAGATCGTCCGGGACTTTGTGCACCACGCCGCCGGCGACTGTTTTTTGAGCGCTGCTCATTTCTGCGCGTGAACCTTCAGTTGGGAAAGTTGAAAATGCGTGCGTGAGATGTCACGCGGCTCCAACGTGATGAGAAACTCGAGCCGCAGATGCGACGCGTCGATCGTTTTGAGAAGCACGGCACAAAGCACGGGACCGCGTTTCGAAGGAGCAAATGAAAGCGAGAGTAACCCGCCCGCCATCATGAAACTCCGCGACGGGCCGTTGCCCGAGTTGATCTCGGCCAGGTAGTCGCGCAGCTCAAAAAGTTCCCAGAGCCCGATGGGCATCTCGAATGCCGCATTCACGGGATCTGCTTGGGCGCTGACACGGCATTGCATCAAGTCGAGGTCAGCGGGCTCTACCGTGTCGGGATGCTGGTACCCGAGCACTTCCAGTGAAAGGCGAGGCTGTCTATCCGCAGCCCCGATTGAAACTTCAAGCGGTTGGAACATCAGCCGTAAATAATCTTGTTCTTCGGCGGCGCGAATTTCAAACGTGCACCGTCCTGCGCCGTCGGCTTGATGGCTTCGCTTTCAACCATGGATTTCTGGCAAAAGAGCATCGTCCGCTCGTCGTCGACTTGGTAGCCGAGCGGACGCCACTTCTCCAGCGCCGCAACCGGATCGATGGTTGCGCCGCCGTATGCCGACGTATTTGCGACGGCGCGCGCGCACAGCGCGCTCGCGAGCAGCGCGGCGGCGAACGGCGAAGCGCCGAGCGCCATGAATACGCCGGCCGCACCGGCAAAGGCGTCACCCACGCCGTGCGCCGGAAACGTCGGATAATAGGGCGCGCCGATGCGATAGTAACTGTAGCCGTTGGTAAAGAGCGTTTTCACCCGATGCTTTTCGGGGTCGCGTTCGTAAGAGGTAACGATCACGGCCTGCGGACCGAGATCGAACAAGCCGTTGAGAAACGCAAGTTCGGAAGCGGAATCCGCTCCCGAGCCGAGCAGCACTTCCGCTTCAAACCGGTTTGGCGTCACTATTTGCGCAATCGGCATCAGTTGATCGCGAATCGCCCGGGCCGTTTCCGTTGTAACGTATAAACCTTTTTGATAATCGCCGATCACCGGGTCGAGCAGCACTACACCCTTGTAATCGGTGAGCTGCGTTGCGACGATATCGACCAGATTCGGACGCGGAACGTAGCCGATGATGAGCAGCGCGGGCTGCTGACTTACCAAGAACGCCACGTCCTTGCGAAATTGCTGCGGTTCGACGGTCCAGTTCGAGCGGCCGGAAAATCCGCTGTGGGCGCTGGCATACGTCGTCGGTGCGCAGATCGTGCGGGCGCCAAGGGCATTGGCAATCGCGAACAGCGCTTGATTGCCGATGAAACCCATGCCGACGGTGTTCTGAATCGACCCGATCAGCGGATAGTTTTGAACGTCGTCTCTATTCACGCAGATGATCCCACCCGGTTGGCGCAATGGCTTCTTCGCGCTCGACCTTACGCTGGAAGAGGCCGCTTCCCTCGCGCAGCCGGCCGACGGCGAGAAGTTCTCGTCCGAAGCGCTTGTGAAAGCGCGAGCTCACATGGCGGAACGCTCGCGCGTCGAGCGCGAGGAGTAATTCGTAATCCTCGCCTCCGGACAGCGCATAATCCCATGGATCTTCGCCGCGTGCACGCGCCATTGCGGCGGCACTCGCCGCTACCGGAACGCTTTCTACGACGGCGGCGCAGCCCGATCGCGCGGCAAGCCGCGCCAGATCGGTTGAAAGGCCGTCCGAAATGTCCATCATTGCATGGACGTGCTCGCTCGCGCCGAGGAATTGCCCTTCGCGAATGCGGGGCTCAGGCCGGCGATGAGCGCGCAGCGCTTCGTCACGCAAAGTTTCAGACAACATGCTTACGTTATCGGCAAGATGCAAGCCGGCACGGCTCGCGCCCAGCGGCCCGGTCACCGCAACCACGTCGCCGCCTCGCGCGCCGCCGCGCCCTTTCGCGTGCGAAGCCCGCACCTCGCCGACAGCGGCGATCGAGATCATCCAACCGGGGGCGCGCGTAATATCGCCGCCCGCAATCGTGCAGCGATGAGCGGAGGCAACGCCGAGCATGCCGCGATACATCTCCAGCACGTCCGCGCCCGTGCCGTCCTGCGGAACACCGAGTGCCACGGTCGCCAGCACCGGCCGCGATCCCATCGCAGCGAGATCGCTCAAGTTGCTTGCCATCGCGCGCCAGCCCACGTCTTCCAAACTCATCGTTTCGGTGCGGAAATGCACGCCTTCGATCAGTGCATCGGTGGTGATCACGCTGCGATTCGATCGCGACGGCTGCCATAGCGCCGCGTCGTCGCCGATGCTGTTTGCGAGTTTGCGGTAGTGCGGCTGCGCTTCGATAATCTCGCGCATCTGCGCGATCAACTGGTCTTCGCGGTTCAACTCGCCGTACGAATGAACTCTTCGGTGGTTTTTGCGCAGTCGGGCGTGTCGAATATCGCCGAGCCGATGACCAGGACGTCCGCGCCGGCGTCCACTATACTGCGCGCGTTCTCGAGCGTTACGCCGCCGTCGACTTCCACTTCACAGCGCACGCCGGCGCGTTGTACCAGCGCCTTCGCCTGTGCAATTTTTTCCAACGCGTGCGGAATGAACTTCTGCCCGCCGAAGCCCGGATTCACGCTCATCACGAGAATCAAGTCGATGTCGCCGATCAAGTCCTCGAGCATTGCGATCGGCGTTTGCGGGCAAATCGAGATGCCGGCCTTCGCGCCGAGCGAACGAATATGCGTGAGCAGGCGTTGCGCGTGCGGCGTCGCTTCCAGATGAAACGTGATAATGTCCGCGCCGGCCTTCCGGAACTGGTCGACGTATCGCTCCGGTTCAACGATCATCAGATGGCAATCGAACGTGAGGGTCGTGTGCTTTCTCAAGTCGCCCACGACTTTGGGACCCCACGTGATGTTCGGTACGAATCGCCCGTCCATCACATCGAGATGCACGTACGATGCGCCGGCGCGCTCCACAGCCGCGATCTCGTCGACGATGCGCGCAAAATCCGCCGATAGAATCGAGGGCGCGATCTTCACCCGCTTGTGATTACTGCTGCTGCTCATCCGGCGCGGGCGGCTCTTGCCCTTTGGGCAGCGGTTTTCCGTAGGCGTTCTTCGGCTCTTGGCCGATCTTCGTTTCGCCGAGCAGCGTATCGTTCACGAAGAAGTAAATCGCCGACGTGCCGATCGTCGTAACGTTGAAGTCGAATTTCTGGCCCGGCTCGCCGTAGCCGTTGAAGAGATCGTAACTGCCCGTCGCGTCGCTAACCGAGAAACGCACGCGCAGCGCTTGATTCTGTCCGGGCTCGGCCGGTGGAACGGCGGCGAGGACGTGCGTCTGATGGATGAGGCGACCCGATTCGTTCTTGCCTGCACTCACATCCAGCGAGAGGACGTCGTACGGACCCATAACGCTGTCGACAGCCGGTTTCTGCAGCACGACTTGCCCGTGCGGCGGCCCATTCTTGCCGAGCGGCGTCCACACAATCTGCCCGATTTTGATATGTAAATCCGCCGCCAAACCGCGTGCTTCGTCGATCGTCATGCCGGTGAAATTCGGCACTTTTATCGACGTGATGCCGCCTTTGCTGATCAGGAGCGAAACGGCCGTCCCTTGCGTGACGCTGATCAGCGGATCGGGATACTGCGAGATGACGTGATCCGGCGGGATGTCATCGTTGCGGACGTACGTCGTTTTGACGAGCTGCAGGCGCGCGTGCGCAAGATCTAGACTCGCATCACGCAACGATTGATAGCGCACGTCGGGCATCAGCATCGTTTGCACGCCATCGCTGACGACCAGCGAAATCTGCCGCCCGGCGCGCACGTGCATGCCGGCTTGCGGCTCCTGGTTCATCACGACGCCTTTGGGATACTGATTGCTCGGCGCGTGTCCGACGACGTTCGCTTTGAGTTTCATGCGCGCGATGTCGTTGGTAGCATCCGGAAGCGCCATGCCTACGAACGAGGGCACCGTCACCGTGTTCGGGCCCGGCAGGAGAAACTCTTGAACCGAATGGCCGAACCAGACGAGCACGCCGACGAACGCCGCGAAGATGATCGGGAAAACCCAATCGCGCGGGATATACCGTTCGATCAGCGGCGGCAGCGTCGTCTGCCGGTAGTCGCTGCTGCTGATTTGCTCTTCCGTTGCTGCCATTCGTCTCTTTATGCGAGTGCCTCGAGTGCGGCCTCACTCACCTCGAGATTGGAAAAGACGTGCTGGATGTCTTCGTGATCGTCGAGCGCTTCGAGGAAGCCCAAGGCCGCGTTCAACTCTTCCCCCTGCGGAGAGGCCTTTTGCTTCGCGCGCACCCCAAGGTAGAACGCGGTGATCTTCAGGCCCGCGGCGCGCAGCGCATCCCGAACTCCCGCCAGCGCGGCCGGCTCGCTATAAATCTCGGTCGGCTCGCCGTAGTCCAGATCGACGACGCCGTCCACCAGCGCGGCCTCGGTCATTGCATCTTCCGAACGGCTTTCCGGGTCGACGACCACAATGCCGACGGGATCGAACATCCACGCGACGCTGCCGGTCTCGCCCATCGATCCGCCGTTCTTGCTAAAGAGAAACCGCAGTTCGCCTGCCGTGCGATTGCGATTGTCCGTTGCCGCATCGACGACCACGGCAACGCCGCCGGGCCCGTAGCCCTCGTAGCGGATCTCCTCGATCTCTTTTTCGCCGGTGCCGCCCGCGCCTCGCGCAATCGCGCGTTTGATGTTGTCCTGCGGCATATTGTTCTCGCGCGCTTTTTCAACGGCCATCTTCAAACGGTAGTTCGCTTCGGGATCGGGCGACCCCGAACGCGCCGCAAGAATGATTTCCTTGCTGAGTTTGGTGAACAGCGCGCCGCGCTGCGCGTCGGCTTTTCCCTTGCGCAGTTTGATGTTGTGCCACTTGGAATGACCGGACATAGAACCTCCCTATATCCAGTGGCTGCCCAGCCACATGCGCATATCCCATTGATTCCACCGAATCGGCGTGCCGGAGAGAATGGGGTAGAACCAGATGAATGCTACTACGACTGCGAGAACGTACGTGCAGACACCGAAACGTGCCACAAGCCGCGATTCTCCGGTTTGGGGGAAGTGCCAGTTCCACAACCGCTGCAAGATGATCACGTTGCACAGGACGATGATTGGGATGTCGACGTAAAAATGGTACGCGAACGTGATGCGCGGCGATTTCGCCCACGGCAGCCACTGCAGCAGATACGCGAGCACCAAAAGCGCGTACCCTTTATTCTTTTCGTACCACGCCAAGATGGCGACGAGCGGGACGCACAGCAAGCCGAACCATAAGATCAGCGGATTGGGCAGCGAGGTGATCTCGGATACACAGCACCCGTTCGGATCGTTCGCCCCCGCGCCAGTTCGCAGGTCTTTCCAGTAATACGCGATCGGACGCAAATCGAGCGGCCACTGCCACCACGCGGATTGATACGGATGCGTCGCTTTGAGCGTGTCGTGGTACTCGAACATCGTATATTGGCGGTAAACGAGTTCGCTCACGTTCGCCGCCCCGGTATCGCCCGGCGGGGATACATGGCGCACGAGTTCGGGAATCCACGCGCACACGTACACCGACATGCTGATGAAGGCGATTGCCGCGAGCGCGACGTCCAGGCGGAATCCAAACGGATTGCCCCAACGTTTCGCGCGGCCTTCCGCCCAGTAGCGCTGCAGCCAAACGAAGCCGATGACGATGAACGAAACGCCGTACGCCATCACGCCGTACCATTTGCTGGCAACCAGCGCCCCCAGCAGCAGCGTGAAAGCGACGAGCCAGGTCGTGGCGTGCTTGCCTTCTTCACGCTCGCCGCGGTCGTCGACCACCATTCCCGGTGTATACGTTGCACTGCCTTCCGGCGTCTGATAATCCACCGAGCCGTCGCGATGATACGTGATCGACGCTTCCTCTTCTTTTATCGTCAGATCTTTTTTGAACGGCTCGTTGTACGGCGGCTCGACTTCGACGGCGCCGCCGCTACGCAAAGCGCGCGTGCCCTCGGCGTACGTGATGAGTTCGCCGTTGCGTCCGAGCAAGCGTGGAACGACGACCAGACGCAGCAGCAGATACCAACCCGATGAAAAGTAGATGCTGGAAACGATGAAGCCGGCGGTGTCGGCCTGATGCGGCGGATTGCCGAAGTAATCCGCTAAGCCTCCGGAGATCGCGCCCAGCACGATTGCGCCGCCCAGCGAGGCGCCGGCTCGAAGCAACGTGCGCGGCTCGAATGCGCGCACCGTCGATTGCGAAGCGATCCAAAAACGGTAGAACG
>Ga0070735_10005818_pt1 | contig 10146 bp, 6 predicted proteins | sample Coa_R1_FD_66443 | JGI IMG/M metagenome (GOLD analysis project Ga0070735, IMG submission 66443) | Surface soil microbial communities from Centralia Pennsylvania, which are recovering from an underground coalmine fire - Coalmine... | ecosystem: Environmental > Terrestrial > Soil > Unclassified ... | reverse complement strand
GTAAACGTATTCAGGAACGCGAGGCCGCCAATCATTACGCCAACGCCGAACGCGGAGATGTCGTCGCCTTCAAAATAGTGGCCTTCACAAACCCCGTTGTCTCCGGATGAAGTCCCATACATTCCTGATGTGGCCCCGCATACCAACCCCGCAGTTGAGTTAGACGACCCTCGTCCTAGTAGGTTGCACCCCTTCATTCCGGCTGCAGTAAACCCTCCGTCATTGAACGTAATGGCCGCGCCCGCGGTACCGGTATAGTTCAGTTGCACAGCTCCATTGGTTGGGGAATATCCGTTACTGCCGCCGCCGCAATCGAGGACGACCGGTTTTCCGCTGTCGATAATTCCTGCAGCGCCCAAGCTTCCAAACACGACAGGGGTAGAAAAGGAATAGTTCCCGCCAGATATTTTGATTACGCAGCCTGCGGCTGGGCAGTCGGCATAAGCATGATTGATCTGATCTCCAATGTCAATGCCCGGGAATTGGTCAGCCCAGCGGATGTTTCCGATTCGGGCCGGGCTCCATGCATTGGCGACTGTCCACGACGCATCTCGGAAGATCGCCATCTGCATCACCCAGTTGCCGCTACCCTTAGCCAATAGACCGGCAGTCGCGCGCTGCAGAACATTGTTGCCGATGATTGGGCTCGTGTTTTGTTCCGTGATACTTCCGCCATGCGATTGAATGGACGTGAAGTTGTTGCCGGCGACCGCAGTTCCTCCCGCAGTATCGATGGTGCCGCCTGCGAACACGAGCAAGTTGGAATGCGACGGAGCAACCGCGCCGCTATCCAACAGGGCGGTGGGGTCTCCGCTAGTGCTGTACCCAGCTGAGACACTGTCCAGCGGGTAGTTCTGGGCCGCGCCGCTGTATTCGACTACCACGCAGTTCGCGGTCTTCACTGAGCCGTTGAACGTGACTACCACGTTGTCAGGGCCACTGGTTCCGCGGATGTCACTCTGATAAACAATCTGCGCGGCTGTGTTTGAAGCGGGCTGCACGGTTGGGCCGACGGCGTTTCGGAACGGGTGGATGTTGTTGCTCTGGTCGACGACTTGGGACACTCTGACCTTACTCGGCGACCATGTTGTCCAAACCACAAGAAGGTCGTGGATGGTAGTCTTACGCAGCGCAACGGTGCAGGTCGTCGTGTTGGCCGCGCCCCAGGTGGCATTGGACTGAACCTGTGTAATCGTTGCGAACGCGGGCATCGCGAACACCAGAACTACGCAGACGCAGGAGCTTTTCACCGCTCACCTCGATGGCCGCTGACCATGCTTGAATAGTTTTCGCCTATGCTGATTTCCAAATCCTATCCAAATCACTGTCGGCTGGGTCACGGTTAGGCGCAGGATACTTTGTATCTCCCACAACTTCGTCTAAGTTCACGCTACTCCAGTCGAAATGATCAACGTCCCTGATCTTGCGACCGAGAAATTCGCTGTGACAATACAGTCCTGTCGTTGGCATAAATTTCAGATAATCATCTGCGAATGCCGAGAACCTTCCGACCATTGGATTTGACGCGCCAGCCTCGATGCATTCGAATCCCAGCGCTGGTGAAAACAATACTCTCAGTGCCATGTCGCTGAACTGAAAAAAATGCCAGGGCCTTTCATGGGAGCCGAAGGACAGATGGGTCTCGACAAAAACGATGCCTCCCAGCTTTAGCAGTTTCGCGATCTCGGTCGCGACCACCCAGGGCATGGCGAAATGTTCAAAAACTGCGCTTGAATAGATGATGTCAAATCTTTCACCAAAATACTGGGATAACTTATGAGCATCACCAACGACATCGACATTCGGGCCTGGGTAAAAGTCAAATCCAACATATTCGGCGTTTGAAAATCTTTGATGAGCGTCCGATTTACCTGTTACTTCACGGCTGCCAATCTCGAGAATTCGAATCCCTTTGCGGTTTCCAATATCAGTCAGGTGCTGCAGCCAATTGCTGTGACCGGCAATCGTTGAAATTGGGACCTTGGGATCCAAATACCGACGGTCGAAGGGAGATCCAAAGAACCTCATAAAGGTGCGATAACTTGCTTTCAAGGTCTTCTTGGCGATTTTCTTTGCCACACTCAAACGTGTTTTCCACCTTTCATTCTGGTACGCCGTACAGGGACTCTCTGGTGCTTCCGAGTCAAGTTTGGGCTCGTTGAATTACGCCAGTCTCCGTCGGAATGCACAGAGAAAAGCATACGAGCAAGCAACTATTATTGATTTTAACCGATAGTCCCTTCGGCGCAGTTGAAAGCTGTCAACCCTCGTCTTACGTCACCCCGGCCGTTCTTCAAATTATTCTGCAACTAAAATTTGCACTGAGGGTTATGATCCTCATTAGTGATTTTCGCGCCGCTTCGTCCAGGTGCGGTGGGACCCTGGTAGTTCGACCTTTAGGAGAACTTGCCATGAAGACGTCGCCCCGCCTTGTTGCTCTCGTCGTTCGTCTAGCCGCCATTCTTTCCCTGCTAGGTGCCGTCGCACCGCCAGATGCGCAAGCCCAGGTTTCCTTCCTCCAGCCGCTCACATTTCAGGGCGGTCCTATCAACGTGGACGCGGATTTCAATAAAGATAGCAAACTCGACATCGCCACGCCGGGGACGCTGTTACTGGGCAACGGCGATGGCACGTTCAAGGCGCCCATCAATTTGAGCGTCTCCGGAAACCTGGTTGCAACCGCCGATTTCAACGGTGATGGCAACCCTGATCTGCTTATCGCAAGCACGCAGTCAACAGTTCTGAATGTTCTTCTAGGCAATGGCGACGGAACTTTTCAAGCAGCGAAGATCACCGACGTAGGAGCTTCCTTCGGTGTGATTTTAGTCGCCGATGTTAATGGAGACGGTGAGCCGGATGTGTTGGGTCTCGTTACCGGAGGCCAGGTATTTGTGTTTCTGGGAAATGGGGATGGCACTTTCAAGACTGGAGTTCCTTATGCGGCAGGGCCAAACCCCTACATCATGCTGACAGGCGACTTCACTGGTGACGGCAAATTGGATATCGCAACCGCAGGCCCTGGAACTCCGGGCGAAATCGCCGTGATGTTGGGGAAAGGGGACGGCACCTTTCAATCACCGGTGACTTCGACCAGCGTGACAACTCCGGTCAGCGTAGCCGCGGGCGATATCAACGAGGATGGCAAGCTCGATCTGATCATCTCCGACAATTCCACGCACCAGAGCTATACATTCATGGGGAACGGGAACGGGACCTTTCAGGCGGGTATTTTAGCGGCGCCGGTGGTGGGAGGACTGGGTCTGCCGGACTTGGACGGTGACGGCTAACTTGACTTCGTCGGAGGAGACACCGGACTTGGCGAAGCCGTTGGGTTGGGAAAAGGTGACGGTACCTTCACCTATACCCGATCTTATGTGGAAGGAGGCGGGAACGCCCTGAATGCGGATTTTAACAATGACGGCAAGCTTGACGTGGCCTGCGGTAGCACAATGCTTGTGGGGAATGGTGACGGGACATTCCAGGGCCAGCCAGAAGTTCCGTTTCCCGGCGGTAACACCGCTGCCGTCGGAGATTTCAAAGGTGACGGTAATCCCGATCTTGCGGTGACTTCCTTTAACAATGTCAGCGACGTCTACATCCTTCTCGGCAATGGAACGGGGTGGCTAACGATGCAATATACCTATCCCCTGGCCGCGCCGGGCTATGCAATTTCTGCTGGCGACCTCAACGGCGATGGCAAACTGGATTTGGCGATTTTTACCGTGGACCCAGTCACACAGGCGTGGAGCTTGAACGTCATGCTGGGAAATGGCGACGGAACCTTTGGTGCACCCACCGTCTATCAGCAAGGAACATATGTCACATTTGGTGGGAGCCCTTCCCTCGTAATCGCCGATCTTCGAGGTGACCACAAGCCCGATGTGGCCACCATCCAAAATGACTCTTTGATTGTATTTCCGAACAATGGCGACGGCACGTTTGCCACGCCGGTGCCTTATTTCGCTGGCTCCCAGGCCTATGGTGTCGTCGCCGCTGATTTCAATGGGGACGGTAAGCTTGACGCCGCAGTTTCAAGCGCAGCCGGAATCGGGATTCTGTTGGGTAATGGCGATGGTACATTCGGAGGCGCTACCTTCATCGCTACCGCTGGCCAAGGGGGAAGTGCTGGCAACATTGTTACAGGAGATTTCAATAACGATGGCAAACCCGACCTAATGGTTGGTCTTGGCCAGGCACAACAGGTCTTCCTGGGTAAGGGCGATGGCACCTTCACCCCTCTTCCCCCGGCGAGCAATACCGGTGTGATAGTCGGCGTAGCCGATTTTGATGGTGATGGCAATCTTGACTTGGCAGAATATGGCTGCGCCGGATCGACAGCACAGTTCACGTTATGGTGCATCCAATTGGGAAATGGGGACGGAACTTTTGGCAACCAATTAAACATTCAGAACAATATGGCATACACTCCTGGGTTCGCTGTGGTTGCTGATTTCAATCTGGACCAGAAACCCGACATTGCGATTGAACTCGACGCTGGCTCTGCCGCTCCCGCGGGGCTGTTCATGTTGTTAAATACGACCCCGCCCGCGCCCGGGGGCAATCTCACGCCGTCTGCGTTGAACTTCGGACCGCAAGCGACTGGAACCGTCAGCAAGCCACTCCCAGTGACCTTGAAGAACACGGGGGCTGGAGTGCTGACCGTTGCCAATGTGACCATTGCGGGCGCCAATGCCGTAGATTTCAGTCAGACAAATAATTGCGTTACGGTTCAACCGCTAGCCACGTGCTCGATTAACGTGAGCTTTGCTCCAAGCGGGACCGGGACAGCAACTGCCTCTCTAAAGGTCACCGACAATACCGTAAGCGGTACGCAGTTGGTGGCTCTGTCTGGCGTAGGAACGGGCTTGGGGCTGGGGCTCGGTTTAGGGGGATCGAGTTCGGCGACAGTGGTTGCCGGAAGCATGGCGACTTACCAGCTGACCATCGGAGGGGCCGGGGTCAGCGGGCAAACGACCCTCTCTTGCACGGGTGCACCGACGGGCGGGAATTGCTCAGTATCGCCAGCCAGCTTGAACGTAGGTGCGACCTCCGCCTCGCCTCTCACAGTGACCGTGACTACCACTTCCAGAACGATGGCCACAGTTATCCCCAACCGATTCACATCTATGTCTTGGTTGTGAGCAATGGCCCTCGCAGGAATCGTAATACTGCCGAGTTCGGGCATCCTACGACGGCGATCAATGCGGTGCATCGGCTCTTTGCTTTTAGCATTACCTTTGCTGCTCTGTTCCTGTGGAGGAGGGAAAAGCAATTCCAGTCCGGGTGGCACTCCGGCGGGAAACTACACGCTCACCGTGACGGCGAAATCGATCACGAGCAGCCAATCAATGCAGCTGTCCTTGGTAGTGAAATGATAATGGAAACACGGGCTGTCCCGAGTTCGCGTTGCGAGCAAGAACGTCGAAACGCCCGAGCCTGCCTGCAAAGAAAGAAACCGGTGTCTGAGATCGTTCCGTAGTCTTAATGAGCGCCGATTGCTTTGCCTTGGGAAGCGCCGAAGAGCTCCGGGTGTAGATAATGTCCTCGCTCCCCGGCCGGCTTTAGGACTTCGATCGGACTAGGGTGAGCTTCCGCGTAGGCGTCATGGCGAATACCTGTCACCTGCCAGGACACCTTCAGGCCCGAGGTTCCGCCAGCGATGCGGAATGAATTGTTTTCTATTTCTTTGGCAATATACACCGGCGCAAACCCTCCGATACAGCTTAGCTGGTAACGGAAGTCACGATTTAGCGCTCCAAACCAGTCCGGAAGCTTGATCTCCGCCTCTCCCTTTCCATCCAACACTGCCGTACCATTATAGATATTCATCATGTCGGGAGATTCTACAGACGTGTGATAGAGGTACTTGTTGGCGGGGTCCAAAGGATGGTCAATCTTAAAGTGCTTGGCTCCGGTCACGTTCAAGGCTCCCGCGACTCCTAAGTTGCCGGCCACAGATACGTCCCCGCTGCTGTCTGAGAGCATCACCGTTCCGCTGGCGTTAGGAAAGGTCCAAATCTGCGGGCCGCCCAAAGGCGCGCTCGTAATACTACCGTTGATTGTCGGGTCGCTGCCCATAATTATCGGCCCGCCGAATACGGTGAGGGGCTGGTATTCCCGTGGGTTCATTGTCACAAACCCGGCGACAGAACCCCCAACCCATGAGGGAATGCTGTTGAACTTGTCCGCGCCCAGGACGGTGACAGCGTTAGCGGAATTAGTAGATTTTATAAGTTGCGGAATTGGCTCGGCAGCGACATAAATACCGCCGAAAATGACCAGACGCGATCCTCCGTCCATGCTAATCATCTCAGTGCGAGAACTGGCAGGTGGATCCTCGAGCATATCGCTGCCGCTCAATATTACTTGGCAAGAAACGCAATTGCTTCCGATAGTAAGGAAGTCGGCAGAAGTTTTCCCGTTGGGGTTTTCGAAGTGACTGCCGCTAAAGAGGAACTGTTGCCCGCCGGGGATATTTAGCGTAACCCCGCAATGATCGAATGACATGTTATAGAACGAAACCACGATACCCTGACCGCCCTCAAAGTCCACGCAGTTAGGATAGAAGGGAACAGATGATCCGCCACCGGGTAAACTTGTGGATTTGTTTGTTATAACGCCGCCGAAAAACGCTATATTTTCCCCTGTAAACGTAAGTCCAGTCGGTGAATATATAGCTTTTACATTATCGAGCATCTGGAGATTATAAAAATACTGCAGGTAGAGATCGCTTCCGAACTGAATGCCCACGTTGAAACCACTAATCATCAAGTCCCTGTAACTGTGCTTGATACCTGAGCTAAGAGATAATCCGACAGCTGTATTTTTCTTGCCAAAGCCTGGCCCTATTAGCGTAATTCCCTGAATGCCACTCCCAGTGCCGCCCCATGTGGACATTGTGATAGCTGTTCCAGAGCTTGCTGTGTAATAGAGTTCGGTTGTACCCTTGAAGGGCGGGTATCCAGTGTATGTCGATGTCTCACCGGCATCACCTTCCAGGACAGCGGGTTTATACGGAGTCGCAATACTAATTGGTGTCGTGTATCGGTAGACGCCGGCGGCCACTTTGATCTTGCATCCATTGGATGGACATGACGCGTACGCCTGATTGATTTTGTCACCAATGTCGTGATTACCCGTCCCGGGAAATTGATCGGCATATAGAACATTTTCAAGGTTGCGAACATTGAGATTCGTCATTCCCACTACGTCCGTGAGGTCAGTCGGCGTGGAGTTCACGACGATCGGCGAGTTTGCTATGTCGGTACTGCGGTCGAACTCTGGAATTGTACCGACCTGCCCGCCGGAGGTCGTAACTGGCTTGGATGAAGAAGCACCAGCACTAAGGATAGCCAAGCCTGCTGCACTGCCCGGATCTACGATGGCACTCCTGGTGTTGCCGCCGTTTGCTTGCAAGAACGCCGATGCTGGTAGTCCACCAAGGGTATCCGCGTCGACTGCCTTCAGGGCATAAGGAACGCTCGCTAGCAGAACTCTCGGCTGTTCTGTCTCATCGGGTAACAACGCTTTCACTCCCAACCATCGAGGTTGTCCGGATGCAAACAGTTCTGCCGGGATTCCTGAACTCGAGTTTTGACCGATAAAGACAGTGTAGTGACCCTGGGAGAACTGAACATTTTGCGTCTCCTCCCAGAGCGGTGTGCCACCTGTTTGCTCGCCATAGATGGCGAAAGTTATGCCAACAGTATTGGTCAGCAAGGTTCCCGTAGCATCTTTCAGCACGCCAGTGAACTTCACCAGTCGTGGCACGCCTGGGGCAACATTAGTTTGCGAGGGTGTTTGTGCAGATTGCCCAAAGGCGAGGACGGAAATCATTGACGAGAAAACAAAAAGTGTAAACTGTCTGCGGAAACGAAAATACATTCTCAACCGGCCTCCGATAGCCATGTTAGTGTAAAGATTCGCATTATCTCACAATGCAGCACCAATACGGGTTTCCTAACTGTAGGCCATCAACGCGGACTCAAACCGCAAGGTATGATCGAACGGGTTTCAAGTGGTTCCACGCCCGCGTCCTTTATTCCTCTAGTGATGTCGTAACTTACATAACTGCGGGTTGAGGAGTTGAGATCATATGTTAACGCTTCGGTACCCGTTTGGTGTTCTTAATTTTTCAGAATCTTTTTCCGAAGGAACGCTGGGTAAAGCCGCCGGGTTCTGGAATTTATGAGGTTCAAACCGTGAGCAAAAAAAGTCTAGGCGGTCGATAGCTACTCTCTCCGCCTCTCTTGATGTGCATGGCATAATAGAAGCCTACAGCCGTTTTTTGGAGCCGCACCATGAAGATGTCCCGGTTTCGGCAGCGAGAAATCTTATGTAATACCCCGGCGTTCTCTGCGCGCTTGTCACAGCCGTAGCCAGGCCCGGTTCAAGCCGCTGCTACTTCCAAGTCACACCAGGATACAGGCTGGGTATCCGGTAGCCACGGTAGGCATTTTCTCCAACGAGATCCAGTTGCCACACAGTCTGGGGATTGTCAGTGTGGGTTACCTCCTGAACCCTTGACGCCGCAGTCCCAAATGGGATGGTTTGGTCGAACTCCATATCCCCGTTGCCTAAAAGTCCAATGCTACCTCCCCAAAGTGAGAAGAAACCTGGCAGATCTTGCCAAACAAGATTGGCGACTTTTGTACTTTGATCTATCTGGAAGATTGTAGCGCGGCTGTAGCATGGGGAGATTCCGCACGGTAAGTCGTCGGCATCGATTCGACCATTTCCGTTGTCCCAAATAGCGAAGGTTGTTTGTGTTCCGTCATCAGAAAGAGGGTCAGGGAAGTGTTGGGCATAGAACCAGTCGCTGAAGATATCCTGAGAAAGCGCAAAATCGCCTTGGTAACCCAAGCGCCAAAGGATATCTCCAGTTCCCATACCATTTTGGTAATCGATCTTGAGAATCCAGCTCTGGTTACGCATCGATAAGAAAAGATTGCCATCGGCCGAAGACACGATAGCATTGCCGTGAGTCCAATCGGCCCCCGCCCCCTCAAAATCGGCCAAGCCTAAAGGATGGCGATTAACGTCCAGATGATCAAACGCATTCCAAGCCCAGACCACATTGCCGGAAGGGTCGATGTCAACCAAAGCATCGCCTAGCACATGAGTTACACCCGGGAAGCCTGGCAGATTCGTGAAGTCTTTGGTTGTATTACATAAGGCGATCCAATGGCCATTCTGAAGGGGCAGTAGATCGTGGTGAAAGCCAATAATGGAAAACGAGTAACCGTTCGCTTGAAGCGATTGATTGATTTGCCCGTAACTGACTGCCCGAACGGTGTTTCCCGCCAAATCGACCTCAAGAAGTGGCCCGAGGTTCAAAATGAAGTGTCCATTCTGCAATGGCTTAAAAGGTGCCGCGCTTTCGGTTGATGATCCCGGATCGTAATACCAAATAACGTTGCCCTCTAAATCCGTTATAAACTCCCTCAACCAGTTGCCGCTTGGCTGTATCAGGTTAAACAATTCGACTCCCGACGCGGGAGAAATGCCCGGCGTTGGGTGGGAAACAGTAACCGTTGGAAGTGAGAGCGGCGTGTTAGTCCCTACAGATACCTTCGGCAACGGGCCGGTCGTAAACGTGCGATCAGGTTCTATCCAGGAACCGCCCGGCCAATCGACGTGCGCACGCATATGATACGTTGTGCTCGACTTCATTCCGGCCACAAGAGTACTCAGAGTTCCCGAGTAACCAGTAGTGGGTCCAACAACCGATGTCTGCCTGCCGTAATTAGTGTCCTGTCCAAACTCGATCCAAGCGGTTGCACGGGGATGAGGGCTTAAAACGGTATATTGGGCCACGAGCGGATGCTTCGTAGCGGCAATAGTCGTTGTAGGATCCGGCCAGCCTCCCCCGCCACCACAGCCAAGCGAAATAGCGGACGAGATTGCAATAAAAAGGCCACACCACTGCCTCCGTCGAAGCCGATTCATTTATTTACCCCCTCATAGTGCGGTTTAGGTCCGCGCATTCTGAAGCCAAAAGCTTGCGCAAAGAAGTTAGAAATGATCACACGCGTCATCTAAGGTGTCAAGAAAAGTTTCGTGCCCACATTGCGCAGACATTTACCGCCTGGATCGAAAACCATCCTTCGCTCGTCTCAGTAAATAATTCCGCAACTAAGTTTCTAC
>Ga0070735_10005817_pt1 | contig 10147 bp, 7 predicted proteins | sample Coa_R1_FD_66443 | JGI IMG/M metagenome (GOLD analysis project Ga0070735, IMG submission 66443) | Surface soil microbial communities from Centralia Pennsylvania, which are recovering from an underground coalmine fire - Coalmine... | ecosystem: Environmental > Terrestrial > Soil > Unclassified ... | reverse complement strand
GACGCTGCTGGCGGCGGACGAATCTGCGCCCCTGCAAACGGCCGCGGCCCGCGGTTTGGCTGACGTGCCCGACGCGGGGCTCGCGCGCAGGTTGCTGGAACGCTGGCAGGATTTTCGGATCAATACGCGCCGCGAATTGATTGCCGCCCTGGTGCGCAATCCCCCGCTCATCACTCCCCTCGTCGACGCGCTTGAGGCCGGAGTGGTTGCCGCGACAGAGCTCGATCTGGCGGCCCGCGAAGCCTTGCGACGCGTTTCAGAACACGACCTCAAGGAACGCGTTTCGATGATCTTGAAATCCCCCGCCGGCAGCGATCGAAACGCGGTAGTCGCAAACTATCGGTCTGCAATTGAACTGAAAGGCGAGGCGGTTCTCGGCGCCGCTCTTTTCGCACAGCATTGCCTGACGTGTCACGAGATGCAGGGAAAAGGATTTCGCGTCGGTCCCGACCTTTCCGGCATCGCCAGCCGCGCGCCGCTGGCGCTGGTGGAAGACATTCTCAACCCAAGTAAAGACGTTGCCCCCGAATTCGTCGGCTTCGTGGCGGTCACGAAACAGGGGAAAGTGTTCGCGGGCCTGCTGGCAGCCGACACGCCCACGCTCGTCCGCCTGCGCGGCCAGCAGGGAACGGAAGAGACGATTCTTCGCGGCGACATCGAAGAGCTGCGCCCCAATCACCAGTCGCTGATGCCGGAGGGTTTTGAACAGGCACTGACCGTGCAGGACGTTTCTCATCTTCTCGAATTCCTGAAGCATCCGGTGGCCCTGCCGGTGAAATGACCGGACACAACTGGGAGAGACCGGCCACAACTGGGGCGTTCTCTCCGAGACGTTTGAGAGACCTGCGGTCGGCGGCGTGTGGCTCGGTCGGAGACCGGCCACAACAGAGCCGGTAAAGTGACCCAGGGCGGCCTTTCCGCCGCGGCGGACAACCAACGAAGTTAAACTAAAAAATGACCGCGGATTTCGCGGATACGCGCGGATTGATACGAGCGGGACCGAACTAAAGCACCCCGATAAGGGGTGCAAGAAGTTAGCCGGGGGTCGTCGCGCAGCGACCACCCCCGGATATCGGCAATCGAAGGCTGGCACCCCGATGAGGGGTGCCAGAGAGTGAAACACAGAGACACAGAGGCCACAGAGAGAAAGGCAATCTATAGCCGCGGATATCGGACCCGGCCTGGGCTTTAAAGAAAAGGAGCGCGTGATGCATTCTCGGACGGTGGCAATGTCGGCAGCCGGCTCAAGGCGCGCATTGTGCTCGCGCCGTCGTTTTTTGCAGTCGGTTTGCGCGGGAGGACTGGCACTGGAGCTCGCGGCGCGGCGGCTGCCCGGCGGAGACGACGGTGCGGACAAGGCCCTTCCGGCCAGCGCGCGGCTCGTCGTTCGCTCCGAAAAGCCGCTCAACGCCGAACCGGCGCTTGAAGAACTGGCGCGCGACTGGCTGACGCCCGTGGAGTCATTCTACATTCGCAACCACGGCCCAACGCCGCGATTCGACGGCGCCTCGTTTCGACTGGCGGTCGAAGGGCTTGTCGACCGGCAGTTCGAACTTTCGGTGGCGGAGCTGGTCGAGCGATTTCCCGCCTTAAGGACCACCGCGACTCTCACTTGCGCCGGCAATCGCCGCAGCGAATTCAGCGGCCCGAAGATCAGCGGCGTCGCCTGGGGCGCGGGCGCGATCGGCAACGCCGAATGGTCGGGAGTCGCTCTTGCCGCCGTGCTGCGTCACGCCGGTGTGCAGAGCGGCGCCAAGCACGTGTGGTTTGAAGGCGGCGATGAGATTTCCGACAAGGCCGAAACCTATCCATTCGGCGGTTCGATTCCGATGGAGAAGGCCCTTGCCGAAAGCGACGGCAGGCCGACCTGCGTTCTGGCGACGAAGATGAACGGCAAGCCGTTGACGGCGGAGCACGGTTTTCCGCTCCGCGGCGTGGTGCCGGGGTACATCGGCGCTCGCAGCGTCAAGTGGCTGCGCAAGATCGTGGTTAGCGACCGTCCCTCTCCGAATCATTACCTGGCCCAGGCGTACAAGGTGATCGACGAAGAAACGCCGGCCGCGCTTGAGGCCGCCGCACCACTTTACGAATACGCGATCAATTCGGCGATCGCGGTGCCTTCCGCCGAAACGGCCGTATCGCCGGGCCGCCTCAAGGTGCAGGGATACGCCCTGCCGGCGGGCGCAGCGGGATGTACGCTGAAACGAGTAGAAGTCTCGATCGACGGCGGCGAGAGGTGGATCGCGGCCCGCATCGTATCACCCGTGCGAGACTTCTCATGGGCGCTCTGGTCGGCCGATGTCACCGTCACCGAAAAGACAGAAACGCTGATCGTCCGCGCCGTCGATTCGTCCGGCCAGACGCAACCGCGCGAAATGCCGTGGAACGCCAAGGGCTACCAATACAACGCCTGGCATCAGGTGCAGTTGAAACACAATTAAGCAAATGATCGGGGCCCGCCATCGAATCCAGTTGCGATCACGTGGCCACTCAAAGGATGATTCCCATGCCCGCTCCGGACGGCAGACCACTCAAAACCCGCGTCTCACGCTATGCCGCCGTCGCTTCACTGCTGGCATTGGTGGCGGCAGCCGAGCTGTCGGGACTGCAACAGCCGTCCAAAACTCCGCTTCCCCCCGATGCCGATCCGGCGGAAGAAGCGTTTATCCAAACGCCCGCCGGCTTTTCCAAGCCGGGAAAACCCGCTCTTGCGCCGACGAGCGAGAGCGGAACGGTGAGGTTGACGATTCTCGATCAAGCGACCGGGCGTCCGACGTTTGCGCGCGTCAACGTCGTCGGCGCCGATGGGAACTATTACGAGCCGGATGGGCATGCGCTGGCCCGCTGGAGCCTGTCTCGCGCCGGCAATCGGCCCGGCAAAGGGCCGATTCGCTACTACGGCTGGTTTTTCTACTCGTCCGGTGAAGCCGCCGTCCGCGTCCCCGCCGGCTCCGTGCGAATCGAAGTCTGGAAGGGTTATGAATTTCGCCCCGAACAGGTGACAACGCACATCGCGGCCGGGGCGTCGCATGCTGTGACGGTGACGCTGCGGCGCAGTCTGCCGATGGCCGATCATGACTACTATTCCGGAGACACGCACATTCACCTCGACCGCCGCAACCCGGACGACGACGAGCGGGCCCTCGACTTGCTCGCGGCCGAAGACATCGGCACCGGCTACCTTTTGTGCATGAATGAGACGAACGCCTATGCCGGCAGCATGCGCGCCCAATTGATTCCGCAAGAACGCGGCTTTGGGCCTGACTCGGTCAGGAGCCGCGGCCCATACACGATCGTCTCGGGTCAGGAGTATCGCGCCAGCACGTATGGACACATCTGCCTCTTGATGCATCGGCGACTCGTTCTGGAAGGGGAGACAGTCGATCCGCGCAATTGGCCCGTGTTCGGGCTGGTCGGCCGGGAGACTCGACAATTGGGAGGCGTCTCATTCCATGCCCACGGCGGCTATTCGCAAGAGATTTACGCCGACTTCGCGCAGCGCGCCACCGATGGAGTCGAGCTCTTGCAGTTCGCCGAATACCGCGGAATCGGGCTGGCCGGCTGGTACAGAATGTGGAACATCGGATATCGCTTTCCCGCGGTCGGAGCATGCGATTATCCGTACTGCCGCGCACTGGGCGACAGCCGCACCTACGTGCATGCCGCCGCTCGTCCCGATCCGGCCGCTTGGGCGCGGCTGGCAGCCGAGGGCCGCAGTTTTTTCACCACGGGCCCCATGCTGTTGCTGGAAGTCGACGGTCAAGGTCCCGGCGCCAGCCTGCGCAAGGCGGGGAAAGGCCCACACCGAGTGAGCGTCCGCGTGCGGGCATGCTGCGAAGTCGCGCCGCTGACGCACCTGGAGATCATCGTCAACGGGCGCGCGATTCGGCAATTGGCGGTCCCGCGCTCGGCCGGATCGGGACAGTGGCTGGTATTGGAGGAGCCGCTGTCGGTCACTGAATCGTCGTGGATCGCCGCACGGGCCTGGTCCAAGGGACCGACGCCCAAGGCCGATGCCGAAGCCCACACAAATCCGGTCACTGTTTACGTGGACGGCAAGGCGCCCTATCGACGCGAGGACGTCGATTGGCTCATCGAACGGGTGGGCGATCAGATCGCCGAGGCGGAGAAGCGCACCTTCGACGAAAAACCGCGCGTGTTGGAGTTCTTTCAGAACTCGCGCGCCGAGCTTTTGCGCGTGCGTGAATCCGAAGGCCAAGCCGCGCCGGATGGATCGAACTGAACGGCATTGAAATCGCCGTCGGATTCCTTGTCGGCTGATTGCGGCTCAGCGTCGTTCGTCGTTCGGCGCGGTCTCCCGACCCCGCCGTGGTTACGACCGAAGGTCTCCTGAGCGGGGTGACGCCTTGATTGTTGCTGATTGCGGCTCAAGAGACGCTCGGGGAGACCTGCAGTCGGCGGCGTGTCGCTCGAAATCGCCGTCCGATTGTTTGCCTACTAATTGCGGCCCAAGAGACGTTCGGGGAGACCTGCGGTCGGGGGCGTGTGGCTCGGTCGGGAGACCGGCCACAACGAGAGTGGCTGTCGTTCGGCGCGGGTCTCCCGACACCGCCGTGGTCGCGACCGAAGGTCTCATGAGCGGGATGGCGCCTTGATGGTTGCTGATTGCGGCTCAAGAGACGTTCGGGGAGACCTGCGGTCGGGGGCGTGTGGCTCGGTCGGGAGACCGGCCACAACGACGGGGGGAGACCGGCCACAACGACGGGGGGGAGACCGGCTACGATGGGTGGCGACGGGAGGCGTGTGGCCGAGCGCATGCGGTCAGGCTGGCGGGGATTTTGAGATTCTCCGCAGACGATTCAGACAATCGAACGATTCCTGCACGACTTCGGGGGCCCTGTGGCTATGGCGGCTGAGTTCGACGTGCACGCCGCCCCGGTAGTCGACGTCGGCGAGCGCCTGCATCACCGGTCCGAAGTCGATCTCGCCTTCGCCGAACCGCAAATGTTCGTGGACTCCCTTGCGCATATCCTCGATATGCACGTTGTAGAGCCGCGAGGCCCAGCGGCGCAGGTAATCGCCGATCGGCCCCGATTCGACGCAATGCACGTGCCCGATGTCAATCGTCAGGCCGAACAGGGGCGCATCGACCTGTTCGAGCAATTGTTCATACTGTGCGAATGTCTCGATGAACATTCCCGGCTCAGGCTCGAATGCGAGCTTCATCTTTCGCGCGGCCGCGTGCGAAATGACTTCGGCGCATCCGCCGGCCAGCCGCGCCATGGCCGCTTCGGCCGCCAGCGGCTCGCGAAGCGTTCCCGACCAGAACGAAACGGCGTCCGAGCCGAGATCGGAGGCAATGTCGACGGCCCGTTTCAAGAAGTCGATTCGCAATGCCCGCTCGTCGCGGCCGGCCGACATCAACGTCGGCTCGTGCTTCGCCCGCGGGTTCAAGAGAAACCTCGCGCCCGTCTCGATCACCGAAGCCAGCTTGAGCCGGCCCAGCGCCGACGCCATTCGCCCGACTTCAGCAGCGACCCCGGCGGCATAGGGGTCAAGGCAATTGTGGTCGAGCGTGATGGCCACCGACTCGTATCCCACGTCGGCCAGAAGCTCGAGCGCATCGGGCCAGCGGTGAAACGCGAGGCCATTCGTATTGTAGCCCAGTCGCATGCCGCAGCCGTTCAATCCGGCAGGGGCTTGACCATGATGTTCTTGTAGTAGACGACGCTCTTGGGATCGTGGGCCTGAATGGCGAAACTCCCCTTGCTGAGCTTGCGGGTGCCGGTGACCCCATCGGGCTCGACGTATTCAAAGAGCGTTTTGTCGTTGATTTTTACCGTGATCTGCTTCCCTTTGACGATGATCTGGTGCGTGTACCATTCATTGTCTTTGACGGGGGTGCTGAAGAGCTTGACGACGAAGTACAGGCTGCCGCTTTTCACGGGGTCGCCGTGCGTTTGATTGACCTGGCTCTCGTAGCCGTTGTTGGGGAATGTGTCTTCGAACTTGGTGTGAAAATACAAGCCCGAGTTGCTCCCCGGCGTGGTCATCACGTCGGCCTTGAACTCGAAGTTCTTGAATTCCCGATCGGTGAACAGGTGCGATCGCTTGGGCGGAGTCACGATTTCGCCGTTGTCGACCTTCCACTCGACCCCTTCGCTGGCTTTCCAGCCGGCAAGGTCCTTGCCGTTGAACAGAGGCTCCCAGCCGTCATTCGCCTTTTCGTCGCCGGCCCTGAGCGCGAAAGTTCCTGCTCCGATCAAGACGGCCAAAACAAGTAATACCGCACGTCGCGCCCTGTTCATGTGATGTGGCTCCGCAAGGATGGCAAGATAAGGTCGTTTCGAGGGGCTACACCGGCGGCCCGGTGCGTATCTGCACCTGCAAAGTGCCGAGCATTCGGGTGAGCTCCGCCTCGCGCGAATTGATTCGCAGCACGTTTTCAAGGACGATGGCGCGCGGCTCATTGCTGGGGTGCAAAATCAGCCGCCCGGAACGCAAAAGAAAATACTCGAACACGTCGTTGATTTCCTTGTCGACCTTCAGGCTCGGCGCCGAAAACCGTTCGAGATTGCTCAAAAAGCCGTGGTGGTGCAGTAGCTCGTTCGAGGTCACTTCCCAATAATCGAACTGCACGTTGATCAATACGGCCAAAAACACGGCGCCGAGCGCGCCTGCGACTGAGAAGTAAAAGGTCGCGTTCGCGACGGGCTTATACGCCCGCAGCATGGCGTGAAGTGCCGGGAGAATGTCTTCATTGAATCGGAACAACAGCAACGTTCCGAGAATCAGCGCCGCGACAAAGAAAAAGAGTGTCAGCGACGTCGTTCGCGGGAAATCGAAGGCGAAAACGATGATGTTGACGGCGAAAACCGCCAGAAAAACCGCCGAAACGATGTGCGTGTCGTCGCGCTCGGGGTCCTGGGCGATCAGCATGTAGATCGCCGCCAGGAGGGCCGCGAACATCGTCGGATAAAGAAAAACGACCTTCGGATAAGAAACCAGATAAATGCTCTTGGGGGGCGGCGGGTCGGGTTCGGCGCCGACGGGGCGGGTGGATGGAATTTCAGGCGGCGTAAAACCTTGCGACATTTCTAAATCTCCCCGCGAGATGCGGTCATCAATCGACCGCAGCTAATATACAGGCGATTGCGCCCCCTTCGCCAGCGAGCCGGCCAGGTCGGTCGCCTTTTTGACCATGTCGCGCAAAACGTCCAGCCCCTTCTGCCAGAAGGCCGGGTCAGCGATGTTCGCCCCCACGCGCGAAAGAAGCGCTTCGGGAGCGGCGTTCGAACCCGATTCGAGCAGCTCGATATACCGCGGAACGAATGCCTTCCCTTCTTCCTGATACATCCGGTACAGCGAGAGCACGAGAAGCTCTCCGAAAACGTAGGCGTAGCAGTAAAACGGCGTGTGGATGAAGTGCGGTATGTACGTCCAGCCCCAGCGATACAGGTTGAACATTTCCACCGCGTCTCCATACAGCGCCTGGTTGGCGAGCCACCAGGCGTCGCAGATTTCTCCCGTAGAAAGCTTCTCTTTTCTGCGGGCGGCGTGAGTCGATTGTTCAAACCGGGTCAGCACATTTTGCCGAAACACGGTGGCGAATGCGTCTTCAACCTTCCCGCAGATGAGCCCCAGCCGCACCTCGGGATCGCTCGTCGTTTCCATCACGCAATCGAACGTCAGGAACTCGGCGAACACGCTGGCCGTTTCGGCAACCGTCAAGGGATGATGGAAATTGAGATACGACTGCCGGCGCGAGAGATATTGGTGAATGCCATGCCCCAGCTCATGCGCCATCGTCGAAACGTCGCGCAGCTTGTCGGTCCAATTGAGCAGAATGTAGGGGTGTACGCTGGGCACGGTGCTCGCGCTGAAAGCGCCGCCGCGTTTCCCCGGCCGCACCTCGGCGTCGATCCAGTTCTGTTCGAAGAACTTCTCGGCCACTTCGCGCATCATCGGGTGAAACCTGCCGAGTGCCGTGAGTACGGTTTGGCGCCCGGCGTCATAGCGGCATTCGGGCATATTCGTCGCGACCGGGGCGTACTGATCGTAGGTCGCCATCTTCGGCAGCCCCAGAAGCCGCGCCTTCAGCCGGTAGTAGTCGTGGGCAATCGAATAATTGGCCTCCGCCGCTTCCAACATCCTGGAAACAACCTCGGGCGCCACTTCGTTGGCCAGATGGCGGCCCGCCATGGGCGAATCGTAGCGGCGGATCTGGTCGTTGATCGCGTGGTCTTGCGCCACCGCGTTGAAGATATTGGTCAGCACCAGCTCGTGCCGCGACAGCTCGTTGAAAAAGCACGTTTGCGCCGCCTTGCGCAACTCGCGGTCTGAGTCGTAATTGAGCGCGAGGATCGCCGGCTGCGTGAGCGTGCGCACCTGGCCTTTGTAGTCGAGCCGGTATTCGAGCGAGGCGACGAATTCATCGAATAACGTCGTCCATGCGGCGCGGGCGGTGAGCGATTTCTGGTTGAGGAGCAACTCTTCCGGCTCGCTGCGCGTGTGCGGCTTGTAGCGCCGGGAGGACGAAAGATGATGCGCATAATTGGCCAACGCCGGGGCGGTGCACAGGCTTTCGGCGACTTTATCATCGACGGCCAGCCATTCCAGCTCGAAAAACGTCAATTGATTCTCGCGCTCGACAAGCTGTTGTTGCAGGCGATCTTCGAGACGTCGATAGTCATCGCTGGCCGTATCGGCGGCCGTGAGCAGCCCGGCGTATGAGCTTAACCGGCTCATCATTTCGGCAATTTGCTCATACTCTGCCAGGGCCGCGTGCAGGGTGTCTGCCGTCAGCGAGTCGGGCGAGGCGAACAGCCCGCGGTACTTTTCTGCGAAGGCCGTGCAGCGGGTGGCACACTCCTTCAAGTCGGCTTCGATTTGCGGATCATCGACGCCGGCGTAAAGGTCGTGAAGGTCCCAAGTGATGCCAGCGGCCGAGAGTGGTGGGGAAGAGGGCATAGTTTGGAATCGTTGTGGGTGGATCTTGCGCGAGTAAGGCGAATCAGTACCCAGTACCCAGTACTAAGTACACAGTACGCAGTAACTCAGTACGCAGGCATCCTCGATCGTCAAAATCTTAGAATCTGAGGTTCCTGCGTCCTAAGTCCTGGGCCCCGAGTCGTGAGTCGTGAGTCCTGAGTACTGGGTACTGGGTACTGGGTACTGGGTACTTGCTCCTTTCAGACTGGCGGCGCGTCATTTGTAGGCTGCGGTTTTCTCTTTTCTCGACGTGTTCGTCTCGAACAGTGCCGGGCGTTTTTGGCCTGTAATGCGTTCATAATTCTCCCACACCTGATCGGTCCAACTGACGTAACGGCGCTGGTGTTTTACGCCTGAGCCGGGCATCACCATCGCGCGGATGAACCCCACCGTCATTTTCCGGATTTCGGTTCCTGCCGCAAACATTTCTGCGAACCGATCTTTCAGAATGTATCGCCGATCGTACGCAACGCACAAATGCGACTGAGTTTCGTTCACGCTGCCCAAAGAATAACCGAGAAACAACACGAATTCGCCCTGGCTGCCTCGACCGAAACCTTCGGCGATATTGGCCATGACAGAGCCGGATGAATCATTGATCTGCTCGACCAGCCGCCGGTCGGAGCGGAATTCGCCATTTTGCGTTTGTTCGAAAATCGCCTTCGACCAGGCGCGCGCCTTCTGCCAGAACTTGAGTTCGGTAAAAGACTGCGCGGCCGGCATGAGTGGGTTCTCGGGATTGGGGGTTGCGGTTGCGGGAAAACTGAGTACTGAGTACTGAGTACTGAGTACTGAGTACTGAGTACTGAGTACTGAGTACTGAGTACTCATCGTCGCCTCACTTCGCCAAATCCGCGTGCGACTTCGACCAGCGTTCTCACCATCGAGCCTGTCCCTCCTCCTTCCCGATGCGGTTTGTCGCTCGACGCGAATGACGGGCCGGCGATGTCCAGGTGGACCCACGGTTTGTTCGCCACGAATCGTTCCAGAAATTTGGCGGCTGTAATCGCGCCTCCCCATTTTCCGCCGATGTTTCGAATGTCGGCGACGTCGCTTTTGATCAGATCGTCATAGAGGGGAAACATGGGAAGCTGCCAGACGTCTTCTCCCGCCGATTTCGCGGCGGCGAGAACTTGGTCGCACCAGGGCTGATCATTGCTCATCGCCCCGACGACATCTTCTCCCAGCGCCACGA
>Ga0070735_10005816_pt1 | contig 10150 bp, 10 predicted proteins | sample Coa_R1_FD_66443 | JGI IMG/M metagenome (GOLD analysis project Ga0070735, IMG submission 66443) | Surface soil microbial communities from Centralia Pennsylvania, which are recovering from an underground coalmine fire - Coalmine... | ecosystem: Environmental > Terrestrial > Soil > Unclassified ... | reverse complement strand
AGCGGCCGACAAGATGCACGCCATTGGCGAGCAGCGCCGAGGCGAGCGTATCGCCGGCGAGGCCGGCGTAGCGGACGCCGTCGAAGGAGAATTCAATCGGCTTTGCGCGGTCGACGCGGCCGCCCGAGGGGGTGCGGAAGGCGCCGGTCATGCGCCCTGGCCCTCGCCCCCTCCGTTGGGGAACGGGCCAGCGCAGGCGTCCAATCGCGTGGACCGCCCCGGCGCTGCTTGCATCCCCCCGCCTCGGTTCCTATTTTGTAAGGAGAATTCGCCCCTTCCCCTGGAGCCTCTCCTTTGTTTATTCAGACCGAAGTCACGCCTAATCCCGCCACGTTGAAGTTTCTGCCCGGCCGTCCGGTCCTGGAGGCGGGCACTTTCGAGGCGCGCGATGCGGCTGAGGCGGAGCGGTCGCCGCTGGCCAAGGCTCTGATGCAGGTGCCGGGAGTCAGCGGGGTGTTTTTCGCGCCGGATTTCATCTCGGTGACCAAGAACGAGGGCGAGTGGCAGCATTTGCGGCCGGCGATCCTCGGCGTGGTGACGGAATTCTATCTCTCCGGCGAGCCGATTCTGGCTGCTGCGACCGGTGAGCCGATCGAAACCGAAGGAGAATTCTTCGACGACAAAGACGCCGAGACCGTCGAGGCGATCAAGGAATTGCTCGAGACCCGCGTCCGCCCGGCGGTGGCCGGGGATGGCGGCGACATTACTTTCAAGGGGTTTCGCGACGGCGTCGTTTATCTCAACATGAAGGGCGCCTGTTCGGGCTGCCCCTCTTCGACCGCCACTCTCAAGCATGGCATCCAGAACCTGTTCCACCACTTCCTGCCTGAAGTTCGCGCCATCGAGCAGATCTGAGAAGTAAAGAGCGCGCCGCCCGGCGCAAGCCATTTTTCCGTTTGCCGGCGCGCCAAAAAAAGATGCGGCGCCTTTAGCCGCGACGCCCTTCGCCAGTGGCGGCGAGGGCGCGCAATCCTTCACGATAAGTCGGATAGATGGGCGCAAAGCCAAGCGCGCGTTTGAGCTTGGCGTTCGAGACGCGCCTGTTGTCCCCGTAAAAACTTCGCGCCATCGGGGTCATATCGGCGCCATCGAAAGGGACTTCCTGGGGCGGCGGCAGGTTCAGAAGCTTTGCGGCATAGGCCGCCACATCCTGCGGCGGCGCCGGTTCGTCATCGGCGACGTTCCAAATTTCGCCTTGTCCTGCGGCGCCGAAGGCGAGGCCAATCGCCTGCGCAATATCGGCGACGTGAATGCGGTTGAAGACCTGCCCTGGCTTCACCACGCTTTGCGTTCGACCGTCGCGCATTTTCACAAGCGCATTGCGCCCCGGCCCGTAGATGCCGGCAAGGCGTAAAATGTGGACGGGCGCGTTTATTGTGCGTCCCAGCGCGCGCCAAGCGTTCTCAGCGGTGAGCCTTGCCCGGCCCCGCGCCGACGCGGTTCGCGCCGCGCTCTCTTCGTCGACCCAGGCCCCTTCGTGATCGCCATAGACGCCGACGGTCGAGAGATAAACGATAGCGCGCCAGCGCGCGGCCGCGATTGCTGGGGCAAAAAGATCCAAGACAGGATCGCCTCGTTCTCCAGGCGGTACGGAGATTAGCAATGTATCGCTTGCCGCCAATCGCGCGAGGATCGCATCGTCAGCGCGCGCGCCGTCAAAGGCGAGTGTTTCAACGTCATCGCCGAGCGCTGCGATTGTTCGCGCGGCGCGCGTCGTACCAGCGATTGTCGCGCCGTCAACTCCGGCGACAAAGCGCTGCGCGCTATAACCCAGGCCGAAAACGAAAAGCTTCAAGCGTCCCGCCCTGCCAACGCCTTGTCGAGGGCTGCGCCATAGAGCAACAAGCAAGGTCCGCTCGGCGCCGCCGCGGCGACTTTGCCCGGCATCTCCGCCAACGTTCCCTCGACACGCCGTTCCTCGGCGCGGCTGGCGCTCTCCACCATGATCGCAGGCGTTTTCGGATCGAGTCCGGCGCCGATCAAGCGCTCCACCAGCAGGGGCAATGTCTTGACGCCCATATAGACGGCGGTCGTCGCATCGTTCGCCGCGAGCGCCGCCCAGTCGAGCCCTGCCGGCAAAACACCGTCCTTGTCATGAGCGGTGACGAATTGCACGCGCCGCGCCCGATCGCGTTCGCTGAGCGACACGCCGAGCGAGGCGGCCGCCGCGAAAGCGGCGGTAACGCCGGGAATGATCGAGCAAGAAATCCCGGCTTTTCGCGCTGCTGCGATCTCCTCGTTACCGCGACCGAAAATGGCGGGGTCGCCGCCTTTGAGGCGTACGACTTTCTTGCCTTCGCGACACAGCGAGACGATGAGTTCCGAAATATCAGCCTGTCCGACCGACGGACTATGGCCGCGCTTGCCGACATTGATCCGGCGCGCTTCGCGGCGCGCGAGATCGAGAACGGCCGGCGAGACGAGATCGTCGAAGAGAATGACGTCCGCCGATTGCAGCGCGCGCACCGCTTTCAGCGTCAGCAATTCCGCATCGCCCGGACCAGCGCCGACCAGGATCACTTCGCCTCGAGCCTCGCTCGAGGCGTCGCTCCGCGCGGCGGCGATCAAGGCGACGCGATCGGCCTCGTTCGGCGGGCGCTCGACATTGGCGAAGGCCAGAGCGGTAAAACGCTCCCAGAAACGACGGCGCAGCCGAAAATTGACGCCCAAGGCCTGAATTTCCGACCGCCAGCTCTTGGCCGCCGCCGCCCAGGCGGAGAAGCCTTGCGGCATCAGCGCCTCGAGACGGGCGCGCAGGGCCTGCCCGAAAACCGGCGCGGCGCCGTCGGTCGACACGCCGATGACCAGCGGCGATCGATTGACGATCGAGCCGAAGGAGAAATCGCAGAATTCCGGCTGGTCGATCACATTGACCGCGGCGCCCGCAGCGCGCGCCGCGCTGCGAAAGGCGCGAGATTGGGCGGGATCCGAAAAATCGCCGATGGCGATCAAGGCGTCCTTGAGATCGTCCGGCCGCCAAAGGCGCTTTTCGGTACGAACCGAAGCTTGGCGGCCAACGATCTCGATCATCTTGGATGATAGGTCGTCCGCAAAAACCTCGACAATTGCGCCGGCCGCGGCGAGAAGCTCGGCTTTCCAGGCCGCAGCCTCGGTCCCACCGGCGATCACGACCCGTTTCCCGGAAAGTTTGAAGAACACTGGCAAGGTCGCCAGCGGCGCGATGGCGCCCTGCACGACTTCGCTCGGCGCGCGCCCCCCGCCCTCGCGCGCCGCCCGCGAAACAGAATTTGCGCCGCTATCGCCGGGCATGACCAGCCTTTCAAAACCTTCTAGATCGGGCGGCCCTCCCTTCAAGCGCATCGGACTTTCGCGATCCACGCCTTCAAACGCCCAAGGAACCCGTCTATATCACAGGCCATTCGGTCCTTGCCCGTCTTTTGCGGCGCGCCATCAAGGGATCGGCGAGGAGAGGGCGTTGGTTGACGAAGGCGCGATTATGAAAGCCCTGGCCGGCGTCGCCGGCCCGGACGGCAAGACCCCGTTGTCGCAATCTGGGGCCATCGGCGGCCTGACGCAACGCGAAGGCAAAGTCTATCTGTCGATCGCCATCGACCCCGCCCAAGCCTCCCACCTCGAGGCGATGCGGCTCGCCGCCGAAAAAGCTCTATTGGCGACGCCGGGCGTTGCAAGCGCCCTTGTAACCCTGACCGCCGAGCGTGCGCCGGCGCCGGTTCAGCCGGGCGCCAAACATGCCCATCCCCCGCGGCCAAGAACGCCCGAAAGTGTCGCCGGCGTGAGGAACATCATCGCCATCGCCTCAGGCAAAGGCGGCGTCGGGAAGTCGACCACCGCGGCCAATCTGGCGGTGGCCATGGCCAGGGAAGGCTGGCGCGTCGGGCTGCTCGACGCCGACGTTTTCGGCCCCTCGGCGCCACGCCTTTTCGGCCTGAAGGAAAAGCCGAAGGTCGAAAAGTCCTTCATCGTGCCGCTCACCGCCTATGGCGTGAAGGTCATTTCGATCGGCCTGCTCATCGAAGAGGAGGCGCCGGTCGTCTGGCGCGGCCCGATGGTGATGTCGGCGATCACGCAATTGCTGCGCGAGGTCGAATGGGGCGAACTCGATTGTCTCATCGTCGACATGCCGCCCGGCACCGGCGACGTGCAATTGACAATGGCCCAAAGTGCGCCGCTCGCCGGCGCGATCATCGTCTCGACGCCGCAAGACCTGGCGCTGATCGATGCGCGGCGCGGCGTCGCGATGTTCGACAAGGTCAAGATCCCCGTGCTCGGCATCATCGAGAATATGAGCTACTTCATCTGCCCGCATTGCGGAACGCGCAGCGATATTTTCGCGCATGGCGGCGCGCGCCATGAGGCCGAGAAGCGCGGCGTTCCTTTCCTTGGCGAAGTGCCGCTCGATATGGCGATCCGCGAGACCTCCGACAACGGCAAGCCGATCGTCGCCGCCGAACCGGACGGCGCGCACGCGCAGAGCTATCGCGCCATTGCCAGAAGCGTGATCGCCCATCTCGAGGGCAAGCCGCAGAGAGCCGCGCCGAAGATCGTCATTGGCTGAGAAAATAGGCAGGTACGACGGCTCAATGGGTCTTCAACCAGTCTTCGACCGCCTGCTTGGCCGTCTTCAGGTCCACGCCTGTCTCTTTGCGATAAAGCGCGATCGCCGCGACTTTCTGGCGCTGCCGGGCCAAACCCTGAACCGCGGGGGATGGCGGCGGCGGATAAGGTACGCCCATGTTGCGAAGAACAAGATCGAGTTTGCCTTCGAGCCGCGAGGTTCGAGAGCTGAATTGAAGGCCGATGAACGCCAGCGCCAGGAGGAAGGCGAAAACTGCCCAAATCGCCAGCCCGTCGAAGAATGTATCGGCCGCATGCATCGAAAGTTTCCTCGGGCAGTGACGAGAGCGTTAATCATAGCCGAGAAATCTTGGCCATCCCATTACAGGCCGCGCGCCCGAGAGAACGCCTGATGACACAGGACAAAGCTGAGCCTTGGCCGACCGAAATTCGCCTGACGGACGAAGGGCGATTGCTCACCATCGCGTTCGACTCCGGCGAAGCCTTTTCAATACCAAGCCCCTACCTGCGCAAAATGACGCCGAGCGTCGAGGCCAAGCGCCTGACCGACGCCGAACGTGAAACGCTGATTGGCGAGCGCCAGGCGCGGATCACGGCGATCGAGGCGGTCGGCAATTATGCAATCCGCCCGACCTTCGACGATGGCCATGCGACCGGGATTTACAGTTGGACCTATCTCGCCGAGCTTGGGCGCAAGGCGTCGAAGGCTCAGTGAGCCGCTGTCGGCCAAATCTTAAGAAGTCGATAACGATCTCCGGGTAATGCTGGAACGCCTGCTCCTGAATCTCGCGACTCAGGGGAAACCTTTGTTGCGACCTCGAGAGACGGGTCATAGACAAGTGACGACGACCACCGGCGCCTATCTTCAGGTCGAAAACGCGCTTTCGCGTTATCAGACCATGACCGCCAACGAACCGGCGGTGAAAACGGCGACCGCCTATTACGAGGCCAATATCGGCAACGTCACGTCGGTTCAGCAATTCGTCGGCAATTACCGTCTCTTGTCCTATGCGCTCGACGCCTATGGCCTGGGCGACCAAATCAATGCGAAAGCCTTGATCACCCAAGTGCTCCAGGGCGGGGTCGCCAATCCCAAGAGCCTCGCCAATACTTTGGGCGGCCAATGGCAGGCTTTCGCGGCGGCTTTCAATTTCGCCGACGACGGCGCAGCCTCCATCGCGACCGCGAGCGCTGTCCAGACCACGACCAGCAATTATGTCCAGCAACAGCTCGAGAGCGACCAGGGTCAGCAGGACCCCGGCGTGCAGCTTGCGCTCTATTTCCAACGCGTCGCGCCGACGGTGAGCAGCGCCTACGGAATCCTCGCCGACAAGAACCTCCTGGAAGTGGTCCAGACGATCTTCGGACTGCCAGCCGAGACGCCGGGCAGCAATATCGACGCCGAGGCGACGCAGATTTCGAAACTTATGCCGTTGTCCGATTTGCAGGACCCTAAGAAGCTCACGCAATTGGTCGAGCGCTTCACCGCCATGTACGATCTCGACTATGGCCCGACGTCCGGCGCGACTTCGACGCTGACCGTGACCGGCGGCAATAACAATTCCTCGAACACTTCCGCAGCTTCCTCGATCCTGGCCGGCGTGATCACATCCAACGGTCAGGCCATCAGCGCGGCGCTGAATAGTTCGAGAAACTCCCCTACCCTCTTGTTCAGCAACAGCCTGTTGCAGAGCATGCAAAGGTTCAACCTCGGCGGCTGACCTTCAGTCGCATCGAACCGCCAGTTCCGCGCAAGCCAGACGTTGTTCTTTGAGCGAGCCGTGCGAGGCCCCATGGCCTCGCCAACGAATGACGCCGCTTTGACGCCTTCGCCGATCCTTTGTGCCCTCGACGCGCGCCTCTTCGTATTGAAGGGGCGACTAAAATGACCGGCGCGGCGCATCCTAAAGCTGACGCCCTCTACGCGCATGGCGCGGCGCTGTGGCAAGTCGGACGCAAGCAGGAAGCGATCGCAGCGCTCGACGCCGCCCTGCGCGAGCGGCCGGACTTCCCCGAGGCTTTGTGCATGGGCGCTTTTATCCTGCGCGAACAGGGTAAGACCGACGCGGCTCTGCGCTTCTATGAACGCGCCTTGCAGCTCAAAGCGAATTTCACCGTCGCTTGGTCCAACATCGGCAAGCTGCTTTTCGATCTCGATCGGTTCGAGGAAGCGGGCGCCGCCTTCGACCAAGCGATTGCGCTTGCGCCGGCTGACGCCGACAATTGGAACGGGCGCGCGGGCGCAATGCGGGAGCTTGGCCGCATGGAGGAATCGCTCGCCGCAGCGCGTGAAGCGCTCCGGCTGAAGCCGGATTTCGCCGAAGCGGCGCTCAATATCGGCAACGCGCTATTAAAGCTCGACAGAGTCGAAGAATCGCTTCCCCAATACCAAAAAGCAAAGGCGCTAAAACCGGATTTCGCGTCCGCCTGGTGCGGCGAGGCCTTGGCCTTACGCGCCTTGGACCGGCTGGACGAAGCGCTCGTCGCCTTCGAAGCCGCCGAGAAGCTCGGGAGCAACGGCGCCGTTGGCGGCAAAGGCTGTCTCTACCTCACGCTCGGCGATTTCGCGCGCGGCTGGGAAGGGTACGAGGCGCGCTGGCTCAACGGCAGGTCGCTGAAAGAGGCGCTCGGCGCGCGATTCCCGGATTGGTCGGGATCGCTGGCGAAGGGTCAGCGCGTTCTCGTGATGAAGGATCACGGCCTCGGCGATACGATCCAATTCTTCCGCTATGTCGGGCTGATGGCCGACGCTGGGCTCGACGTCACGCTTTTTTGTCCGCGCGCGATGCATCGTCTCTTCTCGCGAGGCGAACTGCGATTGATCGATCGCGTGGAGGAAAGCGCGACTTATGATGCGCAAATCGCGATCAGCAGCCTGCCTCGCGCTTTTGCGACCCGAGTCGATACGATCCCAACGCCGGTTCCTTATCTCTCCGTCGAGCCCGAACTTAAGGAAAAGTGGGCGGCGCGAATCGGAGAGAACGGATTCAAGATCGGCGTTGTCTGGCAGGGCAATCCGAACCCCGAAGCCGATATGGCGCGTTCGATGCCGCTCACGGCCCTCGCGCCGCTCGCCGCTTTGCCCAATGTTCGGCTGATCTCCCTGCAAAAAGGCTTTGGCGTCGAACAAATCGCGGCGCTGCCGCCGACGATGAAAGTCGAAACGCTCGGCGACGATTTCGATTCCGGCCCCGACGCTTTCGTCGATACAGCCGCAGCCATGATGGCGCTCGATCTCATCATCAGTTGCGATACGTCGGTCGCCCATCTCGCCGGCGCGCTGGGGCGCCCCGTCTGGGTGGCGCTGAAGAAAGACGCGGAATGGCGCTGGCTGCGCGGACGCGACGACTCGCCTTGGTACCCGACAATGCGCCTTTTTCGCCAAAACCAGCGCGGCGAATGGACTCATGTCTTCACGGAAATGGCGAGATGCGCGGCGTCCATGGCCGCAGCGCGGGACATCACGCGAAATATCGCGATCCCCGGCGGCGTCGGCGAACTGATCGACAAGATCACGATCCTCGAAATCAAAGCGCGGCGCGTCGCCGATGAAGGCAAATTACGCAATATCCGCCTCGAGCTCGCGCAGCTTTTGGAGACTCAGCAACGCGAAGGCGTCGTTCATCAACGGCTCGAGGCGCTGAAGACCGATCTTGCCGCAGTCAACGCCAGGCTCTGGGAAATTGAAGACGATATTCGTATCTGCGAGAAAAATAGCGACTTCGGCGAAAGGTTCATCGCCTTGGCGCGAGCCGTCTATAAGACAAACGATCGGCGCGCGCTTCTCAAACGAGAGATCAACCTTCTCTTTAATTCCGCACTGGTCGAAGAAAAATCTTACGCGTGAGCGCAGAGCGCGCTAGTCGGCGATCGCATAATAGCGGCCTTGCAGCGCCGCCCGAAGATTCCTAGGGACCGTCACATTCGCCTCGCTCGGGCAATAGCGCATGCCAACGAATGTCTCCCGGCGCCAAACGGTCGCGACGACCTTCACCTCGCCCGTCTCGTCATCGAAGAGGCGGCAGCGGTTTGGCAAACCGACGTTCTTCATGAGCTTGATACGCAGGCCGGTGCTCGAGCGATCATAGACGAGGCATTCGCAGAGAAAGCGATTGCCGGGATCAAGAAGCTTGCCCGAACGCAATCGACTGCGGCGACGCTCGTCGGCGCGTTTCTCGCCCTGCGACTGCATGGGCCGCGTCTTTGGCGCCGGCGCCACCCGGTAAGAGACGCGGCCCGCGCGCGCAAGAGCGATCGCCGCCGCGCGGACTTCGTCCTTGCCTGCATGAGGATCGTCTTGCCGGACGCCTTCGAGCGTAATCGTCAATGCCGCCAGCCTTCCAAGGTGCGTGCGTTCCAGACCCTTTTCCCAGGGAAACCTTGCCAATCCATTGCCTGGCGGCGCTCCAGCTTCGCTCCAGCCGGATCGCCTATGACTCGACGGCATACTTTTAGACGAGGGGATCGCACATGACGCAAGACGGACTGCAGGGCCTCAAGGCGTTTCGCGGACGATTGCACGAGCAACTCATGTTGATTCCGGAATATCGCGCGATCTCCGTCATCGATCGTACGATCGAAGAGATTTCTCAGATTTTTGAAAATAAAACGCCTGCCGTCGAACAGCCGATCGCAACGGCCGCCAGAGAGGCGCTGCCGCCGGTTCGCACGATGGCCGACGCGGCGCCAATTTCAGACGTCTCGCAAAGCCGCATCGCCATGGCGATCGCCGAGGCCATTGAATCCAATGTGTCTCAAATCAGAACGGCGCGGGCGCCGGCCGCTGCTCCGTACTCTTTGGTCGGCGCCGCCTCTTAACCTTCCGCCCGACACCTTCTTTACCACTCCTTAGCTGTACTCGTTCAAGGTGTTCTCGCCGCGGCTCCGTCGCGGCGAGACTTTTTGCGCTGCCTCCCTTCGCCTCTTCAGCCGTCATCCATAAGCCTCGCGCAAGGGTTTGGTAGTTAGGTTGGCGGTGAAGTTTTGCGGGGATCCGATCAATGAGCATTATGGGCGCAAGCGTATCCGGGATGAACGCGGATACGACATGGCTTTCAGCAATTTCTCAAAACGTCGCCAACGCCAACACGACCGGCTACAAAAACGCCCAAACCAGTTTCGAAGCGCTCGTCGATCAGGCTTCCACGACGTCTTATGACGCCGTCGGCGTCACGACGAACACGATGTCGCTCAACTCGATGCAAGGCACGGTTGTCGGCAATCAATCGGCCGTGACCGATCTTGCAGTCCAAGGCAACGGCTTCTTCGTCGTCTCGAACGCCGCCGGCGACATCTTTCTGACCCGCGACGGCTCTTTCGTACCTGACGCCGCCGGCAATCTCGTCAATTCGGACGGCTACTACCTGATGGCGTACAATACCCAGAACGGGCCGCCGACGATGTCGGCCAACTCCTTCGCTGGAATGGAGGTCGTCAATGTCGACAAGGCGGGCGAACAAGCCACGCCTTCGACGACCGGCACGTTCGCCGCCAATCTTCCCTCCACCGCGGCCGCTGGCGACAGCGAAACGACGTCGCTTATCGCCTACGACAACCTGGGCGGGTCGGAAAACATCAGCATGACCATGACGAA
>Ga0070735_10005815_pt1 | contig 10152 bp, 6 predicted proteins | sample Coa_R1_FD_66443 | JGI IMG/M metagenome (GOLD analysis project Ga0070735, IMG submission 66443) | Surface soil microbial communities from Centralia Pennsylvania, which are recovering from an underground coalmine fire - Coalmine... | ecosystem: Environmental > Terrestrial > Soil > Unclassified ... | reverse complement strand
CGACCTGCGGTCCGAGGTCTTCGCGCACGTTCAGCGGCAGCCGCTGGCGTTCTTCACCCGTGCGCAGACCGGTTCTCTGGTCAGCAGGCTCAACACCGACATCATCGGGGCACAGCAGGCGATCACCTCGCTGCTGTCGCAGACGATCTCCACCTTCCTGACGCTCACCCTGCTGATCGCCGCGATGTTCTACCTGTCGTGGCAGATCACCGTGATGGCGGTGATCCTCGTCCCGCTGTTCGCGGTGTCCGGCCGGATGATCGGCAAGCGGCTGCAGCGCCTCACCCGGGAAGGCATGCAGCAGGACGCCGCGCTCGGCTCCATGCTGAACGAGCGCTTCAACGTCGCGGGCGCGATGCTCACCAAGCTGTACGGGCGGCCCGACGACGAGGCGCGCCAGTTCGCCGTCCGGGCCGGCCGGGTCCGCGACGTCGCGGTGAGCACCACGATCTACGGCCGCGCCTTGTTCATCGTGATCAGCCTGTTCACCATGCTGGTGACCGCGGCCGTCTACGGCGTCGGCGGCTGGCTCGCGGTCGACGGCACGCTGCGGATCGGCACGCTGGTGGCGATGGTCGCGCTGCTCATCCGCCTGTTCGCCCCGATCAGCCAGCTGACCAGCATGCAGCTCAACCTGCAGACCGCGCTGGTCAGCTTCGACCGCGTCTTCGAGGTGCTGGACCTGCGGCCGCTGGTCGCGGAGCGCCCGGGCGCGACGCCGCTGCCGTCCCGCGCCGCCGGATCCGGTGCGCCCGCGGTGGAGTTCGACCGGGTCAGGTTCCGGTACCCGGTCGCCGGGGAGGTCTCGCTGGCCTCCCTCGAGTCCATCGCGCGGCCCGCGCCGGAACGCGTCAACGGCGCGTGGGTCCTGGATGACGTGAGCTTCACCGCTACCGCCGGGCGGATGACGGCGCTGGTCGGCCCGTCCGGCGCCGGGAAGACCACGATCACCCAGCTTGTGCCGAGGCTTTACGATCCGCTGACCGGGGTGGTCAGGGTCGGCGGGCACGACGTCAGGGACCTGACCCTGGGGTCGCTGCGCGATACGATCGGCGTGGTCACCCAGGACGCGCATCTGTTCCACGACACGATCAGGGCCAACTTGCTGTACGCCAAACCGGATGCCACCGAGAAGGACCTCGCCGATGCGTGCCGGGCGGCACGCATCTGGGACATGATCTCGGCATTGCCGGAAGGGCTGGACACGGTCGCGGGTGACCGAGGTTACCGGCTCTCCGGCGGGGAGAAGCAGCGCGTCGCGCTGGCGCGGCTGCTGCTGAAGGACCCGCCGGTCGTCGTGCTCGACGAGGCGACCGCGCATCTCGACTCCGAGTCTGAGGCGGCCATCCAGCAGGCGCTGCGCACCGCGCTGGAGTGCCGGACCTCACTGGTCATCGCGCACCGGCTGTCCACCATCAGGGACGCGGACCAGATCCTGGTGGTCGACGGCGGCCGGATCACCCAGGTCGGCAAGCACGGCGAACTGCTCACCGAGGGCGGGACTTACGCTGAGCTTTACCGCACACAGTTCGCCGGGCAGACCGGCTGAGACTCCCGGAGGTTCATCCGATGACCATGCAGGACGAGCAGGAGACCTATGCCTTCCAGGCCGAGGTGGTCCAGATCCTGGACCTCATGGTGCACTCGCTCTACAGCAACAAGGAGATCTTCCTGCGTGAGCTGATCTCCAACGCCGCGGACGCCATCGACAGGCTGCGGCTGGAGCGGCTGTCCGGCGGCCTGGCCGCCGCGGACGAGGACGGGGAACCGCTGCGGATCCGGGTCAGCTTCGACGCGGACGCCCGGACGATCACCATCGCCGACAACGGCATCGGGATGAGCCGCCAGGAGGTGATCGAGAACATCGGGACGATCGCCCGATCTGGCACCCGCGAGTTCCTGCGCGCGCTGTCCGACGACGCGCGCGCGGACGCGAGCCTGATCGGCCAGTTCGGGGTGGGGTTCTACTCGGCCTTCATCGTGGCGGACCGGGTCGAGCTGATCACGCGCCGGGCCGGGCTGGGAGCCAGCGAGGCGGTGCGATGGGAATCCGACGGCAAGGGCGACTACACGCTGCGCGCCGCGGACCGCGCGGAGAGGGGCACCACAATCGTGCTCACGTTGCGGGCGAGCGAGGACGACCTGCTGCGTGGTTACCGGCTGCGCACCATCATCCAGAAGTACTCCGACCACATCAGCGTGCCTATCCTGATGCCGGGCGAGGCCGAGGGCGACCTCACCGTCAACGAGGCGTCCGCGCTGTGGACCCGCCCGCGCGCCGAGCTGACCGACGCCGATTATCACGACTTCTACCGGCATTTGACCGGTGAGTCCGGCGACCCGCTCGGCTGGGTACACAGCAAGGTTGAGGGCACCTACGACTACACCCTGCTGCTGTTCATCCCGCCCCGCGCCCCGTACGACCTGTGGATCCAGCAAGCAGGCCAGGGGGTCAGGCTGCACATCCAGCGGGTGTTCGTGATGGCGGACACCGGGCAGCTCATGCCGCAGTACCTGCGGTTCATCCGCGGCATCATCGACTCGAGCGACCTTCCGCTGAACGTCTCCCGCGAGCTGCTCCAGGGCAGCCGGGCGGTCGACAACATCCGGGTCAACGCCGTGAAGAAGGTGCTGAAGCTGCTCGCCTCGATCGCCGCCGACGACCCGGACAGGTACGCGATCATCTGGCGTGAGTTCGGCTCGGTGCTCAAGGAGGGTATCGCCGACGACTACGCCAATCGCGACGACCTCGCCCGGCTGCTGCGCTTCACCTCCACCAAGTCCGGCTCCGATGAGGCCGACGTCTCGCTGGCCGACTACGTCAGCCGGATGAGGGACGGCCAGGAGCACATCTATTACCTGCTGGCGCCGAGCCTCGCCGCCGCGAAGGCGAGCCCGCACCTGGAGGCGTTCCGCGCCAAGGGTGTCGAGGTCCTGCTGCTCGGCGAGGGTGTCGACAACTGGGTGGTGACGAGCCTGCAGGACTTCGACGGCAAGCGGCTGCAGTCTGTCGCGCAGGGCGCGGCGGACCTCAGCGGCATGGCGGAGGAGGAGCAAGCCGCGGCGCGGGAGGCCAGGGAGCAGGTCACCGCCGAGTTCGCGGACCTGGTGGCCCGGCTGAAGGCGATCCTGGCCGGCCAGGCATGGGACGTGCGTGTGTCCGAGCGGCTCACCACATCCCCCGCCTGCATCGTGGCGAACGAGCCGGAGAACGACATCAACGTGGCCCGTCGGCTTCGTGGCACCGGCTTGCCTAGTCAGCCGGTGCTGGAGATCAACGCGGACCACCCGCTGATCCGGCGGCTCAACCAGCGGCCAGACGACCCGGCCCTGCCGCAGTGGGCGCACGTGCTGTTCAACCAGGCGGTGCTGACGCTCGGCGCGCGCATCGCCGAGCCTTCGGTCTTCGTGGCCCGGCTGAACGAACTGCTGATCAACCTGGCCACCACCGAGCCCGCGGAGAACACCGATGCCAGTTAAGGTCGTGCACGGGGTCACCATCGGCTATGACGAGTATGGCTCGGGAGAACCGGTGGTGCTCATCACCGGTACCGGCGGCCGCGGCGGCGAGTGGCGGGCCCATCAGGTCCCGGCGCTCACCGCGGCCGGCTTCCGCGCGATCACCATCGACAACCGGGGCGTTCCGCCGTCGGATACCGGTCCGGCCGGCTTCACTGTCGACGACATGGTGGAGGACACCGCGGGCGTGATCGACGCGCTCGGCCTCGGGCCTTGCCGGGTGGTCGGCTTCTCGCTTGGTGGCATCATCACCCTGGAAGCGCTGCTCAAGCATCCCGAGCTGTTCACCCAGGCGGTGATCATCGGCACCCGCGGCCGTACCGACGCGCTGCACACCGCGATGTCCGCGGCCGTCGCCGAGCTCGAGGACAGCGGTGTCGCGCTGCCGCCGAGGTACGCCGCGCTGGTCCGGGCCATGCAGTACCTCTCACCCCGCACGCTGAACGACGAGCAGTCGATCCGCGACTGGCTCGACATCCTCGAGCTGTCGCCGCAGGACCCCGCGATCAACCGGGCGCAGCGCGGGCTGGACCTAGTCGACAACAGGCTCGAGGACTACCGCAAGATCAGGACCCCGTGCCTGGTCGTGGGCTTCGCGGACGACCTCATCGTCCCCCCGTTCTTCTGCCAGGAGATTGCGGATTCAATCGGCGGCTCCACGTATGTGGAGGTTCCCGGATGCGGCCACTACGGCCACCTGGAACGCCCGGAAGAGGTAAACGCCCTCATGCTGGACTTCTTCCGACGGTCGTGAGGCGGAATGCATGTGCCGTTCCCTACACCCGGGTGTAGGGAACGGCACATTCATTGCCGTCCCGTCTGGACCGGTTAGGTGATGCTCACGGACTCCTCAAGGACCACGAGGTGGCCGGTGCCATCCAGCGTGGCTAGGTCGATATCGGCGATCACCCGGACCCGGTCGTAGTTCAGCGTCAGATCACCCTCCAGGTGAACCGTCCCGCTGCTGTTCTCGAAGTCGGCGCCGCTGAGATCGCAGGCGGCTTTGTCCAGCGGGATGCCAAGCTCGGTGCCGCCCCTGGTCCCGGTGAACTTGACGTGTACCCACCCGATCTCGGCTATCCGGTATTGAAGATCCTTGACCGATGGATTCGGGCCGCCAGCGATTACGGGGTGGTCGCCTGCTGCCAGGCGAGCGACCAATTCATTCATCGATGCTTTCTCCTTACGGCGATATTCCGGCCTTGAGACAAACACTGCCGTCCCCATAGCCTGTTGTCCAGACGCCACCAGAGAGAGGAAACGCCGTGGCCACCAATCCTTTTGAAGACGAAGACGGGCGTTATTTCGCGCTGATCAACGACGAGGGCCAGCATTCGCTCTGGCCGACCTTCGCCGACATTCCGGACGGCTGGCGGGTCGTCCACGGCGAGGACACCCGCAAAGCCTGCCTGGACTACATCGAGGAGAACTGGACCGACATGCGGCCCAACAGCCTCATCGCGGAGATGGCCAAGTACGAGCAGGCAGGTGACGTGCCGGACGGCGAGCCCGCCGCCGCGCAGAGCTAGCCCGGCGTTCAGCCGACGCGATGCCGCAGTTGAACGATCAGGCGCCGCGGATCTGCCTCGTCCTCAGCACAGGACGTTGCGGTTCCACGCTCGTTTCAAATATCATTCGCGCCCATCCGATGGCGCTTAGCGTATCCGAGCTGTTTTCTGGGCTCCGCGATCACGACCTGTCGGAGCGGGAGATGACTGGTCCCGAATTCTGGGATATGGTCAGCATTTCAAGCCGGACGGATCTGCTCGGCCTGCGCTGCCAGCTAAGGGTCGACGAGATGCTGTATCCGGCATTCGATCCGCGACCTGGGGCAAGCCGTTTCAGCTGGGAGACCGGCTTGCCGCCGCTTATGCAAGCGTGTATTCCTCACCTGACGGATCGTCCGGACGACATGTATGCCGAGCTTGAGGAAATGACGCCACGGCAGCCGCGCCGGCTGCTGTCCGGACATCTGATGTGGCTGTTCGGCGTCCTGGCGGCCGGCCGGCGGCCCGCGGTGCTGGTGGAACGCTCGGGCGGTTCGCTGTCCTACGCGACCGCGCTGCTGCGGCTGTTCCCGCAGGCGCGTGTCGTGCACCTGTATCGCGACGGCCGCGAGTGCGCGGTCTCGATGAGCAAGCACGCGCGTTACAAGCTGGCCATGATGCGAGCCGCGCTCAGTGCCCAGTTCGGCTTCGACCCCTATCTCGGCACCGGCCCAGGTGACCCGGATGAGCGGGCCATCTGGGCAAAGGCGGCCGGCGACGCGGAGCTGGCCGCACTCATGCCGGACCGTATCGATCGTGCCAGCTTCGACCGGTTCGACGTGCCGCTGCGGAAGTACGGCGGAATGTGGACCAAGATGATCGTCGACGGGCTGGACGATCTTCCCCCGTCGCCGCGCCTGCTGACCCTCGACTACACCGACCTGATCGCCGATCCCGCACGTCACATCGGCCGGCTGCTGGAATTCGCCGGCCTCGACCGCGATCCGGGGCTGGAGAGCGAGATGGCGGCGCAGGTCAGGCCGCCGGCCGACCCGCGGCACGCGGTTGGCGGCCAGCAGTGGCATGAGCTGACCAGGGCCTGCCGCCTCGGCATGAACCGCTTGTACGGCCGCGATGGCTGGAAATGACCGAACGAAGACCGGAGAGGATCCGTCATGAACGAGGTATCGGCGCCGGAGGCGCTGGAACTGCTCGCCGAGGTGGCCGGCACCGACACCATCAGCCCGGATACCACATTCGGCACGCTGAGCCTCGACTCGCTCACGCTGATCGAGTGGGTCTCGCTCCTGGAGGAGAAGCTGGACGTCGACCTGAACATCAGGGACCTGGACATTACCGCGCTCAACGAGCTCAGCATCGGCGCCGTCATCGACCAGCTGCGTGACCGAGCGGTAAACGAGTAACTCACGTGCCAGTCATCGACGGTGCCCGCCGCGAGCTGACCGCCGCGCAGCTCGGCATCTGGTACGCCCACCAGCTCGGCTCCGACGAGCCGGTCTACAACATGGGCGAGTACCTCGACATCCGCGGCGATCTCGACGTGGCCGCGTTCGAAGCCGCGCTGCGGCAGGTCATGCACGAGGCGGAGACCGCTCGCCTGCGGTTCGCCGTCGAAGACGGACAGCCCAGGCAGTACGTGGCCGCGTCCGGTGACTGGACCCTGCATGTCTCCGACCTCCGGGACGCGTCCGACCAGGTCGCCGCCGCCGTCGACCAGATGTGGGCGGATATGCGCCGCCCCGTCGACCTGCTGGCTACTCCGCTGTTCGCGCACGCCCTGTACCAGGTCGGGCCGGACCGCTTCCTGTGGTACCAGCGCGGTCATCACATCGCCGTCGACGCGTTCAGCGGCGCCATCGTCGCGGCCCGCGTGGCACAGGTCTACTCCGCCTTGCTGGCCGGCCAGCCCGCCGCCGACGGCGCGCTCGAACCGCTCGCGGTCCTGCTAGACGCGGACGCGCGCTACCGCTCGTCGCCGAGCTGGCGACGCGACCAGGACTTCTGGCACGCGACGCTGGACGGCGTACCCGACGCGGTCAGCGCCAGCGGCCACCGGGTGCGGGCCGCGCGGCGGTTCGCGGTCAGGCACGCCGAGGATCTGGACCCCGTGGCGGCCGCCCGGCTCCGGTCGGCGGCCGGACGCCTGAAGACCAGCGTCACCGGGCTGATGGTGACGGCCGCCGCCGCGTTCGCGCACCGCTGCACCGGCGCGGAGGACGTGGTGCTCGGCCTGCCGGTGCTCGGCCGCACCGGCAGGCGGCAGCGCGCGATCCCCGGCATGACCGCCAACGTGCTGCCGGTCCGCCTGGCCGTCAGCGGCGAGCAGTCCGCCGCGCAGCTCGCCAGGCAGGTGAACGGGACGGTACGCGCGGCCTTCCAGCATCAGCGGTACCGGTACGAGGACATCCTCCGTGACCGCAAGCTCGTCGACGGCGCCGCGCTGTTCGGCCTGGTCGTCAACGTCATGCCGTTCGACTACGCGCTCCGGTTCGGCACGTGCGTGGCGACCGCGCACAGCCTGGCCGGCGGCCCGGTCGGTGACATGAGGATCTCGGTGTACGACGGCGCCGCCGACGGCGGCATCGAGCTCGCGCTTGACATGAACAGGGACCTGTACGGCGACGACGCGGGAGCACACCTGGCGCATGGCTTCCGGCACGCGCTGGACTGGGCGACCGCGGACGGCCAGGACGCTGGTGTGCGCACGATCGGGCTGCTGGCAGGCGCGAAGCGCCGCCAGCTGCTTGAGGACTGGAACGACACGGCGGCGGCGCTGCCAGACCGCACGGTCCCCGAGCTGGTCGGCACGCGTGTCGCGGCCATCCCGGACGCGGTGGCGGTGGCGTGCGGCGACGTGTCGGTGACCTACGCTGAGCTGTCGCGGCGGGCCAGCCTGCTCGCGAAGCTGCTGGCGTCGCGGGGTGCCGCGCCAGAGACGGTCATCGCCGTTATGATGGAGCGCTCGGTCCAGCTCGTGGTCGCGCTGCTCGCGGTCATGAAGTCCGGCGCGGCCTACCTGCCGCTCGACCCTTCTTACCCGGCCAGCCGGGTCAGTTTGATGGTGCGGGACGCCGGCCCGCTGCTGCTGCTGTCCGACCTGGTGACCGCCTCGTCCGGAGTCCTCCCGTCGGAGGTGGCGACCCTGGTCGTCGACGATCCGGGGACCGCGGCGCTGCTCGCGGGGACGGACGCGACGGAGGCCCACCCGGCCCTGCGGGCCGGTCATCCGGCCTATGTCATCTACACGTCGGGGTCGACAGGAACCCCGAAGGGCGTCCTGGTCTCGCACGGGAGCGTGACCAGGTTGCTGGACGGCACGCGCGCGCGCTTCCGGTTCAGCGGCGCGGACGCGTGGGCCTGGTTCCACTCGGCCGCCTTCGACTTCTCGGTGTGGGAGATATGGGGTGCTCTGGCAAGCGGCGGCCGGCTCGTCGTGGTGCCGTGGGCGGTGTCGCGATCGCCCGCGGAGTTCCTGCGGCTACTCGCCACCGCGCAGGTGACGGTGCTGAACCAGACACCTTCCGCGTTTTACCAGCTCGCCGCCGCCGACGCGGCCGACCCGGCGGGCAGCGGCGGCCTGGCGGTCAGGGTGGTCGTCTTCGGCGGGGAAATGCTGGAGCCAGCCAGGCTGGCGTCGTGGCTGGCCCGCCACCCGGTCGCGCCTGTCCTGGTGAACATGTACGGGATCACCGAGACCACCGTCCACGTCACCCATCTCGACGCCAGCGACCGCGCCACCGCTCCGGGCGGCGGCAGCCTTGTTGGCGGACCGATTCCGAACACCAGTGTCTACGTGCTCGACGCCTACCTGCGGCCCGTGCCAGCCGGGGTGGCGGGCGAGATGTATGTGGCGGGCGCGGGGCTGGCACGCGGCTATGCGGGCCGGGTCGGCCTGACCGCCGAGCGGTTCGTCGCATGCCCGTTCGCCGCCGGGGAACGGATGTACCGAAGCGGCGACCTTGCCCGCTGGCTGCCGGGCGGGACGCTGGAGTACCTCGGCCGGTCCGACGACCAGGTGCAGATCCGCGGTTTCCGGGTGGAGCCGGGGGAGATCGAGGCGGTCCTGGCGGGTAACCCGCTGGTGACGCAGGCCGTGGTATCGGTGCGTGAGGACAGTCCCGGCGATAAGCGCCTGGTCGGATACGTCGTGGCGGCGACCGGTACGGTACGGGACGAGCTGAGCGCCAGCGTACGTGGCTGGGCCGCGGCGCGCCTCCCGGCGCACATGGTGCCTGCCGCGATCATCGCGGTCGACGCGCTGCCGCTCACCGTGCACGGCAAGGTGGACCGGCGCGCCCTCCCCGCCCCGGACTATACGGCCGGCTCGGGAGCGGGCCGTGGCCCGGCGACCGTACGCGAGGAGATCGTCTGCGCCGCGTTCGCGTCGGTGCTCGGCGTCGGCCAGGTTGGCGCGGAGGACAGCTTCTTCGAGCTCGGCGGCCACTCGCTGCTCGCTGTCGCCGTCGCGGAACGGCTTCGCGAGCACGGGATCGCGCTGCCGGTGCGGGCGATTTTCGAGGCGCCGACACCGGCCGCGCTCGCGGCCGTGGCCGACCGCGCCGAGGTGGGGGTACCGCAGCGGCTGACCACGGACCGGGCTCGTGCCATCACGCCCGACCTGCTGCCGCTGGTGGAGCTTACCCAGGAGCAGATAGACGCGATCGCCACCACGGTCCCTGGCGGCCAGCCGAACATCGCGGACATCTACCCGCTGGCCCCGCTGCAGGAAGGCATCCTGTTCCACCACCTGATGACCGCCGCGGAACCAGCGGACGCGTACCTGGTGCCGTCCGTGCTGCGATTCTCCTGCCGCGCCCGGCTTGACGAGTTCCTCGACGCGCTGCGGGCGGTGATGGGCAGGCACGACATCTTCCGGTCGTCGGTGGCGTGGGACGGACTGCTTGAACCCGTTCAGGTTGTCTGGCGGGAAGCGGCCTTGCCGGTCACCGAGCTGACGCCGGAGGACGGCGGCACGGTGTCCCGCCTGATGGACGCGGCGGGTCAGCGGCTGGACCTGAGCCGCGCACCGCTGCTTGACGTGCACGTTGCCGCCGAACCGGACACCGGACGCTGGCTGGCGCTGGTGCGCGTCCACCACATCGCGGTCGACCACACCACGGTGGAC
>Ga0070735_10005814_pt1 | contig 10152 bp, 6 predicted proteins | sample Coa_R1_FD_66443 | JGI IMG/M metagenome (GOLD analysis project Ga0070735, IMG submission 66443) | Surface soil microbial communities from Centralia Pennsylvania, which are recovering from an underground coalmine fire - Coalmine... | ecosystem: Environmental > Terrestrial > Soil > Unclassified ... | reverse complement strand
TCGGGCATCAGGTTGAACTGGAGCTGGCTCATTGGGAGTGCTCCGTGGTGCGAGAGGTGTGTTTCGTGATCCGTGTTCCGTGATCCGTGAGGAGGAGTCGGAGGTCGAGATTTGCGGATCGATCAGCGTTGCTAATCGCGTCTGGGGTGAAGAATTTTGAGGGTTCGGACCCACCCCCCCCTATGTTTTTTGCAAGAATGTGATTCCAAAGGAGTTGCTCGTGCAGTGAGTGCAAGGATGTGATTCTAAGGGAGTTAACGGAATTGCATTTTGGAGTTGAAGGGTGCTCGTGGCTTACCGGAGTTCCGTTTTGGGAAAACGTTGATGCGAGTTGGAGGCCGGCGTGGAGTTGATGGCGAATTTTTATTTTGTCGTTCGCTGTCACTGGTTGCACGTTGCCATGTCGGGCACGGGTTGGTCAAGAGACAACAGAAAAATGGCTGCATACGATTGATGAGATTGCGGTTGCGGGAGAGGTGCGTTCGAACGCGAGAGATCTGATGTAACAATCGCGCACTTTCTAAGGAAGAGCAAAGGCGACGACGGCATCGCCGAGGGGTTCCTCCGCAATCGTTTGATGCCCACCGGCCGCAATCACAAGATATTGTTTGCCATTGACCGCGTAGGTCATGGGTGTCGCGTTGCCGGGGGCGGGCAACGCGGCCTGCCATACTTCGTGTCCAGTCTCGACGTCGAACGCGCGAATTTTTGAGTCCGTCGTGCCCGCGATAAAGACGAGGCCGCCCGCAGTGGTGATGGGGCCGCCCAGGCTGATCGATCCATTTGGCACAGCGTCATGCTTCCCACCAAACGATTGCATCGAGCCGAGCGGAACCTGCCAACGAATCGTGCCGGCCTTCATATCGACAGCTGTGAGTGTGCCCCACGGAGGAGCGCCGCACGGCAAGTCGGAAGGAGATTGCAGAAAGCGGCGAAGCATTCCGTACGGAGTTCCGCGTTGCGCGCCGTAATTCCCGTCTTCTTGATCTGACTGAACTTTTTCTCGCGGAACCAATCTTACCCGCCCCATCAAATTATTCGTGTTGACGAACAAAAGATTGGAGTTGGGGTCGAATGCGTACCCGCTCCACGTCATTCCGCCAAGATTTCCTGGGATCACGAGCGTACCTTGCAAGCTTGGCGGAGTGAAAATGCCTTCGTTGCGAAGCTTGCGAATGGCTTCACGACAGGCGTCGTGGTCAGTCGTGGTCGGCCCCCAAACATCGTTTTCCGAGAAATGTTGAGGGGTCAGCGCGGGTGGCGCCAGAGGAATGGGTTGCGTCGGCGATGCCTTCTCGCCGGGTATGTCGCTTGGCGGCACAGGCCGCTCTTCGACCAGGAAGATCGGCTTGCCATCGTCACGATCGAGGACGTAGAGAAATCCCGTTTTATTTCCCTGGATTACGACGTTTGCGTTATTGCCGTCGTGAGGAATCGTGGCGAGCAGTGGCGGTGCTGCGGTGTCGTAGTCCCAGAGGTCGTGGTGAACAAGCTGAAAGCCCCATGCAACTTCTCCGGTCTTCGCATGAAGGGCGACGACGGAGTTCGCCCACTTGTCGTCGCCGGGGCGCAACCCTCCGTAGTAGTCGGGACTGGCGCTTCCAGTTGGGACGAAAACCAAGTCGCGCGCGACATCGACGACCATGATAGACCAGGCGTTGGCAGCACCGGAGAGCCACGAAGGATCGGCGTTGGCCGGGCGCGGCAGAAGAGGATTCCAACTCCAGCGCAGTGCACCCGTTTTAGCGTCGAACGCACGGACGACGCCGGAAGGCATGTCCGCTCGAACGTTGTCGTCGATTGACGATCCAACGATGACTAGATCGTCGATGGTCACGGGTGGCGAAGTCATGTGATACCAGCCGCGCATATGTTCGCCGAGATTCGAATGCTGGTAGTCCGATGAATTCCGCAGATTGACTTGCCCATGGGAGCCGAAATCTGGGCATGGACGTCCCGTTCGGGCGTCGAGAGCGAGGAGGCGTGCGTCGAGGGTCGCTTCAAATATGCGGCGGCGGCAGGTTGTTGCGGTTGCTTGCGACGTGTCGAGCCATGTGGCCACACCCCGATTGACGAGACCATCGCCGTAGTCGAGAGTCTGGTCGATCTGCGGATCGTAGGTCCACACTTGCTTTCCCGTGGCGGGTTCCAGTGCGATCACGCGATTGATGGGGGTGGTGAGGTACAGCAGTCCGTCCACGAGGATCGGCGTAGTTTCAAAAGCGCTGCGCTTGCGTCCATCGCGTCCATCGGAAATGTCTCCGGTGTGGAAGACCCAAGCGACCTTTAATTTGGAGACGTTGTCTTGGTTGATTTGCGCCAGCGCGGAATGGCGCATACCTCCCGGGTCGTTGCCGTAATTTGGCCAGTCGGAATTTTGGGGCGTTTGCGCGCGTGAACCAACACAAATGGATGCGAGAAGAAGGACGAGGAAGCGCGCGACGAACAATATTTTGGTCAGAGTCATATGAACGACACGAATACATAAGGTTGACAATCATCGTCAAGATTCGTGGGACGGACGGGCCCGGCGAAGGGATGAGGTGGCTCAGGAGTGGACACGGCCATGCCGCACCCGAATGCGACCTCTGAAACGCGGGAAACGCGGGTGGGTTTTGGGGCGTCGAAGGGGTAGGGTTGTAGGGGCGGTGACTTATGGCACTCGGCAACTGGCGTTCGGATCGTCGAGCGAAATACTTGGTGGTGGGTGGGATTGCGCTGGGCGTGGTGTGTTTGTCGAGTGGCGTGTTGGCGCTGCGCGGGCAAGACTCGAATTCGGCGACCGGAGTCGCGCAGGGTGCGCAGCAGGGGCAGCAAGCAGCGATTAAGGCGGAAGTGCGGATTGTGTTGGTGGATGTGGTGGTGACGGGGGCGAAGGGAGCACCGGCGGCGGGATTGAAGAAGGAAGATTTTCAGGTTAGCGAGGATGGGAAGGCGCAGACGGTTTCGTTTTTTGAGGAGCATACGGATGGGAAGGTGACGCCGGTGGCGCTGCCGGCGATGCCGGCGGATGTGTTTACAAATTATCCGACGGTGAAGACGACGGATTCGGTGAATGTGCTGCTGCTGGATTCTCTGAATACGCAGGCGATCGATCAGGTGTACGTGCGGCAACAGATGGAGAAATATATGGAGGCGGCGATTGCGTCGCCACACGGAGCGAGGCTGGCGATTTTCACGCTGGGGCAGCAGTTGAGGATGATTCGGGGATTTACGGCGGATTCGGCGAAGTCATTGGAGGCGATGGATGATCCGAATTCGCATACCGAGGCGAAGTTTGAGCCGCAGATGGCGTCGCCACTTCGGAAGTCCGCCGAAGCCGGCGGCTGCGGAGCGAAGGCCCCGATTGGTATTCAGGCGTGCAAGGAATATTTGGGGCAATTGAATGCGGAGCGAGCCGGGGACCGGGTCGGAATGACGCTACAAGCATTTCAAGCGCTCGCACGCTATCTGGCGCCCATTCCTGGGCGGAAGAACATCATGTGGGTGGCGGGATCGTTCCCGGTTCATTTTTTCCCCGATACTGGGAAGCGCGGCGAGTTCAAGAATCCGTATCCGAATGAAGTGCGGCAGACGGCGGAGCTGCTGACCGCAGATCAGGTGGCGGTGTATCCGATTGGTGCGACGGGAGTGGGTGGAGAGTCGTATTTGCAAGGGAGCAACGGCGACCCAAATGCGAATCGGACTGGAAAGGCTGTCGAAGACGATGAGGCGGACCGGAGCTTCAATCAGATTGGGATGGAATTGCTGGCGCGGGATACGGGCGGGCACGCGTTTTACAACACGAATGGGTTGAGCGAGGCGATGGAGCAGGCGGTGGAGGAGGGGTCGCACTTTTATTCGCTGGCGTATGTGCCGAGCAATTCGAAGATGGATGGGAGGTTTCGGAAGATTGATTTGAAGGTGAACGGGGATTACAAGCTAGCTTACCGGCGCGGGTATTATGCGGAGAATGCGAAATTTCCGGTGACGGAGGCGGAGCGGAAGAAGAGCGACGCGCTGATGCCACTGATGGGCTTGGGAATGCCGGATTTCGCGCAGGTGCTTTACAAAGTGAAAGTGGCTCCGGCGGCGGATGCGGGTGGAGTGAAGGAGTTGAAGGATCCGGTGCTACGGTATGCGCTGGATTTTGCGATTACGCCGACGGATTTGCATCTGCAGGTTGGAACGGATGGGAAGCGGCGGGGGAATATCGAGTTTATGGCGGCGGCGTTTGATGCGAATGGGAATGCGGTGAAGATGGAGCGGAAGAAGAGCGAGATTGTATTGGAGCCGCAGATGTATGCGGAGGTGATGCGGGTGGGGTTACAAATGCATCGGGAGATGGAAGTGCCGGAAGGTGCGGCGTATTTGCGGACGGGGATTATGGATTTGGAGACGGGGAAGATGGGGAGTCTAACTGTAGAAATACAAAGAAAGGAAGCAACGAAGTAACGCTCCGAAGATAAAAGCGGAGATAAAAGCAGATAAAGGCGCCAGTCGGCGCCTTTTCCATTTGCGAGGTAGTGTCGATGGACTTGTCATTCCTGGTGGCAAGACCCCGCAAAGAAACGAGCGTGGCAATAAGGGAGCGTGGCTCAACGTCAAAGCACCGGAATCGTGGTCAGGATTTATGGGCGGTTTCGGCGGGGGTCAAAATTTCGTCAAGAGCCTGAGCCAAGACGTCAATCGTCGAGGGCTTGAGCAGAATGCGGCGGATACCGATCGATGCGGCTTGCTGCTCATCTTCGGGACGTACGTACCCGGAGGCCAGGATGATCGGCGTGGATGGGCGGATAGAGAGAATCTGGCGCGCAACTTCGAAGCCGGTGATGCGCGGCATGGAGAGGTCGGTGACAACCGCGGCGAATCGTTGGGGATCGGCGCGAAATTCGGCGAGGGCAGCCAGGGGGTCGGTATGACCAGTAACGTGGTAGCCCAGCCTTTCCAGAAAGTGAGTACCGAGAGTGACGAGGGCTTCCTCGTCGTCGATGAAGAGCAGGTTTTCGGAATGGAGAGGTTTGCTGCCCTGCTCAACAGGAGAAGCGGGCGCGGGGACCGCAGAGGACGCCGAAGCGGGAAAGTAGAGGAGAAAGGATGTGCCTTTGCCCGGCTGGCTGTAGACGGAAATCGCGCCATCGTAACTACTAACAACGCCATGAACGATGGAGAGGCCGAGACCGGTGCCCTGGCCGACGGCTTTTGTCGTGAAGAAGGGATCGAAAATGCGGTCCAGGGTCGCGCGATCCATGCCGCTGCCGTCGTCGGTGACGGTGAGACACACATACGGTCCACTGTGCAAACCCGGCGTGCCCTGGCAATCTTCGGAAGTGATGACGCGGCTCGACAATCGAATGGAGATATGACCAGGACGATCGCCGATGGCATGAGAAGCGTTGGTGGCCAGATTGACGATGACCTGATGGAGTTGACTGGGATCGATGAACACGAGAGGAAGTCCGGGTGAACTTTTAAAATCGATTTGAATTGAAGCGGGGAGTGTCGCGCGAACCAAGTTGAGTGCTTCCTCGACAGCCGGCTGAAGCGACGTCGGTTCACCCTTGGACTCCTGGGGCCGACTAAAGGCAAGAATGCGACGGACAAGATCGGCCGCGCGCACGCCGGCTTTGGTGATTTCGGACAGGTAGGAATGGACCGGATGACGGGGAGGCAGATCGTCCAAAGCCATTTTAGCGTTGCCGTTGATTGCGGAGAGAATGTTGTTGAAATCGTGGGCCACGCCGCCTGCCAGTGTGCCCAAAGATTCTAATTTGCGAGAGCGCATCTGTGACGCCTGGATGCGCTTGAGTTCGGTGAGATCCGTATTAATTTCAAGAATACGCGCAGGTTTGCCCGCGGCATCGTAGTGTAAAACCCACTGACTGGCCACAAACACAGTACGATCATCGCGCGTATGGTGACGAAGTTCTCCTTCCCAAGATCCATCGCGGTGGAGAGTTTGCGTGATGGTTGCGATGGAGACGGGAAACTCGGTTTGAAGGAGGTCGTGAGAACTTCGCCCCAAGGCATCCTCCTTGGTGAAGCCGTAGAGTTGCTGAGCGCCGCGAGTCCAGAGAATGATGCGGTTGTCCAAATCGCGGACGAGAACGGGAGCAAGATCGAGGAGAGCGGCTTGGAGGCGGAACTCTTCGTCCGCGAGCCTGCGATTGGTGATGTCACGCAGAATTACTGTGAAAAGCTTTTCGCCATCAACCTCGGTTTGAGAGATCGAGGCATCGATGGGAAATTCGTCGCCATTGGAACGAACGCCAAAGATGGAATTGAGGCCGCCCATCCTGCGGCGAGTGGTGTTGGTTTTGCCAAAATCACGTATGTTGCCGGCATGCTCAACGCGAAAGCGCTGGGGGATGAAACGATCGAGCGTGGAACCAAGGGCAAGCGACGCTTTACAGCCGAACATCATCTCGGCGGCAGGATTGAACATAGTGATGCAGTGATTAGAGTTTATGGTAATGACGGCATCCATCGCCGAAGCGATGATCGCAGCGAGCCGAGCTTCATGTTCGGCGACGGACTTCTCGATACGACGGCGCTCGGTAATGTCGCGGGCGATCTTGGAGGCACCGATGATCGCGCCGGTAGAATCGCGGAGCGGAGAGATGGTGACAGACACAAGTATGGCAGCCCCATCTTTGCGGATGCGAGTCGTTTCATAGTGAGTCACGGATTGGCCCGAACCCACGCGGCGAAGGATGGAGTCCTCTTCCGCTAAAAGGGCGGGAGGAACAATCATGCGAATGGATTGCCCGACGGCCTCGGATGCTGAATATCCAAAGATGCGCTCAGCGCCGGAGTTCCAGCTTGTGATGGCGCCATTGAGGTTCTTGCTGATGATGGCGTCCTCAGAATGTTCGACAATCGCGGCGAGGCGCGCATTTGTGCGATTCGTCTCTTCGATGAACTGGATCAACTGGCGGTTCGCAACATCGCGCTGCCCGATGGATGCATTGAGCGAGAGGGTCGCCCAAAAGAGCAGGAGGGCGAACATGGTGATGCTGGCGGTGGTAAAGATAGCGAGGCCGAAGCCTGTTCCGTAGAAACCGGAATGCTGAAAAAAAAGGCTAAGGAAGGCGACTGCAGTCGTCAGAACGATCGCGAAAGGCAACAAACGACGCGACATGCGGCCGGAGATGTTAGGAGCGTTGAAGGTTGCCGCCAAAGCGAGATTGGGGCGAGCGGCCCAGACACCAAGACCGAGGATGAGGAACAAGGCCGCGGTGTGGACGGCCATGGAGTTTCCGTGGAAGGTGCGATAGAGATCCTGGAAGTCGAAGAAGTATGCGAGCAGATGGAGGAGGGCGATGTCGGTGACGCAGAGGGAGAGGAACTGTGCGAGGCGCGCGCCCCGATGCGTCTCGACGCCAAGGCTGAACAAGGCCGATCCAAGCAGTGCGAAAGAAACGCTGGAAGCGATGGCGAGGCGGCCGGGAGATACGATGCCGGTGGCCTCAAGGGCCGGAGTGAAAAGAATGTTTTCGAACCGAAGATCGACGCCAAATGTGAATTCGAAGAGTGTGAAGACGCCGACGAGGGAAACGAGCAGCGCGAGTACCTGGGCGACGCGTGCTCGAGCGACGCTGCTTGAAGATCGAAACATGAGGAGACAAAGCGAAGCGCCGGAGAGAATGAAACATAAAGCGGTCAGAGGCTTCATGGTGATGAAGCGGGGCGAGAGATTGGTCAGCCAAGGAATGTCTGCTGCCCAACCAAGCAAGACATTGGAGGCGACGAATATCGAAACGATTCCCGCCGCGAAGGCAAACTTCTGAAGACGTAAATGAAGCGGAGTCATCGTTGAAGTCATGGTGATGAGTGCGCCGCGATGCGAAGGCGCTACCAGCCTTGTTGATGGAGCCTTTCGCAGAGAGCGAGAGGCGTTATTTGGAAGGGGGTGCTACGAAACGGATGTTACCCGGATTTTCGCATGGGCGCGACCGGCAACGAACCGTAGGATACGAAAAAGTAATGCAGCGGTTTGACCGGCTACTTTGTGATTGGGGCCGAGGAATGGCGGAGGGCGGAGCAAGCCCCGCCCTACAAGCGCCGATACCAAACCGGAAAGACAGGATTAAGAAGGCAAAAAGAAGAGACGAGCGAATCGAAGGAGCGTCTACTTCTCTTCTTTTTGTTCGCCCATTTGCATGGAGAGGTAGCGCTCGTAGCCAAGTTCTTTGATTTGGTGCATTTGGGCTTCGAGCCAGTCGACGTGATCTTCTTCATCTTTGAGCAGGATCTGGAAGAGATCGCGTGAGCCGTTATCTTTATTTTCGACGGCGATGCGGATGGCATCGTTGTACATCTTGGTCGCGTTGATCTCAAGTTCGAGGTCGCTCTGGATCATGTCCTTGACGGATTTGCCGACGGTCAGGTTGAGCGGCTTCATGTCGGGGATGCCGTCGAGGAAGAGGATGCGCTCCATAAGGCTTTCCGCGTGTTTCATTTCGCCGATGGATTGGAGCTTGATGTATTTGGAGAGGCGTTCGTAGCCCCAGTTTTCGCACATCTCGGCGTGGAGGAAATATTGGTTGATCGCGGTGAGTTCTTCGCGAAGGGCTTTGTTGAGTTGCTCGAGAACGGCAGGGTTGCCTTTCATGCGGAAAAAGATGCAGGAAATGGGGATTGATGTAAAGAGGGAAAGAAAAGTCGCGGAGGAAAACCGGAGGGAGTTTTACCACGTTTTAACACAGAGTTCGCAGAGGAGGCAGAGACGAGACTAGCGGCGGAAGTGGGAGATGAGCCAGAGGACTAGCGTGAGGGCGACGCTGAGGAAGATGGAGGTGGTGATTGGGAAATAGAAGGTCGTGTGTTCGCCGCGGTGGACGATGTCGCCGGGTAGACGACCGAGGCGGAGTGGGAGACGGCCGGAGAAATAGAGGAGGGCGCCGGCGGCGATGAGGATGGCGCCGAGGATGAGGAGGGTGCGGCCGAGGTCGCGGGTGGGGTCCATGAGGATTTGATTTTAGCAGGTGGCACGGCAGCGATTGCGACGACGGGTTAAGTTGTGGCGACGATCGCGGCGATTAGATGGCTACAGCACATTTTAAGTGCTGCATTGAGCGGATCGACATAGCGTGGCGAATCAGATTAAAAGGTTACATCGTGCGGACATGGGGCGCAGCGGGCTGCGCCCCTACGCAATTTTGGTTTGGGGTTAGATGAGGTCGAGGCCGGGGAAGAAGTAGCTGATTTCGAAGGCGGCGGTGTCGGGGGCGTCGGAGCCGTGGGTGCAATTGGTGCCGATGCTGGTGCCGAGGTCGTGGCGAATGGTGCCGGGGGCGGCTTTCTTGGGATCGGTGGCGCCCATGGTGTCGCGCCATTTCAGGATGGCGCCGTCGGCTTCGAGAACCATGGCGATGATTTTGCCGGACGACATGAAATCGGTGAGTTCGCCGAAGAAGGGGCGGGCTTTGTGGACGGCGTAGAAGCCGCCGGCTTCTTCTTTTGTTAGGCGCATGGATTTGATGGCGACGATGCTGAAGCCTGCTTTGTGGATGCGCGAGAGAATGTCGCCTTGCTGATTCGCTTTCACGGCGTCGGGCTTGATGATTGCGAAAGTTCGTTCGGTTGCCACTTCGGAATTCCTCCAGTTGTTTGCTGCTTGCTTGGACGAGGAGAAAGCAGATCCCTCGCTCCGCTCGGGATGACAATTTTTTGGTTAGGCCAGACCCAGAACGAATCATGCGTCAAGAACGCTTGATCGATCACAAAGAAGTCGTCTTATTTTAGCGCGGCGGCCAGGGTTGAGCCTAGGTCGGCGGGGGTTTCGACGGTCTTGATGCCGGCGGCTTGCATGGCGGCGTATTTGTCTTTGGCGGTGCCTTGACCGCCGCTGATGATGGCGCCGGCGTGGCCCATGCGGCGGCCCGGGGGCGCAGTTTGTCCGGCGATGAAGCCGACGACGGGCTTTTTCACGTTGGCCTTGATGTATTGCGCTGCGAGCTCTTCGGCGTTACCGCCGATTTCGCCGATCATGATGATGGCGTGCGTGTCGGGATCTTCGTTGAACATTTTGATGGCGTCGGTGAAGGTGGTGCCGATGATCGGGTCGCCGCCGATGCCGATGCAGGTCGATTGACCGATGCCGAGTTCGGTGAGCTGGTGGACGGCTTCGTAGGTGAGCGTGCCGCTGCGGCTGACGACGCCGACGTGGCC
>Ga0070735_10005813_pt1 | contig 10152 bp, 11 predicted proteins | sample Coa_R1_FD_66443 | JGI IMG/M metagenome (GOLD analysis project Ga0070735, IMG submission 66443) | Surface soil microbial communities from Centralia Pennsylvania, which are recovering from an underground coalmine fire - Coalmine... | ecosystem: Environmental > Terrestrial > Soil > Unclassified ... | reverse complement strand
TACCCTTACCCAACCACATTGCCCTTACCCAACCACATTGCCCTTACCTGGCCATCTTCGCCCCACCCTGCAACATCGCCACATTCCTGTGGCTCAGACCGGCCTGAATTGAGCCAGCACCAGGCCAGCACCTCGTTGCTCGAACCACACCTCGGCGCGGCCGCCGATGCGGACTTTATCGAGTTCCGCGTGCGGCAGATTGGAAACCATGAAGAGCATCGGCTGCTCCTCGAGCTCGACCACGATATTGATGTACGGAACCTCGCCCTCGAAACCGGCGACGCTCGGCTGATGCATAACGGTAAAGGTGTAAATCGTGCCACGGCCGGAAACCGGCGCAAACTCCAGCCGCTGGGCGGAGCAGCGATCGCAGGTGGGACGCGGCGGATGGTTGTAGTATCCACATTCGGCGCATCGCTGCACTACGAGCCGATGCTCTTTTGCCGCGTCCCAGAAGGGCTGCGAGAGTTCGTCGGAAATCGGAACAGGTTTTTCGCTAGTGGCCGCCACGCATCCGTGTATAGCAGGTTTGCACGGGCGAGTGTCAGCGCGGCGCGGCGCCAATCGTATCGCAGCACTCCACGGAGGCGAGGGTCGCGCCGGAGGCGGGAAAATATCTGCCCCGTGCCCATCGCGCCACGCCGACCAAGCCGATCATCACCGGCACTTCGATTAGCGGTCCTATGACGGCGGCGAAGGCCGCGCCGCTGTCGATCCCGAAAGTCGCGACCGCCACGGCGATCGCCAGTTCGAAGTTGTTTGAGGCCGCGGTGAACGAAAGCGTCGCGGTTTGCGGATAAGTCGCGCCCGCCCTGTAGCTCAGGACGAACGACAGCGCGAACATGATGGCGAAGTAGAGCAGCAGGGGAATCGCGATCCGCACCACGTCAAGCGGCAGCCGCACGATCGCCTCGCCCTTGATCGAAAACATCACCACGATCGTGAAGAGCAGAAAGATCAGAGTGAGCGGGCTGATTTTCGGAATGAAATGCTCGCGGTACCAGGCTTTCCCTTTGAGTCCGGCCAGAATTTTCCAGCTCGCGAAGCCGGCGGCGAACGGCACGCCGAGATAAATGCCGACGCTCTCGGCGATCTCGCCGATCGTCACATGAACCAGCGTGACGCCCAGCCCGAGCCATCGCGGAATCACGGTCATGAAAACGAACGCGTAGATTGAAAAAAACAGCACTTGAAAGATCGAATTGAACGCCACCAGGCCCGCGCAGTAATCGTGGTCGCCGTCCGCCAGATCGTTCCACACCACGACCATCGCGATGCATCGCGCAAGCCCGATCAGGATGAGCCCGGCCATGTACTCCGGCCGGTCGCGCAGAAAAATAATCGCCAGCGCGAACATCAGGACCGGCCCGAGGATCCAGTTCTGCACCAGTGAGAGGCCGAGGATCTTCCAGTCGCGGAAGACATCGCCCAATTCGTCGTAATTCACCTTGGCCAGCGGCGGATACATCATCAGGATGAGACCGGCCGCAATCGGGAGCGACGTGGTGCCAACGCTCAGGCGGTCGAAAGCCGCCTTGACCCCGGGCCACGCGTAACCCAACGCAACGCCAACCGCCAGCGCGAGAAAAATCCACAGTGTGAGGAAGCGGTCGAGGAACGACATCCGCCGCAGCACGGAAACAGCCGGCGAAGCGTTTTCCGAGGATCTTGCCACGCGAGGATTCATGATTCGGCCGCCTCGAGCTTCACGGTCAGCGCAATCGCGCGTGCGCGCGGAAGTTTGAACGACAATAGGGCCGCCGCTAGCACCATCGCGCCTGAGGCCAGCAGACAGGCGCTGAAGCCGTAAAATTCGAAAATCAATCCCGACAACAGCGTGCCGAGCAGTCTGCCGCCGGCGTTGGCCATGTAATAAAACCCGACGTTGGTCGCGACCTCATCATCCTCGGAATAGGCGAGAATCAGATACGAGTGCACGGCGGAATTGATCGCGAACACGACCATGAAGACGGCGAGCCCAACCATCAGAGCCGCCGCCGGACTGAGGTTAAACTGCAGCGCAGCCGCCAGCCCGAGCGGGATCGCGACCAGAATGAACGTCCACAAGCGAGCCGTGTCTCCGGTAACTCCATGGCGTGCGCCCAGCTGCCGCAGCACCTCCGGGACGATTGCCTGCACCAGGCCGTAACCGACGAACCACGAGGCGCAGAAGGCGCCCACCTGCCAGAACGACCATCGCAGATTGGAAGCCAGGAAGACCGGCAAGCCGACTACGAACCAGACATCGCGCGCCGCGAACAGAAACAGGCGTGCCGCCGAAAGCCAGTTCACCGCCGAACTCTTGGAAAAGAGCGCGGTGAATTTGACTTTCGATTTGGCCTTGCCCAGTCCGCTCGGAAGCGCCACCACGGTTCCGATCAAGACGGCGCAAAGCCCGAGCGCCATCGCGGTCAGCGAGCCCACGAAACCCAACGCGCCCAAAAGCGCCCCGCCCATAAAGAAGCCGAGCCCTTTGAGCGCGTTTTTCGATCCAGTCAGCCGCGCGACCCATCGGAAAAGAGCGCCGTCCTCGCCCTGGGGCACCACCACTTTGATCGCGCTCTTGGCGCTCATCTTGGTCAGATCTTTAGCGATTCCAGAGAGCGCCTGCGCCGCCATCACGTATGCGACCGAGGCGGCGGGAGACCAGGCCGGCTGGAGCAAGGCCAGCATGATCAGCGCGCCGATCTGAAGCAGCAGGCCGCCATAAAGAGTGACCTTCAAGCCCGAGCGCGCCGCGATCCATCCGCCCAGCAGATTGGTGACGATTCCGAAGAATTCGTAGAACAGAAACAGAAAAGCGATCGCGACCGCGCTATAGCCGAGCCGGTCAAAATGCAACAGCACCAGCATCCGCAGCGCGCCGTCGGTGAGCGTGAAGCCCCAGTAGGCGCCGGTCACCAGCGCGTAGTTGCGGACCGCGGTCCTCATCGCCGCATCGTTCCGCCACCGGCGCCCGGCAGGGTCGCCGCCACTTTCGCGGCCAGTTCGATCAGCCGGTTGGCGTAGCCCCATTCGTTGTCGTACCAGGCAAGGATTTTGACCTGCGTGCGATCGACGACCATCGTCGAGGTACCGTCGACGATCGACGACCGCGGGTCGTTGACGAAATCCACCGAGACCAGCGGGCGTTCTTCGAACCCCAGGATCCGCTTGAGCGGACCCGCGGCGGCCTCTCTCAGGAACCCGTTGACCTCTTCGACGGTGGTCGGGCGCGCGACTTCGAATACGCAATCCGTCAACGAGGCATTCAGTAGCGGCACCCTTACCGCCATGCCGTTGAGCTTCCCTTCCAGCTCCGGATAGATGAGCCCGATGGCGGTGGCCGAGCCGGTCGTCGTCGGGACCAGCGAGAGCAGCGCCGAGCGCGCGCGGCGCAAATCCTGGTGCGGCAGATCGACCAGGGTTTGCGTATTGGTAACGTCGTGCAGAGTCGTGATCGCCCCGTGGCGGATGCCGAGCTTTTCATGCACCACTTTCACCACCGGCGCCAGACAGTTCGTGGTGCACGAGGCCGCGGTCACGATGTCGTGAATGGCGGGATCGTACAAATGATCGTTGATCCCGACCACGATATTCAGGGCATCGTTCTTGGTTGGCCGCTTAATTGGCTTGATTGGCGCCGCCACGATTACCTTACGCACGCCGCGCTCGAAATAGGGCCGCAATGACTCCGCGGTCCGGAATTTTCCCGAGCATTCCAAAACCATCTCCACCCCGGAGCTGTCCCATCGCACCGCTCCCGGCTCTCCCCGATCGCTGAACGCGATGCGCTGACCTTTGACGATGAGCGAGTTTTCATCCGCGCTGACCGGCGCCGGCCAGCGGCCGTGGACACTGTCGAACTCGAGCAGATGGGCGGCGGCGCCGGCGCCGCCCTTTATTTCATTGATGTGGACGATCGGCAGCGCCGCAAATTCCGCCCGATCGAAAGCGGCGCGCAACGCGAGTCGCCCCATGCGTCCAAACCCGTTGATTCCAATCCGCACCGACATATTCAGGCCTTCGCCGCTTTCACCGCGCCGCGGCGTTTGCTTGTGGGAGCGCAAATTCCGGATTTGACCGAATCGATTGCGCAGGCGGCGGTTCCGAAATCCGCCGGCGCGCAGATATCCGGCTGTCCGCCGCAGCAGTTTTCAGTCAGATATGCGAGCAAGGCGGTCATGGTCTTGAAATTTGCGCTGTATATGATCGACCGGCTGGCGCGCCGCGACGTCACGAGGCCGGCGAAGCGCAGCTGGTTCAAATGAAATGAGAGCGTGGGGGAGGGCAACCCGAGGCGATCTCCGATTTCGCCGGCCGCCAGGCCCTGGGGGCCCTTTTGGACCAGCAGGCGGAAAATTTCGAGCCGGGTTTCCTGGGCCAGCGCGCCCAGCGCCGCGACCGCGATTGACTTCTTCATAGTTTTATATGTATGGAATTGTTAGCGGATGGTCAACCGACGAACGCGTGCAAACGCGCAAACCGCCGCCCGCGCGCGGACGGCAAGCGGAGAAAAACCATGAGCGAGCCCTCGATAAAGGAACAGGTCAGGGAAAATTACGCGCGCGCCGCCCGGCGCGTCACCAGCGAAGAAGCCGGCGGCGGATGCTGCGGCAGCGCCGCGCCCTGCGGCAATCCGATAACCTCGAATCTCTACGCCGACAGCGAAACCGGAGCGCTGCCGACGGCGGCCGTCGCCGCTTCGCTCGGATGCGGCAATCCAACCGCGCTCGCGGAATTGAAAGCGGGCGAGACGGTGCTCGACCTCGGCTCCGGCGGCGGGATCGACGTGCTGCTCTCGGCGCGCCGCGTCGGCCCCACCGGCAAGGCCTACGGCCTCGACATGACGGACGAGATGCTCGCACTGGCGCGCGAGAATCAGCGCAAGGCGGGCGCGGAAAACGTCGAGTTTTTAAAGGGCGAGATCGAAAGCATCCCGCTCCCCGACAATTCCGTGGACGTGATCATCTCGAACTGCGTGATTAATCTTTCGGGCGACAAGGATCGCGTGCTGGCCGAGGCCTTTCGGGTCCTGCGTCCGGGCGGACGCTTCGCGGTCTCCGACGTGGTGGTGCGCGGTGAAGTGCCGGCCGCGATTCGGCGCAGCGTGGAGTTGTGGATCGGATGCGTCGCCGGAGCGTTGGAGGAATCCGAGTATCGGGCGAAATTGAAGGCCGCCGGCTTCGAGCAGGTGGAGGTCGAACCGACCCGTATCTATCGCGCGGAGGACGCTACGGAATTCTTCGCCAAGGCCAATCTCGACCTCGAAAAAGTCGCGCCGATGGTCAACGGGAAATTCATGAGCGCGTTCGTCCGCGCCCGCAAGCGCCTCTAAGCGGCGGCTACGCCAGATAGCCGGAGTGTCGCAGGTATTCGGCGAGCAACACCGCGCCGCGCCCCGCGCCCATCGCCGCGTTGTGCGTGACCAGCACGTACTTTACGCCGTTGGCCAGGACCTCATCGGGGCGGATTCGTCCGACCGAGGTCGTCATCCCGCGCTCGGCGTCGCGGTCCAGGCGCGGCTGCGGGCGCATCGGATCGCGATGCACGGTGATCATGTGCTGCGGCGAGTTGGGCAGACCGAGCGCGGTGAACTCGCGCCCGAAGCTCTCGAACGCTTCACTTACCGCCTCGACGCCAGCGGGCTTTTTGAGCGCGACCGCGACCGCCTCCGTATGCCCGTTTAGCACCGCCGCGCGCGTGCAGGTGGCGCTCACGCGGAGCGCCAGCTCCGCGATCCCGCCCTCGGCCATGCGTCCGAGGATTTTGCGCGTCTCGACCATCACCCGTTCCTCTTCGCGCGGGATGAACGGGATGACGTTCTCGACGATGTCAAGCGCGGAGAGGTCGCGCCCGGCGCCCGAGATCCCCTGCATCGTCGTGAGCATCGTGGCCTCGACGCCGAAGCGCACATCGAGCGCCTTGAGCGTGATCGCGAGGCCGGTCGCGGTGCAGTTGGGGAGGGTCGCGATATAGCCTTTCCATCCGCGCCGGCGGCGCTGCTCGTTCACCAGCGCTAGATGGTCGAGGTTGACGCCGGGGATCAGCAGTGGCACGTCCGGTTCCATCCGATGCGGCCGGGCGGTGCTGATGGTCGGAACCAGGGATGCGTAAATCGGCTCGAGCTCGCGCGCGGCTTCGGATTCGACCGCGGCGAACACCACACCGATCCCGCCCAGTCTCAGCGACTTCGCGTCCTGCACTTCCAGGTCCAGCGCCACAGCCGGCGGCTCGCAACCGCCGACGTACCATCGCCGCACGCCGCTTTGCGCGTCGATTATCGCCTCGGCAAAGGTCTTACCGGCCGAGCGCTCGGAGGCGGCCAGCGCCGCAATCTCGAAATACGGATGTCCGTCGAGGGCGGCCAGCACCTGCTGGCCGGCGATTCCCGTGGCGCCAACGATTGCAGCTTTGATCTTCATCTAATGAGCCGAGTGCCTGAAAGTTTGGAGCTAACAGATTATAGATAGCGGCTGTCGCGATCCATATGAGGAGCGCGGCGACGAGCCGCCGGTACCGGCGCGGCCGCGGCCAATCCGTCAGAGATGCGCGAGCAGCCAGCCGCGGACGGTTTCGAGCAGTTCGTCGGCCGCTTCGGTGAAGCGATGGCCGACGCCGGGAAAAAGCTTCAGCGTCCGCGGCTCTCGCACGCGCTCGTAGATTCTCTCGGAACATTCGTGCGGCAAAATCGTGTCGGCGGTGCCATGCAGCAGGAGCAGCGGGCGCGGCGCAAGCTCGGCGACCACGTGCGCGCCGGCGAGCTGGCTCGAAACCGCGACCACGGCCGTTACCATCGGGGAGAGCGTGCCCGCGTTGATCGCGACCGCGCCGCCGAAGGAGTGGCCGACAATTGCCGCGCGCCCATATTGCATCGCACTCAGAAACGCGAGCCCGGCCATCGTGTCGAGCACGCACTCGCCGAACTCGTTGGGCATCCGGTAGTTGAGCCGCACTACGGTGATTCCCAGCGCGGGCAGCTCCTGCCCCAGCCGCACGTAGAGCTTTGCGGGACCGTCGAACCCACCCAGCGCGCCGCTGACGCACAGCACGGCGCCGGCGGGAGCGTCAGGCGCGCGGACTTCAGGCGCCCGGACTTCGACCGGCCGCACTTCGACCGGCCGGACTTGGGACGCGTGCACGATTATCGGGATCTCGCCGCGCGTAGTGCGAAGCCTGAGGCTTCGCGCGCCGGCTGTTTCGTCGCCCGCCTCCACACTGAGGATACGCAGGTTGAGGTCGTCGCCGCTCATCGCGCCTCCGCGCGGCCCGCCGCCCGGAAATCGGGCGTACCCGAATCACACCTGCGGATCACACGTATAACGACGCAAGCCGCCGCAGCTCCGCCTGGTAATTCTCCGGCCGCAGCGCGGCGTCGAGCATCATGATGACAAATCGATGCGCTCCGGCGGCCGCATACTGTTCCAGCCCCGCCTGCACCTCGGCGCGCGCGCCGCGCATCTCGCGCCGCATGATCGTGATGTCCTTGCGCGCGAAATCGGTGCGGGCGGCGGCGCACTCGGCGCGCAGCCGGGCGAGCTCTTCCTTGAGCTGCGGCGGGGACAGGAAAATCGGACACCATCCGTCGCCCCAGCGCGCGACCCAACCGAGGGCATTCTTGTCCTTACTGCCAATGATGACCGGCGGGCCGCCTTTGCGCGCGGGCTTGGGATAGCATCGCACCGGCGGAAACCTGATATAGCGGCCGTCGAACGAGGCTTCGTCCGTGGTCCACAGCTCGCGCATCGCGGCGACGTACTCGCGCGTCTGGGTCCATCGATGGGCAAAGTCGACGCCGAGCAGTTCCGACTCCTCGCGCAGCCATCCCGCGCCAACCCCGAGGATGACGCGCCCGCCCGAGAAGCGGTCCAGCGTCCCCAGTTCATTAGCCGTCAACAGGGGATTGCGCTCGGGCACCAGCAACACGCCGGTCGCGACCATCAAGCGCGTGGTGGCGGCCGCCGCCATCGCCATCGCCACGAACGGATCGCACATGTGCGAGTAAATTTCCGGGATGCCGCCCTCGCCGGGACGCGACTCGGGGAGCGCCGTCGCCGTGTTCACAGGCATCACCGAGTGGTCGGGCATCCACAGCGACTCGAAGCCGAGCGTCTCTGCGGCGCGGGCGAGGTCGGCCGGATTGGCACTGCGCTCATTCGGTGCGACCAGCAGTCCAATTTTCATCGTGAAACCTCGACTTTCAAAGTCCGACTCTTACCGCGCTGGCTGTCACAGCGGCGGTCCCGGCGGTGGCGCCGGACTCGATCGAAGCTGTCTCGTCGAGCGGGCCGCCGCTCGCCCGATCGGATTTCGCGTGGCTTTAAGCCGCCATGCCCGTCCAGCCTGGACGCGCGCCGCGATATAAAGCGGGTGTCGCGCCAAAACCAGCCGACATAGACTACTAACTCACGCGCACAAGATAGCGCGTCCGGCACGGATTACTTCTTTGGTGCGGTGACCTCGGTGAAGGCGCGGATCGCCTCGACCGCGCTCGGCACTCCGCTATACTGCGAGAGATGGAAGATCATCTCCTTGAGTTCGGTGTGCGTGACGCCGAGGTTAAGCGCGCCGCGCATGTGAACCCGCAGCTCCGCGCCTTTGCCGAGCGCGAGCAGCGCCGCCATCGTGATCATCGAGCGGGTCTTGATTGGCAGGCCGGGACGGGCCCAGATGCCGCCGAACAGCTCGTCGTTGAGGAACTTGCCGAAGTCTGGGTCGAAGCCGCTTAGGAAATCGTTGCCCGCCTTGGCGCCTTTTTCGCCCCACAATTGGGTGCGTATTGCCATCCCTTTTTCATGTTTCTCGTCGGCCATTTTCGCTTTCTCCCTTCAATAGCAACTGCGAATAGTAACTCGTGCGGACTGTATAGTGCGGGCGGCCCGATGCGCGCCGCTTATGAGGAGCTGCGCACTTTGACCCCGGCGCGCTCTTCCTGGACCATGAAAGTCGCGGAGGAATCCTTCTCGCCCCAGCCCTTGTTGAGCGCTTCCAGGAAATCCTGCTCGGCGTGCGCCGCCATCGGCATCGGCACGTTGAGCTCGCGCGCGAGCTCGGTGGCGAGGCCCAGGTCCTTGCGCGCCAGCTTGAGCGCGAAGGTCACGCGATCGAAGTTGCCGCGAAAGATCATCTTGGGCAATGCCGCGTTGAGCACCATCCCCTGCCCGTACGCGCCGCCCTGCACCGCGCGCAGCAGCGCCTCCGGCGTGACGCCCGCCTTGACGCCCATCGTAAAGGCCTCGGCCAGCAGCTGAGTCGAGCAAATCGCGATCATGTTGTGGACCAGCTTGGCCACCGAGCCGGCCCCGATGTCGCCGATGTAGGTCACTTTGTCGCCGAGCGCGTCGAGCACCGGCTTGACCTCGTTGTAGTCGGCTTCGCTCCCGCCGACCATCACGGCCAGCGTCGCCTTGCGCGCGCCGACCACGCCGCCGCTGACGGGCGCGTCGAGCATCCGGATACCGCGGGCCTTCAGCCGCGCATGGACCTGGCGCACCACCGTGGGCGAGTTGGTCGATAAGTCGATGTACAGGCTCCCGGGCGCCATCGCGCTGATAAGCCCGCCCTCGCCGAGCACTACCGCCTCGACCTCGCGCGGCCCCGGCAGTGAAGTGAAGACAACCTCAGCATCCTTGGCGGCCGCGGCCGAGCTTTCGGCCCACTTTGCGCCGCCGGCCAGATGCGGTTCGGCGACCTGGCGGCGCACGTCGTTGACCGTGACCTGGTGGCCCGCCTTCATCAGGTTGAGCGCCATCGAACCGCCCATGTTGCCGAGTCCGATAAATCCGATACGCATAAATACCTCCCGTGCCGGGAAAATTGCCCCGCACTACGCAGGCAAAAAACTCCGGTGGCAAGCCTCCTTAAAGCATCGCCGGGCAAATCCCGCAAGGAAAAGACGATTGCGTACGCGACGGTTATCTGGCGAAAGACCGGACAGCGCAGGGCCGACTAGCAACTAACCGACAGGTCCGGCGGTTGACTTTGCGCCAACGCTTGGATAACCGTAATGAGCCTGATGGCCTTATCCAGAGCGGCGGAGGGACTGGCCCGATGATGCCGCAGCAACCGGCCCAACAAGGGTGCTGGTGCTAACTCCAACGGAGCTCGAACGAAGCTTCGGTAGATAAGGCGAGAGTCCCAGTACCCTCGTCCTTATCCGGGAGGAGGGTTTTT
>Ga0070735_10005811_pt1 | contig 10152 bp, 15 predicted proteins | sample Coa_R1_FD_66443 | JGI IMG/M metagenome (GOLD analysis project Ga0070735, IMG submission 66443) | Surface soil microbial communities from Centralia Pennsylvania, which are recovering from an underground coalmine fire - Coalmine... | ecosystem: Environmental > Terrestrial > Soil > Unclassified ... | reverse complement strand
CGCCGATACCCATCGGCGGAGGCGATGACGATGAGGGACAAAAAGGACAAAGCCGTTTTCGATTATCCGAGCGGCATCCCGCTCGCGGCGGTGCATCCCGGCGAAACGCTCGCGGAGGAGATGGCCGCACGCAAACTTTCCGCCAACGCGCTCGCGCTCAAACTCCGGATTCCGGCGAACCGCATCACGGAGATCGTCGCCGGCAATCGCGGTATCAGTGCCGAAACCGCGCTCCGGCTCGGCCGGTATTTTGGGACGGGAGCGCAATTCTGGGTCAATTTGCAGGCCCGCTACGAGCTCGCCGTCGCCGAAAAGGAGGTCGGCGCGACCATTGTTCGCGAGGTCGAGGCGATTTGACGGCGCGTCGCCGCGGCGCTTCTGTCATTCCCCCGTCGAGTTCCAATTGACGCTGCCGCCGACGTCGGCGCCGGTGTGATCGAAGACGTGAATCGTGCAGCCCGTCGTGGTGACGGACGCGGCGGTGGCGGTGAGCGCGCTCGATCCGAGCGGCGTCACCTGGACGTTGGGCGGCAGGTGATAAGGCGACGGAAAGACGATGGCGGTGCCGCCGACGGCGATCGTCACGTTGGCGGCGGAGTTCTCGATCTTGGGCGCACGGTCGGCGACCAGCTCGAAACCCGCGAGGCAGGCGACCGCGCCGGCGACGTTGGTCAAAACCGCCTCGCCGCGCAGATAGCGCAGGCTGACGGTGCCGATGGTCCAGGCGGCGAAGGCGCCGGGATCCGACGCACCGGTGAGCCACGTGTCGATGGCGAGGCCGGCCTGGGGCGTGCCGCTTTGGCCGCGGCCGAGCGCGGTCGCAATATCCGCCCAGACGCGCAATTCGTCGTCGAAACCGGTGTCGGCGGCGGCTGTCGCGAAGCGCGAGGTCGCCACCGGGAAAGGCACAAACTCTTCAAACAATTGCGCGTTGCTGTGCGCGCTCGCGAGCTTGGTTGAATCCGGCACGAGGCCGCCGCGCCAATGCGGCACGAAGCCCGCGAGCGTACCGGACCAGAACGGCGCGGCCTGCTCGTCCAAAATCACCGGGTTCGGATTCGTCACGACAAGATCGACCGTCGCGGGCGTCGGCGAAAATTGATCGGCGACGTCGCGGGCGCGGATATAGAAGGTCCAGGTGCCGGGCGGCACGGCGGCGTTGGTCATCTCGGTGCCGCGCGCGCTTTCGGTGAGGAACGTCGCCGACGCGATCGAGCCGCCTTGCGGGCCGTAGAGGATGTCATAGCCCTTGAGCGCGAAATCGGCGACCTCATCCCATTTAAAAACCACGGCGCCGCCGGTCTGCTGCGCCGAAAATCCGGTGACGTTGGCGGGCGGCGGCGGGCCGGCGATGGTGTGGGTGAAGTCGGTGACGGAAGCCAATTGCTGCAAGCCGCCGCCGTAGAGATTGAACGACACCAGCTTGATGTGGATGGTCGCGCCGATCTCGCTCTTGTCGTAGGACAGCGAGAAGATCGCGTCGTCGAGCCGGACGAAGCCCGCGCCGGCGGCGTGCGCGGCGATCGTCGAGCCGTAAAGGCCACGCCTTATATAGGTGCCGAGCGCGTATTGGCTCGCGCCCGTTAGCGTCGCGGTCTCGTACGCGACGAATTCGCCGTCGACCCAACATAACGTGCGCGCCAAATCGGCGTCCTGTTGCGTGCCGGAGAGCAGCGCGCCGCCGGATTCCGACAGGTCGACCGCAAGCGTGTCGACCGTGTCGGGATCGGCGGCCGCCGGAAAAGCGGTGGCGAGCACGCCCATGCGCGACGGACCGTGCTTGCGGCCGGCGAGCTTGTAGGTCGAACCGTCGCTCGAAACATAGACGTCGCAGCCGCCCCAGTTGGCGCCGCCGGCCGTGGCGAGCCAGACTTCGAGGCCGGATTGCGCGATCTGCACCGGCGCCTCGAAGACGATCGGCGCCACCGCATTGCCCGGATCGGCGTTGTAGTTGACGCTGTAGCCCGCGCCCTGCTGGAAGCCGTAGCTGGCGGCGGCGCCGGTGCCTGCCAAGTAATCCTCGGCGGCAACCAGCAACGTGCCGTCGTCGTTCTCGGTGATCTCGGTGATGCGCACCCATTGGCGCGACAGGCCCAGCCGCGCGTCGGTCAACGTCACGATGTCCATCGGATCCAAGAGGATGTACCGCTGATCGAGCGTGAACTGATAGGTGTTGCGGATCGCCTGGCGCTGTAACAGCAACTGCGCCGACAGCCGCGCGGCGGCGGCATTCGCAAACAAATGCGCCTGGCGCGTCTGATCGAAGCGCAGGCCGTAGACGTCGATCATCGCCTGGTCCGAAGCTTCGACAATGGCGGTGTTGTATTGGTTGGCGCGGTCGAGATATTCGACCTTGATGTCGTTGAGCGCGTCGGACGGCCGCTTGCGCGTCACCAGCACCGGATCGTCGTTGAGCGACGCGGACGCGCCGCTGGCGTTGGCATTGGGCAAGAAATCGTCGTCGGCCAAGTCGTAAAGCGGCGCGGCCGGCGGCGTGTAGCTTTTGCCGTTGCCGGAAATCGCGGCGTCGCCATAGGGCACAAGCGTCAGCGCACCCGACGACCAGACGAAGGCGCTGTTGGTGTAGGTGGCGATGTCGTCCAGGAGCGTCGCGGCCGACGCGGCTTCGGTATAAGCCGGCGAGATCAACAGGCCGGCCGACAGCGCATAGGCCTGATATGTCGAGAGATCGCCCAAGCGCGCCGCCGGAAAGCCGGCGCCGTAGCGCGGATTGGTCAGGAGATCGGCGACGACCAGCGACGGATCGGCATCGGCCGAGCCCGCGACCGAGTCCGCATAGAATCCTTCGACCTCGAAATTGTTGTTCGGCAGCTGGCCCTGGCCGTCGAGCGCGTAGGGCGCGCCGGCGGCGTAAGCCGTGCCGCTGTAGCCCAGCGCCGCGCTCGGATGGTTGGTCGAAAGATAGCCCCACGGCGCCTGGGCCGCTGCGCCGGTGAAGACCGACAGGCCGAGCGCGGCCGGCGTCGTCACCTCTTTCGACGCCCACGCCTGACCCAGACCCTGGATCGGACCTTCGCACAGACCGAGCATCACCGCGGCGGTATAGGTGTAGGTCGTCGCGCCGCCGCCGCCCTTGCCGCCCGAGCCGCCGGCGACGCCGCCCTTGCCCGACGACGGCGGCGACGATTGATGCGCGATCGCCGCGAAATCGCCGTACCAGATCAGATTGGGCGCGAGCCGCGTCGTGCCGTAAACGATCGGAATGACCTTGCCGTAGGCCGAGGTCTGGATCTGCAAGCCCGAGACGGCAGGATGCTGCTTCGCCTGCGTCTGCTTGGGCGACGAAAAAAGTCCGGCCATCAGGGATGCTCCGCGTCATCGCGAGCGCAGCGAAGCGATCCAGCATCCTGGATTGCTTCGCTCCCTACGGGCACTCGCAATGACGAATCCGTCCAGCGTTTGAGGGTGAAGAACTTGACCGGCCGGAGCCGGGCTTGCGCGTCCCTGCCCTCGCCGATGCGCGACAGCCATTCCGCCTTGGCCGCATCCTCGAGGACGCAGCCGCGGCCGAGATAGGCGTGGATCACGATCGGCCAGTCGACGACGATCGCGCCGTGCGAGAAGCAGCGGCCGAACCGCCAGAGCGCGATGTCGGCGGGAAGGATGGGACGACGCGGCATGATACTTTTGTCGTCATCGCGAGGCGCGTTGCGCCGAAGCGATCCAGCCTGGATTGCTTCGCCCTGCGGGCTCGCAATGACGGGAAGGTATTCGACAGCATGATCGAGCAACACGCCGAGATAGCGTTCGGCGTCACGATGCAGATGCCAGTCGGGCGGATAATGCGGAATGGCGAGATGCCGGACGAGGCCGGCTTCGGCATAGACCTCGGCCAGGAGCATGGCGCAATCGACGCCCGCGCCCTTGACGCGGCCGCCATGGTGGTAGGGCGTGCGCAGCCATTCCTGCGCATATCGGATCACCGCCGCGCGCTCGCAGGCGTGAGGGTCAAAGGGCATCGAGACGAACCTTGCGATCGGGGCGGCAAGAGCCTATCTATGTGCAATCGACTCGCTGCGGGTCCTCGGCACGCTGCCCTCGCGCTCAAGAGCGCCGGACCTGCTTTCCGATCCTTCAACGATGTCCGATCCGTCGCGCGATCCCGCCTGACGGCACAATTACGACATGGAAAACGACACTATGACGATCGGCACCGTTAAATGGTTCAACGCTCAAAAGGGCTTCGGCTTCATCCAACCGGATGACGGCGGCAAGGACGTGTTCGTGCACATCTCCGCCGTCGAGCGCTCGGGCATCGGCAATTTGCACGAGGGCCAGAAGGTCAGCTTCGACGTCGAGAGCGACGGACGCAGCGGCAAGAGCTCGGCAACCAATCTGAAATCGGCTTGACGGCGGAACGGGGCGGCTTCGGCCGCCCCTTCTCGTCACGGAGCAAGCGCATGGCGAAGGAAGGCCTGATCGAGTTCGACGGCGTCATCACCGAGGTGCTGCCCGACGCGCGGTTTCGCGTGAAGCTCGACAACGATCACGAGACGCTTGCCTATACCGCGGGCCGCATGAAGAAGGCGCGCATCCGCGTGCTCACCGGCGACCGCGTCACCATCGAGATGACGCCTTACGATCTCACCAAGGGCCGCATCATTTTCCGCCACAAGGACGAGCGCGCCGCGGCCGCAGGCCCGAACGCGCGGCGGCAATTCCGCCGGCGCTAGGCGGCGTGGCCCGGCATCGCGTCGCTGAACGAACCGCTGGATTTAACTACTGGGCGGAATTGCTCGGGCCGGACGAACCGACATTGTTGCCGCTCGTGTTCGACGAGGAGCCGACGCCGTTAGCGGCAGCCGGCTTTGCCGATTGACCAGCTGATTTGCATGACTTCTTCGTGCCGCTGGTTGGCTGGCCGCCGAAGAAGCATGGAATATCGTCCTGGAAGAAATGCGGAATATCGGATGTGAAGGTCTTGCGCGCATCATCGAAAAAGTCGGCCCGCGCCGGGACAGCGGGGAGGAATGTCAGCGCGACCCCCGCGACAGAACATGCGACATAAAACAGCCGATACGGTTTGGTGCCCAAAGGACTCTCTCCTAATACGGATCCACGCGCGTCATAACCGGTGACCGCGAACTGGCGATCATCGGCGAGGGCTAGCTAAAACCGCTAAATATGGCTTTACCGGGGCCCCTCTGTGGCAACCCGGGAAAGGTGAGAGAATCAGGATAACTCGCTCCGCCTCCCCGATTTTCTCCCACTGCCGATCATTCGGCCAGAAACATCCTGCGATCGTCGTCCCCTCGAATCGCCTCGACGGTGATCCGAGCATGCGCCTGAATGAGCAATCATCCAATCGGGTCTTCGCCTTTTCTACTTCAGCAGCTCCCTAGCACCCCGTAGCGGATCACCGCCGCGCGCTCGGGAGCGGTTCACACCACGGGTTCGACGGCAAAGACGCGGTTAAATCAGGTAGCCGTATTTGGCGATTGTGGCGTCCATCTCGGCCTTGAGATCGGGAAACTTGGCGACGAGCGGCGCAATGATCTCGTTCGCGATGCGGCCATTGACCTTGGCGATGGCTTTCGACAGCGACTCATAGTCTTCGGCGCTGCCGTGCTGTTTCACGGTTTGCAGCAGCCCAGTGAAGCGGTCAGCGGCGTTGTACGCGTTCCACAGCGCAAAGCGGGCGAGCGTTTTGTCCATGATCTTTCGCGGCCCGGCTTAGATTAGCTCGCCGTACTTTTCGACGATCTCGTGCATTTCCGTATCGATATCCGGAAAGCGCTTGGTCAGCGGATCGATGATGTGTTGGATGATATCGCCAGCAATCGATCCGGCCGGCTTGAAGTAGGCCTCAACATCCTGACTTGACTCGTGCGCCTTCGCCAGCGGCAGCGCGTCGGTGAGATGACACATCTCGCGAAATGCGACCCAAACAATGTGACGTGCGAGATTTCGGTCCATGGGTTTTCTCGCGCGATCATATTACCGCAGACGACACTCAGGTCGGCTTAAAAATCCCATTTTCCAAAGCAAGAAGCGTCATGCCGGCTTCGCCGGACACCGGCATGAAATGCTCGTTCTCGACCTGTTGAACTGTTGCGAGGGCCCTTTCTGGAACGACTGCGAGCAACCGCCTCGCGGCCTCGTAACGCACGCGGAGGTCTTCATCATCGAGCAGTACCGCCAGCGCCTTACGCGCTTCGGGACCGCGGCGGCGAAGCTCCTCCTCGATGCCCTTCATCTTCTCATAATCGCGGTTCACCGCCCGTGTATTGCTGTCGAGCAGATACTTCGATTTATCGAGAGCGAGCTGACGGAAGCGCGCCACAAGCTCTTCATTGGTGAGCAGTTGCAAATCGGGCCGCTTCATTTGAGCACGCCGAATTTTCTCATGATGTCCAAGCCAAAGCGATACTGCTCCTCGAAGCTCTTACCGCGCAAATAATCCCGCGGCGTCATACCGCCGCATTCCTTGTTCTTAGTCGAATAAAAATCCGAAATGTCGGGGCATATTCCTCGTCCAGATTCTATTTCATCCAGCCGCAGGTTGCGGCAATCACTCCGGTTTATATTCTCCGGATTCGAGCCCGTCCAAAAATATGGCGGCTTCGGCCGATACTGGCATCAGATGACGCTTCGCGATCGCCTGCACGGTCGCGAACGCCTTGTCAGGAACAACCGCGAGCAACCTGATGGCTGCTTCGTAGCGGACGCGCATATCAGTATCATCGAGCAATACCGACAGGGCTTTACGCGATTCGGGGCCGCGGCGTCGCAGATCCTGTTCGATGGCCTTCATGTCGTCGAAGTTTCGTCTGAGCGGCTGCGTGTTGCTCTCGATCAAATACCTCGACTTGTCGAGAGCAAGCTGACGGAAGCGCTCGACGAGATCGGCGTCTTGTAGATGCTGCAGACCAGCCTTCATTTGAGGACACCGAACTTGTGCATGACCATCAGGCCGAATTGATATTGTTCCTCATAGCTCTTTCCGCGCAAGAAATCTCGCGGCGTCATACCACCGTATCGCTCGTTGGGCGTCGAATAAAAATCCGAGATATCGCGATGGAGATAATACGGAATGATGACTTGGTTCTGGCGGCTCTGTAAAAGGCTATCAGGTATCTTTCCGTTATTGGGTCCGACCTCAACAATGTGGTGATTTTCGTAGGCCGGCCACGAGGGCGGATGATCCGAATTCGTCCGCGCTATGAGTTCGTCTAACGACATCGGCGGGTCGAACCGAGATACAAACCTCGAATACACCGTACGGGCTTCGTCGGTCACGACCGGACCGATTTCCGCGGCGAACCTCGCAATTGCCACTGCCGCGGCGAGTCCTCCACTCAGCACCTTTTCCTTGAGATCGGCCGATCGTTGCCGACCAAAGAGATTGAGTTCCCTGAACGTCGGCGGTCGATTGCTCTGCGGTTCGTCGGGATCGGAGACCGGTGTAACGGATGCGCCGTCTGCCGGCCTGAACTGACCGCCATCCGGCTGTCCGGCGGGCCACCGCGGGTGGAGATCAGGATTGAAGATTTTGGCGAAGGGCGGCGGCCGATCGAGCGCGCCGCGTCGATAGAGTCTCTCGATCTCCGGCGAGCGTGGCGGCAAGTGCAAGCCCGCGACAGACGCCCGTGCTTTCTCGACTTGACCGCGCTCGAGAAAGCGCGCGGCGCGATCGAGAGTCGAAACGAGCGGGCCATAGAGCACTGAGGCGCCACACAGCGAGCCGACGAGGTGGCCGATCTCGCGTTCGGACGCGCGCACGAAGCGCGCGCCTTGCCGTTCAACGAGTGCGAAGCCCGGCCAAGCGAAAACACCGGCCTCGGTGCAAACCAAGGTCGGCGGGTCGATGTTGTCCATGCGCTACACCGCCGTCTCGGGCGTCGGCACGTAAGGGAAGCCGCGGAAGCGCGCGGTGTTGGCGAACTTGGGACAGCCGCCCGCGTCGAGCGTCTTGTCGCAGCCGGGATAGATCTGGAACGCGTCGCCCGCCGCCGGCGCCACCGGAAACGGCGCGATGAGACTGACCGTGCCGGGCGCGCCGCCGCCGGCCGCAACCCACGTCTTGATGCCCCGCGACAGGCCGGCGTTCGATCCTCCGGTGAACGAAATCTTGCCCTGGTCGAAATATCCCGTTGCCTGCGTGAGCAAAGCCAGCACGGCGCTCGCGGTCGAGCCCGACGCCGCCGCGCCGCCGACGGCGTAGCTCGCGAGGTTCACGCCGCACGACGCGTCGCCCAGCATGTTGACGCAGCCCGCCTGCCACAAATTGCGCGGCAGGTTGAGGTTCAGCAATTCCAGATGCGAGTTGACGGTGAAGGTCGCGAGCGAGCGGCCGCAATCGATCTCGGCGACGCGGCCGGCGAACAGGATCACCGTGCCGGCGGAGGTATCGCCGTATTGCGGCATGAAGGCGCGTTCGAGCGTGAGCTCGGCGCCGTCGAAAATGCCGGCGAGAACCGCCGCGAGGAACGGCGATCCCAGCACCGTGGCGCTGCCGGGCAAGACGTCGAAAACGAGCTGATCGACTTCGACGCCGACTTTCCAGTGGCATTTGGCCTTGTTGTCCTTGCGATCGAAATACGGACCCGTCGATCCGCCGGCGGGATAAGGCAATCCGTTGGCGACGATGTCGCGGTCGCCGGCGCAGTAGCGGAGATTGCCGCCGCCGGCGAGCGCGAAGCTGTAGAGATCGGCGGCATAGAAGCGGCGCGTCGCGAGCAGCGATTTGAGCGCGGACGATGCGGGTTTCATGCGGGATATGGTCTAGTCGGCGCGTGCGGAGAATTCCCCCTCACCCTTCCCTCTCCCCCAAAGTGGGGGCGAGGGTGTTGTTTTCTTGGCGTCACTTGAGCGAGACGAAGGCGAGCTTCTGGGCGCGGTAGAGCGTCGCCATGAATTTCTCGAAGTCGACGCTGTCTTCGGCGAAGCGGCAGCGAAAGTAATAGGAGAAATCCGCCGCGATCGCCGCGCCCGCCGCCGGCGCAGCGGCGAACGTGAGCAGGCCCGATGCCGGATCGACGCTGTAGGTTGACGGCGACTGCGCGACGCCCGCCGCATAGACCGCGCTCACCACGTTGGGCGCCAGCACCGGCTCGATAAAGCCGCCAAAGGATCGGACGAGCTGAAACGCCGTCGTGGCGCCGTCGCCAGCGCCGAGCGTCTGATCCGTCACCGCGTTGTCGTCGGCGTCGGCATAGAGAAAGGTGCCGAAGGCGCCTTGGCACTGGTTGAAGAAGCCGGCAAGCGATTGGAATTCGGCCGCGACCGGATCGGCGCGCAGGAAATCGAAGGTCAACTCCCAACGCCAGGCGGGATAGGACCAGTCGGCGACGCGCGTCTCCTTGCCGGAGATCGCCTGCTGCGCGCGCGTCTTCCATAGGGGCGCGCGCTTCACCGACCAGCCGAGGCCCGCGAGCGTGGGAAATACCGGTTCGGTCATGTCAGGTCGCTATCCAGCCGCTTTCATACGGATGCATGCGAACACGCTTTTTGCACGCGGTTGAAATTACCGGCAAAACCGAGGCACGATGTGCGAGGCCACCATCGAGAGGGGGCGATGCGGTCGGCCTTCGAGCTTTGACGTCGTTTTGTTTCGGTCGCGCCCAGCGTTATCGAGATCGCCGCGCTAGCGGTCACGTGCGCTTGTCGCCGTAGCGACGCACTGAGAAATCGTCCAGGGGGAAATCATGCAGGTGAAATGGCGAATCATCATCATTGGCATCGCATTGATTTGGGTGGTCTCGCTCGCTGGCGGCTTTGTTCTCGGCATCGCGCACGTGCCTACCGGCGCCGTATTGATCAATCTTTTCAGCATCCTCGCTGGCCTGACTCTCGTCGGCTGCTTGGTGCCGCAAAAGCGGTGGGTACACCTCATGCTCACGGGCGCCGGTTTGTGGATCACGAGCGCACTTAACATCGCGCTCGGCGTTACAACGCTTCCGAATTGGCTATTTAGCATCCTTTTCATCGCGATCGCCGTCGGCATAGCCGGACTCATCTCCATGCTGATAAGTGCTCTCATAAAATCTGCAGCCAAGCCGCCGCAGCCGCGTTCAGCCGAACTTAGAGATTGAGGGCCGGCGTCAGATTCGCGTTGAAGTTGCGCAGTTCGGACGCCAGGCCTTTGGCGATGGCGCGCATGTTGTTCTTCAAGAACTGCGCGCCGGTTTG
>Ga0070735_10005810_pt1 | contig 10153 bp, 6 predicted proteins | sample Coa_R1_FD_66443 | JGI IMG/M metagenome (GOLD analysis project Ga0070735, IMG submission 66443) | Surface soil microbial communities from Centralia Pennsylvania, which are recovering from an underground coalmine fire - Coalmine... | ecosystem: Environmental > Terrestrial > Soil > Unclassified ... | reverse complement strand
TGGCGGGCACGCTACCGCTCATCAAAGGTCCCTACGGCCGCATCACGGCATTCAATCTCAACACGGGCGACCAGGCCTGGATGATTCCGAATGGGAAGCCCTCGAACGCGATCGTGGACAACCCAGCGCTCAAAGCCGCGGGCATCGATGCCAGTAACTGGGGCGGCGGCCAGCGCTCGCCCATTCTTGTCACCAAGACCATGCTGGTCGAAGGCAGCGCCGACTTGCGATTTATCGACAAGAAAACCGGCGCGATCATTTATGAAATGCCGCTGGGTTCCAATGTCGGCCCCACCATGACGTATCTAGTCAACGGGAAGCAGTTCATTGTTGCCGTGGTGAACGGCACCCAGGGCGGCGGCGCGGAATTGGTCGGATTAGCGGTCGGGCAACCTGGCGGACCGGGTGGCCGTGGCGGGCGCGGTGGACGTGGCGGGGCGCCAGGTGGCCGTGGCGCGGCACCAGCACCCGAAAACTAGAAACGAGAACATGGTCCTAACTAGAGAAGAACTCATCAGCTCGCTACAAAACGAGGTTCGAATCCTCCTCCACTTGGCGAGCAAAGTAGATCGTAATCAGCTTGACTATCGTCCGACGCCGAAGCAGCGCAGCACCATCGAGCTGCTTCGATACCTGACCATCATGGGTCCTAATGTGATCAAAGCGATCAAAGCCGGGGCTTTCGATGGCGCGGCATTTGGCGCCTCCCAAGCCGCGGCCAACGCCATGAACTTCGATCAAGTCCTTACTGCAATCGAAAAACAGAGCGCTTCATATGCCCAAGAACTGGGTTCGATGTCGGACGCCGATTTCGGCAGCGAGATCGATATGTTCGGCCGCAAATCCAGCCGCGGTTCGCACATCGTTTTTCTGGTGTTCGGCGGATTCGCGGCTTATCGCACGCAATTATTTCTATATCTGAAAGCCTGCGGCCGCGACGAGCTGAATACCATGAATCTCTGGGGCGGCGCCGACGGTCCGATGCAAGGCTAAGAAGGAGCTGAATCGTGCGAAAGATTCTATTTGCTGCTCTGATCGCGCTGCCGTTGGTCCACGCACAAGAATGGACCAGCTACGGCCTCACTCCCGGTGAGACCCGCTACAGCCCGCTGAATCAGATTAACGTCACGAACGTCAGCCGACTGGGCCTCAACTGGTCTTTCGATCTCGGCACAGGCGGTGGAAACCAGGAAGCGACGCCTTTATTCTCGAACGGCACGCTCTATAGCATCACTAATTGGAGCATCGTATTCGCCGTCGATGCGCGCACCGGCAAGGAAAAATGGCGCTGGGATCCGGAAGTCAATCAGGATAAAACCCGTCCCCAGATCTGCTGTGGTGTTGTGAATCGCGGCCTGGCGATGTATCAGAACCTGATCATCGCGCCGATCATCGATGGCCGCCTGATCGCCCTCAATGTAGAAACCGGAAAGCCGGTGTGGGAAGCGCGCGTGTCCTATTCGAACGAAGGTTACACGGTCACCATGGCGCCGCGCATCGCCAAAGGGAAAGTGATCATCGGCGTCGCCGGTGCGGAGCTTCCCATCCGCGGATTCTTCTCTGCCTTCGACGCCGCCACCGGCAAACTCGCCTGGAAGTTTTACACCGTTCCCGGCGATCCCTCAAAACCTTTTGAGAATCCCGCGCTCAAGAAAGCCGCGGAAACCTGGTCGGGCGATTATTGGAAACTCGGCGGCGGCGGATCGGTTTGGGACGGCATGGCCTACGATCCCGATGCTGATCTTCTCTACGTCGGCACTGGCAATGGTGGCCCGTGGCCCGAAGAACTGCGCAAGTCCAAGGGTAAAGAGAACCTTTACCTCGCTTCTATTCTTGCCGTGAAGCCGGATACCGGCGAGCTGAAGTGGTACTTCCAGGTGGTGCCGGGTGATTCCTGGGATTACGATAGCGTCCAGCAACTCTTGCTGGCGGATGTGACTATCCGCGGCCAGCAACGCAAAGTCCTGATGCAGGCCAACAAAGATGGATTCTACTATGTGATCGATCGCGTCTCAGGCCAGTTCATTTCAGGCCAACCTTTCGCCAAGGTCACCTGGGCCAAAGGACTGGACGAACGCACCGGCCGACCCTTCATCAATCCTGAAGCGCATTACGGTGCCGAGACCATTCAGATCTCGCCCGGCCCGGGCGGCGGGCACAACTGGTCGCCCATGTCGTTCAATCCCACCACGGGGCTGGTTTACGTCCCGACTTCCATGGTGAGCAGCTCCAACTTCGCGATCGATCCCGAGTTCGACTACAAACCCGGTCGAAGCAACATCGGTGTGAAGCGTGGTGCGCCTCCGGCCAACGGCCAAGGCGTTGCGCCGGCACCGCCTGCGACGCTCCCCGCTCCGCCGGCAATCGGTCCCGAGGCGCCTCCCGCTGGTCAAACGAACGTTTTGGTCGCATGGGATCCGGTGGCGCAGAAAGAACGCTGGCGGACGCAGGGCGGTGGGTCGATCGGCGGCGGAACGGTGACTACCGCGGGCAAGCTGGTGTTCCAGGTGATTCCTGATGGGCGCCTGGTTGCTTATAGCGCGGACAAGGGTGAAAAGCTTCTGGAGGTCCAGACCGGACTCCGCGGCGGCATGGGGCCTCCGATCACCTATCAGTTGGATGGTAAACAATACGTCGCGCTGATGGGGGGCCAGGGGATCGTGATCGCGCGCAGCGCCGAGCCGGGCGCTCCGCCGCCCCCGCCGACGGCCCAAACGGTATTCCCCAAGTTAATGACGTTCGTCCTGGACGGGAAGCCGCTTCCATAGTGGCTGCCGCCTAGAATTCTTTGGTAGTCATCCAGCAGGTCCGGGTCGCCGCGAAGCCGGTCGGGAACATCGGGAGCGATCTCGTGCTGGATCGTAAAATGGGATGCCCAACGAGAACTCGATGTTATTGACTTCCAGCTGCTCTCCTGCGAGCGAGGAAAAGTCCAGAATGTCGTCGATGAGGGCGAGCAGAGCCCCGGCTGAGGTCCGGGATAGGTCCACGTACTGCAGCTAGGCGTGCGAATGAGGCGTCATACGCGTGAAGTTGTCTGACTGTACTTCGTCACCAGATCCAGCAGCGCCGGGCCACGAATCGGCTTGGATATGTAGTCGTCCATTCCGGCGTCCAGACAACGTTCGCGGTCGCCGCTCATGGCATGCGCAGTCATGGCGATGATCGGCATGTGGGCGCCGGACTCCTTTTCCCGTTCGCGAATCGCGGCGGTCGCTTCAAAGCCGTCCATGTCGGGCATCTGAACATCCATCAGAATCAGGTCGAAATGCTGCTTCTCCCATAAGTTCAGGGCGTTCCGGCCGTTGTTGGCTAACACCACCGCGTGTCCCGCCTTTTCCAGGATTGCGCGGGCTACGCGCTGGTTGACCGCGTTGTCCTCCGCCAGTAGGATGCATGCGCCGGAGGCGGCCGATGTGGGCTTCGCAGTTCGACCCGCTAGCGCAAGCAGATCTTGGGTCGACTGTTTCTCTCCACTCCGACCCGTAAGGGCGGTAACAATCGCCGCCCGCAACTCCGCGCGCCGGACAGGCTTGGTGAGGAAGGCCGAGACCCCCAGTTCCCGGCAGCGCGCCAGATCCCCCATATGCTCGCCGGAGGTCAGCATCAGAATGAATGCCTTAGTTAAGTTGGGGGCGCCCAGTATGCGCTCCACTAGCTCGAAGCCGTCCATTTCGGGCATGTGAACGTCGGTCAAAACCAGTTGGAACGGTTGACCATGTTCGGCGCCGCGGTCCATTTGCGTCAAGGCTTCCGGGGCGCTTGCGGCTGAAGTGGGCTGCATTCCCCAACTCCGCAGCGTATCCATCAGCAGACGCCGGTTTGTAGGATTATCATCCACCACCAGGACCCGAATTCCCTCCAGTGCCGTTTTATTTTTCTGAGGCGATTGCATTGATTCAGGTGCTGCGCCCAGCGTCGCGGTGAAGTGGAAGGTGCTCCCTTTACCAGGCTCGCTTTCCACCCAAATCTGTCCATTCATGGCGCTTACCAATCGGGCGGAGATGGTCAACCCCAGCCCTGTGCCGCCGAATCTGCGCGTCGTGGAGCCATCCACCTGCGTGAATGCCTCGAAGATCAGCTGCTGCTTTTCCTTCGGAATGCCTATTCCGGTATCGCGCACGGAAAACTGTAGACCAAGTTTCCCGGGTTCTCGCGACGCTAACTTCACATCCAGAGCTACCTCGCCTTGCCCGGTAAACTTCACGGCGTTGCCCAGCAGGTTTACCAGGATCTGGCGCAGGCGGGTGACGTCCCCAATCACGTATTCCGGCACGTCGGGGTGGACGTGGCAGACCAGCTCCAGGCCTTTCTCATGAGCTTGCACCGCGAGCACGCGCGCACTCTCTTCGACATGGTCGCGCAGGTTGAACGGAATGGGATCGAGTTCCAGCCGGCCGGCCTCAATCTTGGAGAAGTCCAGAATGTCGTTGATCACGGTAAGCATCGAATCAGCCGAGAACTTCACAGTATTCAAACAATCGCGCTGCTCCGTTGTGAGCTCCGTATCAAGAACCAAATCCGTCATGCCTACGACACCGTTCATGGGAGTTCGGATTTCGTGACTCATGTTCGCCAGGAACTCGCTTTTAGCTCGACTGGCTGCCTCGGCTTTTTCTTTAGCCACCACCAGATCCGCAGTGCGCGAAGCCACTTCCTGCTCCAGGCGGTCCCGATGACCCGTAAGTGCCTCGTCCCGGCGCTCGATTTCCGAAAGCATCTGATTGAAGGTATCGGTGAGCTGGCCCAGATCGTCATCCGCTTGTTTCACCGCCCGCAACCGGTAGTTCTTCTCTACCGAGACGGTCCTGGCCACCTGTGCAAGATGGACGATAGGCCGCAGGATAATGCCTTGCAGCCGCGAGGAGAGCAACAAGGCCAGCAGCGCCGTGCACATCAGGATCGCCAGAACGATCTCCGCAAAGCGGCGCAGCCTGCTATTGAGTTCTTCCAGATCCGATTTGAGACATACCGTGCCGATCTTCTGTCCCTTGAGCCACACACTCTTGAACACAATCAGCCGGTCGCCCTCAAACCAGGTCCGGTCAGTCGTCGGCGGAGTCATGACCGGTCCAGCGGGAGTTCCTTCCCGGCGGTATTTTGCGAAGACCGTGCCGTCGGGCCGGAAGAGAGACGCAAACACGACGTGTTGCTGGGCCTGGAGGGTCGAGAGAAGTTCCTCGGCTGCCGGGCCGTCATTGAAGCTCAGCACTGCCGTGCTGTTGGCGCTGAAGATCTCCGCCAGAACATCCAAATCATCCCGCATCGATTCCCTGGCCGCAATCTGGTCGTAGACCAGAAGCGCGGTGCAAGCCAGCATCAGAGCGCAACCGACCGTCGCCATGATGAGCAAGCGCAGTTTGTGCTTGATCGGAAGATTGCGATATCGGGTGGCGATGCTCATTGGAAGTGCTTCAAGCGGTCAGGGCGCTGCGGCCAGATCATTCTCTTCCTAGTGAAAATTCAACGCCGAATGAAACTGTCCGGCCGCGGTTGACGGGCATGGTGTCGCCGGAATTATCCCCCCAATCCGGCAGCCACACTTGGTAGTTGCCGAGGTTTTCCGCATGGGCGAACAGGGCCGCGCCGCCCTTGTCCCTGGATCCCAAGAAGCGGGAAAGATCGTAGCGAACATTCGAGCTAAGCATGTGATACGCGGTGGGCCCGGGATTGACTGTGGCGGTGGTGAATCCACGAAGAGCGCCCTGGTAGTTATCGAAAATGCTCAGAGTCAGCCCGTTTTCCCGCCGGTAGCTGAGACCACCCTTTGCTCCGAAGTTAGGAACGGGCGTGATGTTGCTGTTTCCGTTTTCGTCCACGTTAGCCTGGTAGGACACGGATCCCGTCAGGAAGAAGCTTTTCCGGAGGTAATACTTTCCTTCCAGCTCGAATCCCTGAAACGTGGCCTGGCCTAGATTCACATACCTCCAGATAACCGGGGTGGTGTCCACCACGATGCTGTCTGTTTGCCGGCTGTGGAAATACGTAAGGGCTCCTTGAAAACGATTCGCCTGATAGCTCACGCTCAGGTCCAAGGTCCCCACCTTTTCCGGCTTCAGCCCCGGTGTTCCCATCAGGCCGGGATGATTCAGCAGTGTCTCGTTGATACTGGGTGCGCGAAAAGCCCCGCTATATAGGGCTTTCACGCCAACGTGGAGCGTGGGGTTCCAGATGACGCCCGCTCTCGGCACCACGTTCACGCCCGTGCCGGCGATCTTATTTACCTGGAAGCCGCCGACCAGTTTCACGCTGTCTACCAGTTGATGGTCCCACTGGCCGTAGAACGCGCCTCCCGGACGCGAACCATTTGAGATTGGGATCGGCGTAGCGAGGCCGAAATAGGTCTCCTGCCCCTCGATGTGATCGAACAATGTTCCAACCGTGACTCGATCCCGGTTGCTAAACACGATGGAGTTAGTCCACTCGAGCACTAACTCCTGGGAATCCCGGCCGATGTTGGGGTACCCGTAGTTGTCGAAGGTGTTTCGGGAGTAGGTCGCATTGAAGCTCATATCCCACCGGTTGGTGGCTTTGAGTGTGTACCCCAGATCCGCAAAACCTCGTCTCCACCGGTCCGCCGCGATACTTCCCCGTACAAACGAAGGGTCATGCCATTCAGTGAAAGACGACATAAAGGCCAGATTCTTATAGCTCATCCCGAGATACGCGCCTTCTGCGCTGTCCTGGACCGTCATTGGCTGAACCAAAGGAACAGGCGGAGCCACAGGATCTCCGATAAGTGAATTCGGGAGTATATAGTTCGTGTTCCAGTTGGGCATTTGGTGGAACTGGCCCGCTCCAAACAGGCTGAAGTCTCCGCGTTTGACCATGACCTGCCCGGAGTTGCCCTGCATGCCTTTCTCGCCGCCAAACCCGCTGACCGTCAGGCCATTGCTTTCGGCCTTCTTCGTGATCAGATTGACGACGGCGGAGAATGCGTTGGATCCATACAACACCGAACCCGGTCCCTTGATGATTTCGATCTTTTCCAGAGCGTTCACGGGGAAAGCTTCCAGCAGATCGCTGATCAGTCCGCCCTCCAGCACTTCGCGGGTCGGGCGTCCGTTGATCAGAAACAGGATGTGGCCGCCGTTGATTTTAGTCTGATCGCCGCGCGCCGCAATCAGACTGCGGTCCGTGAAATAAGCGCTGGCGATACTCAACCCCGCCACCCGTTCCAGCACCTCCTGGAGCGTGGTTCCGCCGAACCTTCGCAGCTCGTCTTGGCTGATCACCGAGATCACGCCTGGCGCGTCCGCCATGTTTTCGGGAAACTTGGACGCGGTAATGACATTGGTCCTGAGAAGCGACTCCAGGTCCAGTGAGCCGAGATCGCTTCCTCCTCCTGGTTGTGGCGCCTGCGACGCCACCTGTCCGTCCGCCAGCCCAGCCAGGCAGAGTGAAAAAAGCAACGTCGGCCAAAGCGATCGTACTGTGTCCATCATTTTTTTCCTACTTCCTCTCGGCCAGGCTCAAAAGCTTGGAGCTGATGTGCAGACCGGCCCGACCCGCGGCGCCGGGATCGATTTCGATCCGCACCCGCTCGTCCTTCAACTTGAAATTAATGATTCCGCCGCTCGCGGTGAAGTCATCCCCTTCACCGACTGTCAGAATGCTGCGTTCCTTAAGCCCGTCCAGTAGAAAACGAAAATGTTTTCGTTCTGAAGCGCTTACGAAAACGATCTGACAGGTAGTCGCCTGCTGGGCGTTCGAGATCCCACGCACAACGAACGTCCGATTCGCCACCGTCTTGCCGCGGACCACATCCTCCAGCGCAGTGCCAAACGGATTTTGACCCAACACGCAAATCGCGATGGGATCCGCAGGACTTTTGAATGCATCCGCCGGCCATTCGACAAACTTGGCGAAGTTAAATAGAAAAGCCGCCTTCACCGGATACTCGTCGGCTAAGGGTGTTTCAGCACGGATGGTGGCTATCAATGCCAGCAAGGCGAGCCGAGCGAACGCGAAGCGCCGCATTAGCGGTACAGTCCCGCCAGCGCACAACTCCGCCCGTACGCCGGTCTCTTACTTTGCTTGTGTAGCATGGACTCGTTCGACTTAGAACCTCCTGCAGCCGCTGCACGACATAACAAAGGCTGGTAGGAGCTTTAGCCTAGGTATCGGCACAACCTGTAACAAAGCGTAGGCCGCTAGGGATCTCCCTGATTCAGATAGGTTTACGGAATTTACTGTAAGGGCTAGCCGGGTTCGATGCGGGGTACTTGTCCTATCGCAGGATAGCGATCGTCTAAGTAGCGTGAGACTAAGGGAATAGGGAAACCATCAGGGATCGGTCCCTCTACTGAGCCGTCAGAGCCAGCAACACATTGCCTGGGATCCCCTGCCGCACGCCGACGTAACCGGAAGGGACAAACAGCATGCCACCCGTGATTACAGGTCCCGCCGCACCCATGGATCCGCCTTTCGCGGGGACTCCGTTCACCGTGGTGAAATCCTGAATGGTGTTGTACTCCCAGATCACTTTGCCATCAGCCGTGGAGAGCGCTCGCAGAATTCCATCCCAGGCGCCCGAAAACACCACGCCCGGAATCGACGTCAGCGGACCCTCATGTCCCGGATGCTGCGCCATGGCCGGCGCAAGCTCCGGCTTGGTGAACCACTTTCGCTCGCCATCGCGAAGCTGTACCGCGGCGATCCCGCCTGGACCCAAGCCGAAGTAGGCATTCTGATCGTCGGCCGCGCCGCCCCACACGATCTTTCCACCGAACTCGCTGGTATTGCTCACCAACGCGGTCTTCCAGATCACCGCACCCTTGGTGTCCGGATCGTGCGCCCACACATTCCCGCTCTTTTGGCCGGCAACCAGGATCGTCCTTCCGTTCAGTAGAGTTTTCAAGATCGGGGGAGCCCCGAAGTCGTGATCCGGACCTAATTCCTTCGGACAATTTTCCGGAGGCGTGGCGCCATTGCAGCCCGCCAGCCAAATGTCGTTAGGCGTGTCCTGCACCGACCACAGGATCTTGCCGGTGTTCAGGTCCATGGCCAGGATCGCATCCGTGGTGTCGGGCACCGGCGTTGTGTATGCGTCGCCCGTACCGATGTAAAGCGCGTGGCGTGCGGGATCGATCGTCGGCGAATTCCAGACTCCACCGCCCGCGGGACCGAATCGCTGCACGCCGTTGGAGTTTTTCCCAGCCGGCTTGGGCTCTTCGGCGATGGTGTAGGTCTTCCAGATTTGCCTGCCCGTCGCGGCATCCAGCGCGACTACGCTGCCGCGAAATGTGCAGCACGGATAATTCTTGTTAGGACCCGCGCCTTCTTCGCCCGACGATACCGGCACGTAGACTCGATCTTCGAACACTTTCGGAACGCCGGTGATTTTGGCCGAGGCGTGATCTTCCACGTGGACCTTCCAGATCTGCTGGCCGGTGGCCGCATCCACGGCGTAGGCATTAGCTTTGCCGTCGCCAAAGAACGCGGCGTATCGTGTCGCCTGCCCTGAACCAACACGTTCGATGCTGACCGCGCTGCGCACTCCCGAATCCGCCTGGAACGTCCAATACACGCAGCCTGTTCCCGCATCGAGCGAGTAGACCGCGCCGGTATCGACTCCCACATACACGCGCCCCGCCACCACGGAAGGCTGCCCGTATACTGATTTCACGCCGGGAAATCCGAACGCCCATTTCAGCTTGAGCTTAGGCACGTCCGCGGCTGCGATTCCAGCGCTTTTCTGGTCTTGGAATCGTGTGTTGGCGAGTCCCGCGCCCCATCCGTTCCAGGACGAAGTCGCGGTAGGATCGCCGACACCGGCGTTGGCCGGGCATGGATTGGTTTGGCCGGTTAAGAGACTCCTGAAAAGAATCAAAGTGAGCGCCGCCCAATTGGCACGTCGATTCATTCGTTGTGATCCTCTATTCTTCGGTGCTGCTTCCGCCGACCTTCAGCACCGCCAGGAACGCCTCTTGCGGGATATCTACTTTGCCCACGCGTTTCATGCGGCGCTTGCCTTCCTTCTGCTTCTCGAGCAGCTTCCGCTTGCGCGAAATATCTCCGCCGTAGCACTTCGCCAGCACGTTCTTGCGCATGCCCGAGATTGTCTCGCGGGCGATAACCTTGCTGCCGATGGCCGCCTGAAGCGCTACTTCGAACATCTGACGAGGAATCAATTTGCGCAGCCGCTCGATCA
>Ga0070735_10005809_pt1 | contig 10153 bp, 9 predicted proteins | sample Coa_R1_FD_66443 | JGI IMG/M metagenome (GOLD analysis project Ga0070735, IMG submission 66443) | Surface soil microbial communities from Centralia Pennsylvania, which are recovering from an underground coalmine fire - Coalmine... | ecosystem: Environmental > Terrestrial > Soil > Unclassified ... | reverse complement strand
CGGACCGGTTCATTTGTACAAGCTTGGCAGATCAGGGTGTGCGTTCCGTTACGCTGGCGCGAAAAGGTCGGATCACCGGACGTCCGCGGGCTCGTCGCGCGAGACGTTTCCCTGAAAACGCCTAAGCTTGCCGCACGCCGAAAGACTTGACCGCCGGCCGCCCAAACGCGCTCAATGGGGCGGAACGAAAGAGGAAACGACCATGGACAAGGCCTACGATCTCGTCGTCCGGGGCGGCCTGGCGCACGACGGCCACGGCTCGGCGCCGCGGGAAGCTGACGTCGCCATCAAAGACGGCCGGATCGCCGCCGTCGGTCAGGTCAGCGGCGCCGGCGCCGAGGAGATCGACGCGCGCGGCAAGCTGGTCGCGCCGGGCTTCGTCGACATCCACACCCACTACGACGGCCAGGCGACCTGGGAATCGCGCATGCAGCCCTCGTCCTGGCACGGGGTCACCACGGTGGTGATGGGCAATTGCGGCGTGGGCTTCGCGCCCTGCCGGCCCGACGACCACGACCGGCTGGTGCGGCTGATGGAGGGCGTCGAGGACATCCCCTTCCCGGTGCTCACCGAGGGCCTGCCGTGGAACTGGGAGAGCTATCCCGACTATCTCAACACGCTGGCCGAGCGGCGATTCGACGTCGACATCGGCAGCCAGCTGCCGCACGCCGCGTTGCGCGTCTATGTGATGGGCCAGCGCGGCGTCGACCGCGAGCCGGCCACCGAGAGCGACATCGCCGCCATGGCCGCGCTCGCCAAGGAGGCGATGGAGGCCGGTGCGATCGGCTTCGGCACGTCGCGCACGCTCAATCACCGTTCGTCCGACGGCTCGCCGATCGCCACCCTGACCGCCGGCGAGGATGAACTGACCGGCATCGCGCTCGGCATGGCCGCTGCGGGCCGGGGCGTGCTGCAAGTCGTCTCCGACTTCGCCGACGAGGACGCCGAGTTCGGCATGCTGCGCCGCGTCGTCGCGGCGTCCGGGCGGCCGATGTCGTTTTCGCTGGTGCAGGCGCCGATGCGGCCGTTCAACTACCAGTCGCTGCTCGCGCACGTCGAAGACGCCAACGCCGCCGGGCTGACGATCCGCGCGCAGGTGCCCGCGCGCGCGGTCGGCGTCCTGCTGGGCCTCGAGTTGACGGTGAACCCGTTCACCCACTACGGCGCCTACAAGGAGATCGCCGCCCTGCCGCTGGCCGAACGCGTCAAGCGGTTGAGCGACAAGGCCTTCCGCGAGCGCCTCTTCGCCAGCCGGCCGGACGCGGGCGTGCGCGGCGCCGGCGGCGCCTTCGTGCGCATGTACCTGATGGACAAGGAGCCGGACTACGAACCGCGCGCGTCCGACTCCGTCGATGCGATCGCCAAGGCGAAGGGCGTGCGGCCGGAAGACGTCGCCCTCGACCACATGCTGACGAACGGCGGGCGCGGGATGATCTACGTGCCGTTCCTGAACTATGCCGAGGGCAACCTCGATCCCGCCTACGCGATGATGAACCACAAGGACGCCATCCCTGGCCTCTCGGATGGCGGCGCGCACGTGGGGATGATCTGCGACGGCAGCTTCCCGACCACGCTGGTCACCCACTGGACGCGCGACCGCACGCGCGGGCCGAAGCTGCCGCTTGAGCAGGTGATCCGCATGCAGGCGCGCGACACCGCTCGCGCCGTCGGCCTCTGGGACCGCGGCGTGCTCGCGCCCGGCTACCGCGCCGACCTGAACGTGATCGACCATGAGCGGCTGACCCTGCACGCGCCCGAGGTGGCTTATGACCTCCCGGCCGGCGGCCGGCGCCTGCTGCAGCGCGCCAGCGGCTATGAGGCCACGATCGTCGCCGGCCAGGTGACCTACCGCAACGGCGAGGCCACGGACGCCCTGCCGGGCCGCCTCCTCCGCGGCGCTCAAGCCGCCCCGGTGGCCGCCGCGGCGGAATAACCGCTCCCACACGGCCGTCTCGCCCCGCACAATCGGTGCGGGCTGGGGCGATTCGAGGACAGATGCGATGCGGGCCGGCGGGTTGATCGTGGCTGCTGTCGCTGCCGCCGTGGCGCTCCCTGCCGCCGCCCAGGATCGGACGGGCGCCTTCCTGACCGGCGCCGACCTCGCCAGCCGCTGCGCCGCCGCCAGCGTCTCGGGCGAGTGCATCATGTACGTGGCCGGGGCGCTGGACGCGGCGATGGCCATGGAAGCGGCGCTGCGCGGCATGGGGCAGAACGTGCGCACCTTCTGCCTGCCGGCGAGCGCCACGTCGCGCGCGGTCGCCCAGAGCGTCGCCGCCTACCTCGCCCAGCACCCGGACGCCCGCAACGCCAGCGCCGCGAGCGCCGTGCACGCCGCGGCGGTCGCGGCCTACCCCTGCGGCCCGCGCTAGCTTAGTTCGAGCCCTTCCAGGTCGCCGGCCTCGCGCCAGGCCTCGATGAGTTGCACGAAAGCGACCGGCCCCCGGCCGTAGGGGCCGTTGCGGGCGGCGAGCGCGGAGGGCTGGCCCTCGTTGTTGTAGTAGCCTGGCGTGCACTCCTCCTGGAACCGCTGGCGGAGGATGGCGGAGTCCATGATCGTCCGCACCCAGGCGTCCTCGGCGGCCTTGCTGGTCTCCACCTGCCGCGCCTGCCGCTTGCCGGCTTCGGCGACGATGTAGGCGACATGCTTGGACTGCTCGTTCAGCATGTGGGGGAAGTTGGCGGTGAACCCCGACTGGCTGTTGGAGATCAGAAAGCAGTTCGGGAAGCCGTGCACGTGCATTCCGTGCAGGGTCGAGACGCCGTCCCTCCACGTCTCCGTCAGGGTGACCCCGCCCCGGCCGGTGATCTCGTAGCCGGCGCGGCGCGTGTAGCTGGTGCCGACTTCGAAGCCGGTCGCATAGATCAGGCAGTCGACCTCAAAGGTCTGGCCATTGGCGACAATGGCGGTCTCGGTGATGCGGTCGACGCCGCGGCCCTCGGTGTCCACCAGCGTGACGTTCGGCCGGTTGAAGGCGTCCAGGTATTCGTCATGGAAGCAGGGGCGCTTGCAGAACTGGTTGTACCAAGGCTTGAGCGCCTCGGCGGTAGCGCGGTCCTTGACCACCTGGTCCACGCGCGCCCGCACCTGCTCCATCTTCTGGAAGTCGGCGATCTGCATGGTCTCGGCCAGCGCCTCCATCGACTGGCCGGAGCCGGCGCCTTTGCGCATGAGCAGGAGGAGGTTGCCGATGATGTCGGTCCAGCCGTCGTTGACCAGGTCCTCCTCGGCGAAGCCGCCAGAGACGAGGGCGTTGAAGTTATCCATCCTGTGCTGCTGCCAACCCGGCTTCAGCGAGGCGGCCCAGTCGGGATCGGTCGGCCGGTTGGCGCGCACGTCGATCGACGAGGGCGTACGCTGAAAGACGTAGAGGTGCCTGGCGCTGGCGGCCAGGTGCGGGACGCACTGCACCGCCGTGGCGCCGGTGCCGATGACGCCGACGACCTTGTCCTTCAGTTTGTCGAGACCGCCGTTCGAGTCGCCGCCGGTGTAGCCATAGTCCCAGCGGCTGGTGTGGAACGAGTGGTTCGCGAACGTCTCGACGCCCGGGATGCCAGGCAGCTTTGGCCGGTGCAGCGGGCCGTTGGCCATGACAACGAAGCGCGCCTTCATGGCGTCGGCGCGGTTGGTGGCGACGATCCAGCGTTTGGCCGCATCGTCCCAGGTCATGCCGGTGACCTCGGTCTGGAACAGGGCGCTCTCGTAGAGGCCGAAGTGCTCGCCGATGGCGCGGGAATGTTTGAGGATTTCCGGCGCGCGGCTGTACTTCTCGACCGGCACGTAGCCGATCTCCTCCAAGAGCGGCAGGTAGATGTAGCTCTCGATGTCGCAGGCCGCGCCCGGGTAGCGGTTCCAGTACCAGGTGCCGCCGAAGTCGCCGCCTTTCTCGATGACGCGGATGTCCTTCACGCCCGCTTCGCGCAACCGCGCGGCCGCGAGCAGGCCGCCGAAGCCGCCGCCGATCACCACCACCTCGACCTCGTCTGTCGCCGGGGCGCGGGTGAAGCCGGGCTCGACATAGGGGTCGTCGAGATAGCGGGCGAACTCGCCCTTGATCTCGCGATACTGGGCGTTGCCGTCGGCGCGCAGGCGCTTGTCGCGTTCGGCGCGGTACTTCTCTCGCAAGCGAGCGGGATCAAATCCGAGATCGGCCGGCTCGGCGGTCAAGGTCTCGTCGGACATCGGGGGCAGGTCTCCGTGTGAGGCTTCTAGTCCACGGTATGGCGCAATTGACGGGGCGGAATCCAAGCGGAATCGATCGCAGGTCAGCCCACACTGGAATCCTCTCCCGCCCTTCGCGGGGGAGAGGGCAGGGTGAGGGGGCAGCGGGGGTTCAACAGGCGAGCCGGCGCCGGTTAGCGCGTGGAGAGGCCGCCCCCTCGCCCTGCCCTCTCCCCGCAAGAGCGGGGCGAGGATCACGCAGAGGCTAGAGCAGATCGCCGCCGGTCATCGACGCCGTCGTGCCGTGTTCCTGGAAGGCCTTGATGACGTTGCGGCCCACCGTCCAGCGGTGCACCTCGTCGGGGCCGTCCACCAGGCGCTGGGAGCGGATGCCGGTGTACCAGGCGGCCAGCGGCGTATCGCGGCTGTAGCCAAGCGCGCCGTGCAGCTGGATCGCCGTGTCGACCACGTGGTGCACCATGTTGGCCAGGTAGACCTTGGCGATCGAGTTCTCCTGCCGCAGGTCCATGCCCTTCTCGGCCTTGTAGGCGATGTGCAGCAGCATGAGGCGGGCGATGTAGAGCTGGGTCGCGCACTCGGCCATCATGAACTGGACGGCCTGGCGGGTGTGCAGCGGCGCGCCGAACGTGGAGCGGCTGGTGATCCGCGCGGCGGCCATGTCGAGCGCCCGCTGGGCCAGCGCCACGTTGTGCATGCCGTGCCGCAGCCGTCCGTACGCAAGCCGGTGCTGGCCCATGTTGAAGCCCTGGCCCTCGCCGCCAAGCAGGTTCTCGGCCGGAACCACGAGGTCGGAAATCTCGATCTCGGCGTGGCCGCCGCCCATGATGTGCGAAAGCGGCCCCTCGAGCGCCATGGTCTGGATGTCGCGCTTGATCTTGTAACCAGGGTTCGGGAGCTCGACGATGAAGGTCGAGTAGCGCTGGTGGCGGGGTGCGTCAGGGTCGGTCATCGCCATGACCAGGGCCATGTCGGCGGCGCTGGCGGCGGACGAAAACCACTTCTCGCCATTCAGAATGTAGTTCTCGTTGCCGTCCTTGACCGCGCGGGTCTGCATGCCGGTGGCGTCGGCGCCGGCGGCCTTCTCGGTCATCGAGTAGCAGACGCGCTTTTCCCCGTTCAGCAACGGCTTGAGGAACTTTTCCTTCTGGTAGTCGGTGCCGTGCGCCAGCAGCGTCAGGATGGTGGCGTCGTCGGGCCCCTGGCTGTTCATCGAGAGGGCGCCGAGGTGGCTTTCGCCCAGCTCCATCTGCACCAGGGCGTTGGCGAGCGGGCCCAAGCCCATGCCGCCATGCTCGACCGGGATGAACGGCAGCCAGAGGCCCTGCGCGCGCGCCTTTGTGCGCAGCTCGCCGAGGACGGTCTTGTAGTCCTCGCCGTCGATCAGCCGCTTCTCGGCCGGGATGCACTCGTCGTGCACCCACTGGCGCACCCGCGCGCGCATGGCCTTGGCCTCTTCGGGAATCTCGAAGTCGATCATGGGGGTCTCCTCGGTCTTTTCGCGAAAGCATAGACCACCTCGTCCCGCGTAAGCCTAGGCCAAATGACGGCCCGCCCAGCGCGAGGAGACGGGCCTCGCGGGCGTCACGAAACCGACATGCAATCGGCCTAACGGCCGGCCGAGCGAGGGGAGCGCACGATGAGCGACGAGATCGCCGTCCGCCGCTTCCGGACCATCTTCATCTCCGACATCCACCTCGGCACCAAGGGTTGCCAGGCCGAGCTGTTGCTCGACTTCATCCGCCACGTGGAGTGCGAGACGCTCTACCTTGTCGGCGACATCTTCGACGGCTGGAAGCTGAAGGGCGGCTGGTACTGGCCGCAGGCCCACAACGACGTCGTGCAGAAGATTCTCAGGATGGCGCGCAAGGGCGCCGAGATCGTCTATGTGCCCGGCAACCACGACGAGGTGGCGCGCGACTATTGCGGCGTTCACTTCGGCGGCGTGGTCGTCGCGCGCGACGCGCTGCACCTGGCGGCGGACGGAAAGCGGTATCTGGTGCTGCATGGCGACGAGTTCGACGGGGTGACCCGCAACGCCCGCTGGCTCGCCTTCGCCGGCGATTGGGCCTATAGAACCGTGCTGGGATTGAACACGCTGTTCAACAGGCTTCGCCGCCGGTTCGGCTTCGGCTACTGGAGCTTTTCGGCCTATCTGAAGGTCAAGGTGAAGAACGCGCTGCAGTTCATCGAGAACTTCGAAGCCGCGGTGGCCGACGAAGCCCGGCGCCGCGGGGTCGACGGCGTGATCTGCGGCCACATCCACAAGGCCGAGATGCGCGAGATCGGCGGCGTGCTTTACGCCAACGACGGCGACTGGGTGGAAAGCTGCACCGCGCTGGTCGAACACGTCGACGGCCGGCTCGAGATTCTCGAGTGGGCGAAGGCGCGCTCCTGGTCGATGGTCCGCCGGGCGCGCGAGGCCGAAGAGGCCGCCATCGCCTGATGCGCATCCTTTTGGCCACGGACGCCTGGGAGCCGCAGGTGAACGGCGTCGTCCGCACGCTGACCCGCACGGTGCAAGAGTGCCGGGCGATGGGGCATGAGGTCGAGGTGATCTCGCCCGACCAGTTCAAGACCTTTCCGCTGCCGACCTATCCCGAGATCAAACTCGCCATGGGCGCCTACGAGCCGCTGCAGGAGCGGTTCAAGTCGTTCGAGCCGGAGGCCATCCACATCGCGACGGAGGGTCCGATCGGCTTTGCGGCGCGGCGCATCTGCATTGACTGGAAGCTGCCGTTTACGACCAGCTACCACACCAAGTTCCCGGAATACGTCTCCGCCCGCCTGCCGCTGCCGGTCTCGGCCGGGTACGCCTACATGCGCTGGTTCCACAAGCCGTCGGGGCGGCTGATGGTGGCGACGCCCACCATGCGCGAGGAGCTGGCCAGGCACGGGTTTCGCAACATCTCGCCCTGGTCGAGGGGCGTCGACACAGAGGCGTTCAATCCTGCGTTCCGCGGCAACCCGGACGTCTATGCCGGGCTCGAGCGGCCGATCTGGTTGAACGTCGGGCGCATTGCGGTCGAGAAGAACATCGAGAACTTCCTCGCCCTCGACCTGCCCGGAACCAAGGTCGTGGTCGGCGACGGGCCGCAGAAGGCGGAGCTCAAGACCCGCTATCCGAAGACGGTGTTCCCCGGCGCGAAGGGCGGCGACGAGCTTTCGGCCTACTACGCCGGCGCCGACGTGTTCGTCTTTCCCTCGCTGACCGACACCTTCGGCATGGTGATCCTGGAAGCGATGGCGTCGGGAACGCCGGTCGCCGCCTACCCCGCGCCGGGCCCGGTGGACATCATCCCCAACTCCGGCGCCGGCCGGCTGGCCGACACCCTCACCGAGGGCCTTCAGCAGGCGTGTCTCGACTGCCTGACCATCGACCGGGCCAACGTGCGCGCCTACGCCGAGCGCTTTTCCTGGCGCGCCTCGGCCGACGAGTTCGTGCGCAACCTGCAGCCCTACCCGGAGCCGGAGAAAACGCGCTTCTGGCGGCGCCTGCGCCGCCTCGCCCGCCTGAGGCGGCGTCCGGCGCAGGTCTGACGCCGACGCGCGTTGCGGCGCGGGCGCTGTTTGCATACCATCCACCGGTTCAGGTGTTACACTCTGGACGCTTTATCCGCGCGCCGACTGACGGAAGGGTATGCCGTCGTGCCAAGGCCGGACGATTCAGCTGCCGCCGGCGTCGCTTCGCCGGATGACGAGACCGGTTCGGCGCGCCGCGAAGCGCTCCTGCGCCGCCAACAGCTCGAGTTCGCGCTCCGCGCCGGCCGCATGGGCGGCTGGGAGCTCGACATCGCCAGCCGGCGCATCGTCACGACGCCCTATTGCCGCGCCATTTTCGGCCTTCGGACCGAGGATCCGTCCGAAACCTACGAAGACGTCATGGCGTACGTGCATCCCGAGGATCGGGCGATGCGCCAGGCCGCTGTCGAGCGGGCCATCGCCGAGCACACCGACATCGAGGTCGAGCACCGCATCTTGCGCCCCGACGGGACGGTGACCTGGGTGCAGACGCGCGGCCGCGCCGCCTACGAGGACGGACAGGCGGTGCGCGCGGCGGGCATCTCGATGGACGTCACCGAGCGCAAGGAGGCCGAAGCCCACCAGCGGCTTCTGCTCGACGAACTGAACCACCGGGTCAAGAACACGCTGGCCACGGTCCAGTCGATCGCCATCCAGACCCGCGCCGGCGACGGCTCGGCCGCCGGCGCCGCCTTCATCGACCGCATTCACGCCCTCTCGCGCGCCCATGACCTCCTCAGTGAAGGCGCCTGGCAGGGAGCCTCGCTCGCCGACGTCGTCGGCCGCACGATGGCGCACGCCGCCACCCCAGGGCGCGTGGATTTCGGTGGCCCGAAAGTGCGGCTCGGCCCGAATGCGGCGGTGACGCTGAACATGGCCTTCCACGAACTGGCCACCAACGCGCAGAAGTATGGCTCTCTCTCGAGCCCTGCCGGCCGCGTGGATGTGACCTGGCAGCCGGACGGCGACGCCGATGTCGCCATCGACTGGCGCGAGTCGGACGGTCCGACGGTGGTCGAGCCGGTGCGACGCGGGTTCGGTTCGAGGCTGATCGAGCAGGCGCTCCCGCGCGAGATGGGCGGTGAGGCGAGGCTCGTCTTCGACGCCGCCGGCCTCGTTTGCCACATGCGGCTGCCGCTCTCGTCCAAGCTCCGGCTGGTCGCATGAGCGAGACGCCGATCTCGCTCGCGGGCCTGCGCCTCCTCGTGGTCGAGGACGAGGCGCTGGTGGCGATGATGCTGGAGCAGATGCTGGCGGAGCTGGGCTGCGACGTGATCGAGATCGCCGGCAGTCTGGCGCTGGGGCTGGCGCTGCTGGACGGCACCGGCGTGCAGCTCGACGGCGCGATCCTCGACGTGAACCTGGGCGGCGACAAGGTGTTCCCGGTGGCCGAGAAGCTGAGCGAACAGGGCGTGCCCTTCATCTTCTCCACCGGCTATGGAACCGCCGGCATCGCGCGCGAGTTCGCGCATGTTCCGGTGCTGGCAAAGCCCTACGACGCTGACGCGCTGGCCGAGACCCTGGGCTCCGTCCTCCTGGCGGCGTAAGCCGGGGCCTCACGCGAAGCCAGGAGGAATGGCGAGATGGGGCAGCTCGACGGCAAGGTCGCCGTGATCACCGGCGCGGCCAGCGGCATGGGCCGGGCCGCTGCCATCCTGTTCGCCCGCGAGGGCGCGAAGGTGGTGCTGGCGGACCTCAACGGCGCGGGCGGCGAGGCGGCCGCGGAGGCGGCAAGCGCGGAAGGCCGGCCGTGCGTCTTCCACCGGACGGACGTTTCGGCCGAGGCGGACGTGGCGGCGCTGGTCGCCCGCGCGCTCGGCGAGTTCGGACGGCTGGACGTGATGTTCAACAACGCCGGCATCGGCGGCGCGCTAGGCTCGATCGCCGACATCGCCGTCGAGGATTGGGACAGGACGCAGGCAGTCTGCCTGCGCGGCGTCTTTCTGGGCATCAAGCACGCCGTGCCGCCGATGCGCGCGCAGGGCGGCGGCGCCATCGTCTCCACCGCCTCGATCGCCGGCATCGACGGCTACGCCAACCTGCACGCCTATTCTGCCGCCAAGGCCGGGGTGGTGAACCTGACCCGCTCGGCGGCTCTGGAACTCGCGCGTGACAAGATCCGCGTGAACTCGATCGCGCCCGGCGGGGTGGCGACGCCGATCATCGGCGGCGGCGCCAATTTCAACAAGGCGGCGGTCGATGCGGCGCTGGTGAACGCCCAGCCGCTGCCTCTGGCCGGCCAGCCGGAAGATATCGCGGCTGCGGCCCTGTTCCTCGCGAGCGACGCCGCGCGGTTCATCACCGGCCACTGCCTGGTGGTCGACGGCGGCGCGACCGCCGGCGCGCTCTCGACCGCGCCGCGCGCCGGCCAGGAGACGCCACGACCGCAGCGCTCGTTCGCCGGCCCGTCGTTCGAGGACTAGATCAGCCGGCTGCGCATCGCCTGCGAGAGCA
>Ga0070735_10005808_pt1 | contig 10154 bp, 8 predicted proteins | sample Coa_R1_FD_66443 | JGI IMG/M metagenome (GOLD analysis project Ga0070735, IMG submission 66443) | Surface soil microbial communities from Centralia Pennsylvania, which are recovering from an underground coalmine fire - Coalmine... | ecosystem: Environmental > Terrestrial > Soil > Unclassified ... | reverse complement strand
GGCTGCCCGGCCACCAGTTCCTGTCCCGGGTGCCCAGGGCCACCGGCGGGCCGTCCTGGGCCACGGTCCTGGCCGCGGTGCTCGGCGGGGTCATCACGCTGGTGCTGCGGACCCACCCCGGCGCGCTGGGCACGCTGTTCACCGCGTCGACGATCATGCCGGCCCTGCTGTACGCGGGCACGGTGCTGCTCTACGTCTTCACGTCCCGGCGGGGCGGCACGCGCGGGAAGGAGGGCACGCGGCACGGCCCGTTCGGAAGATATGAAATTCCCGTGGTGGCCGGGGCGCTGATCTGGCTGGCCTACGAGCTGATCATCCTCATCGGCCCGTCCGCGTTCCGCGATGCCCAGTACTACGTGCTCGGCTCGCTCGGCGTGGGGCTGGTGTTCTACGTGGTGCAGCTGATTACCGAGCCGCGGGCGATGCGCACCGAGCCGGGGCAGGAGCCCGCTGAGTGAACGTCCTGGCCCTGGACCAGGGCACGTCGGCCACCAAGGCGCTGCTGGTCGGGCCGGGCGGCGAGGTGCTCGGGCGGGGCGAGGTCCCGGTCGGGACCCGCAGCGTGGGCGCGGACGGGGTGGAGGCCGATCCGGAGGACCTCTACCGGTCGGTGGTGGCGGCCGGGGCCGCGGCGCTGGCCGCGGCGGGCGCCCCGGCGCACGCGGTCGCGCTGGCCAACCAGGGTGAGACGGTGCTGGCCTGGGACCGGGCCACCGGCACGCCGCGGTCGCCGGCCATCGTGTGGCAGGACCGGCGGTCGGCGGCGGTGTGCGCGCGGCTCGCCGGGCGGGCGGCCGAGCTGTCGGCCATCAGCGGGCTGCCGCTGGACCCGTACTTCGCCGCGCCGAAGATGACCTGGCTGCGGGAGAACATGGACCTGCCTTCCGGCGATGTGGTGATCACCACGACCGACACCTGGCTGCTGGCCCGGCTCGGCGGGGAGTACGTGACCGACGCGGCCACCGCGTCCCGGACCATGCTGCTCGACCTGGACGCGGTCGCCTGGTCCGAGGTGGCCTGCGCGGCGTTCGGGCTATCCCCGGCCGCGTTGCCGGCGATAGCGGACTGCGCGGGGTTCGTCGGCGAGACGACGGCGTTCGGGCGGCCGCTGCCGATCACCGGGATCGCCGTCGACCAGCAGGCCGCGCTGCTGGCCGAGGGCTGCCTGGCCGCGGGCGACGCCAAGTGCACCTACGGGACCGGAGCGTTCCTCCTGGTCACGACCGGTTCTTCGGGCACCCGGTCGTCGTCTGGGCTGTCCGCGTCGGTGGCCTGGCGGCTCGAGGGTTCCGCGACGTACTGCCTGGACGGGCAGGTGTACACGGCGGGTTCGGCGGTGCGGTGGCTGACCGGGATCGGGGTGCTCGGAGGACCGGCCGCCCTCGACGCGGTGGGCGAGACGGTGCCGGACGCGGGCGGCGTGGTGTTCGTGCCCGCGCTGGCCGGGCTGGGCGCGCCGCACTGGGCGCCGGGCGCGCGCGGTGTGCTGTCCGGCCTGCACCTGGGCACCTCGCGCGGGCACCTGGCACGGGCCGTGGCCGAGGGCATCGCCGCGTCGGTGGCGCTGCTGGTCTCGGCGGCGGTTTCGGATTCCGGGCGCCCGCTGACGTTTTTGCGGGCCGATGGCGGCCTGACCCGGTCCCGGCTGCTGGTCCAGGCCCAGGCCGACCTGCTGCAGGTCCCGGTGCTGGTGCACCGGTCCGCGGACGCGACCGCGCTCGGGGTCGCCGCGCTGGCCAGGCTGGGCGCGGGGGACGCGGGCTCCGTCGCCGAGGCGGTGGGGACGGCGGAGGTGGAAGCGATCGTGGAGCCGGCCAGCACCGCTGATGAGGCGGCCGAACGGCTCGTGGCCTTCCGCTCCGCCCTCCCCCTCGCGCTAGCCGGGCGCTGACGGCGCTACGTCTTGCGTAGCTACGTGGGACGTAGTACCGTCCGGTCATGGGAGTTAGCGGGCTGCGGCGGGCGAATGACCCGCCGCTGCTGATCCTGGTCAGCCTGGCGGAGGGGCCCAAGCACGGGCATGCGCTGGCCAAGGACATCGAGGACTTCGCCGGGGTGCGGCTCGGCCCGGGAGCACTGTACGGGGCGATCACCCGGCTGGTGGAGCGCGGGCTGATCGAGCCGTTCGGCGGGGATGACCGGCGCCGCCCGTACCGGATCACCCCGCCGGGGTCGGCCGCGCTGGCCGAGGCCCTGGCTGACCTGCGGCGGATCACCCGCGCGGGCGTGGCCCGGCTCGGACTGGACCCGGCATGAAGCCCGCGAGCCTGCTCCGCTGGTACCCCCGGGCGTGGCGGGAACGGTATGGCGAGGAACTGCTGGCCCTGATCCAGGACACGCTGGAGGACGGGCGGCCGACGTGGCGGCTGCGGCTCGGCGTGATCCGGGGAGGCCTGCGCGAACGGGGCCACCAGGCATGGCAGGCCGGCAAGGCGGCGTTCCATGGCTGGTTGCCGATGGGGGTGGTCGTCGGGTTGGTGGTGGTCAGCATCCCCGGGAACCTCAAGACACCGCTCCCTCCGGCGCGAGCGGGGCAGGCGACCGCGGCCTTTGATGCACTGGCCGGGATCATGGCCCTCACCGGCGTCTGCGTGCTGGCCGGCGCGCTGGTCGCCATCCCGGCGTTCGCTGCCTTCCTGCGGGCGGGAGGCTGGCCGAAGATCCGGCGCCGGGCGGCCTGGGCGGCAGGAGCGACGCTGGCCGCCGGAGGCGGCCTAGCCTGGCTGGCCTTCATGCTGCGCTCGATGAGCTTCGCCCAGGTGAACCGCTCGCTGGCCTACGTCACGGGCGAAATCGCGACGTCACTGGCGGTCGTGATCGCGCTCGGGCTATGGGCCTCGGTCGCCCAGGCGACCGCGAAGCATCTCAGGTTCGGCCCCCGGGCGCGAGCCGCGCAGCCGCTGCTGGCCGCGGCGACCATGACCGGGATGTTGACCATCCTGTCCGCGAACCTCATCTGGACCGCGGTGATCCAGTCCTCGCTGCTGTGGCTGGTGGTCGGCGTGGCGAATCTGGCGGCGGTGGGCGTGGTCACGCCGAGGATGGTCGGACGAGCCATCCGCAGGGGCAGGCGGCTGCGGGCGGCGGCAGGCCAGGGGCCGACGATCAACCCGTCTGCTCAGCGGACAAGCGGGCGGGACCGGGCCTGAGGACCTGGGGGGCGGCCTGGCAGGCGGCGAGGTCGGCGCTGATCGCGCCCGCGGTCTGCAGCAGCATCGGCAGGTAGTCCCCGGTCAGCATCTCGATCGGGGTCTCGGCGGCGTGCACGGTGACGTTCAGCGCCGCGATCACCTGCCCCTCCCCGTCCCGCAGCGGCGCGGCCACCGAGCGGATGCCGGGGGCCAGTTCCTCGTCGGTGAGCGCCCAGCCGCGGGCCCGGACCTCGCGCAGCGCGGCGGCCCGCTCGTCGGCGCCGGGCTGCCAGCGGGCGGTGATACCGGAGCGGGTGGGCTCGGCCAGGACCCGTTCGGCCGCGCCGGGCGGCAGCGCGGCGAGCAGGACCTTGCCCAGCGAGGTCTGCATGGCCGGGAAGCGGGTGCCGATCGTGACGGCCAGCGTGACGATCTTGGGCACCGCGACCCGGGCCACGTACACGATGTCCGGGCCGTCGAGCTGCGCGACCGAGGAGGATTCGCGGGTGCGCGCGACCAGCTGTTCCATGTGCGGGCGCGCGATCTCCCACAGGCCACGGGACAGCACGTAGGACATGCCCAGGTCCAGCACGCGCGGGGTGAGCTCGAAGCCGCCGCCGGCCGCGCGCACGTAGCCCAGTTCCTCCAGGGTGAGCAGGATGCGCCGCGCGGTCGGGCGGGGCAGGTCCGCCGCGGCGGCCACCGCGGCCAGCGACATGACCGGCTGGCGGGGCGCGAAGGCCCGGATCACGTCGAGGCCGCGGGCGATCGCCTCGACGAAGTCCGGGCCGCTGTCGCGACGTGCCACCGCCGTCCTCCCGCCTGATGCTTCCCCGCACTGTACGCGTGTCCGCCTGGCGGACACAACGGGCTTCACGGGTCGGCGCAGGGCTGTGCGGGCGGCGCGTTCGTGCTGCTCGATCTTGGGGTGACCCACTATTGACAGCCGCCCCCGGGAGCGGCAAGGCTTCCGATCAGGCCGCTGTGACCGGTTCACGGACACTCGTCCGCCAGCGCGGCCGTCAGATCGCCCTTATCAGTGCCGATAGTGGAGGTTCCTATGACGACGGCAGCGGACCTGGTAGCGGGACGGCCGCTGGTTTTCCGCAACGCGACCGTGCTCACCATGGACGACGGGCACCGGATCCTGGCCGGCGCCGACGTCCTGGTCACCGGGGAGCAGATCGCGGCGGTCGGCCCGAACCTGCAGGTGCCCGAGGGCACCGCGGAGATCGACGCGACCGGCGGCATCGTCATGCCGGGCATGATCGACACGCACCGGCACATGTGGCAGACCGCCATGCGGGCCTACGGGGCCGACTGGACGCTGACCCAGTACTTCGTCTGGTACTACCTGAACTGGGGCAAGAAGTTCCGCCCGCAGGACGTCTACGCCGGGAACCTGCTGTCGGCCATCGAGTCGGTCGACGCCGGGGTGACGACCACGGTGGACTGGTCGCACGGGCTGCAGACCACCGAGCACGCCGACGCGGCCACCGACGCCCTGGAGGAGGGCCGCGGGCGGTTCGTCCTGGCCTACGGCAACATTCAGCAGGGCTCGTGGGAATGGAGCACGACGCCGGAGTTCCGGGACTTCTACGTCCGCCGGTTCGACGGCAAGGGCGACATGGCGGGGTTCGCGATCGCCTTCGACATTCCCGGCGACGACCCGGCGTTCCCGGAGAAGGCCACGTTCGAGGTGGCTAGGGAGATGGGCGTGCCGGTGACCACGCACGCCGGGGTGTACGGCATCACGCTGGACGCGGGCGTGCGGCGCATGTACGAGAACGGCTTCTGCACCCCGTCGACGGTCTACGTGCACTCCGCGTCGCTGTCCCCGGACTCCTACCACATGATCGCCGCCACCGGTGGGTCGGTATCGGTGTCGACCGAAAGCGAGTGCAGCGCTGGCCAGGGGTACCCGCCCACCTGGAAGCTGCGCAAGTACGGCATCCCGGTGTCGCTGTCCCAGGACACCAGCGTGTGGTGGAGCGGCGACATCTTCTCCGCCATGCGGGCCACGCTGAGCGCGGACCGGGTCATGGACCACTTCGAGAACCACAACGAGGGCAAGGCGGTCACCAACCATCACCTGCGGGCCGAGCAGGTCGTCGACTGGGCCACCCGCGGCGGCGCCAAGGCCATCGGCCTGGATTCGGTCATCGGCAGCGTGGAGGAGGGCAAGAAGGCCGACCTGGTGCTGATCAAGAACGACGACTCGCCGGTCGGCTTCCCGATCCTGCACCCCTACGGCCACGTGGTGTACCAGGCCCAGCGCGGCGACGTGCACACCGTGCTGGTCAACGGGCGGGCGGTCAAGTTCGACCACAAGCTGGTCGACGTGGACCTGGCCAAGGTCCGCCGGGCGATCGACGAGACCACCGCGTACCTGCGCAGCGAACTCGGCGAGCAGGCCTGGGAAGAGGGCATGCACCCGGACGTCCCCGAGCACGAGCAGCTGGCTAATCCGTACACCTACACCGGCGCGGCCGCCTGGAAGGAAGAGGAGGAGTAGCGCCGGCGCGTTGGGTGGCGTGGCGCATGAGGACGATGTGCTGCGAGAGACGGCGCGAAACGCCGAATCGTCCGGGTGCGGCACGGATGTGGCAGCCCTGGAGTGAGCATCAGATCCTCTCTGGATGCTCCTGCCCCGTCTGCCTCCCCGTCCCCACCTGACCCAGCCTCCGGCGAGCACCCAACTACGTCGTTGCCCCAACGACGCACTCCTGACTACTTCATTGCCACAACGACGTGGTTGCCGCGACCCGGCGTCCGTGCTGGTGTGGCGCCTGAAAGAGAGCCAAGGGTCACAGCCAGGATCGGGGTGAACCACGAGGTTCACCTGGCTCTTAGCAGGTGGAACCCGGGGTTCATCACATTGCGGCGGGCGGTCAGGGCTGGCGGAGGCGGGACCAGGCGTCGTAGCCGACGGCGATGAGCAGGATGCCGCCCAGGGCGATCTGCTCGTAGAGCGGGTTGAGGCCGAGCAGGTCGAAGCCGTTGCCGATCAGGGCGATGAACAGCACGCCGACCGCGGTCCGCCACATCGCGCCCTCGCCGCCGAGGATGCTGGTCCCGCCGACCACGATGCCCGCGAGCACGGTGAAGGTGAGCGTGGTCTCTCCGTTGGAGGCCTGGGCGGACAGTACCCGCGAGGCGTCGATGACGCCGCCCAGGGCCGCCGCGCCGCCGCTGATCACGAATGTGGTCAGCCTGATGAGCTGGACCCGGACGCCGGACAGGCGGGCCGCCTCGGCGTTGCTGCCGCTGGCGTACATGTAGCGGCCGGCCGTGGTCCGGGACAGCACGACGGCCAGGGCGATGACGACGGCCAGCATGGTCCAGGTCGAGGTGTTGACGGTCAGGAACGACGTGCGGGCCAGGTCGGCGAAGCCGGGATGGCTGTAGTCGATGACCAGGTTGCCGCCGGTGACCAGGCTGGCCAGGCCGCTGACCACGAACGACATCGCCAGCGTGGCGATCAGCGCGTTGATCCGGAACGCGGTGACGATCACGCCGTTGACCAGCCCGACCCCGAGGCCCACGGCGACGCCGGCCACGATGGCGAGCGTCGGCGGGGCGAACAGGGCCAGGTGAGCGGCGGTCACCCCGGCCAGCGCGTAGACGGCGCCGACCGACAGGTCGATGCCCCCGGCCACCAGCACCAGCGTGCCGGCCGCGGCGATGATCAGCGTGGCGGACTGCTGGTCGAGGATGTCGAGCAGGTTGACCCTGGTGAAGAACGGCGCGCTGGACACGGACAGCACGACGAACAAGATGAGGAACGGGTACAGGATCCCGGCTCGGCGCAGCTTCATCACACACCCATTTCCGGGGCACCGAAGGCCGCGGCGAGGATCGCCGCTTCGGTCATGGCCTCGCCGCGCAGCTCGGCGGCGATCCGGCCGGCCCGCATGACCAGCACCCGGTGCGCGAGCCCGAGAATCTCCTCGGCGTCCGAGGAGATGAGCAGCACGCCCAGGCCCTCGGCCGCGAGCGAGGTCAGCAGTTCGTAGATGGCGCGCTTGGCGCCGACGTCCACCCCGCGCGTCGGCTCGTCGGCGACCAGGATCCGCGGCCGCCGCAGCAGGACCCGGGCGAACAGGGCCTTCTGCTGGTTGCCGCCGGACAGCGTGCTGACCGGCGCGGTCTGCGCCGCGACCCGGACGCCCACCTGGCCCAGCGCGCCGGTCACGGCCTGCCGTTCGGCCCGGCGGCGGACCAGGCCCAGATCGCTGAGCCGGGCCAGGCTGGCCAGGCTCACGTTCTCCGCGATCGGGCGGCCGAGCATGAGGCCCTGCTCCTTGCGGGACTCGGGAATCATGGCCAGCCCGGCGCGCAGCGCCGTCCACGGCCCGTGGCCGGCCAGCGGCCCGCCCGCCGTGCTCACCGTGCCCGCCGTGACCCGGTTGGCCCGACACAGCGCGCGGGCCAGTTCGGTGCGGCCCGAGCCCACCAGGCCCGCCAGCCCCACGATCTCCCCGGCCCGGACCTCGAGCGACACGTCGTGTACCCCCGGTGCGCTCAGGCCGCGCGCTTCCAGCACCACTGGCGCACCGGGCGGGACGGGCCCCCGGGGCGGGAACGCGGCGCCCAGGGAGCGGCCGAGCATCGAGCTCAGCATCGTGTCCTCGGTCTCGGCCGCGGCGGGCGCGGTGCGGACCAGGCGCCCGTCACGCAGGATCGTGACCTGGTCGGCGAGTTCGGCCACCTCGCGCAGGAAATGCGAGACCAGGACGATGGTGGTGCCGCCGGCCGCGAGCCGCCGGATCACCTCGTGCAGCCGGCCGGCGTCGGACTGGCCGAGGGCCCCGGTCGGCTCATCCATCACGATCAGCCGGGCGTCCCGGCACAGGGCGCGCAGGATCTCCACCTTCTGCTGGTCGGCCGTGCGCAGGCCGCGCCCGGGCAGGTCGCCGCGGAGCTCGAAGCCGGCCGCGGCGGCGAGCTCGTCGTAGCGGCGGCGCAGCGCGCGCCGGGCCACGAAGCCGGCCCGGCGCGGCTCGGTGCCCAGGAACACGTTCTCCGCGACCGACAGCGCGGGCGCGATCGACAGCTCCTGGGCGATCAGCACGATCCCGCGCAGGATGGCCTCCCGCGGGGAGCGGAACGCGACCGGTTCGCCGCCGATCAGCAGCTGTCCGCGATCCGGGGCGATGACCCCGGCCAGGATCTTGCCCAGCGTCGACTTGCCCGCGCCGTTCTCGCCGACGAGTGCGTGGATCGACCCCCGCTCGATGGTCAGGCTGATCCCGTCCAGGGCCCGCACGCCGCCGAAGGACTTGCCGATGCCGGCCAGCTCGACGTGCGGGCCCTGGCCCTGACGGGGCACGTCAGCCCGGCCACTCGGCGGTGAACTGGGACACGTTGGTCTTGGTCACGATGCCGTTGTCGGGCAGCTGGGCCACCGGGTCGACGCCGCCGCTGTCCTGGCCGGTGCGCAGGACCTTGACCAGTGCCTGCACCGCGAGGCGTCCCTCGCTGGCCGGCGCCTGGGCCACGTCGCCGAACCACGCGCCGGAGGCGACGCCCGCCAGCGCGGCCGCGCTCGCGCCGTAGCCGACCAGGATCACCTTGCCGGTTAGGTGCTTGGCCGCCACAGCCTGGACGCCGCCCTCGATGCCCTGGTCGGAACCGACGATCAGGTTCAGGTTCGCGTTGGCGGCCAGCATGTTCTGCACCGCGGTGAGTCCTTCCGTGGGGCTGAAGAAGCTCTGGCCCTGGGCCACCACCTTCACCCCCGGGTCGGCCGCGATCGCCTTGTTGAAGGCTCCCGATATGGCCACGTCCAGCGCGGAGGCCTTGATGTCGTACAGGTAGCCCACGTTGCACGGGTTGAGGTTCTTGGCCTGGCAGGCCTGGACCACCAGGTTGCCGAGCTTGGTGCCGATCTCGGTGGGCACGAACATCACGTTGGCGGCAAGCCCGGTGACCTGGGGCGCGTCGGTGTTGTAGTCCGGGCCGAGGACCTGGTCCATGTTCACCACCTTGATGCCCTTGGCGATGGCCTGCTGGACCAGGGAGATCAGGCCGGTACCGAAGATCGGCTGCAGGATGATGCCGTCGTACTGACCGGAGGTGATGGCGTCCTGGAGCTGGGAGTACTGCGTCTGCGGGTTGTTGTTCGCGTCGAAGACCTTGAGCGTGGCGTTGTTGTCGCTGGCCACGGCCTGAGCCGCGGCGAGCATCGGGGCGTCGTAGCTGTTCTCCACGGCGAAGGAGAGGTAGGCGATGCTCAGGTGCTTGCTGTTGGACGCGCTCGCGGACTGCGACGAGGACGTCGAGGACGATGAAGCGGACGACGAGGACGAGCTTGAACTGCAGGCCGCGAGCGTGAGCGCGGCGGCCGCCAGGGCAACGCCGCGGCGCCAGGGCCGCGAGCGGAAGGTGATGCGTGGCACGGCCAGACTCCTTGACGGTTGGGCTCGGTCAGGAACGGAGCCAGGGCCGGCCCGTGTTGCCGGACGTCTGCGACTCCAGACGCTGCCACGGCCCGGTCCAGCGGTAGGAATAGCGACCGGGCGGCTGCGGGGCCTGGGTTTCGATCCAGCGCACCCGCCCGCCGCTCGTGTTGTAGAAGCCGTGGGTCGAGCCGACCCCGGCGAACAGGACGTCTCCGGCCCGCAGCCGGTAGGCCAGGCCGTCGACCTCGGCGTCGATCTCCCCCTCCAGGAAGAAGTACGCCTCCTCGAAGGGGTGATCGTGCGCCTGCGCGGCGCCTCCCGGCTCGTAGTCGACCATGAACATCACGAGCAGTTCGGCCCCCAGGCCGCGGTCGACCATCATCTTGACCGAGATCCCGCTGTAGGCGAGCAGGGCGGTGTCCATGCCGGCCGGTTCCCGGTCCCGGACCCGGTCATCCACGCGCAGCGCCTCCTGCTGCGGCGGCGTGCCTACGTAGTGACCGAGATAGCGACCGACCGGGCTGTTGACCAGGCTGGGCCGAGCCAGGGGAGCCGCGGAGTCGGCCGGCAGGAAGGCGGAGTCGGCCGGCAGGAAGAACGTGTCGGCCGGACGCTGGCC
>Ga0070735_10005807_pt1 | contig 10155 bp, 9 predicted proteins | sample Coa_R1_FD_66443 | JGI IMG/M metagenome (GOLD analysis project Ga0070735, IMG submission 66443) | Surface soil microbial communities from Centralia Pennsylvania, which are recovering from an underground coalmine fire - Coalmine... | ecosystem: Environmental > Terrestrial > Soil > Unclassified ... | reverse complement strand
TCACGGTGCGGGCGGGCGGCGTCGAGTTCCCGACGCGCGTGCGGATCGACACGCCGATGGAGGCGGAGTACTTCCGCCACGGCGGGATCCTGCCGTACGTGCTGCGCCGCCTGGCGAGCTGAACCTTCGTTTGACTGTGCGGGCGGCGGCACGCGCCGGGTGGGTCGCGGGCGCGGCGATGCTCGCCTGCCTGACGGTCCAACTGGCGACCCCGATGGCTGCCCAGGCCCAGCCGGCGGCGCACTCGGTCGGCCCGGTGACGGCCCCGGCCTATGACCACGACGCCCCCGACCCCGACGTCGTCCGGGCGAACGGGGTCTACTTCGCCTACACGACGAACAGCCACCTGGAGAACGTCCCCGTGCTCAGCTCCCCGGACCTGCAGTCATGGACGGCGATGGGCGACGCGCTGCCGAGGTTGCCGTCGTGGGCGGCGCAGGGATTCAGCCACAGCTGGAGCCCGGGGGTGGCGCAGTTCGGCGCCACGTGGGTCATGTACTACACGGCGCAGGTGGCGAGGACCGGGACGCTGTGTCTTTCGGTGGCGACTGCGCCGGTCGCCGCGGGGCCGTTCACCGACAACTCGTCGGGCCCCCTGGCGTGCCAGACGAACCTCGGTGGTTCGATCGATCCCCAGCCGTTCTTCGACCGCGACGGGACGCCGTACCTGTACTGGAAGTCGAATTCGGGGGCGTCGACGATGCCCGCGTCGATCTGGGCGGCGCGCTTGGCCCCCGACGGCCTGTCGATGGCGTCCTCGCCACAGGAGGTGATGACCCAGGACCAGGGCTGGGAGGCGACCGTCGAGTCGCCGTTCATGGTGGCCGTGCCCGCCGGGTACGTCCTGTTCTATTCGGGTGGCCTGTGGAACAGCGCCGGCTACGGCGTGGGGTACGCGGTGTGCCAGAGCGTGTTCGGCCCGTGCGTCAAGCCGCTCGGAGCGCCCGTCCTGCACTCCGACCAGTACCGGTTGGGCCCGGGGGGCGAGTCGCTCGTCAACGACGGATCGGGCGACTGGTTCATGGCGTACCACGCGTGGGACGGGCCGACGAGCCGCTACTCCTACGACCAGCACGAGTTCCGCAGCCTGTGGATCGCCCCGGTGAGCTTCTCGGGGACCACGCCCGTCATCGGTGCAGGCGAGGCACCCGAGGGCTACCGCATGGTCGCGGCCGACGGCGGCGTGTTCAGCTTCGGCTCGGCAAGCTTCGCGGGGTCGATGGGCGGGCGCCCGCTCGCCGCGCCCGTGGTCGCGTCGGCGACGGACGCCGGCACCGGCGGCTACTGGGAGGTGGGCGCGGACGGCGGCGTGTTCAGCTTCGGCGCGCCCTTCTTCGGTTCAATGGGCGGAACGCCGCTGGCGCGTCCTGTCGTGGGCATGGCCGCCACGCCCGACGGCGGCGGCTACTGGGAGGTCGCGTCCGACGGCGGCGTGTTCGCCTTCGGCGACGCGCGCTTCTTCGGGTCCATGGGAGGCACGCCCCTGGCGCGTCCCGTCGTCGGCATGGCCGCCACGCCCGACGGCGGCGGCTACTGGCTCGTCGCCTCCGACGGAGGCCTGTTCGCGTTCGGCGACGCGCGCTTCCTCGGGTCCATGGGAGGCACGCCGCTCAACGCTCCCGTGGTGGCCATGGCATCGATGCCCCAGGGAGGCGGCTACTGGCTCGTCGCCTCCGACGGCGGAGTGTTCTCCTTCGGCAACGCCCAGTTCTTCGGATCGATGGGGTCGGTGCGCCTCAACCGCCCGGTTGTGGCCATGGCCGCCGGCCCGGGAAGCGGTGGCTACTGGATGGTCGCCTCGGACGGCGGCGTGTTCAGCTTCGGCGACTCTGCGTTCGCCGGGTCGCTCGGCGCGGTGCCGCTCGACGCACCGGTCGTCGGGGCTTCCGCCACCTGACGGTTCCGCCGCCTGACGGTTCCGCCGCCGGACGGTTCCGCCGCCTGACGGTTCCGCCGCCTGGCGGCTCCACCACCGGGCAGCTCGCCACGGCGCGGTCGAGCGTTCAGCTCCCTGACGGTCCCTCCACGATGACGACGGGCTCTTCGGTGACGACGAAGGCGAGCTTGTCCACGTCGAGGAACTGGGGCAGGTCGGCCCACACCGTGGCGAAGTCCTCCTCGGCGATGTGCGCCTTGTACTCGTCCATCGACGCGAACCACTGCTCGGTCACCCCGTCGTAGCCGCCGTCGTCCTCCGAGTCGTAGTCGCCGAGGGCGCGGTGGTGCTGGAGGTAGCGCAGGACGTGGCTGCCGCTCTTCGTCGACGCCACCAGCGGGCCGTGGCGGTCACGCCAGTACTCGTGGAAGTCCGCCGGGGACATGCCGGACTTGCGGCGCACAAGGCACGTGAGTTTGACCATGAGGCGCACCATGCCACGTGCGCCGTGCGCGTGCCCAGGTCAGGGGGCCTCAGGCCGGTCCGGTCGGCGTGCCAAGATGGTGGATCCGTCGCCGGGCCCCGCGACCTGCGCTGCTTCCGCCGGCCGCCTGTCTCGACCTCGCAATCCCCGGCGGCGACGTGACGCGATGACGAACGCTGGCGAACTGTTGTGTGGCCGCTACCGGCTCGAGACCCTGCTGGGCCAGGGCGGCATGGCGGACGTGTGGCGCGCCGTCGACACCACCACGGGCGACGCCGTGGCGGTGAAGCTGGTGCGCTCCTCGGACCCCGGCTTGGCCAGCCGCATGGCACAGGAGGCGAAAGCGCTCGCCAGCCTGGAGCACCCCGGGCTGGTGCGGATGCTCGACGCCGGAGCCCACGGGGAGCAGGCCTTCATCGTCATGGAGCTCGTCGAGGGCACCACGTTGGCGGCGCGCCTGCGCAAGGGCCCCCTCTCCACCGAGCGCACCGCGATGCTCGGCAGAACGCTCGCCGACGCGCTGGCGTACGTGCACGCCCGGGGCATCGTCCACCGCGACGTCAAGCCGGGCAACGTGCTCCTCGGGCCCGGCCCGCGCGCCCGGCTGGCCGACTTCGGCATCGCGCGCCTGGTCGACGAGGCGTCGCTCACGATGACCGGCACCACCTTGGGGACCGCGGCCTACATGGCGCCGGAACAGCTCGAGCACCACGCCGTCGGCACGGCTGCGGACGTGTGGAGCCTCGGAGTGATCCTCCTCGAGTGCTTGACGGGCACGCGCGTGTTCGAGGGCACCGCGCCGGAGGTCGTGGCCCGCCGGCTGGCCGGTCCGGTGTCGCTGCCGGAAGACCTCCCCGCCACGTGGCGCCTGCTGTTCGAGGGCATGCTGGCGCACGACCCCTTGCGACGGCCGTCCGCCGAGCACACCGCCGGGCTCCTGTCCGCGGAGCCGTTCGCGCAGCCGTGGACCCCGCGCGCCCTCGACCCCGCGGCGACGGTCGCCGTGGCGGTCCCACCGACCGGGCAGCAGGAAACCGCGGCGTTCCCCCGCCAGGAGCGCACCCTCGTGGCGCCCGCCGCGCTGCCGGCCACGCCCGCGCCGCCCGTCCCCCCGACCGGCGGTGGAGACCGAGGCAAGCAGAACCGGTGGCCATGGGTGATCGCCGCCGTCGTGGTGGCGCTGCTGGCGGCCGGGGGCGCGCTGGCCTGGGCGCTCACGTCGGGGTCGCCGTCGCGTCACGCCAACCACCCGCCCGCGACGACCACCACCGCGGCGCCGACCACCACCACGACGACGGCCACCACGACGACGACGCTTCCCACGGCGACGACGGCCGCCGACGCTCTGGCACACGACGTCAACGCCGGCGTCGCGTCGGGCGCGATCAGTTCGAAGACCGGAAGGTCCCTGGCGGACGCCGTCAACCAGGCACTCGCGGCGTCGCAGGGAGGCCAGCAGGACCAGGCGGCGAACGCCATCGCCTCCATGAACGGCACGATCGACCGCGACGTGCAGGCCGGCAACATGTCGCAGTCGGAAGCCAACACGCTGCTCTCCGACGTGGCGACGCTCGCCACCGCCCTCGGCGTGCCCAACCAGACCGGGCCCGCGGCCACGACGACCACCCCGGCGCCGCCGGGTGGCGGCGGGAACGGCAACGGCAACGGCCACTGATCCCGGCGGGGACAGTGACCGCTCAGTCGGTGGGCAGCGCCTCGTAGGTGACGGCGCGGTCGTGGACCGTGCCGTCGCGCAGGATGCCGAGCGTGCCGTGTCGTCCGATGCGCTCGGCGTCGAGCAGGCGTTGCAGGTCACCGATCTCCTCGACGGGCGCACCGTCGAGGGCCACGATGATGTCGCCGGTGCGGACCCCGGCTCGTTGCGCGGGGCTCGACGCCATGACCGACAGGACCTCGATGCCGAGCCGCCGCCCGAGCGAGCGCGCCACGAGGGGCGGCAGCGGCCGGGAGCCCCCACCGATGCCGAGGTAGGCCCGGCGCACGGGCCTCCCTGACGCCAGCGCGCCGATGATCGAGCGCGTCGTGGCGTTGATCGGTACCGCCATGCCCAGCCCCTGGCCGATCCCGGGGCCCACGACGGCGGTGTTGATGCCCACGACCTCCGCGCTCCAGACGGCGAGCGCGCCGCCCGAGTTCCCCGGATGCAGAGCGGCGTCGGTCTGGATCACATTGTCGACGACCCGGCTCGAGGGGCCGGACGACGCCACGAGCGAACGACCGAGCGCGCTGACCACACCGGCGCTCACCGAGCCCGCGAATCCGAAGGGGTTGCCGACGGCCACGACCAGCTGTCCGACGCGCAGCCGGTCGGCGTCGCCGAGCCGGGCCGCCACATAGCCGTCCGCGGCGGCACGTACCACGGCGAGGTCCGACAGGCGGTCGGCGCCGATGACTTCGAACGGCGCTTCCTCCCCGCTCGAGAACGTGGCCGTCCCGCCGCTCGCGCCCTCCACCACGTGCGCGGAGGTGAGGAGCAGCCCGTCCCCCGAGATCACGACGGCCGAGCCCGAGCCCGTGGGACGCCGGCGATCACTTCCGGCGTGCACGCGCAGACCGGCCACCGACGGCACGAGGCGCTCGGCCACACCCGTGACGGTGCGCGAATACGCGTCGAACAACTCGGCCTCGGCCGTCAGGCCCGGCGACGCGCCCTCGTCAGCCGCCGTCGCCGGTGCGTCGTCCCCGGGGATCTCGACCCGCGGAGTCTCGGCCCGGGGTGACGCCACCCCGGGCGGTTCGACGACGGTGGCCATCAGACCGATCCCTGGTGCGCCGTTCCCTGTCCGCCGAGGTCGACCGCCAGGGTGAGCTCGTCCGCGCCGCGCACCACGCCGACGTGCACCGGGGCACCGGCGTCCGCGGCCTCGAGGGCAGCCGCCAACCCGTCGACGGACGCGACGTCGGTTCCGGCAACCCGCACGATCAGGTCGCCCTTGCGCAGCCCGGCGCGCCCCGCCGGCCCCGACTCCTCGACCGCGTGGACGAGCACGCCGTCGCGCTCCGGCAGGCCGACCGAGCGCCGCAGCCGCTTCGCCACGTGGGGCGGTGCCACGGCGATGCCGAGACGCGGCCGCCTCGGGCTCTCACCGCGTGCCAATGCGTCGATGCGCGTGCGCAGCGTGCCGTCGGCCGGCAGCGCCAGGTAGAAGCCGTCGCCGATCCGGTGGGTGTCGACGCCCGCCAGCCGGCCGGTGCTGTCGACGAGGGGCCCGCCCGACGACCCTCGCGCCAAGGGCGCGGTGTGCTCGATCGCACCTGCGAGCCTGCGGCCGCCCGGACCACGGAACGCCACGTCGAGTGAAGAGACGAATCCCACGCTCACCCGGGCGCCCCGGCCTCCGGGGTTGGCGAGGGCGACGACGGCGTCACCGGGACGGAGCGGGCCGTCTCTCCACTCGATGGCGGGGGCGGCACCGGTGTCGACCGAGATGACGGCCAGGTCGCCGTCCACGTCGACGCCGGCGACGCCGCCTTCGACCCGCCGTCCGTCGGCAAAGGTGACGATGATCTCGCCGCCGCGCAGGTTGTGGGCGTTCGTGACCACGGATCCCTGGGCCGTCACGAAGCCGCTCCCGCCCGCACCGACACCCACCACCGAGGCGCCGACGCCGGTGGCCACCTCGGCTACGGACTTCGAGAGCTCTTCCACCACTGTCGCCACTTCGGGCCTCCTTCATCGGTTTCCAGTTCCGGCACGACGCCGTCAGCAGGAGACTTGTAACTTGCAAGTTACTATAGACCCGGTGATCGGATCCCGTGCCGCGGCCCCCTACCGTGCGACCATTGCCCCTGTGACCTCCGAAGCGGCGGGCACATCCGGCACACCGGGGACATCGGGCTCTGGGCTCGACGCGGCCATGGCCGCCGTGGGCGACCGGTGGACTCTCCTCGTGGTCGACGCCCTGCTCGACGGGCCCCTGCGCTTCACCGAGCTCCAGCAGGCGATACCGAACGTGGCGACGAACGTCCTGAGCTCGCGCCTGCGACGGCTCGAGGAGCAAGGGTTGATCGTGTCCACGCCCTACTCCGACCGGCCTCCCCGCCTGGAGTACCGCGTCACCGAGCCGGGCCGTGATCTGGCCGGGGTCCTCCGCCTCCTCAGCCGGTGGGGGGCCCGGGACGCGGCCGGCGAGGCCGAAGGCCCCCATCACCGTTCGTGCGGCACGGCCCTCGAGGTCCGCTGGTACTGCCCGACGTGCGGGCGCGTCGTCGAACAGGCCGACGACGACTTGAGTTGGCTCTGACCGCGCTGACGAGAGCCAGCCGCCCGTTCAGGGTGCGACGACGACCTGGAAGATCTCCGCGAGGCGCCCTTCGCCGAGCCCGGCCAGCTGTCCGTTGGCCTTGGCCCACTCACGGATGCGCTCGTCGATCCACTCGCCCTCGCCCACCTGGCTGACGTGACGGCGTAGCGCGGCGACCTTGCGATCGAAGGCATCGGTGATGTCGACGGCGCGGTCGACCGTCGGCGCGGCCATCACCCACAGCTCGCGCACGGTGAACGGCTCGAGCCCCTCGTCGAGGAGCTCGGGATGCGCGAAGGGGTTGCGCGCGTCCGGGTACACGGCGCACACGGCGGCTTCGCCCGCCGCCAGGTGGTCGGGGTGGCTCGCTCCGAGGCGTTGCCACAACCGTTCGGGTGACTGGCACACGACGCGGTCAGGGCGCAGGCGGCGGATCTGGCGGCTCACGTCCCGTCGCAGCTCGATGCTCGGCGTGAGCCGGCCGTCGGGGTACCCGAGGAACACCACCTCGGTCACGCCCACCTCGGCCGCAGCCGCGCGCTGCTCGTCGCGTCGGAGCGCGGCCATGTCGCCACGCGAGATCGTGCGATCCGATCCACCCGCGTCGCCGTCGGTGACGACGCAGTAGGCGACCTCGATCCCCGCTTTCACCCACGTCGCCACCGAACCCGCCACCCCGAAGTCGACGTCGTCGGGATGCGCGGTCACCACGAGAATGCGCTCGACGCCTTCGTGCTCGTCCAACGGGATCGTGCGGCGCTCCGGACCGTCGGGCATGCCGAGGATCCTACGGTGCGAGGGGCTGCGGGCGGGTCGAGCCGACCCCGTCGCACGCCAAGCGGTCGAGCCCGGCGAACACGCGTCCTTCCACGCCCGCCGCGAAGCGGCCCCATCGGTCGAGGTCGTGCCCGAGGTCGTCGGCCTCGCCCCACAGTTCCGCCTCGAGCGGGCCGAGGACGGCGCGCACCGCGTCCAGAGCGCCCGGAGCGGACTCGACGGCTCGCGCGACCGCCGCGAATCGCCGCCAGACGTCGACCGTGCCGAGGGCCGCCGGTAATGCGTCGCACACCTGCGCATCCGCACCGGCTCCCGACGGCAGGAGCACCGGGACGTACACCGACGCGCAGGGGCTGCCGAGCGCGACCCAGGCGCGCGCCGGTCGGTTGCGCTCGGCGGGGAGCTCCGCCAATAGCGACGCCGTCGTGGCCTCGAAGTCGCGCACGTGCATGCACACGGTGACGCCTGTCCCGTCGGCGAGCACCTCCGACGGCGGGGGGACGACCGGGCCCGGGCCCCCGGGCGCACCCCAGGGCCCCGCCCCGTGGTCGCGCAAGTGCCCGACGGCCTCCCGTGCTCCCGAACCGATCGAACCCGGCGACGGGCCCGCACCAAAGCGGGACACGAACGCCCGCCCTGCTGCCAGTCGGGCGTCGGCGAACCCGGTGTCGGTCGCCGGGTTGCGCCACGTGTCGACGTCGGTGCCATCGGGGACACCCGGCGCGGCTCGCGTCCAGTCGCGCCGCGTCGTCAGCCGGTTCGAGATCGCATCACCACCGCGCACGGGACGGGCGACCCACCGGCGATCCGAGGTCTCGAGCACCCACGCAGACGTGGGGTCCGCGACGAGGAACGACGACCAGTACGCCACGCCGTGCACTTGGTCGCCGATCCCGCCCTGCCCGTGACGTTCGAGCAGCGTGGTCATGACGTCGACGGCGTCGCTGGCGGTCGCCGCCCGTTCCAGGCCGAGACGCACGAGGTCCATGCCGATGAGCGCCGGCGGTGCGCGGCGCGGGTCGTCGACGGTGTCCACCATCTCGTTGCCGATGGCGACGCCGTGCTCGTTGACGCCGTGTTCGGCACCCCACAACCAGTCCGGCCGCGACAGCAGCGTCGCGGCGGCGTCCCCGTCAGCGATGTCGAGGTACTGCGTGGCGAGGGAGCGCCCCGCACGTCGGCGAGGATGCCAGGTGACGAGCTGGGGCTCGGACACCGGCCGGTCGGAATTCTTGGCGAAGAGCGTCACCCCGTCGCCGAGGACGCAGATGGTGTCGCACACCGGGGTGTGCCGCGCGTCAGCGCGTCGTCACGCCGCGCCCTCGTCGGGTCGCCACGCGGTCAGGTCCCCCAGGCGGGGGTCGTTCGAGAACACCTCCACGATCGGTGCGCGCAGCCCCAGCCGCTTCTGGATGCGCTCCACGTCGAGGAGCTCGTTCCACAACGCGAGCGTGGCCACCACGCCGGTGCCGCCGGCGCGCGCCGTCCGGCCCGAGCGGTGCAGGTACGCCTTGTGGTCCTCGGGCGGGTCGAAGTGCACGACCACGTCGACGTCGTCGATGTCGAGTCCCCGGGCGGCGACGTCGGTGGCCACCAGGACGTGCAGGCGCCCCGACGAAAAGTCGTCGAGCGCCTTCTCTCGCACCTGCTGGCGCAGGTCGCCGTGGATCGCCCCGGCTCGCACCCCCTCGCGTGCCAGCTGCTGCACCAGCCTGTCGGCGCCGCGCTTGGTACGCACGAACACCAGCACCTTGTCCGCGCCCAGGCTGATGGCCGCGGCCACCTTCACCTTGTCCATCTGGTGCACCTGGAGGAACCGGTGCTCCATCGACTCGACCGTGGGCCGCGCCGACTGCACTTCGTGGCGCACCGGGTCCCGCAGGTGACGGCGCACCACCCGGTTGACGTCGCCGTCGAGCGTCGCCGAGAACAGCATCGTCTGGTGCCGGCGCTCGATGCGGCGCAGGACCCACTCGACCTGGGGCAAAAAGCCCATGTCGGCCATGCGGTCGGCTTCGTCGAGCACGACCACTTCGACGTCCGAGACCCACACCGCGCCCCGTTCGACCAGATCGATGAGCCGCCCCGGCGTGGCGATGACGACGTCGACCCCCTTGCGCAGCTTCTTCATCTGGCGGTCGATGTCGGCCCCGCCGTAGACGGCGGCGAGGCGTTTGCCGGCCGCCTCGCCCAGGGGCGTGAGGACCTCGGCCACCTGCAGGGCGAGCTCGCGCGTCGGCACGAGCACCAGACCCCTCGGCCGGCGCTCTGTGCCCTGGCCGACCCGCATCAGGAGGGGCAGGCCGAACGCCAGCGTCTTCCCCGAGCCGGTCTTGGCCTTGCCGCACACGTCGCGCCCGGCGATGCCGTCGGAGATGGTCAGCGCCTGGACGGGGAAGGGCGAGGTGATCCCCTGGGCCGACAGGGCCGCCACGAGCTCGGCGGCCACGCCGAGCTCCTCGAAGGTGGTGGCGGGGTCGGGGGTGGGGTCCTCGGCGAGGGGCACCTCGATCGGAGGTGCCGGGGACAATGCTGCCTCGGGAACGCGCGTGTCGGGAGGCGTCCGACGAAGGGTCTGTTCGCTCAAATCCTCACTCTTCTGCTTCGACTTCCTGCTGGCACCCGATGGTCGGGGCTGCGACCGCCGTCGGCCGCGGGGCGGGTCCGCCTCCTGGCTCCGCCCTGCCGCATGGTGCCGTCGCCTGATGCGCTGCAACGTGCAGGCGTGGAAGATTCGTCTGAGGAAGACCCGG
>Ga0070735_10005806_pt1 | contig 10156 bp, 9 predicted proteins | sample Coa_R1_FD_66443 | JGI IMG/M metagenome (GOLD analysis project Ga0070735, IMG submission 66443) | Surface soil microbial communities from Centralia Pennsylvania, which are recovering from an underground coalmine fire - Coalmine... | ecosystem: Environmental > Terrestrial > Soil > Unclassified ... | reverse complement strand
ATATAGCTACGCGGCTATGTCGGACTTACCGTTCACAATCGCTTGGTTATTTCTCGCACCGCTTATGGCTGTCCGATATGGCGGATCGCCCGCCATTATTGCGATCATTGCGTTTGCATTAGGTATGGTAACGTGGCCGTTCTCGCGCTGGCGCTGGCGCTGGATTGTGCCCCTGTTCCTTGTAATTGTGTGGTTCATCTATGGAGCTTTTTGCGTGGGCCATTATGGCCTCTACCTTTGACTTGCTTTCAGGTAGACCGCCGAACGTCGAAGAGAGTCACCAGAGGCTGTTCGGAAACTGTTCGTTTTGCCAAATGGACAGATCTTCGTGGGCATGGTCCGAACCTTGAAACCGGAAGCCAAGTTGAAATACATTTTTGTCAAACCCATTCATCCAATCGAACCGACCCAAGTACAAGAGATCTTCGCGTTTCAGGCTCTGCTGCTCGCAGAGCTGAGCATCGAAGGAACTGGTATCCAGGTCAACGCAATCCTTTCTGCTCACAAAAATATAATGTCCACCTTTCGCAACGTACAGATTTGTGCTGCTGTTCAGATCTTGGTTATCTTCATTCAGTTTAACGGTCAGGTGTTTGAAGCCAGGTTTCGAAAACATCAGAACTCTATGCATCGCAACTGCGTCCAATGTAATGGGCATTTCGACCAACGTCGCGCGAATGCCTGTTGATCCAAGATGCGCCGTTGCCGAGAACCGTGTCGATGCAGCGCGGGCGTCCCCTGAAATCAGAAAGATGATTGCACAGAAGATGAGGTATCGCAGGGCCGCTAACCGACGGTGCGTGCTTGGAGGTCCGGACAATTCTCTCCTCCTGAATCAATGACACGCTACTCTCGATAAAATCTGTTATCAAGAGTAGAAACGCTGGGTAGGGATCAGCCGGTTTTGCGGCCCTTGAGGTTGTCGTTGGCAGCCCGGAGGCGCACTCCAGGCCGGTCGTGGTTCAGGAACTCCACCCCAGCCCTCTCCAGCGCCGATTGCACCTTCGAAAGCGTATCCGTACGGGCACCGATTTGGCCATCAAAACCTTCCATCCGCCGGACGGTGCCAATGGCGACGCGTGCCCGTTTTGCCAACTCGATTTGCTCCATGCCGAGGAGCACGCGAGCGGCTCGCAACTGCCTTCCTGTAATAATCAATCCCCGACCGTAACATGCGACGGTGGTTAAACCCAAACATATGAATGCGATACACAACTACTTGATTATCATAATCAACTAGTGAGACCATCGAGGTATGGTGAAGATGATGTTGGCGGCGGGGGTGTTCCTCGCCGCGTTTTCTTTTTTCGCCCGGGCGCAACAGCCCCGAGGCACGGCCAGTCAACAATCCTCTGCTGCGCCTACCACCGCTACCGCAACGGACGATTTCTCTGCGGATGGCATGAAGTTTCACAAAGTGCCGGGTACCGGGCAGTACGGAGGCCCAGCCATTTATCAGGTCGTCGATGTCGCCTCGTCGAACCCTGCGGGTCAATTGTTGGTTCGCGCGGACGGTTCAAAGACAACGATGAATTACCCCGGTTTCGACAAGTCGAAGATCGAAGCCGCGTTCAACAGTCACGCGAACAGCGGCAACTCGGCGAGCGCGGTCAAGGAGAATAGCGCCGCTTCCCCAAACAGAACCCCCGCATCTCCGGCTCCAGGTTTCGACACCGCGACAAAAACCGTGACGCTATCGGACGGAAGGGCCGTTACCTTCGTAGACAATGACAACCTCAAGGTGCAGATGCCTGGCCCTGCCGGCGCGAAAACCTATGCGCTGCATTTTCACAAGGCCAGCGCAGGCGGTTTCATGCGGGGTTGGGCGGCACGTGCGCAAAGCAAGGTCGGCGGTTCTCTCGGCGGGGGCGGCGTGACGATAAATCTCGAAAGCCAGAACGCGATGCCGGGCGGAAAGGTCTACGACACGGCGGAAGGCACGGTCTACGGCAACAGCGGCTTCGTCCAGGCAAAGGCGGTGACGGCCGCGGTGCGTGAAGCGACCGAGGTCGTCAAGACCAGCGGGCACGCGGACCTTGCGAAGCTCAATGTCGTCCAAAGCCTGCTTAGCAACAATCTCGGAATGTAGTTTTGACGAACGGAACTCCAATCAGCGCCAACAAGTGAAAGGACCATATGATTTTCGATTTCGTTTCCTATCAGAACCAGCTTGAGGCACACCGGCAAACGCGAGGCGCGGTGCCGCATCCGGCGTTCCAGCTTTACAAATCGCCTATCGGCCTGCCGATGACGACGCCGTGGACAGTCTGCGCGATCGGCCAACCGGCGAATGGCAACACACCGCAAAAGGGTCTGTTCGATTTCAGACCACAGGTTAAGACCAAGAAATGATTGCGCGTCTAGACGGCACTAAGATCAATCTGGCTTAGGGCACGCCCTATTCAATAGTTTCGCAATGTGAACGACTCGCTGACCGTTGTCTCTATAGTTTGCGTTGATCTCAAAATAGGGCGGCTCATTTTGCTCCTCCGCTGAAATGCAAATGATCTCTATATTCTCGGCCTTATAAATTAAGTGAGCACCGAAGTCATCATGCCTTTGAATGACATACCATGATGGGTTAAAAATCCAGCCGTCTCGTTCTGCGATGAGAAAAGACCTCAGAGCCTCATAGCTTTTGTCCCCTTCTTCTATCGTCGCTTTTGCTCTTCCGTTACTGTTCCCGTCAAAGACATTAAGTGTCTTCGGCAGTACTTTCATTGGGAACTCGCTAACACCTAAAGGCTTCTCTTCGTCGAGAGATGCGGCAAATCCACCCGGAAGGGGACAAGGCCCTTTTGTGTGCTTGATAATGTGCCGCGACTGTGGTGATCCGTAATAAATTTCAACTGAGTAGAGCGGGATGTTGGTGAATCCAACGGTATCTACACAGTCGATCATTACATTCTGCGATGCTATCGCGGCGTGGTAGATGTGGTCATGTTGCAGAACCCATTTATCATGGCCATTTGTTTCACTGTTTTGCCAGTCATGCCGCTCGTCAAATAAGAACTTTCGTAGCGCTTCATAATCGCTATCGCCTTTCTTAAGGAGAAGACTGCTTTCCGGGACAAAGCCCGTATAGTACAGGGCCGATGGCATCTGTTCGATAGGAAAATCAACTAGCGAGTTTGCGCTCGCCTGAACATCTGCAAAGGCGCTTTCACAGCAACTCAGCGTCCCTAGCAAAAGAGCCCAGATCGACAGAACAACACGCTTGCACATGATTATAGCCTCTTAGCCGGTCCAAGCGATGAACTGAAGCCATAGGTTGAAAAGTCACCGCCGTTGAGTCCAATCGGATCGCTCTCCACATATCTTCCCAAGCCGGAAGCGTAATCGCGGCGCATGTTGTAATTCAATGCGGATTCGCTGTCATAAACCTGCCCCGGGAATCGCCAGTCATAAACGAAAGCAAAGCGGCGCGCCTGACTGATCTCACTGGCAGTCCACTATCCTCATAGTAGACATCGATCCGCCCAGTTATAAGATCAATTGGTATATCTTGATTTGAATTCTCCTTAAGAGCTTCGCATTCTCGCGTAGATTCCCGCTGGCAATATTGTGGATCGGCTCCCGGCGGACATTTGATCGAAACGGGACACTGCAGGGCTAGAGCCGGAGTAGTGATGAGGACGGTCAGAGCGCAATACATCGCTCTCGCGATAATCCAGCGAGCGGTTAACCGCCTCGTTATAACTGACAAGTCTCGCTTACTCATGGCCGATGATCTCCGCTAAATCATTCCACATAGCGTGAGAAAGCAAACTGCTGCCATCGCTAAACATTTTCTATGGCGCTGCGAGGGGTGGAGCAATTTGTCCAAATGCGAAGACGTAGCTGATCGTTTGATCAGAGTTTGTCCAACAAATTATTCGATTGACTACACCAGAGATTTCCTCAATGTCGCTGATGCTAAAATCAGCTCGCAATACCAAGCCCCAACGGGAACTTTTGGTCACTACTAATGTGCCCAAGGTCCAATCTTTAGTGATCTCTAGAGAGTGTAAATGCTCAAGGCATCTTGCAGTGTACTCATCTGTGTGTGACGTTTCCTCTTCGTCAACAGCTGTGAGAGGGGGTAAATCACTATACGTCGGAGGCGTAGCTATCATCAGTGACCAACTCTAGTCTGGGTTGCTATTGCTCAATCACCATATATATTATGGCGGCACATAAATACCCGCTGGGTATTCCGCTGAAAAATATACTACCCCACCATGCGGAAAGATAACCGTATATGCAGCTTTTCCTAGAGGGCATGTCGGTGGACCTTCTCTAACCATCTTATTGCCGACACTATTACAGCTTGCATAGGCTTTGCCACATAATAGAACAAATCTGGGATAATCGTGCTCATTAGGATATCGTCTCAAGATATATTCATAGCAGTCATCATAGGCAAGTTCGCAAGATACGAAATTGTCGTTTGCTGGCCCGACCTGTAAACCAGTCTTATCTGACCTAGCTAGTGGATTCGATCGTGCATATCCATAGGTCGAAAAATCACGCCCAGCCAACCCAATTGGGTCGCTCTCCACATATCTCCCCAACGCCGAACTATAATCCCTTGCTCTATTGTAGAAGAGCCCGCTTTCCGCATCGTTTACCTGACCCGGAAATCTCCAGTCATAAACGAAAGTTCCCAACCCGCCAGGATTCTGGTTCGGCGCGTTGTCGCCCCATGCGAGGTGGTCCCAAGTCCATGCGAAGGTGGAGGAGGTGTTGGCGATGATATGCGGCGAGCCGAGCCAGTCGGGCGTGATGCTGTAGTAGGTGTAAGTGCCGCTGACGTCGCGCAGGGCGCCGACCGGAAGATCGCCGAGCCACGCGGTTTCGATGATCGGCGTACCCGTACTGGTGTACTCGCCGATGGTGTGGCCGCTTTCGTCATAGGCATAAAGCAGCGTCGTGCCAGTGTTCGATTTCTTCACGCGGAGGCCGAGATCGTTGACGCTGTAGGTGGTCGTCGTGCCGCCCACGACGTTGGTGGCCATTCTTCCGCGCGGGTCATAGGTCCATGTGTTGGTGCCGTCGCCGGTCATGTTGCCGTTGCTGTCATAGCTGAAGCTTTGCGAGACGTACCCGGAGAGGCTGGAGAGCTTGTTGTTCCCGCCGGGATAGTTGTAGGTCGTCACGTTGCTGGAGGGATCGGTCGTGCTCGTGCGGTTGCCGTTCTCGTCATAGGTCCAGCTGGTGGGGCTGGCCGTGCCGATGGTGACGCCCGTCAGGCGGTCCAGATCGTCATAGCCGTAGCTCTTGTCCGAAAGCCCTGTCTCCGTCAGCGCCGTCAGCCTTCCGGCAAGGTCCCATGTCAGCGTCTGCGTGTTGAGCGAGCCATAGGCCAGCGAGGTGATGCGGTAATCCTGGTCGAATGTGCGGGTGAAGACCTTGCTGTTGGGCTCGGTCCAGCTTTTCGGCGGGCCGAAGGGCATGTAGGCGGCGTTGTAGACGACATAGGTGCTGTTGAGCAGGAGGTAGGTCTGGTTGCCCTGATTGTCGTAGGTGTAGGTCTCGGTCTTGCCCGAGGGCAACGTGATGATATGCAGCCTTTCATAGCTGTCATAGGCGTAGCCGTTGGTGAGCGTCACCGAGCCCACGACCTCCTTCCGCTGCGTCGGCTGGCCGTACTGATCATACGTCCATTGCGTGTTGCCGGTGCCGTCGGCAACCTCCGTCAAGTGTCCCTTGCCGTAGGTGCCCGTGTCGTAGGTGTAGGTGGCCGAGGCCCCGCCGGTGTAGCTGGATGTGGAAAGACGGTTGAGGGCGTCGTAGGTGTAGGTGCTGACGTCGCTCCGTGCGTCGGTCGAGGTCAGCACGTTCCCCATGGCGTCGAAGGTGCGCGAAATGCTGCCGGTGTCGGGGCTGCTGACGGAAGTCTGGTTCCCGAACGCATCGTAGCCATACGTCGTCGTCAGCCCGCGCGGATCGAGCACCGAGGTCAAATTGTCCTCGCTGTCGTAGCCATACGTCGTCGTGTTGCTGTCCGGGTCCTCCATCGTGGATTTGCGGTTCAGTGCGTCATAGGAATAGGTCGTGACGTTGCTGTTCGGGTCGGTGACCGTGAGCAAATTGCTCTGGTCGTCATAGGTGTAGGACGTCGTCTCGCCAACGGCGGCGCCGGTTTCGGTTTCAAGCCGGTTGACGGCGTCATAGGTGTAGGTATGGGTGCGGACCAGCGTGCCGCCATTGGCGTAGACGTTCACTGCCGTCCGGTTCCCCATCGCGTCCAGTGTGTAGGTGGTGTAGTTCCCGAGGCGGTCCGTGATCTTCGTCAGGCGGTGCGCCGCGTCATAGGTATAGGAGAGATACGACCCGTCCGGCTGCGTTACCTTCGTCAGGTTCCCGGCGGCATCGTAAGCATAGGTGGTCGTCAGCGTGCCGACCTTCTTCGTCAGCATCCGCCCCTTGTAATCGTAGGTGAACAGCGTGATGAGGCCGTTCGGGTCCGTCATCTTCGTCAGCCGCCCGTTGCCGTCATAGGTGTTGTAGGTCGTCGTCTGGCTGAGGGCGTTCACCATCGTCGCCATGGTGCCGTCGGTGTTGTACGTATAGGTCGTCGTGTTGCTGTCGGGGTCTTCCGCCGTCAGAACCTGCCCGTCGGCGTTGTAGGTATAGGTCCATGTATGCGTCGTCGTTCCGTCGGTGACGGATTTCGTCAGCATGTTGCCATCGCCGTCATAGGTGAAATTCGTGGTGCGCTGCGGCTCCACGATCTGCGTCGGCAGGTTATACGTCGCGTCCCATGTGGTGGTGATGGTGCGGGCCAGCGCGGTGCCATAGGCCTCGATGCGCTGCGTCTCGTTGCCGCGCGCATCATGCGTGTAGGTCGTCACGTTGCCGTCGTAATCGGTCTTGCTGGCGATAAAGCCGTTGGTGTCATACGTAAAAGCCTGCCCGCCTGTGGGCGGATAGGGCGTACCGGAGATGGAATCCATCGCCTGCAGGCTGTAGACGCTGGTCGGCGTATAGGTGTGCGCGTTGCTTAGAGCATCCGTCGCCGTCGTCGTGCCGGCCATGTTGTAGGTAAACGTCCACGCATCGACGCCGCCCGCATGCTGTGAGGAAATGGCACGGCCCGTTGAGTCGTAGGTGAAGTTCGCATAATGCGCGCCCAATTCGTCCCGGATGCCGGTCAGAAGCTGCGGATAGGTGGGGTCGAAATACTCATATCCGCGCACCTTGGTATCGGGATACTTCACCAGGACGAGGTTATCGAACGGGCCATAGGTGTAGGTGTAAACCTTGCTGTCGGCATCGGTCATCGTCGCGATGCGGTTCTGGCCGTCATAGGTGAAGGTCAGCGTCTGTCCGAAGGGGCCGGTGACGGTCACGAGGTTGTCGCTGCCGTCATAGGTCAGCGTCGTGACAAGGCCGGAGCGGGTGGTGACCGAGGTCAGTTGCCCCAGCATGTTGTAATCTTCCACGCTGTCGTCCGCGCGCAGCACTTCCCATCCTGTCTGCGTTCCGCCGACGATGATTTCGCTCAACTCGCTCGTGACGTTCGGATTGGGGACCCAGTCCGGGCCGGTTTGCGTAAAGCTGTCTACGTGGCCGTCGGGACTCGTGACGGTGACGACGCCGGAAGTCGGCCCCGTGATGTAGCTGTGCCAGTTGCTCGTCCAGCCCTTACCGAACGGCATCTGGTTATTGTTAAAACTGTTGTAATAGCGGGTGAGCGAAAGATGCACCGACGGCGCGCTCTGGTAATCCGTCTCGGCCTCGAACTTGTTGCCGGTCAGCGTGTTCACCGGATTACCGCAGAAGGGGCACTGGCTTCCCAAATTCTGCGGATCAAATACGGTCGAAGCAGGCGGGTCGCCCGGTGGAGAGGTTACGGTAACCGTGACGCTTCCATCGCCGGAGCCTGTTCCGGTGTTCATGTACCCGTAGGCAGAATCCGCTGAACCGTCGAACGTGGAACTCCATGAAAATTGCATGGAATTGGCGGCTCGTAAGTTTGTGAAAGTCGATAAGGCATCGTTCCAATATGGATCTGTCGTGATTACGGCTCCGGTCGCAGGAAGAATATTGCCGTTGCCAAGGATAGCTTCGCCGCTCAGCCCGTTTCCTGTCCAGCTGTACTGAACATCAAAGAAGAGAGAACTGGTTGGGGAACAGCCTGATACCGGCGCAATGCGCTGGGCGTGCTCTGTAGTTCCACCAACACTGATTGGCCATCGGCCAGCAACGGCCGGAATATTGCTGCCCTGCATCCGTACCACGCCTTCGACAAACGGGTACGATGTGCCCGTGACTGCTTGCACGTCGCTCTCATAATCGGGAGAGCCGCCGGAGCAGTGTGAAATGGTCTGGTTTCCTAGCGTATCGTCGAAGGTGATTTCCATCGTGTAGGTAAGGCCGGCGAGGTTGGTGCCGGGCGGAAATCCGAATACGCCCGTAACATCCGTGCCGGAAATCATCGTGCCGGTATAAGTGGCTGTGATGTAGTCAGCAAAAGCGGATTGCGGCATGCATACGCATGCCAGCAATACAAAGGACGGAATTGCAAATTGGAGGAAAGGCCGCGTCTTCGCGAGGAGTTGGGAGAGTTTGCCAAGGCGCAGACGGGAAAAGACCACCGAAACACCCTGACCCAAACGAAGGAGAATTCATTCATATAAATTTTCCGTAAAGAGGTCAAGGTAATTTGCAGAGATCAAATCCCACATGCACCAACAGCGCTAGAATCGGCGAATGGAAACCCGGAGCCGAGAGAAGCGCCTTCCAAAAACAATTGAGCAGCACGAGGCGGACGAAAAGCGCATCGCGGAATTCCTGAAGCAGGCGGAAACCCACTGGAACGAAACCGCTCCTTATGGCTCTCCGGCATTCGACGTTGGCCGCGGGCTGGAACTCCTGCTGTACGAAGCGAAGAGGTATTCGGAAGCACTCAGGCGGGTCGCCGGGAGAGCGGGAGAGCAAGAGGCGCTAATCAAGCACCGCGAGGAAGCGGGGCAGGAGGTCACGGAAGCTGACCGGCAAAGGTGGTTTGCCTATCTGGATGTGGCGCATATCGCCGAGGAAGCCCTGTCGCACAAGCCTCCTTCAAATACTCCAACTGACCAGGGCCGGCACGAAGCTTAGACTTCATCCTCCAGAGGATCGGGTTGCCGTTCCGCCTGTGGCGCCTGCGACCGGGGAACCGGCGGCTTTTCGCCAATGGGCGTGATGAACACATGCCCAGAAAATCCTCCAATCGGCGTTCGGTCTAGAAATACATGGCAGCGCATCGACCGGAGAAGCTGAAGCACCATAGGACGTCCCTGCTCCGGAACCGTTTCCAAATCGAATTCCACGCGGGCATTGCCGATCTCGAGCCATTTCCCGCTGACCCTTGTCTCCCGTTTGAACGCATACGCGTTGTGTGTGCGGGCCTTGTCGTCTGCTGGTCTATTCATATGCACCTCCTGTTGCTGCGTTTACTGCCATGCGGAAAAGGAATGATGGTCAAAGCCGCCATACGCCTCCGGCGGCGTCCAATAGGGATTGAAGCAGTCGAGCGAATCCGACCAGCTCTCCTGTCGGGGCATACTGTCGGCGAAAAGGCCGGGGAACATGGCGCGGATGACTTCGATCCTGTAACCGAGCGAAAGATACCAGCTGATGAGCTCGCCCCCGCTCGATGCCTCCTCGCGCGGACCGGCGGTGGCTGCCTTGTTCCTTGTGTACCTGCCTGCTTCCGCGCTCCATAATTCAGCGAGAGTCCTGACGCGGACGTCCTTCCGCATGCCGGCTTCGCCGCGGCGCAGGATATGGTAGGCCGACATTCGCAGGCCACCCAAACCGTCGCCCTCCGTACGGCGCCGCGCCTTCTTTGCCGAAGCCGGCGCTGTGGCGGTCGCACCGGCCGCGGCTTCCCGGAACTGCTGCTTCAGTATCCCGGCATCCCGCCCCTGCTCTCTTTTGGTGCGATCGGGTTCTTGCCGGGGCGTTTCGCGAGCGCCCCGGCTCTTCATCGGTCCCGTTCGAAGTCGTGTGATTTCTCGCGCTGCTCGCGCGCAGCCTGGCGCTGTTGCTCTTCGCGGATGGCAGCGACCTGACGGCCCAAATCCCCTTCGTGTTTTTTATCCTCGGCAATGTCCTCGCGCTCGCGTTTGGCGGCCTCGCCTTCGAGCTTCTGCGCGCGCGTCAATTTCGGCGCAAAGAAGCCCTC
>Ga0070735_10005805_pt1 | contig 10157 bp, 6 predicted proteins | sample Coa_R1_FD_66443 | JGI IMG/M metagenome (GOLD analysis project Ga0070735, IMG submission 66443) | Surface soil microbial communities from Centralia Pennsylvania, which are recovering from an underground coalmine fire - Coalmine... | ecosystem: Environmental > Terrestrial > Soil > Unclassified ... | reverse complement strand
ATTTCGCCGATTTCGCGGTTCTCTATCGTACTGATGCGCAAGCGGCGATTTTGCGCGAAGCGTTCGATGAAGCCGGCATCCCGTTCAAGAAAAGCTCGCCCGCGGCGATCGCGGGTCAACCGGCGGTACGCGCCGTGTTGCGCGCGCTCGACCAGCAGGAGGACCATTCCGTACCGCTGATGAAGCGGATCGACACGGCGGCCGAACAAGTCGGCGCCGAAGGGGAGGAATTCGACGCGGCCGATTTGGCGGAAGCCAGGCGGTGGCTCGCCGCCCTCGCCTGCGGCGACGACGAGGCGCGATTGCGCGAGCAGGTCGCGCTGTCGAACGAGGCCGACTTCTACGATCGCCGCGCCGAGCGCGTCTCGCTCCTCACCATGCACGCGGCCAAGGGTCTGGAATTCGCGGTGGTGTTTGTCGTCGGGCTTGAAGACGGGCTGACGCCGTTCTCGTGGAGCGCGTCCCGCGGCGACGCGCGTGAGGACGATGACGGTCGGGACTCGGCGGCCGAAGAGCGCCGTCTCTTCTATGTCGCGATGACCCGGGCGAAGGAGCGGCTGTTCCTCACCCGCGCGGCGCAGCGTTTCTGGCGCGGACAGATCCGCGCCTTGCCGCCGTCGCCCTATCTCGCCGCGATCGCGGCGGACCTGATCGCGTCCGATCTTTTGCCGCGTCGGACGAAGCGGACCGCGCCGAAACAGTACAGCCTATTTTGAGCGCGTCACGGCGCTGCGCGCGGGTCCCAATCGGTGACGTGGCCGCGATCGAGTCCGTCTAGCGCGGCGATCTGCGCCGCGCTGAGCTTGACCTGCGCAGCGGCGAGATTCTCCGCCTGACGCTCCGGCCGCACCGATTTCGGCAGGACGATCATATCGTGCTGAAGGGCCCAGGCGAGCGCCGCCTGGGCCGGCGTCACGCCCGCCTCCGCCGCCACTTTTCGCACCGCCGGATCGCGCGCCACCGCGCCCTTGGCCAGCGGCGAATAGGCCGCAACCGCGATCCCGTGCTTGGCGCACCAGGCCCTGACGTCGCGCTGCTGAAAGAACGGATGGACCTCGATCTGGTTGACCATCGGCGCAATCCGCGCGCCGGCCATTAACTCTTCGAGATGATGGATCATGAAATTGCTGACGCCGATCGCGCGCACGCGGCCCTCGTCATAAAGCCGCTCCAGCGCGCGCCAGGATTCCGCCCGCAGCCGCGGCACGGGCCAATGCAGGAGAAAGAGATCGACCGCTTCGAGGCCGAGCGCCGCGCGGCTCTCGTCGAACGCGGCAAGGGTACGGTCGAAGCCGTGATCGGCGTTCCACAGCTTGGTCGTGACGAAGAGCTCTCCGCGCGGAACGCCGCTGTCGCGCATCGCCTGGCCGACATCGGCCTCATTGTCGTAAAGTCGCGCCGTATCGATATGGCGATAACCGAGCTTCAGCGCCGAGGCGACCGCGTCCCGCGTCTTGCGGCCGGAGGGCACGAGATAGACGCCGAGCCCGATGCGCGGCATCTCCAAGCCATTGGCGAGCTTCGCCGCCGGGGCAAGCTTGGCGGCGGCTTTCATGCGCCGCTCGCCCCACCGGCGAGCGCGGCTTGCGGCGCAGCGGCGCGGGCCTCTTTGGCGGTTTTCGCCATCGCGGCGAGCGCCGCCTGCCCTTCCGGCTGGATGAGGCCGGCCGACATGATCAGCTTGGCCGCGTCTTCCGGGGTCATCGGCAGCTCGATCACCCCCTCGGCCGGCACGAAGAAATAGAAGCCGGTGGTCGGGTTGGGCGTGCAGGGCAGAAAGACGGAAAGGTGATCGCCGGCCGGCAGCCCGCCGGCGATGACCTGCGAGGGCTCGGCGGAAATGAACACGAGCGACCAGCAGCCCTGCGGAAATTCGACAAGCCCGACCCGGCGGAAATGGCTCCCGCCTTGCGAAAACACCGTCTCGAAAATCTGCTTGACGCTCTTATAGACACCGCGCACGAAGGGCATGCGTTGGAGGATCAATTCGCCGATCCGCACGAGCGTTCGCCCGGCAATGTTCGCGGTCAAAAAGCCAAGGAGGGTCAGGCCGATAAAGGCGATGACGACGCCGAAGCCAGGCACATGGACCGGCAGATAGGAATCAGGCCAATAGCGCGCCGGAACGAGCGGCTTGACCCAATTGTCGACCGTGTCGATCGCCCACCAGGCGATATAGAGCGTCACCGCGACCGGGCCGAAAATGACGAGGCCGGTGAAAAACCAGGTCCGCACCCGCGCGCCGAGACTGCGCGCCGAAGCGGCGGCGGCGGTTTCGGAGATTTTGTTCGGCGCAAGGGTCATCGAAAAGGGCTCGCCCGGGAGTCAGACCGACCGGCCCGCTATCCGGCCGCCACGCTACACCAAGGCGAGACCAGCCGGAAGTTATTGGCGAAATCGAGGCCGCGGCGAGCGCGGCGGCGCCGTTCAATTCCTCGTCAGCGCGCTCCGCCCTGCAGCGGCGCAAATGACAAGCCCGCCTGACCAGCGTATTATCCGCGTCGTCAAGGCCGTCGCGCCTCTTGAGCCTCCGCCAACGGCGCCGCGGCTCGCGGAACAACAACATTCCGCTTGGAGGTGGTCATGGCGAATTTCCACGTCTATCTTGGTCAAGATGTTCGTGCTGGCCTTCCGGTCATCCGCAAAGTCGCCCCGAGCGACATCAGAGACGCGTTGATCAAGGGTTTTGACGATTTCCGCGCCATGCCCTCGCATCTTCTGTTCCTCGCTTTGATCTACCCGCTTTGCGGCATTGTCCTTGCCTATGTGACGTCGCAACAGAACCTGTTGCAGCTCCTCTTTCCGCTGGCGTCCGGATTCGCCCTGGTCGGCCCCTTCGCCGCGATCGGCCTTTACGAGATGAGCCGGCGGCGCGAGCTCGGCCTCGACACGTCCTGGCGGCATGCTTTCGAGGTGATCCGCTCGCCGTCCATTCCTTCGATCATCGCGCTGGGCCTCGCCCTCGTCGCGATTTTCGCGCTATGGCTGGCGGCGGCGCAGGTCCTCTATTCCTTCCTCTACGGGCCGATCCCACCCTCGTCCTATGGCGCGTTCCTCGGCGACATTTTCTCGTCCGGCCGCGGCTGGGCGCTGATCGTGATCGGCTGCTTTATCGGCTTCTGCTTCGCCGTCATCGCCTTCTCGATCAGCGTCGTCGCCTTCCCGCTGCTGCTCGACCGCGATGTCGGCCTCGCCGCGGCGATCGGCGCCTCCGTCAAATGCGTCCTCGACAATCCCGTTACGATGGCGCTGTGGGGCCTGACCATCGCCGCGCTGCTGGCGATCGGCTCGCTGCCGCTCTTCCTCGGCTTGGTGGTGATCATGCCGGTTCTCGGCCACGCGACTTGGCACATGTACCGCAAGGCTGTGGAGCGCGACCCGGCGCATGAGCATCTCGCCGACTGGCCCGCCGACCGGATGGGCCGGCCGGCGAGCCAGGTCGCCTCGGCGCATGCGGTGCTCTTCCCCTGGCCGAAATCGGAGGGGTAAATTTTTAAAGGCGCCGCCAGACGACCAGGCGCTTCAGGCGCGACGACATGAAGGCTGACGAAACGCGGTCGGCGTCACCGCAGCGACGCCGCAATGTCGGCGGTCGACCTGAATGGAAGAAGCGGATCATCGTTCGAGGGCGCACACGGTGACAGTGCACTTTTCTCTTTGGAGTCGAAAAAGGCGCGCCAACCGCCACCCGCACTGTCTTCCCGCACCGCCGCGCGACATCATTGAATGCGCTATCGCTATAAATTGAATGCGCCATCACTTTAAGCGGCAGGCAAGGAGCAGTTCTCTCAGTATGGGTCAATTTCGCAGCAAATCGTGACGGCGGCTCATCTTGACCAAGAATGAGCATTGGTCGTTCGCGAAGGGGGCTTCAGATTCTAATCGTCGTCCTGCAATCTTTACCGAGGCTCGTCTCCGCAGGTGGGCCTCTTCAGCGCGGAGGCGGCGAGAGGATTGGCTCAGAGGCCCGTCAATCCTCTCATAGCCTGCGAAAATGCGGCCGCCCTGCGGCGTGGCGCAAACAAGCCTTGGACTCTCCCGACAAAGCACGGAGGCCTGCCGCGGCTCTCGCGTTCACATCGCGCGCAGCAACTCCAATAGGATCAGAGCGGCGACTCCGTCGTCGAGGCCGCGCGAATATCAATTGAGCGCACCGGTACGCTGAATTGATGAGCGCGCCTCGACGGGATCGCTCAGCGCAACGACGCTGCAATATCGGCGATCGTCCTGAACAGAATGAGCGGGTCGTCTTTCGAAGGCAGGAAACCACGTCGCCTCCAGAACGCCGCCGCTTCCATGTCGACGGCGTTGACGATCAGCGCGCGACCTCCGATCAGGCTCGCGGGCCTAAGCGCAAGTCCATAATACCCAACGACCCGATTCACTTCATGAACAAACGATAACGGCGGTAAATCCTCTTTCCTGATTGGAGAGCGCTCGCGCCTTGAGCCAGTGGCCGAGAGAGGGTTTGCCGCAAGAAAATCCATCGAGAGCATGAACCGCCGTCAGCGGCTCAGGGCGTGAAATCGCCACCTCAACGCCCGCCGCCCGAACCGCCGGCCTCCCACGGCGCCGCGCGGTGAAAGAGCTCCACCATTTCCGGCGCCGGCGCAGCCGGCTCGGACAAAGCCCGCATAAAAGCTTTAAAACCGGCGGGACTCATTCGGATCGGCCGCGTTTCCATCAACACATCCTCAGCCGCGCGCACCGCGGCATCGCGCACGAAATCCGTGCGCGAGCGGCCACGCAACGTTGCGGCTCGATCGATGAGAGCGATATCGGCTTCCGGCAGTCGCATTGAGAGCGGATGCTCCTTGCGTGCGGCTGTTTTGGGCATTGAGGCCTCCAACGACAATTTAGAGGCGTTGTAGCGTATTTTGTGGAGGCGCAAGCGGATTTTCGCCTCGGCGTCGAGGCAAACGGCCCGATTGCCTGAAAAAAATGTTGTATTTGTACTTCGCGCTAGCTCGCCAGAAGCTGCGCGCCGCGCGGCCAGCGCGGCGGGCGCTTCAGCATCGCGGCGATCTCTTCAGGCGGCGCGGGCTTGGAGAAAAGATAGCCCTGCATCTCGTCGCAATTGTTGTCGCGAAGGAACGCCATCTGGGCGTCGGTCTCGACGCCCTCGGCGATCACCCGCAAGTTCAGCTTCTGGCCGAGCGAGATGACCGCGGTCGCCACCGCCCGATCGTTCTCGTCGTCCGGCAGATCGCGGACGAAGCTCTTGTCGATCTTGAGCCGGGCGACGGGAAAGGTCTTCAAGGCGCTCAAGCTCGAATAGCCGGTGCCGAAATCGTCGATCGAGAGCTGCACCCCGAGACCCTGCAATTGCTTCATCGTCGCGATCGCCTGCTCGACATCCTGCATGATCAGGCTTTCGGTCAATTCCAATTCGAGATATTGCGCCGCCAGCCCGCTCTCCTTCAGCGCCGCGACCACCCGGCTGACCAAATTCTTCTCCCTGAACTGACGCGCCGAGACATTGACCGAGACGACGATCGGCGCGAGGCCGGCGTCCTGCCAGGCCTTGTTCTGCCTGGCGGCGGCGCGAAGAACCCAGTCGCCGATCGGCACGATCAGCCCGCTCTCCTCGGCGGCGGGAATGAATTTGTCCGGCGGCGCCAATCCGAGCTCGGGATGGCGCCAGCGGATCAAGGCCTCGACGGCGAAAATGCGGCCCGTGCGCAGGTCAACTTGCGGCTGATAGAGCAGCGTGAACTCGTCGCGCTTGAGCGCTCTGCGCAACTCCTCTTGCAACAGGAATTTCTCATGCGCCTTGGCGTTGAGCTCGGGCGCATAGAGCTGGATGTTGTCCCGCCCCATCTCCTTGGCGCGGTACATGGCGGAGCCGGCATTGGCGAGCATCGCCTCGACGTCGCCGCCGTCCTTGGGATAGTTGGCGAGGCCGATCGAGCACGTCATCTGCAGATGATGGCCGGCGACGGCGATCGGCGCGGCGACCGCTTCGCGCAAGCGCTGGACGCTACGATTGACGCGTTCCCTGCTTTTCGGCTGGTCGGCGATGACGACGGCGAATTCGTTCGCGCCAAGGCGCGCCACCGTATCGGTCGGGCGAATGCAATCGGTCAGCCGGCGGGCGACGATCTTGAGCAATTCGTCGCCGGCGCCGTGGCCGAGGCTGTCGTTGACCTGCTTGAAATTGTCGACCTCGATGAAGGCGAGGCTCGCCCACCGATCGTAGCGCTCGGCGAAATGCATGGCCTGCTGGAGGCGGTCCTTTAGCAGCGCGCGGGTCGGCAAGCCGGTCAGCGCGTCATGGGTGGCCATGAATTGGATGCGCTCCTCGGCCTGGCGGCGCTCGATGGCGATGCCGGCGAGCCGCGTCGCCGCCGCGACCATGCGCAATTCGGCGGCGTTGGGCTGGCGCGCCTCTTTCGAATACATCGCGAACGCGCCGAGCGCCGCGCCCTGATGAGAAAGGATCGGAGTCGACCAGCACGAGCGGTAGCCATAGGGCCGGACCAAATCGCGATACTCGGCCCAGAGCGGATCGTTCTCGATATCGGCGACGATCACGCTTTCGCGGCGAAAGATCGCCGTGCCGCAGGAGCCGACATTCGGGCCGATCGGCGTGCCGTCGATCAGGCGGCGATAGGCCGGGTCGAGGCTCGGCCCGGCGCCGTCGCGCAGCCGCGTCCCCGACCGGTCAAGCAACAGCGTCGAGCAATCGACGCCTTCGAGCTGCGCCTCGGCGACCCGCATCAGCCGATCGAGCACGTCTTCGAGCGGCGCGTTCATCGCGATCATTTCGAGAATCTGGGCCTCGCCGGCGCGCAGCGCGTCGTCCCGCTTGCGCTGGGTGATGTCGCGCGAAATGCCGACCACGCCGATGATCTCGCCGCTCTTGTCGCGCAACGGCGTCTTGGTCGTCAAAAGCCAGCGCGTCGCCCCCTCGGTGTTGACGATCATTTCTTCGAGATCGACCACCGCCTGGCCGGTCCGCACCACCTTCTGCTCGGCGTCGAAGAACGTCTGCGCGCGCTCGCGCGGATGGAGCGCGAAATCGTTCAGCCCGATAAGGCTGTTGCGGTCTGGCGTCCGGTTGTCGTCGAGAACCGCCTTGTTGGCGACGACGAAAGCGCTGTCGACATCCTTGACCCAGAGATAATCGGGCACCGCGTCGATCAATGCTTGCAGGGAGACGCGCTCTTGCGCGTGCTCCTCGACGAGGCGATTGAGGCGCGCGACCTCTTCGCGCAGCCGGACGGCGTCGTCGTCGATTGAAAGGGGCGCTTCCGTCCGCTCCCTCGTCTCGGCGCGGCGCGCCATCCGTGTCCTAAACCCGCTCATCGCATGACCAGATGCGGAAATTCATCCGGCGGCGACCTTAAGGTTTCAACATTAACAAGCTCTTGCGGTTCGCGCGGAGCGACGGGTTGCGCTCTTGGACGCCGCGTGGCAAGCGACCGGCCATGACCACCAAGACAGAGGCTCCGCCGAAAGCGGCGCCGCGCATTTCCTTTGTCTCGCTCGGCTGTCCCAAGGCGCTGGTCGACAGCGAGCGGATCATCACGCGATTGCGCGCCGAGGGTTACGAACTCGCGCGCAGCCACGCCGGCGCGGACGCGGTGATCGTCAACACTTGCGGCTTTCTCGATAGCGCCAAGCAGGAATCGCTCGAGGCGATCGGCGCCGCCATGGCCGAGAATGGCAAGGTGATCGTCACCGGGTGCATGGGCGCGGAGCCGGAGCCGATCCGGCGAAGCTTCCCGGGAATCAGCGCGATCACCGGCCCGCAGGCCTATGAAAGCGTCATGGCGGCGGTGCGGGAGGCCGCCCCGGGGCCGCATGATCCATTTCTCGACTTGGTTCCGGAGACCGGCGTCAAGCTGACGCCGCGCCACTATGCTTATTTAAAAATATCAGAGGGCTGCAACAATCGTTGCACGTTTTGCATCATCCCGAAGCTGCGCGGCGATCTCCATTCCCGGCCGGCGGCCGAGGTGTTGCGCGAGGCTGAGAAGCTGGTCAAAGCCGGCGTCAAGGAGCTGATCGTCATCTCGCAGGACACCAGCGCCTATGGCGTCGATCTGCGCTACGCGGCGAGCGCGTGGCGGCGCGACGGCGAGACGCGCGAGGTGCGCGCCAAATTCCTTGATCTTGCGCGCGAGCTTGGCTCGCTTGGCGCTTGGATTCGCTTGCAATATGTCTATCCCTATCCGCATGTTGACGAGGTCGTCGCGCTGATGGCGGAGGGCAAGGTCCTGCCCTATATCGACATTCCGTTCCAACACGCCGCGCCCGCGGTGCTGAAGGCGATGCGCCGGCCGGGCAATCAGGAAAAGACGCTGGAGCGGATCAAGGCTTGGCGCGCCATCTGTCCCGATCTGACCATTCGCTCGACTTTCATCGTCGGCTTTCCCGGCGAGAGCGAGGAGGATTTCTCGTTCCTGCTCGACTGGCTCGACGAGGCCAGGCTCGACCGGGTCGGCGCCTTCAAATACGAGCCGGTGGCCGGCGCGGCGGCCAACGATCTCGGCCTGCCGCAGGTCCCCGCCGAGGTCAAGGAGGCGCGCTGGAAGCGCTTCATGGCGCGCCAGCAGGCGATCAGCGCCAAGCGTCTCGCCGCCAAGGTGGGCAAGCGGATCGAGGCGATCGTCGATGTCGGCGGCCCCAAAGGCGGCAAGGGCCGCTCGCAGGGCGACGCGCCGCAAATCGACGGGGTCGTGCATATCGCCGCGCGCCGGCCCTTGCGCGAAGGCGACATCGTGACGGTCAAGATCGAGCGCGCCGACGCCTACGATCTACACGGCGTCGCGGCTTGAAGAGCGTTAAACCCGCTCGGCCGGTTTCGGGTGGATGAAAGGCCAGGGCGAAACCTCCCCGCCTGGCTCCCCTTCGATTTCGATAAGGACCGGACGGACCGTCTTCAGCGCGCGCTCCAGCGCTTCCTTCAGGGCCGCCGGCGAGCCGACGCGGCGCCCCTGCACGCCGAACGCTTCGGCGAGCGTCATGAAATCCGGATTGTCCAGCCTCGCGCCGATCACCCGGTCGCCATAGCCGACGCGCTGGTCGCGCAAGACATTGCCATAGCTGCGATTGTTGAAGACCAGCGTGATCAGACCGATGCGCTCCTGCGCCGCGGTGGCCAATTCCTGGACCGCGAACATGAAGCCGCCATCGCCAGCGATCGCCACGACCGGGCGGTCGGGATGGGCGACCTTGACGCCCAAAGCGGAAGGGAAGCCGAAGCCCAGCGTGCCTTGATGGCCCTCCGATATGTATGTTCGAGGCTCATAGACCGGGTAGCCGAAATACGAGGCGAAGCCGACTTGCGAGAGCTCGGCGACGAAGATCCCGTTGCGCGGCAGGACTTCGCGAATGGCGTCGAGATAGGCGATCTGCGGCTGCACGCTTTCGAATTCCGCCCGCGCCGCCGCTTTCGCTTCGGCAATGGCGGCGCGCGCGGCGCGGCCGTCGGCCGGCCCGGCGCGCAAGCGCCGCACCGCTTCGAGCAGCGCCGCCGCGCCGGCCTCGGCGTCGGCGACGATCCCGACATGCGGGATGAGCCGGGTCATTTCGTCCGGGTCGATGTCGAGGCGGATGAGATGGGGCGGCGGCGCCGGCCGCTCGATCAGCGTCATCATGCCGGTCCAGCGCATATAGGGCATTTCCAGCCGGGTTCCGATCCCGAGCAGAACGTCGGTTTCCGGCCAGAGGCGGTAGGCGGCGTAGGAGGAGATTCCGAGCGGATGATCCTCGCCGACCACGCCGCGGCCGCCGCGGAAAGCGGCGACCGGCGCGTCGAGCGCCTCGGCAAGCGCGCCGACGGCGGCGCCGGCGTGCTGCGCGCCGCTTCCGGTCATGATCATCGGCCGGCGCGCGCCGACCAGGAGCTTCGCCGCCGCTTCGACGGCCGCCGGATCGGGCGCGGGCGGCGGCGCGATCGTTGCGGGCCGGCGACGCCAGACCGGCGCTTTGGCGGCCATCGCGTCCCAGGCCATTTCCAGAGCGACCGGCCCCGGCCGGCCGCTGAGCATGCGCCGGAAGGCTTCGTTGACCATGTCGGGCGCGTCCTCGACCTGCTCGATCCGCGCCGCCCATTTCGTCAGCCGGCTGAGCACGCCGAGTTGGTCGGGAAGCTCATGCAAATGGCCTCGCCTCCGGCCAATGAACGCGCTCGGGACCTGGCCGGTCAG
>Ga0070735_10005804_pt1 | contig 10158 bp, 8 predicted proteins | sample Coa_R1_FD_66443 | JGI IMG/M metagenome (GOLD analysis project Ga0070735, IMG submission 66443) | Surface soil microbial communities from Centralia Pennsylvania, which are recovering from an underground coalmine fire - Coalmine... | ecosystem: Environmental > Terrestrial > Soil > Unclassified ... | reverse complement strand
GCGACTGACGTGGAAGGCGCTATCCAGCGAAGGCCACCTCGTCGGCATTCAGGCGAGCAATCCTACCCCGTATCATGTCTCACTGACCCAGATCAGCGCGACGATCGGCGGCCATTCGATTACTGCCAAGGCGGATATGGTAGACCCATTCGCCAGCCGCACCTTCGAACTGCCGGAGCAGGTCTCTACCCCCACTGGCAGCCTTGCCGTTGAATACTGGTTCGTCAACGACTACGGCGGCAATGTAAGCGCAACCGCTTCCGCGCCCTCCGTGCCCTGATCAGAATGATGCCCCCGTGTCGATTTGCGAGGGGACTGCCCGACCGATCTTGACGAAGCTGCTGAGTCAGTCTGCGCCGGCCATGGTCGTCGCGCTGTTACCCGCTCTTTCGCCGGCAGCAGAACCGGCCACGACGCCGGTGGAATTCAACTCCTCCTTTCTTCAGGGCACGACCAAGATCGACGTTTCCCGCTTCTCGCGGGGCAATCCGGTGCTTCCAGGTGACTACGCGGTTGATCTCCAGATCAACGGCAAATGGGTGGGCCGCGCTTCGGTTCGCTTCATCGCTCAGCCCGACAGTGACATTTCCCTGCCGTGCATCGATCGTGCGCTCATCGGGCGGATCGGACTCGACTTCGAAAAGCTCTCACCGGCGGCGAAGGACGAGCTGCATAAGGCACAGTCCGCGGGCTGCATGGATCTGAAGGCGATGATTCCGGACAGTTCGGTGGCATTTGACCTGTCGCAATTGCGGCTCGACATCAATGTTCCCCAGGTGGCGATGCTGCGCAAACCTCGAGGCTATGTCAGCCCGGAGCTCTGGGATGGCGGCGTACCGTCGGCCACCTTAGGCTATGCCCTGAATGTCTATCGTTCCGCGACCTCGTATGTGGCCACTACCGTCGGTCACCTGGATCTCGCGATGGGGATCAATTTCGGCAGTTGGCACCTGCGCCAACGATCCTCGGTCGAGGTGACCTCCGGCCAGCCAACCACTCTCCAGAATATTGCTACCTACCTCTCTCACGACATTCCGGCGATCCGCAGCGACCTGACGGTCGGCGACAGCTTCACGGATGGCGCCGTTTTCGACAGCTTCGGATTCCGCGGCGTGTCTTTGGCAAGCGACGATCAGATGTTGCCGGACTCGCAACTCGAATACGCACCCGTCGTGCATGGTATCGCGCAAACCAATGCCCGCGTCGTCATCACCCAGAACGGCAACACCATCCTCGAAACCACGGTCTCGCCCGGAGCATTCGAAATCAGTGACCTGTATGCAACCGGATACGGCGGCGACCTGCACGTGACGGTGTACGAGGCCGATGGCAGCCAGAACGTCTTCACGGTCCCCTATGCGTCCCTGGTACAGCTGCTGCGTCCTGGGGTCTGGCGCTACTCTGCAACTGCCGGGCAGGTGCAGCAGCCCTCACTCACTGCAACAGAGCGTTTCACCCAGGCGACGCTGCAGCGTGGCTTCAACAACTACCTGACCGGCTATACCGGCGCAATAGGCGCACAGCACTACGCGGCCGGGCTTCTGGGGATCGCCATCAACACGGAATTCGGCGCGGTTGCGGCCGACGTGACCGCGGCCAGAGCCTCGATCACGGATACTTGCTCCTCTACCGGCCAGAGCCTGCGCCTGAGCTACAGCAAACTGATTCGCGAAACTCAGACCAACGTCACGCTCTCCACGTACCGCTACTCCTCCCGTGGCTACTATTCCTTCGCCGACGTGCAAATGGCCCGGCAGGTGACCGGCACAGGGACAATTTCCGACACCGTCGAGCGCGCCCGCAGTCAGTGGCAGGTCAACATCAATCAAACCTTACCCCACCGATGGGGCAACTTCTATCTGACCGGCTCGGTGCGCGACTACTGGAATTCCCGCGGCACGACCACGCAATTCCAAGGCGGGTACACCAATCGCGTCCGGCTCGCAGGTACGAGCCTGAGCTACAGCGTCTCGGCCGCTCGCCAGAACGACGCGGAGACTGGGAAACCGGACAATCGGGTACAGGTGAGCTTTTCAGCACCCTTGGGACATTCCCCACACTCGCCCATGGCTTCGATCAATCTCAGCCAGGACACGACCAACGCAGCGCGCACCCACACGGGACAGGAATCGATCAGCGGCACCCTGGGCGCGAACAGCCAGTTGAGCTATAGCGCTTCAGCCAGCCAATCCTCAAAAGAGGATTCCTACTCCGCCAGTGGCCAGTACCGTGGCACCTACGCAAGCGTCTCCGCCACCCTTAGCACGGGCAGCGGCTACTCCCAGGAGTCAGTGGGAGCCACCGGAGGCGTGGTGGTACATCCTGGGGGTCTTACGCTGGCTAACCAGGTCACCGACACCATCGGCATTGTCGAAGCTATCGGCGCGGAAGGTGCCCGAGTGACCAACAGTATCGGTACGACGATCAATCGCTCGGGCTACGCGGTGCTACCCTTCCTGATGCCATACCGGCTGAACACCGTCAACATCGACCCGGATGATGCTGTTTCCGCGGACGTGGAGTTCAAGAGCACGAGCGAATCTATCGCGCCCCGTCTTAATTCTGTCGTGATGATCCGCTTCCAGACCGTAAGTGGGCGCGCTATTCTGATCACCGCCCATCTCGCGGACGGATCGGTGGTTCCTTTCGGTTCCAGCGTCTATGACGCCCAGGGCAGTGAAGTGGGACTGGCTGGACAGGACGGTGGTATCTATCTGCGCGCGATTGCGGAATCCGGCACGCTGACCGCACGCTGGGGCGACGCCCCCGATCAGAAGTGCTCCTTCGGGTATCAGTTGCCTGCGCAGCAAAAGGGAGATGGCCCATTCGTCCGTATCGACGCCCGCTGCGAAGTCAATCCGCCATCGCTGAATACAGATCGCGACAACGGGCAGCCCGATCTGAAGAGCGCCATAGGGCAGCGATGATCATGAAGAGCGCACTACCTTGGCGTCAGAGCTTGCTCACATGGAGCATGATCTGCCTGCTGCTAACCTGTGCTCCCGCTGTTGCCCAGACGGTGACTTTTTCACCCGCAACATTGTCGTTTTCGCCGGCGGGACCCTACTCGGTCCCACGAGACGCCGCCGTGGGTAGCCAGGTGGCGAGAGCCCTCACCGGGGCTACCGCCACCGGGATAAGCTGTGCGTTGATCCAGACGGCCACCGTCAATGGCACGGAAATCTCGGCCGGCACCGGAATCTATCAGACCAGCGTGAGCGGCATTGGAGCGAGCTTCTATGTCGTGAATGGCTCCGCGCAGACCCTCATCACGTCCACCGGCGGAGGCTACACGTCCGGAACCATCAGCGCGCCCGGTAATGGTGCGCTCCCCGGCATTCAGGCGAACCTGGTGGTGACAGGGCCTGTCGTCTCCGGCTACTCACTCACCGGCCTTCCGACCGTCAGCGTCACTTTCTCCCCGACGGGCAGCTGCGCCTGGAGCACGGGAATCACCAACACAATATCCACAAGCGCGGGCAACAGCGCAGTCGTTCCAATCACCTGCACCGTGACGACTCCCAGTGTGAGCGTGAATCTGCCGATAGCGTCGCTGAGCGCGTTGAGCGCGGCCGGAAAAACCACCGGAGATACGCACTTTCCGATCGGCTTGAGTTGCGCGTCGGGCGCGAATGTTTATATCACCTTGACCGATGCAACCACGCCCGCCAACACATCATCGCTGCTCACGCTTGACTCGAGCTCAACGGCTCAGGGCATCAAACTGAGAATCCTCAATAATGGCGGAGCGGTCGATTTCGGACCCGACTCAGCCGAAGCAGGTGCTACTCATCAATGGCTTCTGGGCGCCTCGAGCAGCACCAACGGCGTTGCGCTCACGGTGCAGTACTATCGAGATGACACCAACCCTTCGGGTACCGCCCCGGCCATGCTGTCCGCGGGCAGCGTTCACGCGCGGGCTACTTTCACCATGAGCTATCAGTAGCGGTCTGCCTGCCAAACAAGAGCCCCGCGCACGCCGTGCTCAAACCGCACCGAATATCCGCTCGTGCAATTTCTCGTGTCTGGACTGCGGCACCAGGCGAATCAGAGTATCACGTAACCAGACGGCTGGTCGCGAGCGCCATCTGGCGAACTGCCCGATTTTCCACGACTCCTTTTGAATGAATGCAACGCGCTCGCGGCGCGCAAGCTCGAAATGCGCAAGCGAATCAGGCCCGGTGTTACTCGACCAGATGCGAGCGAGCCAATGGGCATCTTCGATGCCCATTGCCGCCCCCTGCCCAAGGTTGGGTGTCATGGCATGGGCGGCATCACCGATGAGTACCATACGTCCACGCGTCCAGGGTATGGGCTCGAGCTCTTCGAGGTCATTGTGAATGAGGCGTTGCGCCGCGCATAAGAGCTGGACGATCTGCGCCGCCTCACCGCGCAGATCCCCGAGCTGGTCTCTCAACTCGCTGGGCGCGAAGTTGGTGTTGGCCGCCGGAACTGCAAGCGTCGCATAGATGTACAGGAGATCGGGCGCGATCTGGATGTAGCCCAGTCTCTTGCCGCGCCCCCACACCTCCACGGATTGCTCCGGCAATGAGAGCCGATGGCGAACCACGGTCCGCCAACAGGTCTCGCCGGAAAAGCGGATGTGCGATCGCTCCGTCACCAAGTGTCGAAGCGCCGAGTGGATGCCGTCGGCACCGACCACGTAATCACAATCGTGGGCAACGCCGTCCGTCAACGTTACCCGCAGGTGATGCGCGGCAGGCTCTATCGATCCTATCGATCGGCCGAGGAGAATACTCCGCGAGTCCAGCCCGTCCAGTAACGCCTCGTGGAGTTGATGCCTATGAATAGCCATGCCGAAATACGGGTCCGACGGCAGCCGTGTCTCCAAAGTCGAAAGCAGCGCCCCCGAGGCGTCATGCACTCGCATTAACTCCAGGCCTTGCCCGCGTTGACGCAGAGCACCGACATCGAGCGTATGGCTCAAGCATCTCAGGGCGTTGGCCGCGAGCGTAATTCCCGCGCCGACGGGCTCCAGAGCCGCGGCCTGCTCCACCAGCACGAATTCGATCGACCGGCGCGACAGCTCACGAGCCAGCGTCAGACCGGCGATGCCGGCTCCTTGGATCAACACTTTCATCGTTTCGTCGACCTGTGAACAACGCGGCGCGGTGCGCGCGCCCCCTGAAGGAAAACGGCAATCACAACGGCAAACTCCTCATCCAAGTTCAAGGCAGGAATCTCGAGCCAGCGCATCAACGCGCAAAAATAGAGATAATGAAGCAACATCGCGAGGTGACTCGCCGCAAGATCGGTACGCACCTCGCCGTCAGCCTGGGCTTGCGCGATGAGGCTGCCGTAAAGGACGATCATTCCGTTGTCTTGGTTGCTTTCACGGCGCGTCGCCTCGGTAGCTTGCGAAACCTCGAAACGTATGTACGGTGCGAGGTAGCCACGGTGGCCCTGACACCAGCGCGCCGAGGCTTGCAACAGCACCTTCAAGCGCGTTGCAAGGGTCTTTTCCCTCAGAATGAGCTCGTGCAGGGCCTCGAGATCGTTCGCAAGTTGTAAGTGGATAGCATGCGCCAGCAGGGCTTCCTTCAGATCAAAGTGGTTGTACAAGGTGCCCTTGGCAACGTCAGCCGCCACGGCAATTTCCTCCATCGTCACTGCCTCGTAGCCGCGAGCTTCGAAGAGCCGGTACGCAGTACGGGCGAGGTGATCGCGAGTGCGGGAACGCTTGCGTACCCAACGGTCGGCGGTGAGATTATTCATATTGAACTTCGTACAATATTGTACGAAGTATAATTATTGGCATGCGACTTTGCAATGCCGCGCCGGGAACTGCCTTTTCACTGGCAGGCAGAATAATCACGACAGGCACGGAGTCCTAAAGACAAGCACACGAGACACCTGCGTGCCCCCGCAGGGCACCGCGATTAAAGGAACCTATGCGCTCAGCCCTCAGGCGAATCGTTACTCCAGGGCGCCGTATCACTCTCATCGCAAGCCTGTCTGTCACCCTGGCCGGCTGCGGCGGCTCGGGTGGGCCGACGACATACACGGTAAGCGCGAGCGTTTCCGGCCTGTCCGGCTCAGGACTGATATTGCAGCTCAATGCCGGCAACAACCTTGCGGTTACAGCTAACGGCACCTCCGCATTTGCGACACCGGTGACTTCCGGGATGAGCTATCAGGTCACCGTCAAGACACAACCCTCATCTCCGCAACAAATCTGTACGGTGAGCAACGGCTCGGGGATGGTCGGCACCAGCAACGCCACTGTCACTATAAGCTGCGTGACAGTGCACACCATCGGGGTGTCGGTGTCCGGACTGTCTGGAACCGGCCTCGTGCTCCAGCTCAATGGCGGCAGTGATCTGCCGATCACGGCGGACGGTACTGCCACATTCGCGCAGACCATTGCCTCCGGATCCACTTATTCCGTCGCGGTGCAGACACAACCCAAGTTTCCCCCGCAGATCTGCACTGTCGCCAACGGCTCCGGAAATGTCGGCACTGCTGGCGTAAATGGTATTACGGTCAAGTGTGCAACATCGATCGAAACCCTGTACTCGTTTACCGGCGCGGGCGGGGTTACCGGGAGCACCGATGGCGCGAATCCCATCGGCAGCCTGATCCAAGGTAGCGACGGCAGTCTTTACGGAACGACGTTTAACGGCGGCGCAAGCATCGTCGTCGGCGAGACTATCGGCTCCGGGACGGCATTCAAAATCACCCTCGCCTGGCAGGAAACGGTACTCCACGGTTTCGGAGTGACCGCCGAGGATGGCGACATTCCCGTGACAGGTCTGGTCCTGGGCAGTGACGGTAATTTCTACGGCGCGACGCCACTTCGCACCGGCAACATTGCCGGGAGCCTCTACAGGATCAGTGCTGCCGGCACCGAGTCCGTGATCTATCCCTTTCCTTTTGTCTGCGGTGTCGATGACTTCCCCATGATCGGCAATGTGATCCAGGGCAGCGATGGAGTTCTCTATGGAGCTGCCTACGAAGGTCTTCCGAGTGGATATGGGTATGCCATCTACGGAATCACTACGACCGGCGCGAAAGTCTTTACCGCAGACATCCATCTCCAGTTGCCTCCAATTACACGCCTGAACCTGGTCCAGACCCGCGATGGCAGCCTATATGGAACAGCCAGCGGCGGAGGCGCGTATGGGATGGGGGTTGTGTTCAAAGCAAAGCCAGACATAGGGACGCTCTACTCCTTTGGAGGCATCTCCGACGACGCTTTGGCACCCGAATCACCCATGATCCAGGGAAACGACGGCAATCTCTACGGAACGACCGCAACTGGAGGGAAGGCCAGCGCGACTTGCCCCCATGGCTGCGGGACGGTCTTCAGGATAACGCCCTCGGGCACCGAAACGGTGTTGTATTCCTTCGGCAGCAGCCCTGGGGATGGCCAAGGCCCGTCGGGAGCGTTGGTGCAGGCCAGTGATGGCAACTTCTACGGAGCCACCGCAGCGGGCGGATCCACGGCCAGCGGTGCTGGTGCGAATTCAAGCTGCAAATCCGCCAATGTCACCATTTCCTATGGCACCAATGTCACTAGTAGCTATAGCGGCTGCGGCACGCTCTATAGAATTACCCCCGCGGGAATCGCAACCGTGCTGTATTCCTTCGGCAGCAACCCCGGAGACGGCACGGCACCGACAGGTGCCTTGCTCCAGGCTACCGACGGCAATCTCTACGGCGCCACCATCGCAGGTGGAACGGCCGACCAGGGTACCGTATTCAGGTTGGTACTCGGCGCGAATTGAGAAGCCATGCTGGATTCTGATCTTGCTGACGCGCAGGTCTTCGCGAAAAATCTTCGCATGAGCGCGCGAGCGGTCGGATAATGGCGCGCCATCGGCAGATTTAGCCAAATCACGACTTGGATATACTCTTACTCGCGCGAGGATTGTGGTGCCTGTCAGTGAGGAGTACTTGGCGTACGTGCTCGAGCAGCTCGCGGGCGTGGGCCGTTTGACGTCGCGCCGGATGTTCGGCGGTGCCGGCATCTACTGTGGCGGATTGTTCTTCGCGCTGATCTTCAGGGATCAGCTGTACTTCAAGGTGGACGACACCAACCGCTCCGAGTACGAAAAACGCGGCATGGAGCGATTTCGACCCTACGCGGATCGACCGCATCTGAGCATGAGCTATTACAGCGTGCCGGTGGATGTGCTGGAGGACCAGGAGCAGCTCATAGCATGGGGCACGTGCGCAGTCACTGCGGCACTCAATTCAACGAGAGCGAAGCCTTCAACGAAAGCGAAGGCTTCGGCGAGAATCGGTGACAAGCGGACGAGGGCAACAACGGGAACGAAGCGCGCGGCTCCGAAGCAGAAAGCTGGGAAGTAGAAGACTCGCAAATAGCCTGTCCTGCCCAGAGCCGCTCTTCGTCTGCGACATAAGCGAGGAGCATTGATACCCCGTCTGCGCGGTACGGCAGATGCGCAGATCACGGCAACTCCGCGTTCTCCCACTCCAGCTGCTGCACACAAGCCTGCTCGCTGGCTGCCGCCACCATCATCGCAGGTTCGGTCTTGCGAACCAACGTCTACAGCGTCGGCGCCCTTGCAACCGATCTTCCCCGCAATCGATTCGATTGCGGCCCACCGCATACTCGTGCTCATGCTCCTTCAGCAGCCGCGCAGCCCGCCCACGCACCTCCGGCGAATACTTCACTGACTTTCCCATTGCTCCATCCTCTTCAAATGATGGAGCCTCCGGGAATCCCGGGGCGGTTCACGGGGCCTCCCGGATTCGAAAAGCTGCCATGCAAGCAAAACGCTCAGTGCCGTAAAATCCTGTGGTCGAGGTACCAGCAAGCCATTCTGGCGAACCAGCGTCGCCATTGACGCCAGTGGCCACTCCAGGAATATTGCAACTATGTCATCCCTGACATATACTGAAACTCATGAGCCTGACCGACAAACCCCTGGCCTGGCTACATGGGGAGGTGAAATCTCCGCCTTTGTCCCCTGATGCAAGGATCGAGGCTGGCTTCCTACTGCGTCGTTTGCAGCGGGGCGATCACGTGGAGATGCCGCATTCGCGACCGATGCCGACGGTCGGGCCAAGATGCCACGAGCTACGCATAAATGATATCGGCCAGACGTGGCGGATAATTTACCGGATCGACGAAGACGCGATAGTGATTGCGGACGTGTTTGCGAAGAAGACACAGCAGACACCGAATTCCGTTATCAAGACATGTCAGAAACGATTGAAGGAGTACGACAATGCGTGAAGCAAAGCAGCGCCGACTTGCAGCAAAAGGCTGGAAGGCGGGTAGCGTCAAAGACTTTCTCGGACTGTCTGCACAAGAGGAAGCTTACATCGATCTACGCCTCCGACTTGCGGAAGGGCTGAAGGCTCGCAGGATTCAGCAACATCTCACGCAGATTGAGCTGGCGGAAGCCGTGCAGTCGAGTCAATCACGCATTGCCAAAATGGAGTCGGGCGACCCCACGGTATCCTTGGATCTACTTGTGAAGGCGCTGCTTGCACTGGGAGCCTCAGCGCGAGAGCTGGCGAAGATCATCGCGTCTCCTCTGGCGCCAACACATCGATAGCGCTCTCTCAAAATACGTGCTCGGACATCGAGATGAGCGGTTACGCCCATAATACCAAGCTCCTGTTGGGCATTTCCCCCCAAAAGCCGTCGCGTACAGGTTCTTGACGAGAATCGGGCGCGGCTGCAGTTTTTCCAGGAAAGGCTGGAGTATCAAGCAGACAAGACTTCGTCTCTGGCCCACCTGCAGGAGCACTATTCGAACTTCCTGCAAGGTGTTTTGGTCAGCGACGAATCGGAAGACAGCAAAGGGTAAACACCTACATCTGCGCCCATGCAGGCCACAGGCCGGCTATCGTGATGGCTGAAGCGCGTAAATCATAGCATCCTTTACAGGCTCGCCGACCGCGTGAAGTGAGGGCACGTCCTCATCTGGAACTATCCTTCCTGCGTATCCATCGAATCAGTCGATTTCGACCATCGATTCTAGATCGGGGCTCGCGCGGATTTTACGAAGTCCGAAGTAGTTAGAATCGCATGCTACTGTCGTACGCGGCCGAGCGACGGATGATGCTCCGCACAAACTCTCCTGATTGCATAATCCGACAGTCACGCTATAGTTCATCGCAGAAGAAAAAACGCAGAGTCTTTGACCCGCAATTCCGTTG